>Ga0070667_100003900_pt1 | contig 12667 bp, 9 predicted proteins | sample KBSS33metaG_FD_64659 | JGI IMG/M metagenome (GOLD analysis project Ga0070667, IMG submission 64659) | Switchgrass rhizosphere microbial communities from Kellogg Biological Station, Michigan, USA - KBS S3-3 metaG | ecosystem: Host-associated > Plants > Roots > Rhizosphere > Soil ...
CGCGCCTACGACAAGGATCGCGACGGCTTTGTTATCGCCGGTGGCGCCGGCGTGCTGGTGCTTGAAGAGCTTGAGCACGCGAAAGCCCGCGGCGCAAAAATCTACGGCGAAGTTGCTGGCTATGGCGCGACATCGGACGGCTATGACATGGTCGCACCTTCCGGCGAGGGCGCGGCGCGCTGCATGAAAATGGCGCTCGAGAATGTGAAGGTGCCGGTTGACTACATCAACCCGCACGCCACCTCGACGCCGATTGGCGACATCAAGGAGATCGAAGCGGTCCGCGAGGTGTTCGGCGCAAAGTGCCCGCCCATTTCTGCGACAAAGTCTCTCACCGGTCATTCACTCGGCGCGACCGGCGTGCAGGAAGCGATTTACTCGCTGCTGATGATGCAAAATGGCTTCATCTGCGAGAGCGCCAATATCGAGAACCTCGATCCGGCCTTCGCGGACATTCCGATCGTGCGCGAGCGTCAGGATAATGTGAAGCTGGGCTGCGTGTTGTCGAACTCGTTCGGGTTCGGCGGTACCAATGCGTCGGTTGTGTTCAAGCGGCTTGATGCATGACGATTTCCTCTGAGATCTTCCGGGCAACGTCTCGCTTTTTCCCGTCATCGGATTGTCGTGTCGAAGCCATAAACGGGCTTGCGGTACGTCAGCTGATTCGAGCGGGAGCAGCACATGAACAAGCCCGTTTCCCTTTCCGATCTTCACTCTGTTCCGAGTAGGCCGACGACCATGGCAGGTGAGCACATCGCTCCGCGCGGCAATTTGATGCAGGGAAAGCGCGGCCTGATCATGGGTGTTGCCAACGACCATTCCATCGCCTGGGGTATCGCGCAGATGTTGGCGGCACACGGCGCCGAGCTGGCTTTCACCTATCAGGGTGATGCGCTCGTCAAACGCGTGAAACCGCTTGCTGAACAGACCGGCTCGTCGCTGATATTGCCCTGCGACGTCGAGGATGTTGCCTCCGTCGACGCCGTTTTCGAAACGATCGGCAAGCAATGGGGCACGATGGATTTTCTCGTGCACGCCATTGCCTTCTCCGACAAGAACGAGCTGAAGGGCCGTTACGCCGATTCAACGCGCGAAAATTTTATCCGCACGATGGTGATCTCTTGCTACGCGTTCACCGAAGCAGCCAGGCGCGCCGCCGCGCTGATGCCGAATGGCGGTGCGATGGTCACGCTTACCTATAATGGCGGACTGCGAGCAATGCCGAACTACAATGTAATGGGCGTGGCTAAAGCTGCGCTGGAAGCTTCGGTGCGGTATCTCGCCGTTGATTTCGGCGCGCAGAAAATCCGGGTCAATGCCATATCGGCCGGGCCGATCCGGACGCTTGCCGGCGCCGGCATCACTGACGCGCGTTACATGTTCGCCTTCCAACAGAGGCATTCGCCGCTTGGTCGTGGCGTAACGCTGGAAGAACTGGGCGGCGCCGGCCTGTATCTCCTGTCGGATCTTTCGACCGGCGTCACCGGCGAAATCCACTTCGTCGATTCCGGCTACAACGTCATCGCCATGCCACAGCCTGATGCGCTGAAGGCAAATGGGGTCGACGGGAACGGCGGCCAGTAGCGCGGACTTGATCCGCCATCCAGATGCACGCACGTCTCATGGAAAAACGGCCGAGCTTTCGCTCGGCCGTTCCATTTGTCATTTGGCGTTTGCCGCTTACGCGGCTTTCCGCTGCGCGTGGAGATCGAAGCGATCTGCGTTCATGACCTTGGTCCACGCAGAAACGAAGTCTTGCACGAACTTCTCTTTCGCGTCCGCGCTCGCATAGACTTCGGCGAACGCGCGGAGTTGCGAGTGCGATCCGAAGATCAGGTCGACACGCGTGCCGGTCCACTTGACCGCGTTTGTCTTGCGATCCCGCCCCTCATATGCGTCGTCGCCGGCCGCTTGCCACTGCGTACTCATGTCGAGCAGGTTGACGAAGAAATCATTCGTCAGCTTCCCAGGCTTCTTGGTGAAGACACCGTGCTTCGATCCGTCCGTGTTCGCGCCAAGCACGCGCAGGCCACCGACCAGAACCGTCATCTCGGGTGCCGACAGCCGCAGTAATTGCGCGCGGTCTACCAACGCCTCTTCAGGCGCCATGAACTGCCTTTTGCTGCTGACGTAATTACGGAAGCCGTCGGCACGCGGTTCGAGCGGTGCGAAAGAGTCGACGTCGGTTTGCTCTTGCGAGGCGTCCATACGGCCGGGTGAGAACGGCACCTTTATCTTGTGACCGGCATCTTTCGCGGCCTTCTCAATCGCGGCGCAACCGCCGAGAACGATGAGGTCGGCAAGCGAAACTTTTTTGCCGAACTTCTTCTGGATTGCTTCGAGCTTCTGCAAAACCTTGTCGAGTTGGGCGGGCTGGTTGACCTCCCAGTCTTTCTGCGGGCTGAGGCGAATGCGTGCACCATTCGCGCCGCCGCGCTTGTCTGAGCCGCGGAACGTCGATGCCGACGCCCACGCCGTCGAGACGAGTTGCGACACTGAAAGGCCCGAGGCGAGGATCTTCTTCTTCAGCGCCGTGATGTCCTTTTCTCCGATCAGCCGATGGTTGACCGCAGGGATCGGGTCTTGCCAGATCAGCGTCTCCTTCGGCACGAGCGGCCCGAGATAGCGCGCACGAGGGCCCATGTCGCGGTGCGTGAGCTTGAACCATGCACGGGCAAACGCGTCCGCGAATTCTTCCGGATGCTCGAAGAAACGCCGCGAGATTTTCTCGTAGGCCGGGTCGAAGCGTAGCGACAGATCGGTCGTCAGCATCGTCGGCACATGCTTCTTCGATTTGTCAAAGGCGTCGGGGATTGTGGCGTCTGCGCCTTTCGCCTTCCACTGCTTTGCCCCGGCTGGGCTCTTCGTGAGCTCCCACTCGTTTTCGAAGAGGTTCTTGAAGAAGAGATTGCTCCACTTCGTCGGCGTCTGCGTCCACGTTACTTCCGGACCGCCGGTGATCGCGTCGGCGCCGATGCCGGTGCCGTGCTTGCTTTTCCAACCAAGGCCTTGGTCCTCGATGGCGCCGCTTTCCGGTTCCGGGCCGATCAATGACGGATCGCCCGCGCCATGGGTCTTGCCGAAAGAGTGACCGCCGGCGATCAGTGCGACGGTCTCTTCGTCGTTCATCGCCATGCGGAAGAATGTCTCGCGAATATCCTTGGCCGCCGCGACCGGATCGGGATTGCCGTTCGGTCCTTCCGGGTTGACGTAGATCAGACCCATCTGCACCGCGCCGAGCGGCTCCGCGAGCTGCCGCTCGCCACTGTAACGTTCATCGCCGAGCCACGAGCCTTCAGGGCCCCAGAAGAGTTCTTCCGGTTCCCAGACGTCGGCGCGACCGCCGGCGAAACCAAACGTTTTGAAGCTCATCGTCTCGAGCGCGACGTTGCCGGCGAGGATCATCAGATCGGCCCAGGAAATCTTGCGGCCGTATTTCTGCTTGATCGGCCAGAGCAGGCGGCGCGCTTTGTCGAGGTTCGCATTGTCCGGCCAGGAGTTGAGCGGGGCGAAACGTTGCTGACCGGCGCCCGCGCCGCCACGGCCATCGGTGATTCGATATGTGCCCGCGCTATGCCACGCCATACGGATCATCAGTCCTCCGTAATGGCCGAAATCGGCGGGCCACCACGCTTGCGAGTCCGTCATCAGCGCGCGCAGGTCCTTGATGACGGCCTTCAGGTCGAGGCGCTTGAACTCCTTCGCGTAGTCGAAATCCTTGCCCATCGGATCGGACAGGCTGGAATTGCGGTGGAGGCCCTCGAGGCTCAGCTGCTCCGGCCACCAGTCGCGGTTCGATCTGGTGTGCATGACCGGGCACTTGCCGGCGCCCTTGTCATCGGTTTTTGCGTCCATGTTTCTCTCCGATCGCGTGCTGTCGTTGTTCTCGTATCGTCTCTTAGTGCGTCATTTAGGCGACGGCGATCGATCAGGTCTAATCGTATTGCCTGGCCGGTATGATAAGTTTAGCTTATCGGCATGATCACGTTGCGTCAGTTGCGGTATCTCGCGTCGCTCGCACGGCACCGGCATTTTGGCCGCGCGGCGGCGGAATGCGCGGTAACCCAGCCGGCGCTGTCGATGCAGATCCGTGAACTTGAGCGCGAAATCGACGCTGAATTGGTCGAACGGCGGCCAGGCGAGGTGGTGCTGACCGACACCGGCCTTGATGTAGCGCAGCGTGCCGAGCAGATCCTGGCCGCGACGCGCGATCTCGTCGATTTCGCGCGCCATCGCGAAGTCCTCGACGGATCGCTGAGGCTCGGCATCATCCCGACATTGGCGCCCTACGTTCTGCCCCGCCTATTGCCCCGACTGCAGGCGAAATATCCCCGGCTGCGGATAGAAGTCCGCGAAACGCAGACCAGATTGCTGGTCGAGGAGCTGGTTCGCGGCGAACTCGATTGCGTGATGTTGGCGCTGCCGGTCGAAGACGCCGATCTCGAGACGCTGCGCTTGTTCGACGACGCGTTCCTGCTGGCGGTGCCGGCTGCCGATGAAAAACCGTCGCGTGGGCGTATCGGCGTCGCCGATGTCGACCAACGCCGCCTCATTCTGCTCGAGGAGGGGCACTGCCTGCGCGACCAGGCATTGGCGCTTTGCAGTACCAGGCAGCGCGAGGCACCGGCGGGCCTCGGCGCCACGTCGCTTGCGACGGTGATGCAGATGGTGGCAAACGGTTACGGCGTGACGCTCGTCCCGGAAGTCGCAGTGGAGGTCGAGGCACGCGACGATCGCGTCAAGCTGATGCGGTTTGTCGACCCTGAACCTGCACGGACGATCGGGCTCGCATGGCGGCACACCTCGCCGCGGAAAAATGATTTCGTGGCCTTGGGACAGATCGTCGGCCAGACGCTTACCGGCGATTCACGTCAAAGGCCCTTGCGCAAGGCAAAATAAAAAGGGCGGCACTGCGCCGCCCTTTTTCAAAGATGTGTCGCGCGGTTACTCCGCGGCGCCGCCTTGCGCGGCCTGTGGCTGATCGCCGCCTTGCTTGCCTTCGATGTCCTCGCCGGTGGCTTGATCCACCGCCTTCATGGACAGGCGCACTTTGCCGCGCTCGTCCACGCCGAGGAGCTTCACTTTCACCTTGTCGCCTTCCTTGACGACATCGCTGACTTTGTTCACCCGGCGCGATGCAAGCTGGCTGATGTGCACCAGCCCGTCCTTGGCGCCGAAGAAGTTCACGAAGGCGCCGAAGTCCATGACCTTCACTACGGTGCCTTCGTAGATGTGGCCGACTTCCGGATCGGAAGCGATCGACTTGATCCAGTTGATCGCCGCCTTGATCGAGTCGCCATTGGCGGAGGCGACCTTGACGGAACCGTCGTCCTCGATGTTGATCTTGGCACCTGTCTTTTCGACGATCTCGCGGATCACCTTGCCGCCTGTACCGATTACCTCGCGGATCTTGTCGGTCGGGATCTTGAACATTTCGATGCGCGGGGCATGTTCGCCGAGTTCTGCGCGCGCCGCAGTGAGGGCCTTGCCCATCTCGCCGAGAATGTGCATGCGGCCGTCCTTCGCCTGCGCGAGCGCGACCTTCATGATCTCCTCGGTGATGCCGGCGATCTTGATGTCCATTTGCAAGGATGTGACACCTTGATCGGTGCCGGCCACCTTGAAATCCATGTCGCCGAGATGGTCTTCGTCGCCAAGGATGTCGGATAGCACGGCGAAACGCTTGTCCTCGAGAATGAGGCCCATGGCGATGCCGGCCGTCGGACGCTTGAGCGGCACGCCCGCATCCATCAGTGCCAGCGAGGAGCCGCAGACAGATGCCATCGACGAAGAGCCATTTGACTCCGTGATTTCCGATACCACGCGAATTGTGTAGGGGAACTCGGCCGGTGTCGGCAGCATGGGATGAATCGCGCGCCAGGCGAGCTTGCCGTGGCCGATCTCGCGGCGACCAGGCGCACCCATGCGTCCGGTTTCGCCGACGGAGTAGGGCGGGAAGTTGTAGTGCAGCAGGAAGGTCTCTTTATAAGTGCCCTGCAGCGCGTCGATGAACTGCTCGTCCTCTGCAGTGCCAAGTGTTGCCACCACCAGCGCTTGAGTTTCGCCGCGGGTGAACAGCGCCGAACCATGGGTGCGCGGTAGCACGCCGACTTCGGCCACGATCGGACGCACGGTTTTCAGATCACGGCCGTCGATCCGCTTGTTGGTGTCGAGAATATTCCAACGCACGATCTTGGCTTCGAGTTCTTTGAACATGCCAGCGACGGCCAGCTTGTCGTGCTGCGGTTCACCACCTTCCGGGAAAAAGTGCGCCATGACCTTTTCCTTCACGGCGGCGACTGCGTCTTGGCGGTCCTGCTTGCGCACGATCGAATAGGCCGCGCGTAGCTCCTTCTCGGCGAGCCCGAGGATTTCCTTCTCCAGCGCCTTGTTGTCGGGAACAACCAGTTCGCGCGGCTCTTTCGCCGCCTTTTCAGCGAGCTTGATGATGGCTTCGATCACAGGCTGCAAGTGCCGGTGTCCGAACATCACCGCGCCAAGCATGATCTCCTCGGACAATTCTTTGGCTTCAGACTCCACCATCATCACGGCATCTTGTGTGCCGGCGATGACGAGGTCGAGTTGGCTTTCCGGCATCTCGTCGAGCGAAGGATTAAGTACGTACTCGTTGTTGATGAAGCCGACGCGGGCACCGCCGATCGGGCCCATGAACGGGACGCCGGAAAGCGTCAAAGCCGCCGACGCAGCAACCATCGCAACGATGTCAGGATCGTTTTCCATATCGTGCGACAACACGGTGACGGTCACTTGCGTGTCGCAGCGCCATCCGTCGGCGAACAACGGGCGGATCGGGCGGTCGATCAGACGCGAGGTGAGCGTGTCCTTTTCGGTCGGTCCGCGCTCACGCTTGAAGTAGCCGCCGGGAATTCGGCCCGCAGCATAATATTTTTCGGTGTAGTTGACGGTGAGCGGCAGGAAATCGATGCCTTCCTTCGGCTGCTTTGCCGCGACGACGGCGGCGAGCACGGTCGTTTCGCCGTAAGTAGCCAGCACGGCGCCATCGGCCTGACGCGCGACCCTGCCGGTCTCGAGGGTTAGCTTGCGCCCACCCCAATCGAGTTCAACTCGATGCATATCGAACATTGTATTTTTCTCTCATGGTTTTCAGCGAGCCCCGAAAGCCATGAGCAAGACGGCGAGAAGCTGTCGCGTGTCACCGCAGTGCGGAGAGCAACAGCGTCTGGCGATCCTGCCATGGCGTTCGAACCTTGCCTTGTCGCAAGAGCGATTCTTATCGGCTCTTGCCAAATTGCCGGCCGCGCCTATCGCTGCCGGCTCAATCGAGCGAACGCGTTCACGCGTTGCTCTGCGAAGCGCGCCGGGCTCATAGGCCCTGCGCGAAATCAATCATCGGCGGATACCGAGCTTCTCGATCAAGCTCTTGTAGCTCGCTTCGTTCGTGCGACGCAGATAGTCGAGCAGTTGGCGGCGTTGTCCCACCATCTTGAGCAGTCCGCGACGGGAATGGTTGTCTTTGACGTGAGCCTTGAAATGCTCAGTCAGATTATTGATGCGCTCGGACAGGATCGCCACTTGCACTTCCGGCGACCCGGTATCTCCGGGCTTCTTGGCATACGTCTTGATTACTTCGGCCTTGCGGCCGGTGGTCACCGACATCGGTCATCCTTTCTTACGCACGGCTCTGCCCAACAGGCCGGCGAGGTTGAAAACGCGCTTGGGGACGATTTCGCCACGATCCAGTTCGGCCAGAGCCAGCAATCGGCCCGATACCGTGACATAGACTGTGCCGCGGAAATTGGGTGCGTCCCGTCCGCGCAACAAAACGGCCTGGCCTCGCTGAAGCCTTGCCGCGTCTGCTCCGCTGACGGCCAGCGCCGGGATGTCGTCCAGCGCGGTCTCAACGGGCATCAGAGCATCCGCGAGGCTCGCCTCGCCGGACGCGGCTCTATGGCATAGAGCCTCCAATTGTTCCAGCAAAATCATGGTTTTTTCGTCAAATGAGCCGACGGCGGCCCGCCGCAGGGCGCTGACATGGCCAAAACAGCCCAAAGCGCGGCCAAGATCGCGCGCCAGCGAGCGCACATAGGTACCTTTGCCGCATTCGGCCTCGAGCACCGCGTGGTCGGGATCGGGTGTGTCAACCAGCTCCAGCCGCGTGATCTCCACCGGGCGCGCGATCAGTTCCACCGTCTCACCATCGCGGGCAAGGTCGTACGCGCGCTCGCCCTCGATCTTGATTGCGGAATAACGCGGCGGCACCTGCGCGATGCAACCGGTAAAAGATGGCAGGAGCGAGCGCACCGCGTCGGCTGACGGTCTATCATCACTGCGCGCGATCACTCGGCCCTCGGCATCGTCGGTGTCGCGCTCTTCACCCCAGCGCACCGTAAAACGATAGAGTTTGCGGCCATCCATGACGAAGGGGACTGTCTTGGTCGCTTCGCCGAGCGCGATCGGCAAAGCGCCGGACGCGAGCGGATCGAGCGTGCCGGCATGGCCTGCGCGCTTCGCCTTGAACAGGCGCTTCATGACGCTCACGGCGTGAGTCGAGGTCATGCCGACAGGCTTGTCGAGTATGATCCAGCCGTGCACGTCGTACTTCTCACGCTTCTTCTGTTTCGGTCTGTCCTCGCCGCCGTTGCGATAGACAGGCGCGGGTACTTCCGCCGGCTCGGCGGCAGGCGGACGAACCAGATTCTTCAAGGCTTCTTCGTTCACTCGCTGTCCTCGTTATTGTTCAGGTCGCGCTTTACGTCTGGAGAGCGCAACAGCTTGTCGATGCGCTCGGCTTCCGCGAACCGATCGTCGACGCGGAATCGGATATCGGGTGCGAACTTCAGATTGATGCGGTGCGCGATCTCCGCGCGCAGATGTTTCTTGTGGCGCTCGAAGGCGGCGACCACATCCTCGGCGTCGCGGCCACCCATCGGCATCACGTAGATCGTGGCGAGGCGCAAATCAGCGCTGACTCGCACTTCGGGAATCGTGATCATGTGCGCTTCGATAACGGGATCGTGCACATCGCCACGGGCAAGCATGTCAGCAAGCGCGTGCCGCACGAGTTCGCCAACGCGCAGCTGGCGTTGCGAGCCTCCGGCCGCAGGCTCGCGATGTTGTTTGTGTCGCATTGGCTTTGCCCAAATTACGTCTGTCATGGCCGGGCCTGTCCCGGCCATCTCGGTCAGGAGAGCACCAGCGGTGCTCTCCTTATCGGGTTGCGCGGGACGAGCCCGGGCATGACGGTGGAAATGGCGGAGAAAAATCAGCGCGCACGCTTGAGATTTGGACTCACAGCGAGCGTTGAATCTGCTCCACCCGATAACATTCGATTACGTCGCCTTGCCGCATGTCCTGGTAGTTCTCAAAGGCCATGCCGCATTCCATGCCGGCGCCCACTTCGCGCACGTCATCCTTGAAACGTTTGAGTTGCGATAGCTTTCCTTCGTGGATCACGACGTTGTCGCGGATAAGCCGCACATTGGCGCCGCGTTCGACCGTTCCGTCAGTGACTTTGCAGCCGGCGATCTTGCCGATCTTGGAAACGTTGAAGATCTCCAGGATCTGCGCATTGCCCAGCATTGTCTCGCGCAGCGTCGGCGGGAGCAATCCAGACATCGCCTTTTTAACGTCGTCGACGAGATCGTAGATGATGTTGTAGTAACGGATCTCGATGCCGGCCCGTTCGGCGGCTTCGCGCGCTTCCTTGTTGGCACGCACGTTGAATGCGATGATCGGAACGCCCGATGCCTCGGCCAGCGTGACGTCCGACTCCGAAATACCGCCAACGCCGGCGTGCAGCACACGGGCCGCAACCTCTTCGGTGCCGAGCTTGTCGAGCGCGCCGATGATCGCTTCGAGCGAGCCTTGAACGTCGGCCTTTATTACCAGCGGGAATTCCTTGCGGCCCGAGGTCTTGGCCTGCGCCATCATCTGCTCGAGCGAGCCACGCATACCGGTGGCACGCGCAGCGGTCTTCTCGCGTTTTTGCCGGGCCCGGTAGTCTGTCACTTCGCGGGCGCGGGCTTCGTTATCGACGACGGCCAGGCGGTCACCGGCGTCTGGCGTGCCTGAGAAGCCGAGCACTTCGACAGGGGTCGAAGGTCCTGCGACCTGCACCGGCTCACCGGTGTCAGAGACCAGCGCTCGCACGCGGCCCCACTCAGCTCCGGCGACGACAATGTCGCCCGGATGCAACGAACCGCGTTGCACAAGCACGGTGGCCACGGGGCCACGGCCACGGTCGAGTTTGGCTTCGATGACGGTGCCTTCGGCCGCACGATTGGGATTGGCCTTCAGATCGAGGATTTCCGCCTGCAAGCCGATCATTTCGAGCAGCTTGTCGATGTTCGTTTTCTTGATGGCGGAGACTTCGACATCCACCACCTCACCGCCCATCGATTCCACCTGGATCTCATGCTGCAAAAGATCGGTGCGGACGCGATCGGGCTTTGCGTCGGGTTTGTCGATCTTGTTGATGGCGACGATGATCGGAACCTTCGCGGCCTTGGCATGATGAATGGCCTCGACCGTCTGCGGCATCACGCCGTCATCGGCGGCCACAACGAGTACAACAATATCGGTGACCTTGGCGCCGCGCGCGCGCATGGCGGTGAACGCGGCATGGCCGGGCGTATCGATGAAAGTAACCTTGGCCCCCGATGGCGCGGTGACCTGATAGGCGCCGATATGCTGGGTGATGCCGCCGGCTTCGCCCGCAGCCACCTCGGAAGATCGGATAGCGTCGAGCAATGAAGTCTTGCCGTGGTCGACGTGACCCATCACGGTGACAACCGGCGCGCGCGGCACGAGCTCCGCGGGATCGTCCGCGATATCAAACAGCCCTTCTTCCACGTCGGCTTCGGCCACGCGACGGACGCTGTGGCCCATTTCCTCGGCGATGAGCTGGGCAGTGTCGGCATCGATGACGTCGTTGATCGTTGCCATCTGGCCTTGCTTCATCAGCAGGCGGATGACATCGACCGCACGCTCGGACATGCGGTTGGCAAGGTCCTGGATGCTGATCGCTTCGGGGATCGTCACTTCACGCACAAGCTTTTCCTTCGGCTCGGCCGAAGCGATTCCCTTGAGTCGCTGGGTACGGCGGCGGAATGAAGCGACCGAACGTTCGCGAACTTCACCGGCGCTCAGCGCATTGATGACGGTAAGACGTCCGCGCTGCTTCTCGGCACCAACACGAGGCGCCGCCCGCGGTGCAGCGGCCGGACGGCCGGCGCCACGGCGATTGCGCGGTGCCACCTCTTCGTCGGCTTCGAGCGTGAGGCGGGCTGCCGGGCCAGGGCGCGTAGTTTCTTCGCCTCCGAAACGCTTCTTGGCGACTTCACCGGCCTTGCGTTTTGTTTCTTCGTCGTGTTTGCGACGTTCTTCTTCACCGCGCTTGCGCGATTCGGCGGCTTCACGTTCGTTACGGTCCACTACCTCGCGACTTGCGCGGCGGCGTGCCTCTTCCTCGGCAATCTTTCGCTCTTCAGCCTCGCGGACGCGAGAATCGGCGAGGGCATGCGCACGGGCCGAGCGCTCTTCCTCGGTCAGCGTGCGCAACACGACGCCCGAAGGCTTCGGTTTGACAGCGTCTGAGTGCGCGAGACCGGAACTTGAAGCCGGTGCCGCTCTTTTGCCGGCGCCCGTGGGGGCCTTCTTTGCCTCAACTGGCGGCGGGGTTTCTACCTTCGCTTCGCCCGGTCCGCCGACGACCCGACGTTTGACCTTTTCGACCACGACCTGCTTGCTGCGGCCATGGCTGAAGCTCTGGCGCACAACGCCAGTCTCGGTACGCGGCTTGAGCGTCAGCGTCTTGCCAGAGACGCTGAGCTTCTTCTCGCCGGGGTTCTTGGTCTCGCTCATTCCGTACTGTGTCCTTATGCGCCGCCTGTCGGCGCATGCGCGCTAACTGCCTCTGGCGAAAGGCCGGCCCGGAAATACGTCAAACGCGCGACGCGCGAAAGAAAAGTTTCGCTTCCCGGCCCGGCAAGCAGGGCTGCATGTACCACATTTGGTCGGTTCAATGCCAAATCCAATTGGGCACCGGTAAACACGTCGATCGCCACGATTTCCGACGATTTTCCGGCTGTCTGGCGCCGCAGGGCGGCCTCCAGCTTGCGCTTGCCGTCGTCTCCTGCGTCGGCGGCGTGAATTAATGCCAGGAGATCGTCCCGACCGAGGGTCGCCTCGACCCGGGCAAAACCGCTGATCACGGCGCCCGCCTTGCCGGCAATCGCCAAAGCGTCGATGGCCGCACGTTCGATCAACTGATCCGTCCGTGCCGCGAGATCCCCGGCAATTCGCACGTCCCGTTTGAAACCGCGGGCGAAAACGTTGCGTTTGGTCGCGTCCTCGATCGCCGCGCGCGATGCCGTAATCCAGATGCCGCGTCCGGGCAGTTTACGTTTGACGTCGGGCACCACTTCCCCCGCTGGATCGAGCACAAAGCGGATCATCTCCGAAGCCGGTTTCAGTTCGCGAGTCAGCGCGCAGGTGCGTTCCGCCCCCGCGGCGACGCTTGTCGCCCCGCGATCGAGTTCGCTGTTCTGCGCAACTGCCAACATCATTGCTACCGTTTTACCTTTATGCCTGAGGCTGCGTGGCTTCTTCGGGAGCCGGGACCGCAGGCGGCGCAAGCTCCGCCTCGGTAATCCAGCCGGCCTTGACGCGCGCCTGCATGATCATG
>Ga0070667_100003904_pt1 | contig 12661 bp, 9 predicted proteins | sample KBSS33metaG_FD_64659 | JGI IMG/M metagenome (GOLD analysis project Ga0070667, IMG submission 64659) | Switchgrass rhizosphere microbial communities from Kellogg Biological Station, Michigan, USA - KBS S3-3 metaG | ecosystem: Host-associated > Plants > Roots > Rhizosphere > Soil ...
GTAGTTATTTAGAAACGGTCTGGTAATATTGGTTGGCGCCTGCCTTGAACAAGCGGTTGGTTTGAATAGTGGTAAACTGTTTGTATTCGGTGCTATGGGTAGCCGTCCAGTTTTCAAAAGCAGCCAGGTTTTGCACACTGCCAAACAACCACTGGTTGTATGCATTGAAATTGCCTTCCTTTACCAGCTGGCGTTCATAATCAAATAATTTAAAAGGGAACCTTGCAGCATCTTTTTCAAACCAGTCGAGCAGGAAGCGTGTGCGTATCATAGTTAGGGTTTCGGGCGTAATGCCATTTTTTGCCGCAGCAGCCTGTTTATTCATGTTATTGAGGAAGGCAACAGCAAATTCATTTTTGGTGTCCTGGTTCTTCATGATATCCGCATCGGTAAATAATTTTTTATACCCTTCTACCAGTATATTTTTTATTTCTACGGTGCGGCGGCTATAGCTCTCCATATTTACAAACAATTCACCATATATTAAGCTCCAGGCTTTGTCTTTTGTAAAATAATAGTATTTGGCAGCATTGTAATAGTTGCTGGTGCAGGTAGGATCAACCTGGATGCCGTGCTCCCACTGTTTGATAGCGCTGTAATCCTGTTTGGCCCATAGCAATTCGCCATAGTCGTTCAATAAAGGGCCGCTGTCGGGGAAAGCTTTCAGGCCTTTTTTATAAATGCGTTCACATTCTTTGGTATCGCCGGTTACTTTGTTCAGCATACCACCCAACTGGTAAACTTCCACATCCGCATCGGGCCTTTCCAGCAGGGGCTTCATAACAACCTGCATCTTGGTATAGTCTGACTTCTGAAAATAAACCAATGCCAGGTCTTTGCTGATACTTAAATTATTCGGGTCCTGGTCATGTGCCTTATTCAATACCAGCACAGCATTGCTGAAATCGCCTTCTTTGGAAAAATTACGGGCGGTTTCCTGCAGGGTTTTGGCATCCTGTGCGCGCAAAACAAATGAAGCCGCAATAAAAAAACATGATATAGCTGCTGTCTTTTTCATGGCAGCAAAGGTAGCTATTAGCGGTTAGTTTTTAGCTATTAGCGGCAGGAAATGCAGTGGCCGGAATTAACATACTAATAGCTAACGGCCAACAGCTAATAGCTCTCTATTCATATATCAAATGCGTAAGTAATCCATCGCGCAGTTTAGGTTCAAACCAGGTGCTTTTGGGCGGCATTACATTTCCACTGTCTGCAATATCAAACAATTGGGTCAGGCTAACCGGGTATAAACTGAAGGCAATTTTCATTTCACCGCTGTTCACCCGTTTTTCCAGCTCATGCAGACCGCGAATGCCGCCTACAAAATCAATGCGTTTATCGGTACGCTGATCTTTAATGCCCAGCAATTTATCCAGCAGCTTTTCCGACAAAATTGTTACATCCAGCACACCGATGGGATCGGTTGAGTACCTGCCTTTTTTGGCCACCAGTTTATACCAATTGCCATCGAGATACATTCCGAATTCGTGGAGTGCTTTTGGTTGATATACGGTTTTACCCACCAGTTCACAATCGAAATCCTGTTGCAATTGTTTTATAAAATCGGGTTCGGATAAACCGTTTAAATCTTTTACCACGCGGTTATAATCCATAATGTACAACTGGTTGCCCGGGAACAAGGTAGTCAGGAAGATGTCTGCGCCTGCTGCTGCAGCGTTGCCCAATGCCTTGCGAACCTTAGCGGCAGAAGCAGCACGGTGATGTCCATCCGCTATATAGGTGAACGGAACCCTGGCAGCAAACAACTGCGTGATGCTATCGATTGTATGGGTGTCATTCACAATCCAGATGGTGTGTGTAACATTATCATCTGCAGCAAAATCATAGACGGGTTCATGTATTTTTTTCCAGCTATTGATAAGTGCATCTATCTCATCCACGCTGCGGTAAGTCAAAAAAACATTACCGGTTTGTGCCCCGCTTGTTTTTATATGATTGATGCGATCCTGCTCTTTTTCGGGGCGGGTAAATTCATGTTTTTTAATAATATCATTTTCATAGTCATCTACCGAACTGCCACAAACCAGGCCCGTCTGGCTGCGCCCATTCATCGTTAATTGATAGATATAATAGCAGGGTTTTAGTTCCCTGAATAATATTTCCTTTCTTATAAAAGCGTCCAGGTTGTCTTTTGCCTTCTGGTATACTTCTGTTGCATGTATGTCGATACCGGCCGGTAAATCTACTTCTGCCTTGGTAATGTGCAGAAAAGAAACCGGGTTGCCTTTTACTTCCTGCCTGGCTTCTGCCGAATTCAGTACGTCGTAGGGCCTTGATGCCAATTTTAATGCCAGCTCTGGTTTGGGTCTTAATGCTTTAAACGGAACAATGGTTGCCATGAAATATAAACTTTAATTAAACGCAGTAATTGTTGATTGCGGAATTTTGTGATGTTGAGATTGTTATTGAGCGTCCAATTCACCAAATCCCGAAATAACGAAATCCCAAAATTTCCTTTCTATCCTTTTCTCTTTGCAAAATCGGCCATTAGATCGACCAGTGCCTTTACACTATCAATGGTTAGGGCGTTATACAAAGAAGCGCGGAAACCGCCTACTGTGCGATGACCTTTAATACCTACCATGCCCTGTACTTTGCATTCTGCCAGGAATTGCTTTTCCAGTTCCGCATCTTTCATGATCCACACCACGTTCATCAGGCTCCTGTCTTCGCGGGCCACTTTTGGTGTAAACAGCGGTAAGCTGTCCAGCGTATCGTACAATAATTTTGCTTTGGCGGCATTCAGCTTTTCTATAACGGGAACGCCTCCCTGCTTTTTTAACCAGCGCAACGTTAGCATACATACATACACGGCAAATACGGGCGGTGTGTTCAGCATAGAGCCATTTTCAATATGAACGCGGTAGTCCATCATAGAAGGCAGTTTCCGGTTTACCCTGCCCAGGATATCTTTTTTTACAATGACCATGTTTACGCCTGCAGCGCCAGCATTTTTCTGCGCGCCGGCATAAATCAGCGCAAAACGGTTATAATCGGTGTGCCTGCTTAAAATATCGCTGCTCATATCTGCTACCAGCGGAACCGTTGTAGCAGGCACCTCATGCATTTGTGTGCCCTCAATGGTATTGTTGGTAGTATAGTGAAAGTATACCACATCTTCGGGAATGGTATATCCTTTAGGTATGTATGTATAGTCTTTGTCTTTTGATGAAGCCAGCATATTCACATTTCCAAACAGTTTTGCTTCCTTAATGGCCTTGGTACCCCAGGTACCGCAATCTAAATAAGCAGCCGTTTGTTTATCATCCAGCAAATTCATGGGCACCTGGAAAAATTGGGTAGACGCACCGCCATGCAAAAACAATACTTCATGTTCTGCATCCAGCTGCATCAGTTCTTTGGCAAGGGCAATGGCCTCATCCATCACTTCCTGAAACCAGGAAGTACGATGCCCTATTTCTAAAATGGATAACCCGGTATTGTTAAAATCAAGAATGGCCTGGCTGGCTTGTTCAAATACCTCCTTCGGCAAAACACTGGGACCGGAATTGAAATTGTGCACGGCAGCTGTTTAAGATGGTTTAAAAATGAGCTGCAAATGTACTTGAAATCATCTGAACCACGGATACGCGAGACAATAGGTTTCACAAAGAGAATAAATAGACTGCTATTTGTTTCTTTCACCCTGGCTTTGCGGTTCCATTTGCGCTTTTTTCCACTGCAAATCAAGATCCTCAAATTCCTTTATATCTGTTTCGGTAAAAGTTTTACCTGAAAGCACGCTTAAATCCGGTTGGCCGGCATTTACCCAGGCGGTATACCAGCAGGAAGCAACGGCAAATATCGATTGGCGCATTCGGCGTTCCACCATGCCCTGCAGTGCCGCGTCATAGGCCTTTGCATAGCCGGCCGCATACTGGCGCACCAGTTGTCCGTTTTTATTTTCAAATGCGAAACGCTGATCGCTGCCAAAGCGGTTGGATAGGTTTCTTTCAGCTTTTAATACAGTATCTGCCGCTGCTGCGCTTTCATAAACACGGTTCCATATAAATTGGGCGGGGTTTTGCAGGTACATGGCCTTGCCAATAAAAAAATCCCATTCCTTATCTGCGAGCAATTCCGGCAAGCGGCTTTCCCAGAAAGCATGAATGCCCTGTTGGTTGGTAAATTGTCCATTGTGATTGCTACAGGCATGCAAAGGCACATGCGCATCGGCCACATAGTGCCCAAGTTCCGCTGATAGCTTTAAAATCTTTGACTGATTCTTTTCTTTGAACGCAGCCGTTAGCCGCCGCATCATAATTTGTATCCACCAGGGAACAATACCCCTGGCAGTCAAAGAGTCGGCGGAGAACTTTGCGACCGCACTGTCCCATTGCTGAGGTAATATAGTTGCGGCATTCCTGCCGTATAAGTCGATGTCAATATAATGCCGGGCGCCTTCTGCAGTTACCGCATATCTTCTTTTATCAGGGTCAACAGCGTGCTCCATGAGAAAATTGATATTGGGTTTGTACAGCAGCATCATTTCCGGCGGCAACAGGAAAACGGCGTAATAATTAATCTGTTTGTGTGCATAGAAGCCCCAGCAGTAAGATACATGCCAGCAGGGCAAGAGCATTGCAGCAAGCAATAGCTTTTTTAAAACAGTCATGGCTGTTAAATTGGATAAGGTTTATAATTTATTTTGTATTCTAACCCACCCCGTCATGCCTTGCATGACACCCCCTCTCTGCGCGCAGAGAGGGAAGCATCGCGAAGCGATGCAGGGTGAGTTTTCCTAATTCCTATTCAACTATCCTTCCAATCAACTAATCAACCGCCTCCCCATGATGCTTATCCTCCTCCACCTCGGCAACACCGCCGCTGATGGCATACTTCAGCACATCCGAAGCGCTGACATCTTCCAGTACCCGTACCCTGTCTTTGGGCACCATGTATAATTGGCCGGTTACAGCATAAGAGTTCGGCACATAAACAGAAACATAATCTATGAGGCCAAACTCACTGGCATCCTCATCCGTAATAAATCCGAGCTGAAATACATCGGGTTGAAAGATACTAACCAGTACCGCTTTTTTAAATTTGCGCTTGTTGCCGGCAAATGCTTCAAAAAAGTCTTTGACAGAAGAATATATAAATTTTATACCGGGTGTGCGTTCCAGCCAGGTATCAAATAAACTGAAAATACGGCTGGTTAAAAAATTGGAACTCAGGAAACCAATAGCAATAAGCGCAGCAATGATCACCACAAAACCCAAACCGTAATTGCGATTAATAATGCGCCCATCTACATCTTTCACCGTAAAAATGGGCAGCCAACTGTCTACCGACGATACAAACCAATAAATCAGGTAAATAGTGATGGCTATCGGGGCCGTCACCAACAAACCCTGTATCAGGTATTGTAATATTTTTCGCCAGCGCCATTGATTGCGGCGGGAGATACTCATAATGCAGGAATAATTAAATCGGGGTGAAGTTCACATAAAAAACCCATTCAGGTACAGCTTTCTATGACTTATTTAGCCGGAAAGAGAAAAAATACGAACGTCTATTAGTTGTGCAACATTAATTACTTTTTGGATGAACGGTCAGAAAAAAGAGGCTGGAAACTTTGGTAACGAAAAAAGTTTCCATAGTTTTGTGCTCCGATTATGACAGATATAGACAACAAACAGCGTATCAAAATTCAGGCCACCGACCTCTTTATGAGGTATGGCGTACGCAGCGTGAGCATGGATGATATTGCCAATCAATTGGGAATGAGCAAGAAGACCATCTACCAGTATTATGCCGACAAGGATGAGCTGGTAGAGGCTGTAATTGTGAATGAAATCAATCATAATGAAGCTTGCTGCCAGACCGATATCAATGATTCGGAAAATGCGGTGCACGAGCTTTTCCTGGCAATGGATATGGTGCTGGAAATGTTTCGTTCCATGAATGCTTCGGTTTTATATGATTTGGAGAAATATCATCCGGCGGCCTTTCAAAAATTTCTTAAGCATAAAAACGATTACCTGTACGGGGTCATCCGCAACAACCTGATACGCGGTATCCGTGAAGGCTTGTACAGGGAAGACATCAACATCGATATTATTTCCCGTTTCCGGGTAGAAATCGTATTGATTCCCTTTAACCCCGGGTTCCAGGCTAAAGTAAAACACAACCTGGCAGAAATAGAAGAAGAAATCATTCTTCACTATTTATACGGATTGGTGAACCTGAAAGGCCATAAAATGATTTTGAAATACAAACAAGACAGAAACAAAAAAATAGTAAGCAATGCAAAGAGCAAATAATCTAATAGCATGGATGTTTTTAATGGCATTGTCGGTGGGCACAATGGCACAGGAGAAACATGCTTTCTCCGTGCAGCAAGCAATAGATTACGGAAAGAAAAATAATGTGCAGGTTAAGAACGCATTGCTGGGAATTAAACTTCAGCAGCAGCAAAACAGGGAAATCACCGCATCTGCCTATCCACAGATAAATGGAAGTGTGGGCGCCACTTATAACCCTTACGTGGCAACGCAGGTATTACCCAACTTTATTTCGCCTTCGGTTTATCAGGTATTGATAGACCAGAATGTGAAAGATGGCAGTGGAAACCCAATTGTAATGCCTTCAGACTTTGGAAATATTGCAGCGCAGTTTGGTACTAAATACAATGCCAGCGCAGGCGTAGATCTTAGTCAGTTGTTATTCGATGGCCAGGTATTCATTGGGCTAAAAGCACGCAGCACTTCGATTGCGTGGCAAACGAAAAATGCGGAGGTAACGGACGAAGCAGTCAGAACCAATATTTATAAAATTTACTACCAGCTCGTAGTTGGTAAAACACAGATAGACCTGCTGGATGCAAATATCGCCCGTCTTGAAAAATTGTTGCATGATACAAAAGAATTATACAAAAATGGCTTCGCCGAGCAACTGGACATAAATAAGGTGGAAGTTCAGATGGTCAATCTTCAAACGGAAAAATCCAAAGCATTAAACAGCATTTCAAACGGCTATCTGGGACTTAAATTTCTCATCGGAATGCCAATGAAGGACTCGCTGGTGCTGACGGATAGTTTGAGTGAAGAGGAAATTAAACAGGGTGTGTTACCGCTGGCCGATTATAATTATAAAGACCGTAAAGATTTTCAGTATGCAGAGCTTGGCAGAAAGCTTAATGAATTTAATGTAAAACGCTACCAGTTGAGTCAGATACCAACATTCAGTCTTTCTGGCAATTATGCCAAAAGTGCACAGCGCAACAAATTTGACTTTTTTAATAAGGGCGATTGGTACAATATCTCTGCCATCAGTGTACGGATGTCGGTACCTATTTTTCACGGCTTTGCCACAAGGGCAAAAATTGAACAGGCCCGCATACAACTGCAGCAAACGCAGAACCAGATTGAAAGTCTTAAAATAATGATAGACCAGGAAGTAGGAACGGCCAGGTCGAATTTTACTACATCTGTTACCACGCTGGACTATCAGAAAAAAAACATGCAGCTGGCAGAAACAGTATACGAACAAACCAAGAAAAAATATGAGATAGGCACTGGCTCCAATACGGAAATCACGGCCGCAGACACAGATTTGAAACAGGCTCAGACCAATTACATCAACGCAGTGTACGATGCCATCATAGCAAAAATTGATTACTTAAAAGCAACCGGTAAACTTTAAACCAGACAACTATGACTTCAAAATTCAATTATATGCAACGCTTTTTAAAGCTTTCCCTTACGACCGCACTGGTATTATCTATAGCAGCATGCGGCAGCAGTTCTAAAAATGAAAATGCCTCGCTGACGGATAAAAAAGCGGAACTGCAAAAACTCAAAGACCAGGAAAAGAAGCTGGAAGACCAGATTGCCAAAATGGATACTGCCTCGGCTAAAGCAGAAAAAGCCAAATTGGTTACACTTGCGCCCATAGCGCCGGAAACTTTTACCCACTATATAGATCTGCAGGGAAAAATAGAATCGCAGAATATTTCGTATATCGCTCCCCGTAATGGAACAGGAGGGGTAGTTAAAGCGGTTTACGTAAAAAGAGGTGACAATGTAAGAAAAGGTCAACTACTGTTAAAACTGGATGATGCTATTCCCCGTCAAAACCTGGTAACTGCGGAACAAGGTCTCGAAACCATCAAAACGCAGCTTGCCTACGCACAGGATTTACTTCAGCGCCAAAAGAATTTATGGGATCAGAAGATCGGGACTGAAGTCCAACTGATCAATGCAAAAAATAATGTGCAAAATATAGAGAACCAGCTAAAAAGTGCCCAGGAACAAATAAAAACAACCAGGGAACAGTTGACCTTTACCAATGTGGTAAGCGATGTAGATGGAACCGCCGAAACCGTTAATGTGCGGGTGGGCGAAATGTTTACCGGCGTTCAAGGCGTCGCCGCGCAAATCGTGATTGTCAATAACAGTAATTTAAAAGCAACCGCTCAGATTCCTGAAAATTATCTTGGCAAAGTGCAGGTTGGAAGCAAAGTAAAAATCACGCTTCCTGACATCAATAAAAGTATCGATGCTACTGTAACGGTTGCCGGGAAATCTATCGACCCCATTAACCGTAGCTTTTTCATGGAAGCAAAAGTTCCGGCCGATAAGGATCTCCGCCCCAACCAGATTGCTTTGATAAGGATACAGGACTATTCTATTGGTAATACGATTACCGTTCCTGTCAATACCATTCAAAGCGATGAGAAAGGAAAATTTGTAATGACGGCCGTAAAAGAAAACGGTAAAACATTTGCCCGCAAAAAACCGGTGGTGATCGGCCAGTTCTATGGCGATAAAATGGAAATAAAAAACGGCTTGCAGGCGGGTGATGTGGTAGTAACAGACGGTTTCCAAAGTTTATATGAAGGACAGCTGATAACAACAGAAACAAAATAGCGTGAGACGTGAGGCGTGAATCGTGAGACCTTTATCGTTGCAACTCACGTCTGACGCCTCACGATTACGACAGACGAATTAAAACAACTGTATGAGCGCATTAGAAAATACAAAGGATAAAATCAAGGGTTTTTTCATTACCAACTGGGCAGTCGGAAGCAAAACTTCTATATACCTGATCATGCTGATTGTAAGCCTTATAGGTATCTACCAGTTTGTTACCCTCCCAAAGGAACAGTTTCCTGATATCGTAATACCTACCATTTATGTACAGACTGTTTATGTAGGTAACTCGCCGAAAGATATGGAGAACCTGGTAACCCGGCCCATTGAAAAACAAATCAAAGGCATTACCGGTGCTAAAATAAAAAAATTCACCAGCACCTCACAACAGGATTACTCAGCTATTATCGTTGAGTTCGATACCGATGTAAAAACAGAAATCGGACTGCAAAAAGTAAAAGACGCCATAGATAAAGCCAAGCAGGATTTACCAACCGATCTCACCCAGGAACCTACTGCACTGGAAGTAAACCTAAGCGATCAACCCATCATGTATGTAAACCTCAGTGGTGATTACGATCTGCAGAAGCTGAAAAAATATTCAGATGACCTGAAAGATAAGCTGGAAGATTTACCGCAGATAAACCGCATTGATGTTGTAGGCGCGCCAGAACGCGAGTTCCAGATCAATGTAGACAACTTCCGCATGCAAAGCGCCGGTGTTACATTCAATGATATCAGTAATGCCGTTGCCAGTGAAAACCTGGATATTTCCGGTGGCTTGCTGGATGTAGGGAATATGAAACGCACCCTGCAGTTGAAAGGCCAATTGAAAACCGCACGCGATATTGAAGGCATACTGGTACGCAATACCGGCGGCGCACCCATTTATTTAAAAGACATTGCATCAATAAAAGATACTACCAAGGAACGCGAAAGCTATGCCCGCCTGGATGGTAAGAATGTAGTTACGTTAAACATCATCAAACGGAGCGGTGAAAACCTGATTGAAACCAGCGACCTGGTACAAAAAACAGTAGAGGAATCAAGAGGCGTTTTATTTCCAAAAGATTTGAAAGCGGTGGTTACGGGCGACCAAAGCATAAAAACAAAATCATCTTTTAAAGACCTGGTGAATTCAATCGTTATCGGGTTCTTACTGGTATTGATAGTACTGATGTTTTTTATGGGTGTCACCAATGCATTCTTTGTAGCGCTGTCGGTACCCCTGAGCATGTTTGTGGCGTTTATGTTTTTACCGGCAGCCGACCTGATCATCGGCACCCATGTTACGCTGAATTTCATGGTGCTGTTTGCGCTGCTGTTCGCGCTGGGTATTATTGTGGATGATGCAATTGTGGTAATAGAGAATACGCACCGCATATTTACAGAAGGCCAGGGGAAAATAAGAACTACAATGGCCGCAAAAATGGCCGCTGGTGAAGTATTTGTGCCGGTATTGGCTGGTACCTTAACCATGCTGGCACCTTTCTTTCCACTCATGTTCTGGCCTGGTATCATTGGTAAATTCATGATTTACCTGCCCACCATGCTTATTTTCACATTGGCAGCTTCTCTCATTGTTGCTTTTGTGATGAACCCGGTGTTTGCGGTGGATTTTATGAATCATCCTGAAGGCGAAAAAGAACCAAAGAATGCGATTTTCAAAAAGCCAGTGTTCTGGGTAGTGATCGGGTTGGGCATATTATTGGATTTGATGGGTGCCACCTTTCTCGGTAACCTGTTGATCTTTTTTATGCTGATGGTGTTACTGAACCGCTATGTGCTGGATGCAGCTATTCACGGTTTTCAGAACAGGGCGCTACCCTGGATTATGGGCCACTATGAAAACTTGCTCCGGTGGGCATTGAAAGGTTGGAAGCCTGTTGGCTTATTGCTGGGAACATTTGGTTTATTGATCCTTTCGTTCTTAATATTCTCTTTCTCTATCAGTTCAGGTCATGTTGGCGTGGTATTTTTTCCGAAAGCCGATCCCAACCAGGTGTATGTGTATCTTAAATTGCCTGTGGGTACCAATGTAGACTATACTGATTCCATCACCCGGATACTTGAAAGCCGTGTAAACAAAGTGCTGGGAACAGAAAATGGCAAACACAATCCCCTTGTAGAAAGTGTTATCAGCAATGTTGCTATTGGTGCAAGTGATCCGGCCAGTGGCGATCGCAGCACGCGTAGCGAACTGGGCCGGGTACAGGTGTCTTTTGTTGAATTTGAAAAAAGAAACGGCGTCTCTACCAAACCCTATCTTGATAAAATCCGCGCGGTACTGAAAGGTATTCCCGGCGCGGAAATCAGCGCCGACCAGGAGAGTGGTGGTCCGCCCACCGATCCGCCGGTAAATATTGAAGTGGCCAGCGAAGATTTTGATGCCCTGATAAAAACCGCATCCAACCTAAAAAACTATCTCGATTCTATCCAGGTACCGGGCGTGGAAGAATTAAAAATGGATGTGGATTTGACCAACCCCGAAATTACGCTTAGTGTTAACCGTGAGCGGGCACTCATTGAAGGCGTATCATCCAGCCAGATTGGCCAGCAGGTGCGTACTGCCTTATTTGGAAAGGAAGTCTCTAAGATAAAAGAAGGTAAAGACGAGTATAAGATTCAATTGCGCAACAATGAAATACAAAGGCAGAGCCTTACCAATTTGCTGAACATGCGTGTCAATTTCCGCGATATTGCCAGCGGAGGCGCCATTAAAAGCATACCCATCAGCGCATTGGTGACCGTAGAACCGACGAGCACTTTGGGCAGTGTTAAACGCAAAAATCAAAAACGCGTAATCACACTCCGCTCCAATGTGTTAACCACACAGGGATATAATGCCACAGCCGTTAATGCAGACATCGCCAAAGACATCGCCAATTTCAAAAAGAAAGCCGACGGTGTTACGATTAAACAAACCGGTGAGGGTGAACAGCAGGCGGAGACAGGCGCTTTTCTTGCTAAAGCACTGGTGATTGCGCTGTTATTTATATTGCTGGTACTGGTATTGCAGTTCAATTCAATGAGCAAGTCCATCATCATTTTAACCGAAATCGTTTTCAGCGTCATTGGTGTTTTTCTGGGCTTTGCCATTACAGGAATTGAGGTATCGGTATTGATGACAGGGCTGGGTATTGTTGGTCTTGCAGGTATCGTAGTTAAAAATGGCATCCTTGTAATCGAGTTTGCGGACGAGCTGCGGGCCCGGGGTATGAAGACCAGAGAAGCAGTTATACAAGCAGGCAAGACACGTATCATTCCTGTTATGCTCACAGCAGTGGCCGCCATCCTTGCGTTTATCCCTATTGCGGTTGGTTTCAATATTAATTTTGTAACCCTGTTTTCTGAATTGAACCCGCATATATTTCTTGGGGGCGATAATGTGGCATTCTGGAAACCTTTGAGCTGGACAATTATATTCGGTTTAGCATTTGCGTTCTTCATGACACTATTCATGGTACCGGGTATGTACCTGATAGCAGAGCGGTTAAGAAGACCCATGAGAAAGCAGTTTGGCGGTAAATGGATTTCTTTTATGGGTATACCACCCTTTATATTCCTGTTCATGCCATTGATGATAGTCTCAATGCTGATTCAACGCGCCACGGTAAACCGCCGCCGCAGAAAACTGGCAGGCCAGAAAGTAAATGAAGCCTTTATTGGAAGTTGGTTCTAACAATAAATAATTAAACAACAGCCGAATTTTTGAATTACAGAGTGGATTAAAAAAAGCCCTTCGAAAGAGGGGCATTTTTTTG
>Ga0070667_100003905_pt1 | contig 12660 bp, 18 predicted proteins | sample KBSS33metaG_FD_64659 | JGI IMG/M metagenome (GOLD analysis project Ga0070667, IMG submission 64659) | Switchgrass rhizosphere microbial communities from Kellogg Biological Station, Michigan, USA - KBS S3-3 metaG | ecosystem: Host-associated > Plants > Roots > Rhizosphere > Soil ...
CCTTCTACGCCAGGCTGTATTTCAAGAAATGCACCGTAATCTTCAATATTCACCACTTTGCCTTCAACCACTTCGCCTTCTTTTACATTCGCAGGAAGTATGTCCCAAGGATGAGGTGTCAATTGTTTCAGGCCAAGGCTGATGCGTTTTTTCTCATCATCAAAATCCAGTACCACTACTTTCAGTTTCTGATCAAGCTTCAGCACTTCAGTTGGGTGAGAAATACGGCCCCATGAAATATCGGTGATGTATAACAAACCGTCTAAGCCGCCAAGATCCATAAACGCACCAAAATCGGTGATGTTTTTGATAGTACCTTCCAGTACCTGGCCTTTTTCCAGTTTACTCATAATCTCCGCACGCTGAGCTTCAATATCGCTTTCAATAAGTGCTTTATGAGATACAACGGCGTTCTTAATGGTTTCGTTAACTTTTACTACTTTAAACTCCATTGTTTTTCCAACAAACTGGTCATAGTCCGTTACCGGTTTAACATCGATCTGAGAACCCGGCAGGAATGTTTCCATGCCAAATACGTCTACAATCAGTCCGCCCTTGGTTTTGCTGGTAACAGTACCGGTAATTACTTCGCCGGTTTTGTGTACTTCCACAATGCGTTCCCATGCGCGGGTAGTGCGGGCCTGTTTGCGGCTCAGGTTCAGGTTACCTTCACGGTCTTCTTTTTCCACCACCATCACTTCCACTTCATCACCCACTTTCAGGTTCGGCAAATCGCGGAATTCATTCAAAGAAATCAATCCATCACTTTTAAAACCGATGTTCAATACAACATCCGTTTTAGTCAAACCCACTACAGAACCTTTGATCAAAGTTCCGTCTGTAATTTGTATGAAGGTATCATCATACACTTTGCTGTACTTTTCATTTTCTTCTTTGCTGTATGCTGATACATTGCGTTTATCAATGCTCCAGTCAAAATCGTCATGGGCCGTAGCAATAACCGGCTCACGGGCAGGTGCAGTTGTTGTCGCTGTAATCTCTGCAGTATCGGCTGCAGATGATTCCTGTGCATCAGCGTTTAGTTGTTTAACAATAAAATTTTGAAACATGGTAAAATCCCGATGGTTTTATTTCGGGGTTGCAAAGATACATTAAAATGATATTTCTAAGGGGGTTTTTTAGTAGCTTTTTTTAATACCGGCGGTCTCAGTTTTGGGCAGCATCGTTGCGTCGCAATCCGTTCATCAGCATAACCTTATGAAGCGTTGCTCAGCATCGTGTGAATACTTTTTGAGGCTATCCATCCGCTGGTCCAGGCATGCTGAAAATTGAAGCCCCCGGTAACACCGTCCACGTCCAGTATTTCGCCAGCGAAGAATAAACCAGGCATTCGTTTGCTCATCATGGTATTGGCGTCTACTTCATTTAGTTTAACGCCGCCGGCGGTAACAAATTCTTCCTTGAACGTGGTTTTTCCTTTTACAGCGCATTCCTGTGCACAGATCATTTTTATAAGCTTATGTTGTAACGCAGCAGGCAGCTCGCCCCAACGGGTTTCATCTTTAACTGCCTGCTGCTTCAAAAAATATTCCCATAAGCGTGCAGGGAGGCCAAATGGATTTTTATGAATCATCTTTTGGGTGGCGATACCATATCGAAGGTCCTCGAATTTTTCCTTCAGCGTTTGCTCATTGTACAAAGGCAACCAGTTAATGACAGCCGTAAATTCATAATGCTTCAGCGCAAGGTCCCGGGCGCCCCATGCACTTAATTTCAAAATAGCAGGACCGCTCATTCCCCAATGTGTAATCAGGAGCGGACCGGCAGTTTCTAATTTAGTGCCGGCAATTTTTACTTTTACGTTGCCAACACTGATACCCATCAGCTCTGTAATGGCATTGCCCGGCATATTAAAGGTGAATAATGAAGGCACCGGGTTTTCGATGCTGTGCCCCGTATCCCTTAGCCAGTCAAACATAGACGCTTTTGGATATCCCCCGCAGGCAATGCAAATATAGTCGGCAGTCAAAAGTCTGTAGTCTGTAGCCCCTGTCATACCAAGTTCCAGGATAAATTTTGCAGCGTCGTTGTTATTGATACTGCATACCTCGCTAAGCACTGCCTCCCGGCTACTCATGACAGAGGTCTCACGCTTCACGCTTTTCACTTCTACGCCCATCCGAACACTGACGCGGTATCGTTCAGCCTCTCCCGATAAACAATCTATAATCGTTTGAGAAGAATTGCTAACCGGAAACATACGGCCATCCGGTTCTGTTTTTAATTGCACGCCCCGTTCCGCAAACCAATTAATCGTTTCTGTTGTAAAAAACTGGTGAAATGCCTTCTTTACAAAATTAGCGCCGCGCGGATACCTTTTTATCATTTCCGTTATCTCAAAGCATGCATGGGTTACATTGCACCGGCCGCCACCGCTTACCCTTACCTTGCTCAAAACCTTATTGCTTTTTTCAAGAATAATGACCTCCAGCAGGGGGTTTACCCGCGCTGCATTAATGGCACAAAAAAAACCGGCAGCACCGCCACCGATCACTATTAACCTCTTTTGGGGAACGTTCAATTATTATGTGTTAAATCCTGTGAGATAAAAAAAGAAAATGCGCCAGCGGCCAAAATTGCGCGAAAAATAAAATTTAAAAGGCCCTTCCACCTGCTTCCTTTCACCATTTTCAAGTAAAGCAGTGTACTTAACCATGCCCTCGGCAAAACCCATCCCTTCATTTGCTTCGCTGGCGTTCTGCTGTATATCAAATTGCACTTCATCCATCACATAGCCCGAGTCTTCAAAAGCTGTGTAAGCCGCAAAAACCTTTTTAAAGGATGCAATCATTTCATCTTTTGCAAAAGTTTGACCGTCCGGCTGAATAAACTGATCATCCAGGTACCATTTGGCAGCATCTGTTTTACGCGCAAACCAGTCTGCCAGAAACTTAACTGTATAATCAGCTATCTCGGCCTGGTGGTCGGGATGAAATTCTTCATAATTAAAATATTTGGTAATGCCTTCTACCTGCATATCATCAGTTTCGTGTTCAAACAACTCTTCGGTTATAAAGCGATATTTAAACCTGTCGTCCCTGGGCTTGGTAAATTCCACCACTATGTTTTTCTCTGCCATCAGTGTTTCCAGGTTGTAATAAGCTTCCGCTATGGCGGCATCATCCATCTCAGTTGATCTTGCCAGTACCGGGTTGCCGAGCAGGTCGGCAATCTTAACCATTTTTATTTTGGAGTAACGGTGTTCAAAGGCCAAAATATTTTTAAGAAATTCATTTTCCAGCTCGGGTGGTAAGTTTTCATCGCTCTCATATTCGCCGCCCAGTTCCGCTTTCACCTTTATCCGCAAGATTTCATTTTCAATGCGCAGGTTTTCCCGGGGATCATTGCTGAATTTTCCGGTATTGTCTGCCGAATGCTGTTCATTATCCATAGGAGCAAATTTTATACATCTAAATGTAAAAAATAAAACCCTCTTGCAGAGGGTTTTTTCAGCATATTATTCACGTGTTTTTCAGGCCGAAAACAAATTCGGATTTGCTTTTTCTGCTTTTTCGATAATGCTGTAATCGGATAAAATATCTGCTTTATTTTTTCTTACGCATACATCATGTTCAAAATGAACAGAAGGTTTGTTATCGGCTGTACGCACTGTCCATCCATCATCTTCCGTGAATACTTCCTTCCTGCCCAGGTTAATCATTGGCTCAATGGCCAGCACCATTCCCTCTTTCATTTTGGCGCCGCTGCCTCGTTTCCCGTAATTAGGCACTTGTGGGTCTTCATGCAGGTTTTTACCAAGCCCATGCCCTACTAATTCTCTTACCACGCCATAACCATGTTTCTTTTCCGTGTATTCCTGTATGGCATAGGAGATATCCCCGATCCTGTTGCCTTCTACTGCTTTTTCTATGCCTTTGTACAGTGATTCTTTGGTAACTTTTATCAGCTTTGCCACCTCATCTCCCGGATGGCCGATAGCAAATGTGTAAGCGTGATCACCGTGATATCCATTTTTTATTACTCCTATATCGATGGAAATAATATCAGCTTCTTTCAATTCATTTTTAGTAGGAAAACCATGCACCACCACATCGTTTACAGAAATACAGGAATCAAAGGGATAGCCGTGATAGTTAAGAAAAGAAGGTGTTGCCCCGTTGGCGCGTATGATTTCTCCGATCATCTTATCAATCGATAAGGTTGTAATGCCGGGCTTTAGAACAAGCGCTACCTCGGCCAGTGTTTGACTTACCAGCCGTGCGCTCTGACGCATCAGCTCAATTTCCGGCTCCGTTTTGTAATAAATCATCCTGTTTGTTTCTTAATAAAGTAAAACCTGGCAATACAATAACTGCCAGGTTTTAAATATGTTTGAATAACTCAATTAAATAGTGGTAGACTGCAGGCTATTCTGCCTTCCCTGTATCCTGCCGCTTTTCATCAAACCATCATATTGCCGCATCAGCAGTTGCGTTTCTATTTGTTGCAGGGTATCAAGGATTACGCCTACCATAATCAGCAAGGAGGTACCACCGTAAAAAGAAGCAAAACCCTGTGTTATATTGCATAGCTGGGCAAAACCGGGTAAAATACCCACAATAGCAAGCAGGATGGCACCGGGCAGTGTTATCCGGTCCATTACAGAACCAATATAGTCGGCTGTTGGCTGGCCTGGCTTTACCCCTGGTATAAAACCATTATTACGCTTCAAATCGTCAGCAATCTGTTTAGGGTTAAATATTAGTGCAGTATACAGAAAAGTAAACCCTACCACTATTACCGCATAGATAACCATGTGCCAGGGGTCTTTCGGATCGGCAAATATCCTGGCGATACCTGCGCTGTTTTCAAATTTGGTATAAGAAATCAGCGTTGGTAAAAACATGATAGCCTGCGCAAAAATGATAGGCATAACACCGGCTCCATTTACCTTCAGGGGCAGAAACTGTCTTGCTCCCCCAAATTGCCGGTTACCTACGATCTGTTTGGCGTAGTTAACAGGTATTTTGCGAACTCCCTGTACCAGCACTATCAAGCCCATAATGATAGCAATCAACACCGCTATCTCAATAATATAAATTAACAGTCCACCGCCGCCGCGATTGGCTTTTGCCAGCCATTCCTGGTAAAGATTCTGTGGCAGCCTGGCAAGTATACCAATCATAATAATGATGGAGGTACCGTTGCCCAATCCTTTGTCGGTGATTTTTTCGCCTAACCACATTACGAAAAGGGTGCCGGCTGTAAGCAGAATAGTGGTTGTAATGGCAAAATAACCGCTGAATGCCGGTAGCAGAGCCTCCGCGTTAACAGTCTTAACATAGGTAACGTAAGCCCCAGCCTGTACAATGGTTACAATGACCGTCAGGTACCTGGTCCACTGGTTAATTTTTTTCCGGCCGCTATCCCCCTCCTTCTGTATTTTCTGAAACTGTGGAACCAATATGGTCATCAGCTGCATGAATATGGAAGCAGAGATATATGGCATAATACCCAGCGCGAAAATAGAAGCCTGTGAAAAAGCTCCCCCGGCGAAAGCATCGATTAAGCCGAGAGCACCGGACTTAGCACTTTTTAAATTGATTTTATTGGGATCAAGACCCGGTAACACAATATGTGAACCAAACCGGTAAATCAACAGCAACAATAAAGTCACTATGATCTTACTTTTCAGCTCAGCTATGCTCCAGATATTTTTAAGTGTTTCTATTAGTTTCTTCACAGATGGCTAAATTTTAAAATGAGCCTTGACGAAAACATCGTCACAAAATGCAACGCACAAGTTACTGAAATTACTTAACAATCTCCAGGGTAGAGCCGGAAGCTTCCAGGGCAGCTTTTGCCTTTGCGCTGATAGCATTCACTTTAAAACTGAGTTTGGCTTTCAGTTCGCCATTGCCCAGGATTTTAACACTGTCGGTCTGGCTGATCAGCCCATTGATATATAAGTTCTCCAGCGAAAATTCTGTAAAACCATACTTCTCCACCAGTTGATCTATCTGACCGAGATTGAATACTTTGAACTCAATACGGTCATTATTTTTGAATCCGCGTTTGGGGATACGGCGCTGGATTGGCATTTGTCCGCCTTCGTGTGCAAATTTACTGGAGTAACCGGCCCGGCTCTGTCCACCCTTATTACCTTTGGTAGCAGTACCACCTTTACCGGATGCTTCACCACGACCCAGTCTTTTCTTTTTGTGCGTAGCGCCTTTTGCAGGCCTCAATTCATGTAGTTTCATTTGTTGTAATTTTTACTTAACGGGGTTATTTCCCCTCGCGTTATTAAATAATGTGCAAATGTGGGAAATGTGAGAAATGTTAAAATGCAGAGACGCGGTATTTCCACATTTCCACATTATTAATTTTCACATTAACCTGCGTCCTCAACCGTAACCAGGTGGTTTACTTTACGCACCATGCCCAATATCTGAACGCTTGCTTCCACCTCTTTGGTAGAGTTCAGTTTATTTAAGCCAAGTGCTTTCAACGTCAGCTTCTGGCGTTCCGGCCTGTCGATAGGACTTTTGACCAGCGTTATTTTAATCTTTTTCATGCTTGTAAAGGTTAGAGGCAAAAGGTATACGGTGTAAGGCCTTAAACCTTCTACCTTATGCCTTATGCCTTTTTATTATCCGTTAAAAACTTTCTTCAAAGAGAGATTTCTTGTCTTGGCAATATTGATGGGCTCACGCAACATAGCAAGTGCCTTAAAAGTTGCTTTCACCACGTTATGGGGATTGGCAGAACCCAGTGATTTAGCCAAAACGTCTGTTACACCTGCACTTTCCAGTACAGCGCGCATAGAACCTCCGGCAATTACACCGGTACCATGTGCGGCCGGTTTAATCAGTACTTTTGCTGCGCCTTCTTTAGCCAGCTGATCATGGGGAATGGTGCCCTTCATAACCGGTACTTTAATCAAATTCTTCTTGGCATCTTCAATACCTTTTGTAATGGCTTCCTGCACTTCCTTAGCCTTACCCAGGCCGTGACCAACTACACCCGCTCCGTTCCCTACAATTACCAGGGCGGAAAAACTAAAAGCGCGTCCGCCCTTGGTAGTTTTTACCACGCGGTTAATGGAAACCACTTTCTCTTTCAGTTCCAGGTCGCCCGCTTTAACTTTGTTTAAAATTATTTCTGACATTATTTCAAGTTAAAATTTGAATTAGAATTTAAGTCCGCCTTCTCTCGCTGCTTCAGCCACTGCTTTTACTCGTCCGTGATAAAGATTTCCACCCCGATCAAACACCACATCATTCAACCCCAGGTCGATAGCCTTCCTGGCAATGGCGGCTCCCACCAGTTTGCTTTTTTCAGATTTGGCAACTTTTTGCGCTGCAATATCCTTATCCCGTGAAGATGCCGCGGCAAGTGTTGTACCATTTGCATCATCAATCAGCTGAACATAAATTTCAGCGTTGCTTCTGAAAACAGACAAACGGGGCTTTTGAGCAGTACCCACAACTTTCTTGCGTATACCGTGCCTTATTTTTTGCCTTCTTACAACTTTTGCTTCCATGATTTTTTATTTTATGCTTCCTGATGCTGCCAGGAGATTAGTTGATTTGTTAATTAGTCGATCCGTTGCTTAGTTAACAGGCCGATTTTTACCAACCAACCGATCAACCATTCAACTTTGTTACTTACCAGCCGCTTTACCTGCTTTACGACGCAATACCTCACCGGCAAACTTAACGCCCTTACCCTTATACGGTTCAGGTTTACGCAGACTCCGGATTTTGGCTGCAACTGCACCCACCAATTGTTTATCTGCGCCTTCCAGGCTAATGGTAGGGTTCTGCCCTTTCTCCTGCGCGGTTGCTACCTTCAGTTCTTTCGGTATTTCAAAAATGATGTTATGAGAATATCCCAAGGCCAGATCAAGTATATTACCCTGGTTTGCGGCTTTATAACCTACCCCTACCAGCTCCATATTCTTTTTATATCCTTCAGTTACACCTTTAACCATATTGCTCACCAGTGAACGGTACAATCCGTGCAATGCCTTATGACGGATCTGATCTGTGGGGCGGCCAAATTCTACCTGGCCGTCTTTTACCTCTACTTTGATATCGCGGTCAACATTTTGTTTCAGCTCGCCTTTTGGGCCCTTTACTGTTACTATATTATCGGCTCCAACGGTCACGGTTACGCCTGATGGAACAGTTACCGGTTTTTTACCTATACGACTCATAATAATTTACGATTTGAAAGTTATTTAATTTACCATCCGGCTGCGGTGTTCAGCCCCGTATAGAAAGGGCTTATATTATCACACAACCTTCTATATTAATAAATGTAGCAAAGCACCTCGCCGCCTACATTCTGCAATTTTGCTTCCTTATCTGTCATTACTCCTTTTGAAGTTGACAAGATAGCCACGCCCAAACCATTTTTCACACGTTTAAATTCTGCTGGTTTTGCATAAGTACGCAAACCAGGACGGCTCACCCTTTCCAATGTTTTAATAGCGGGCTCCTTTGTGGAAGGATCATATTTCAACGCTATTTTAATTACCCCCTGCTTATTGTCATCTTCAAATTTGTATTTAAGGATATAACCTTTGTCATACAAAATTTCGGTCATACGTTTTTTCAGGTTAGATGCCGGAATCTCCACAATACGGTGGTTAGCCATTTGTGCGTTACGGATTCTGGTCAAAAAGTCTGCAATAGGATCAGTTACCATTGTTTATCTGTAATTGATAGTTAAAAAAATGTTGTACAATGCGATATCCTTGTCTGAGTACTAAGTACATAGTACTGAGTACTTAGATTACCAGCTTGCTTTTCTTACGCCCGGTATTTTACCATTCAATGCCATATCGCGGAACGATACGCGGCTGAGGCCGAAATAACGTATGTATCCTCTTGGCCGTCCGGTTAACTGGCAACGGTTTTTCAGGCGTACCGGTGAAGCATTCTTCGGTAAAGCATCCAGTGCTTTGTAATCGCCGGCTGCTTTCAATGCTGCTCTTTTTTCAGCATACTGCGCCACCAATGCTTCCCTTTTCTTCTGCCTGGCTGTTACTGATGTTTTTGCCATCTGTGTTTAGTATTTAGTATTTATATTTTAGTATCAGATTTCAGCGCTTCTCGCCTCGTCTAAGTACCTAGTACTATTATCTGTTAGCTCTCTTACTCTGCCTCTTTCTTTGCGTTCTTGAATGGCATGCCCAGCTCTTTCAGCAATTCATAAGCTTCTTCATTTGTACCGGCGGTAGTAACGAAAGTAATGTCCATGCCGGTAATCTTGTTCACTTTATCAATATCAATCTCCGGGAATATAATTTGTTCCGTAATACCCAGGGTATAGTTACCGCGGCCATCAAATGATTTCTCATTTACACCTTTAAAGTCACGCACACGTGGCAGGGCTGTAGAAATGAACCTGTCGAGGAACTCATACATTTTTTCACCACGCAGTGTAACCCTGGTACCGATAGGCATGTTTTTACGCAGTTTGAAATTCGAGATATCCTTTTTACTCATGGTTGCAACCGCTTTCTGACCGGTAATCTGCGTCATTTCGTCAAGCGCAATATCAATCAGTTTCTTGTCGTTCACCGCCCCGTTCACACCACGGTTGAGACAGATCTTTTCAAGACGGGGAACCTGCATTACGCTTTTATAGCTAAAACGTTTTTGCAGAGCGGGTACCACATCTTTCTTGTACTTGTCTGCCAGGCGGGGGCTATATTTTGTTGTGCTCATTTTTTTTAGCTTTTAGCTATTAGCTGCTCAGCTGTTAGCTTGTTAACTTTATTTTATCGTCTGCTAATAGCTAATAGCTAATAGCCAACGGCTTCTTATTTTATAACCTCACCGGATTTCTTTGAGATGCGAACCAGTTTTCCGGTCTCCCTGCTGCGTTTAACCTTGGTTGCAGCTCCTTTCTTCGCATCCCACAGCATTACATTGCTGATATGAATGGCGGCTTCTTTTTTTACAATACCACCCTTGGTGTTCTGCGCAGAAGGCTTGGTGTGTTTAGTGATAATATTGGCACCTTCTACCAGTAACCTGCTTTCTTCAGGATACACTTCCAACACTTTACGGGGCTTGGTTACATCCTTATCGTCACCGGTAATGACTACAACCGAATCCCCTTTCTTAATGTTGAATTTTGCTTTGAATCTGTTACTCATTTTTTAAGCTTTGAGCCATTAGCCGCGAGCCGCGAGCTATAGCAAATAAACAATTTATCTTTTCAGATACTGCTGGCTCAAAGCGCATAGCTCCAAGCTCACAGCTTTCTTCCTACAATACCTCCGGTGCCAATGAAATAATTTTCATGTAGCCCTTGTCGCGCAGTTCCCTGGCAACAGGTCCGAATATACGGGTACCGCGGGGTTCATCAGCGGGGTTCAGCAGCACAACAGCATTGTCATCAAACCTGATATAAGACCCGTCTTTCCGGCGTAATTTCTTTTTAGTACGAACAATCACTGCTTTTGTAACAGTTCCTTTTTTTATACCGCCTGCAGGCAACGCATCTTTTACAGTTACTACAATTTTATCTCCGATACCGGCATAGTCCTGTCCGCTGTTACCAAGAACGCGTATGCATAGTACCTCTTTGGCACCACTGTTATCAGCTACGTTCAATCTGCTTTCCTGCTGAATCATTTTATTTAGCTTTGAGCTAATAGCTGCGAGCCGCGAGCTATAGCAATTAAACAATTTATCTTTTCAGAATACCATGGCTCAAAGCTCACCGCCCTGAGCTCACAGCTTGTATTATTTCACTTTCTCTACTACTTCTACCAGTCTCCAGCGTTTTGTTTTGCTGAGCGGACGCGTCTCCATAATCTTCACCGTATCGCCGATACTGCATTCACTTTTTTCATCGTGCGCGTGAAATTTAGTAGTCTTTTTTACGAACTTACCGTAAATAGGATGTTTTACTTTTCTTTCCACAGCAACAGTAACCGTTTTGGTCATCTTGTTGCTGGTAACCACACCTATTCTTGTTTTACGCAAATTTCTTTCTTCCATGATAATACCTGGTTATATAGTTATTAGAAACCGAGTTGTTTCTTCTTTAAAAAAGTTTGCAAACGCGCGATATCTTTCCTGAGATCGCGTATGCTCATCGGGTTCTCCAGCGGAGAAATAGTGTGCGCAAACTCAAGTTTTTTCAACCGAAGCTGATCTTCTTTAATGCGTGCGGAAATTTCCCCTTCATTTAAAGAAGCTATGCTTTTTACAAAATCAATTCTCTTTGACATTTTATTATTATTTAGACACGAATGTTCACGAATCTCTTCCTCACTATCCAATTTCTGCTGACACCAGCAATATGTTTACAGTCATACCTCTCTTATGCATCAATATCATGACGGGTAACAAACCTGGTCTTGATAGGCAATTTTTGCGCTGCCAGCAACATTGCTTCCTTGGCAGTAGCAGCCGTAACACCATCTGCTTCAAATAAAATACGGCCCGGCTTTACCACGGCAGCCCATCCCTCGGGGTTACCTTTACCTTTACCCATACGTACTTCCAATGGCTTCCTGGTGACGGGCTTATCAGGGAAAATTCTTATCCAAACACTTCCTTCACGTTTCATGGCACGGGTCATAGCCTGGCGGGCTGCTTCAATCTGGCGCTCGGTCATATGCACCGTATCCAATGCCTTCAGGCCATAGGATCCAAATGCAAGGGTGGTTCCCCGTTTCGCATTTCCTTTCACCGGCATTTTCTGCGACTTCCTGTGTTTTGTTCTTTTCGGTTGTAACATTGTAGAAAGCTTTTAGCATTTAGCTTCGAGCCCATAGCTCTTGCTAAAATTTTTTATTATGCTGAATTCTTTTGATCTTCTTATCTTCTTCCACCGCCACCAGCGGGACCACCTGGTCTTCTTTCGCCACCACCGCCGGCAGGTCTTCTTTCGCCACCGCCTCTTCTATCATCTCTCCTGTCAGGACGTTCGTCCCTTCTGTCCGGTCTTCTTTCGCCACCGGGCCCTTCATTCTTACCACTTACGAAATTGGGGTTCAGATCACGCTTGGTAAGTATCTCACCTTTACAAATCCATACTTTAATACCAATCTTACCGTAAACAGTCAGCGCAAACACGTTGGCATAATCAATATCCATACGAAGCGTATGCAAAGGTGTGCGGCCCTGTTTGATTTCTTCAGAACGTGCAATTTCAGCACCACCCAAACGGCCACTGGCTTTCACCTTAATACCTTCAGCGCCCATACGAAGTGCAGAGGCAATGGCCATTTTAATGGCGCGTTTAAAATTGATACGGTTCTCAATCTGTTTGGCAATGGTATCAGCAACAATCATTGCATCCAGTTCAGGACGACGGATTTCAAGAATGTTGATCTGCACATCGTCTTTCCCGGTCAGTTTTTTCAACTCTTCCTTGATCCTGTCTACTTCACCACCACCCTTTCCGATTATAATACCGGGCTTAGATGTGTGAATGGTAATGATCAGCTTACCAAGCGTACGTTCAATAACAATTTTGGAGATTCCTCCTTTATTGATACGTGCTGTCAGGTAAGTGCGGATTTTCGTATCCTCGATCAGCCTGGTAGAAAAGTCTTTCTTGTTTGCATACCAGTTGCTTTCCCATCCGCGGATGATGCCTAACCTGTTACCAATAGGATTTGTTTTTTGACCCATATCCGTTTTATTAGTTGATTAGTTATTTTGT
>Ga0070667_100003909_pt1 | contig 12656 bp, 6 predicted proteins | sample KBSS33metaG_FD_64659 | JGI IMG/M metagenome (GOLD analysis project Ga0070667, IMG submission 64659) | Switchgrass rhizosphere microbial communities from Kellogg Biological Station, Michigan, USA - KBS S3-3 metaG | ecosystem: Host-associated > Plants > Roots > Rhizosphere > Soil ...
TGCAAACGATAAAAACGCACCCTCTTTATGGGAGCCAGACGGCAGCGACTTTTTTTCGCCAGGCCTGGAAGAGGCGGATTTAATGGCGAGGATATTTCCGCGAAAATCGTTTTCCGTATGGTTCAATCATTTTTTTTCAGCGGCAGCACTAAATCATGTAACGCTTTTGCCTGTGGTCTCCGATCGTACTGATCTGCAGATTGTACACCTCGACGGATTGTGTTTCAGCCGCAGCTGGTGCATGCGCAATATAGCCGCAGTTTTACCAGGCACTGATGATAGAAAAAGAATATTGCGCCGCGCTGCTATGCAGCATCTGCAGACAGCATTGCCCAATGTAGTAAGCGGAAATTATGGCGGCGAACACTGGCTGGCAAGTTTCGCGGTGTTTGCCCTGCTTAACTGAAATATGTGGGTATCTTTTTAAAGCGGGGGATTCAAAAAATTAAAATTATAATGTCGCTAGTGTATAAAATAATAGTAATTTAAGTCACGCAAATCAATCATCCTCTTAAAAACAAGTGCTACCGCACATCTCCCCCCTCCCTGGCAGTTAAGATATATTTTTAACGGAAAATTTTTTTATGAGAAGAAATTTACTTGTCGCAGTGTGCGCCGGTGCGGGAATCTTATTTTCATTTAACACAATAGCCCAGGTAAAAGGAGATCCTGTTTTACCTGCTTCGCCTCAGTTGGTACACATTGAAAAAACGGGATCCAGGCTAAGCCCTGAACTGCAAAAATTGGCGGATAACGCCAGTGGTGCCAGGAAAATTTTAACACCTGCGGAAAAGGCAGCCATACCCAATGATGCAATGAACAGCTATATGCAGTTCAAAGACGGCCAGGTGGTGGTAGACATAACAATAAAAGAAAATATGCCTGCAAGGGTTGCGCTGCAGCAACTGGGTTTGCGTGTTACTGGTGAGTATGGACGTGTTATTTCTGGTTTTATACCTATCAGCTCGTTGTCTAAACTGGCATCTCTTACCTCTATACAATTTGCCCGCCCATCTTACAAACCAAGAAAATTATCAAGGCAGGGAACAGCCGTGCCGCGGCAACCCGCCGGCAGCTTTGGGAAAGGCCCGGTGAATCCGGTCATGAGCCAGGGCGATACCGCGCAGCGTTCTGCCATAGCAAGGGAAAAATACAAAGTTGATGGCAAGGGCGTAAAAGTGGGAATACTGTCTGATAGCTATAATCGGCTGGGAACGGCCGATATAGGAATAGCAGGCGGAGAACTGCCTGGCAAAGGCAACCCGCTGAGATCGAAAAAGGCGGTAGAAGTATTGCAGGATCTGAATGACAGTTCCGCTACCGATGAAGGCAGGGCCATGGCAGAAATTGTACACGATGTTGCGCCCGCTGCAGAGTTGGCTTTTCATACCGCTTTTGCTGGAGAGGCCAATTTTGCACAAGGGATACAGGATCTCGCCAATGTAGGCTGTAAAGTAATTGTAGATGATGTTGCTTATTTTGATGAACCGTTTTTCCAGGATGGCATCGTTGCGCAATCGGTAGACCTGGCAAAGAAAAAAGGCGTTAGCTACTTTTCTTCCGCAGGCAATGATTTTAATAACTCGTATGAAAGTGATTACCATGCTTCCTCAGAACAAATATTAGGGGCCGGTGCTGGTTTCGCGCACAACTTCAGTGCACCCGGTGCATTGCCAAGATATTTTCAGCCCATCTATATTCCTTCGGGCGGAACTTTTTTAACCTCGTTCCAATGGGATCAGCCTTCATTTTCTGCAGGTGGCATCGGTTCACAATCAGATCTGGATATGTTCCTGCTCGATATCAACGGTAACATTGTAGCATTGGGAGCATCCGATAATATACAGAGCGGCGATCCGATAGAAGTTTTTTCTTTTTTGAATAATACGCCCAACTATACTTTTTTCCTGGTTATATTAAAGTTCGCAGGCCCCGATCCAACTCATATCAAGTACAACCTGTATGATGATGCCCAATTTTATTTAACCAGTCCGCCCATACCCGGTATTCTTTCGCCAACCCTGGTAGGCCATGCCAAGGCCGAGGGTGCTATTGCCACCGGGGCGGCTTTTTACAAGAGCACGCCTGCTTATGGTGTGGACACACCAAAAGTAGAATGGTTTTCTTCGCTGGGTGGGGTGGCCAATTATTTTGATGCAGCCGGCAACCGGATAACAGCACTGTTAAGGCGAAAACCCGATATCACAGCACCCGACGGTGTAAATACTTCGTTCTTTGATCCGTTCGGTAACGGCGATATTCCCAATGATGCAGATATATTGCCCAACTTTTTTGGAACCTCGGCGGCTGCGCCACATGCAGCGGGCGTAGCAGCTTTAATGCTGGATGCAGAAAAAGGAAACCGCCTTACACCAGAACAGTTGAAGGGAATACTTTCTGCCACCGCAGTAGACATGGATAATATCTATACACCTGGTTTCGACAAAGGGTTTGATTTCAACACGGGCTATGGCTTAATAAAAGCAGATGCCGCAGTAGCGGCTGTTAAGTTCCCGGCCCTGTACATTAAAGACCTGAACCTGCAACCCATTTGCTCTACTGATCCCAGCGCTACCAGGAGCTGGAAAATTATTAATCCCAATCCCTTTGCAGTAGAAACACATTGGCTGCTCCTGGGCACCAACCAGCGCGGCAGCATTACAGCTCCACCGGGGGAAACTGTTTTTTCAAGCAACACCTTATCAATTGGCAGTTACCGGTTATCGAATATTGTTATTCTCGATTGGGATGACAATTTTGGTTTTACCCGCATTGATATCGAAAACAGCAACAGCACAGCTTGTGGCAGTTCTTCTGCAAGAACAAGTGGTAATATTGTTGAGGAAACCCTGGCCAAACCAATGCTGGTCGATGTTTATCCCAATCCTTCTACCAGCAGCTTCAGGGTTTACCTGGCCCTGGCCGATCAGGAACCAATAAGCCTGCAGTTGTTCAGTATAGAGGGTAAAAAATTACTGGAAAAACGCATCAGCCAGACAAAAGGTATTGTACCGATAGATGCCACCCCTTATAAGGCCGGCGTTTATTTGCTGCAGGTTAAACAGGGTGGGTTTATTAAAACTATTAAGCTGGTAAAACAATAAAATTGAATTTTAATTTTGTTGAAGGGCGCCGGTCGGGCGCCCTTTTTATTGGGCGTTAATAAATGATAAAAATCATACAGCTGGGTAGCTTTTTTACTAACTTTAATACTCTTAAAAATAATATGAAGTACAGGATCGTTTCCGTTGTCCTGCTTTTGTTGCTGATAGTTGCTGCCGCTGTATCCTGTTTTAACAGGAATAATAGTGATGGCCGTTCTTTGCCGGATGTAATCAGCTATAATTTCCAGGTGCGGCCGATATTGTCTGACAAATGTTTTAAATGCCATGGGCCCGATGCCAATAAACGCGAAGCGGGCTTACGATTGGATATTGCAGATAGCGCGTATGCGCCACTGAAAGAAACAAAGGGCGCTTTTGCAATTGTGCCCGGCAACCCCTCCGCATCTGAGTTATATAAAAGGGTTTCTTCTGAAGACACTTCATTTATGATGCCACCCGTAGATGCCCATCTTGGGGTGCTTACAAAATATGAGATAGCCATTTTTGAAAAATGGATAAAACAAGGTGCCCGCTATGAAACGCATTGGGCATTTACCGCTCCCAAGAAATCGACCCTTCCCAAAACAAGCAATACAGCATGGCCAAAGAATGAGATTGATTATTTTGTATTGAACAGGATGGAACAACTAAACCTGGCACCCAATGAAGAAGCAGATAGGGAACGCCTGCTGAAAAGAGTTTGTTTTGATATCACCGGTTTACCACCCGCTGTTGACATGATGGAGGGCTTCCTCGCAGATAAGAGTGCAGGCGCGTATGAAAAAATAGTTGACCAGTTGCTGCAGTCGGACCGGTACGGAGAAAAAATGGCAGTGCATTGGATGGATGTGGCCAGGTATGCTGATAGTTATGGCTACCAGGATGATAATATACGCACGCAATGGCCCTGGCGCGATTGGGTGATTCATGCCTTCAATACCAATCTTTCCTATGACCAGTTTCTCACCTGGCAGATTGCAGGCGACATGTTACCCAATGCCAGCAAAGAACAAATACTGGCTACGGCGTTTTTCCGCAATCATAAGTATACCGAGGAAGGTGGTGTTATTCCGGAAGAATACCGGGTGGAATATCTTATCGACAAAACAAAAACTTTCGGCAAAGGTATATTGGGTGTTACCATTGAATGCGCCCAATGCCATGATCATAAATACGATCCCTTTTCTCAGAAGGATTATTACCGCCTGATGGCGTTTTTCAATAATACAAAGGAACTGGGTTTTGAAGGCGATGTCAGCGTGTCCAAACCTGCCAAAGCGCCCATGCTTAAATTAAGTGATAACGATGTTCGTTCTGCCCTTTCCTTTATTAATAAAACAGATACAGACAGTTTAAAGATTTCGGTAATGGGCGAGCGGGATACATTACGAAAAACCTATGTGCTTAACCGTGGGGTGTATACAGCTCCCGGCGAAGAAGTTCAGCCAGCCGCCATCAATGCTGTGATGAAGTTTGATACCAGCCGCTTTAACAGGAACCGGCTGGGATTGGCCGCATGGACGGTGGATCGGAATAATCCTTTAACCGCGCGGGTATTTGTAAACCAGCTCTGGCAGGAAATATTTGGCCGTGGTATTATTAAAACAAGCGGCGATTTTGGAATGCAGGGGGAACTGCCCTCGCACCCGGCCCTGCTCGACTGGCTGGCGGTTGATTTTATGGAAAACGGCTGGAACATCAAACGATTGGTAAAGCAAATAGTAATGTCCGCTACTTATCGCCAATCTGCAAAAACAACGGAAGAGAAATTAAAAAAGGATCCGGAAAACGTTTATTTATCGCGGGCTCCGCGGCTGCGGCTCCCCGCAGAATTTGTGCGTGATATGGTTTTGGCAAGTAGCGGTTTACTGGTAAAAACGATTGGCGGACCCAGTGTAAAGCCCTACCAACCTAAGGGTTTGTGGGAAGCGGCTACTTCCGGGCGGGGTGTACTGGCCAGCTACAGGCAGGACCACGGCGACTCATTATACAGGAGAGGCTTGTATACATTTATCAAATTAACGGTGCCACCTCCTTCCATGGGTTTGTTTGATGCCAGCAACCGTGACCAATGTGAAGTAAAAAGGTTAAAAACAAATACACCATTGCAGGCGCTGATGATGTTAAATGATCCAACCGTGCTGGAAGCCTCACGCGTATTATCGCAAAAACTATTGGCAGAAAATGGCGGCATCGAACAAAAAATGGCCAAGGCATTCCGGCTGATTGTTTGTCGTATTCCCACAGAAAAAGAAATGAGCATACTCGGAGAATATTATAGAGAGCAGTTGGATCAGTTCAAACAAAAAAAATTAAATGCTGCCTCCACCATCCAAACAGGCGAATATAAGATGCCGGTAAATCCAGACACCAACGGCATGGCAGCGTTAATGAAAGTGATTGAGGCAATTTATAATATGGAAGAAAGTATTACTAAAACCTGAGTATGGAAAAAGAGCTACTGGAAAGAGGACTGAACATGAACAGGCGCCGGTTTTTATCGAGGCTGAGCCTCGGTATTGGCAGCGTGGCACTTGGTTCATTGATGATACCGGATCTGTTCAGCAGTACCGGAGAGAAAGCAGTGATGACAGGGCTTCCGCATTTTGCGCCAAAGGCAAAACGCATTATCTATCTTTTCCAGAATGGAGCGCCATCGCAACTCGATTTGTTCGACTATAAACCCAAACTGCAGGAAATGTTTGGAGAAGATTTACCCGCGTCTGTACGGCAAGGGCAGCGGTTAACGGGTATGACGGCCGATCAGAAAAAATTTCCGTTGGCAGGAACAAAATTTCAATTTAATCAGTATGGCCAGTCACGGGCATGGATAAGCGAACTATTACCATACACGGCAAAAGCGGCAGATGATATCTGTTTTATAAAAAGCATGTACACCGAGGCGATTAATCATGATCCGGCACTTACCTTTTTTCAAACCGGTGCCCAGGTAGGCAATCGCCCCAGCATGGGCTCGTGGATGAGCTATGGCCTGGGAAGTGAAAACAAGAACCTGCCGGCATTTTGCGTGTTGTTGTCAAAAGGGAAAGGGAATGGGCAGGGGGTTTATTCAAAACTATGGAGCAATGGATTTTTAGATTCGGTGCACCAGGGTGTGCAATTCAGCAGTGGCGAAAACCCTGTTTTGTATTTGAATGATCCAGAAAGCATTTCTAAAACAGACCGGCGGCTGATGCTGGATAAGATTGCCGCACTGAACCGGGAGTCCTATGCAGCATTCGGCGACCCGGAGATCAATGCGAAAGTTCAGCAGTATGAACTCGCCTATCGTATGCAGACGGCCGTACCCGAAGTAACCGATTTGTCGAAAGAACCGGAATCTATTATCAAATTATATGGTCCTGAATGTATGGTGCCCGGCACGTTTGCGGCCAATTGTTTGCTGGCAAGAAAACTGTCGGAAAACGGAGTGCGCTTTGTGCAATTGTATCACCAGGGCTGGGATGGCCATAATAATTTACCGGGAGAAATAAAAGGGCAATGCAAAGATGCCGACCAGGCATCGGCCGCGCTCATCACCGACTTGAAACAACGTGGATTACTGGATGAAACATTGGTAATATGGGGCGGAGAATTTGGCCGCACCAATTATTGCCAGGGCGCTCTTACCAAAGACAACTATGGAAGAGATCACCACCCGCGCTGTTTTACCATCTGGATGGCAGGCGGCGGCGTAAAGCCAGGTGTATACGGAGAAACCGATGAGTTTGGATATAATATCATCAAAGACCCCGTGCATGTACACGATTTCCATGCTACCGTATTGCACCTCATGGGGCTTAACCATGAGCAGTTAACATTTAAACATCTTGGCCGTCGATACCGGTTAACAGACGTTGAGGGGAATGTGATTAAGGGCTTGATGGCATAGATGGGTTGCGTGAGACACGCAACCCGGCAGGAAGACGTTGAGGGGAATGTGATTAAAGGACTTATTGGTTAATCAGTTGAATAGTTGCCTGGTTGAGACCTTTGTAGCCGGCGCTTAAGTGTTGCAGATATCATACATGTTTATTGGGCAAGCTAAATCAGACATCATTACATCAGACATCAGAAATTTTTTACCATGAACCGAAAAAAATTTATACAACAGTCATCGGCAGCCGCAGCTGCGACGCTCTGGGCGCCATCTTTTTCCTTTGGAAAAAATGATGAAGTCATACTCGGGCAGGAGAAAAAGAAATACCGGCTGGACACCAAATGGGGCGAGCTGGATGCCAGCAAATACCCCGTCAAAGACTGTCATGAAATGGTGCAGGATAGCAAAGGCCGTATACTGCTGCTCACCAATGAAACAAAAAACAATGTAATTATTTACGATAAGAAGGGTAAACTGATTGAAACCTGGGGAACAACTTACCCGGGAGCTCATGGCTTAACATTGTTCAATGAAAACGGTACCGAAGTATTATTTATTTGCGATAACAACCGCCACCAGGTAATTAAAACCACTATTGATGGCAAGGAGCTGATGGTGCTGGATTATCCCAAAGAGACCGGTATGTATTCAAAGCCGGAAGAATACATTCCTACTGAAACGGCGATAGCAGCCAATGGCGATATCTATGTTGCCGATGGATACGGGAAAGACTTTATTATTCAGTATAATTATAAAGGTGAATACATCCGGCATTTCGGTGGGAGAGGCGAAAAAGAAGAAAATTTATTAAATGCACATGGCGTTTGTATCGACTACCGGCACAGTAAAAAACATCCAACGCTGATCGTTACCTCGCGCCAGCAAAATGCTTTTAAACGTTATAGCATGGAAGGAAAATACATAGAGACCATTCCTTTGCCGGGGGCCTGGGTTTGCCGGCCCGTTATTCACGGAGATTACCTGTATGCAGCTGTTTTACAAAGCAGGAATGCAGAGTGGAAGCAATCTGGTTTTGTAACTATCCTTGATAAAAACAATAAAGTAATTTCAAACCTTGCAGGCACGGCACCGGTATACAACAAAGCTGTGCCGGAAGAAATGTACCAGACACAAAAAGTATTTCAATACCCGCACGATGTCTGTGTTGATGATGAAGGTAATCTCTACATTGCTCAATGGAATTCGGGTCATGTATACCCGTACAAACTGCAACCGGTTGTATAACATTCGAATAAATATAACTCAGCACGATAAATTACCAATTGGAAGATAAAACAGCATTCATTTTTTAAACTACCGTAGTCTTCAAAGATTACGGTAGTTTAGTTAGTAGCGAATAAACCCAACCTGATTGCATGCAACGCTGGAAAAACATTTTCTTTAATATTATTTTATGTCTCAATTGCCTGCTTTTATTGTTTGTTTTGGCTGGCGATAGACTGCAGGTTCCCGCCTGGTTACAGGTAGCAGGCCGCATGCATCCATTGCTACTGCATTTTCCGATAGTTCTATTGATTTTATATATTGTCTGGAGTATTTTTTTACAGGCAAAAACGGCTACTATTTTAAACGGCCCTGAAGATGAAATCGGCAAATGGTTATTATTGTCAACCGCATTTACTGCAGCCCTTACTGCCCTGATGGGTTTTCTGTTGTCGAAAGAGGCGGGCTATAACCCGGCAGCACTTTGGTGGCACCAATGGGCAGGGGTGGCCGTTTCATTGTTTTCCTTTTTCTGGTATGCTTACAGGAATACTATTCACCGCAGGAAATACCTGTCGCAACTGGCAGCGCTTATTTCTTTTATATTAATTGTATTTACCGGTCACCAGGGATCCAATATTACGCATGGAGACAATTATTTGCTGGCACCGGTTACACCCGAGAAAACAAAGCCGGTAGTGCCTATAGAACAGGCAATCGTATACACAGACATGGTTAGACCCATACTGGAATCAAAATGTATGAGCTGCCACAACAGTAAAAAAGCCAAGGGCGAATTGGTAATGGAAACAGAAACATTACTATTGAAGGGGGGTAAGCACGGCGTTTTATGGACCAGTGGCCAGCCACAAGGCAGTTTGTTGATGCAGCGCATTCATTTGCCGGCAGCAGAGAAAAAACATATGCCACCTGCCGGTAAGCCGCAGTTGGATGGGGAAGAAATGGCTGTTTTATTTCAATGGATAAAATCGGGCGCCAGTTTTAAACAAAAGGTTTTAGATCTTCCTTCCACCGACAGTTTGCGATTACTGGCCAATAATTTGTTTAACGAATCAAAGGAAGAAACCTATGATTTTTCCGCGGCCAGCGATAAGGATGTACAAAGGCTGAACAATACCAACCGCCTTATTCATCCCCTTGCTGCCGGGTCGCCGGCGCTCTCGGTAAATTTTTACAATCGACAGAATTATTCTACCGCTTCGTTGAAAGACATACTGCTATTGAAAGCACAGGTTGTTTCAATAGACATGGCGTATATGCCATTAACAGGAGACGATATCGGTGTATTGGCCCAATTCGGCCAACTCAGGAAACTCAACCTCAATTTTACAACGGCGCCCGGCAAAAGCCTGGTTGCGTTATCGAAGCTGCCATTTCTCCATCACTTATCGCTATCGGGTACGCCGCTTACAAAAAAAGATATTGAGTCACTAACGGTGTTCCCTAAACTACGTTCAGTTTATGTATGGAATGCCCCGCTTACCGCAGCGGATCTTGCAGCAGTAAGAAAGCTAAATGCAAATATCCGGTTTGAGACCGGCTTCATGAACGACACGGTTGTTCTTAAGTTAAACCCACCCGTACTGGAAACGGAAGAACGTGTTATTAACAATGCACCGCTTAACCTGAAATTAAAACACTATATCCGCGGAGCAGTTATCCGTTATACTATTGATGGCAGTACGCCCGACAGCATACAATCGCCGGTTTATAACAATGACCTCGTACTTAACAAAGCTGCTGTGCTGAAGGCAAGGGCTTTTAAGCAGGGTTGGATAGGCAGTGATTCAATTACCGCGAGTTTTTTCAAAAACACATTTAAAGCAGATTCGATCCGATCACTCACTGCATTGGATTCTCTTTACAAGGGCAGCCTGGGAGCACGCACCTTGATAAATGGTGAAAAAGGCCCGATTAACTTTTTTGGTAGCGGCCAATGGTTGGGCTTCCGTCGTAACAAAATGGAAATGCTATTGCATTATAGAACACCGGTAACAGTATCTTCTGTAACCCTGAGCACCGTGGTAAATATTGGTGGCTTTGTGATGCCGCCGGCTGCTGTTGAGGTATGGGGCGGAACAACAGAGAAAAATATGGTGCGGCTTTCAATTATAAAACCCCAGCAACCCGATAGCATGGGTCCTTCTTACCTGCGGGGATTCGATTGCAATTTTAAACCAACACTTGTTAGTTTTATAAAAGTGATAGCCGTACCGGTAAGCAAGTTGCCTTCCTGGCATCCAGGCAAGGGACAGAAGGGCTGGGTGTTTACGGACGAGATATTTGTCAATTAGTTCATTGTCAACAAAATTTTTCAGTTAGCGTTCAGGCAAATCGCCCCAACGATTCTCAAATCATACACGGAAATTGTTTTTTCCTGATCGGGTTAATCAAATTCCCGATCGCGGCACATCGTTTTAGCGCGAGGGTTTTCTTTTGCAGAAAAGATAAAACCACTCGTATGAAGACAAGGCTATTACTTATCACTATCCTAATTAGCATTCTGTTTGTTCGTTGTAAAAAAGATAATACTTCAGTACAGCACAGGGTAGATTATACATTGCCCGCCAGCTATAATTTCAGCAATACAGACTCTAATACCGCAAGGATTACGCTTTCTATGTTTTCCCAGATGGAAGCCTATATCAGCTTAGGCAATACAGCCGGAAAAGTTTTGAGTGCCCAGCAATTGAAAAACATGCTGGCCAATACCGGCAACTTTTTCAGGGATACTGTTGTAAGCGGGGTTACATTAAAACTGAATTCATCAGGAATCAACCTCAAGGGTATGGTTGCGGCGGCTGCAGAACCCTATATTGAATCTATTTTTGACAGCGTAGCTATAGCCAGCCAGTCTTCAAAAACCGCCGCTCCCGGCATAGCCGGCATAAGCGACAAAAAGACATTGCTATCGGCCAACGGCGTTTACTGGAGACAGTTATTTACTAAGACCATGATGGGTGTCTTGCTCCAGCATCTCACTACGGATGTTTACCTGTCTGATTCGCTGAATAGTTCCGTTTCAATGGCTGCCAAATCACATGCCTGGGATCAGGCTTTTTTTCTATGGGCGGTACCGGTTAATTTTCCGGCCAATAGAACGGGCGTAAAATATTGGGGATCTTATACCAGCCAGGTCGATTCGGGGTTGATCAAACCCGTGCAGAATCTTACCGGCGTTAATGCTAACCCAACACTCCTGAAAGCATTCCTCAACGGACGGATGGCACTAAATGCAAATGATTTGTTTACCGCAAAAGATGATGCTGCCAATATAGCCGCCACCTATGAAAAATTGGAAGCTGCCGCAGCCTTACACGAAATCAATGAGGCCATTGGCAATATACCAAACGGCGCGGCTGCGAGCGCCGGTAACCTGTCGGAATCACTTGGATTTATCATGAGCTGGAAATACAATACGAAAAGAAAAATAGCAAAGGATGAACAGGTAGCAGGCATTGTTGCGCTCTATGGAACAAACCTGTATAACCTTACCCAGGCCAACCTGGAAGCGATCAAAAGCGCTATCAGTACCATCTATGGCTGGGATGCAGTGAAATCTTATCTCTAATAACAATAAATTTTTTCAATGAAGCACAAGACAACAGCATTGTTATCGGCACTGGCGGCAGCAGCGATAATAATTTTATTTTCCTGCAGCAAAAATAACAGTGATAACCCCAATCAGCCTGCCAGTGCGGTTGATTCAGCCCTGGTTAATATTGGTACCAATATAATACTGGTATCTTACCAGGACCTGGCCGCTAAAACCACTGCAATGGATGCAGCTGTCACCGCCTTTGTTCAGACGCCCGATGCAAGCAAACTGGCAAGCGCACAGGCTGCATTTAAAGCTGCTTATCTTTCGTGGCAGACATGCAGTGAATACGAGTTTGGTCCTGCAGCGGATCAATCACTGGCAACAAATACCATTAATGTATTTCCAACAGATACAGCTATCATAAAAAATAATATCAGCAGCGGAAACTATACAATTGATGGTATTGGCAATTTAAAAGCACAGGGTTTTCCGGCACTTGATTTTCTTTTGTTCAGTACAGATAACAATTCAGCACTCAGCCGTTTTACAACCGATGCAGCAGCAACCAATGCAAAAAAATATCTTTCCGCTGTTGCCGTTTCTCTCAAAGCAAAAGCTGCCGCCACCCTTGCAGCCTGGACAGGCACCTATATTAGTACTTTTAAAAACGCCACCGGTGTAAACGCGGGCAGTTCGCTTAGCCTGCTGGTTAATGCACTTGTATATGATTATGATGTTGTATTGAAGACCTATAAACTGGGCATCCCGTTTGGCAAATTTGGCGCTACTGCGGTGCCACAGGCGCCTGCAAAAGTAGAAGCATATTATAGCGGTATCTCGTTGCAGTTAATGATACAACAGGTGAAAGCCCTGCAAAATATTTACC
>Ga0070667_100003911_pt1 | contig 12651 bp, 14 predicted proteins | sample KBSS33metaG_FD_64659 | JGI IMG/M metagenome (GOLD analysis project Ga0070667, IMG submission 64659) | Switchgrass rhizosphere microbial communities from Kellogg Biological Station, Michigan, USA - KBS S3-3 metaG | ecosystem: Host-associated > Plants > Roots > Rhizosphere > Soil ...
CCCCCAAAGAAAAAAAAATGCATATGGATTATGTTACATGTTAAGCGGAAACTTCATTAAACAAAAAATAGTTTGTATGAGTCATGTTTTTTTTCCCCCCTTTTCAACAGGGAATTCTTTTGCGCAAGGGCATTTTTTTTTCTTTTGTGGATGTGATCAACTTTTTGTAAAATTAAAATGTAAAGAAATGTGCACGCTGTAAAAAAAATACAGAAGAAAAAAATACAAAGTATACTTTTTTTTGTAGGTTTTGACATCCAAAAAAATGAACAGTGATATTATGTGTTGGCTTGCAAGTTTGAACCAAATGGATGACCAAAAAAGGAAACTAAGAACAAATATTCAAAAACTAGAAACGAGTAAACGTGTACTTGCACAAGGCGTAATCGAACGTTTGCTAAAGATGGACCAAACAGAAACTGTATATGGAATGTGCCAGGTGGCTTACTTTGGTCTTTATGTAGACAAACAAGTTCGTAATATTCGTCCAGGTGATGTAGATATGTTTATTGCGCAGCTAAATGAACTTCCTCCAAAACAAGGCTTTGCGCCGTTTAATGATAAAATTTGCCCACCTAAGACAACATTTAAAATTAGTACAAGAGCTCTTGAAAACACCGTTTTGGTGTTGCAATGCGAAGTGAGTAGTCAACTTCCGTTGGTTATTGGCGAAATAGTATTGTCATATGTTTATCAATTTCAGGACAATGTTATTCCTGCATTAAAAGCAATCGACCAACAATTGGATGAACAATATGAAAATCTGAAAGAATTAAGAACTTGTGAACGACGTATTAAACGAAAAATAATCCTGCAATTAGAAGGCGTAAAAATTGTACGTTCTAATGATTGCGAAATTAGCGTCTGTACAAAGAAACAAAGACAAGATATTACTGTTCAGGATGTTGATAATTTTATAAATAGGATGACAGAGTTACCTCCAAAAGAGAGCTTCGTGGAATTCTGGACCAAGAACCATACGATTGAAATTTATTCAGTTCTTCGACGATGTTTGAAACCAGGAACCTGATTGTCAGCAATCTCCCGATCCGCGTAAAAGAGAAAGGTACATTACAACAAATACAAGTCTGAACCGGTATTTTTAAGGGAGAAATGGGGCTTGTCATGCCACATGTGCAAAAAAGCCTATGTTTTTATAAACCAAAAAACAGTTTGTACGACTTGTGTGTTTTTGCCTTTCTCAGCAAGTAATCACGAACTACAGGGAATTCTTTTGCGTCGGGACAGTTGTAAGCTCGTCCGTCGAGTAACAGCTGTTCCACTTGAGTATATGGGATAATCTTCACTTCCCAGAGTCCATGCTTAACACATTGTTGCCAAAACCGGCTCTTATCTGTCATATCACCATTGATAAGGCTTTGAAGTTGAAGAAGCTGTTGAGTTGCATTATTTGGTTGTTTTGTAAAAAAATGCAAGCTACCAAATGCTACAAAGACAAAGTACTCTATGCCTGTATATGCAGTGAAGCTTTCATACTCTTGAAGTCTTAAGTTGGCCATTAGATCATTGACAAAATAACTTGCAGGAGTGCTCGGAACCAACGGCCTGTGGTAAAGGTAGGCGGCGTAGGCATTCAAAAACTCCCATATCCACGACAGAATTTGCCACACAGAAACCATTTTTGTGTTTTGAAGGATTTTTTTTTCCACTTAAAGTTTTATTTAAATCTTTTTAGGTAACTTACTTACAAACTTCCAATCTTTTTCTCGAAGACATACATAACTTAATGGGTCATAAGATGCAATGTAGATTGCGTTGTCGGTAATCAAAAGCAATTGATTGTTGAAATAATGGAGCTGTGTGATCCACCCATCGTCATAGGCGGCAGTTTCTGATGGAAATTCCCATTTTAATTTCTTGTATTCATTTGCGCAGACAAAATTAATGCTTGGGGAAAATATGCACCAGCTAAACTCAAGCTGTAACCAAGTTGTTTCAGATATATTGCATTTTACAATATACTCGCTCCTATTGTGATATGTTAGATGTGATTTGGGTATTCGTAATAGAGGAACCTCTATTTTCATTGCATGTAAAGCATCATCATTTTTACCATTGACACATAGATTGTATAAAGCATATATTTCACTTTCATATTCAAAGTAAAGCACACCCGTTTCACTGTTAAACGAATGAAATATGAATCCCTTTGGCGCTATAACACCCTTTACATGTACACATCTTTGTGAAGATGGTAGAAGAGCATACAAACGTGCTCTGCCTACAGTTTTGAAAGCAACAGGAAAGTGAGCAGCGTATTGGGCGATCAAATATGTCAATGATTCTGGCATATTAAGAATAATATGTGAAAAGATCACTTTGGGAGCATACCCAAATCCAGAAACGTCCATTTTACCCCCTAAAAGAAACAGTGTTGTTTTTTTTTCAAATTTAAAACAACTATTTTGTGGTTTTTTTTCGTGTGTATATATTTCTTATTTTTTTCATTCGTAGGTTTTTTATATTTTTGTTTTAGGTATGGATGTATTCCAGCAAAAAACAATTGAAGATGCTGTGGATACCAGAATTTTACAACGCAGTATGACATTGAAACTTGGTCCCGAGCATAAGGTTTTAATCGAGAATCAAAGCGATCTTGCAAGGGTTTATATCGCAACACGTGAATTGTTGATGGAGTCTGAAAACAATGCAAGAACATTGGCAAAAAGTGTTGTCGAAAATTGTGCATTTCTATCGACACTCCTTGATGTTTCCAAGCCGCTAGCATTAGATATTGCTACGAAACCCGACCAAGATGAAGAGGTTAAACAACTTATAAAAGATGATAGACGTACGAAATGTGAGCATTGTGGGTGTATTATGCCCAACCTGAATCAAAGGGTGTGCACAGATATTGATTGTCAGTTATCCATTGTTCGAGACAAGAAGAGAAAAGCACATTACAACAAATACACGTCTGGCGGACGGCGTTTTCAAAAATAAATGGGCTGGCATACCACACCGATTATAATGTGTTTAATTAGTTCTTTAATTTGCAACGAAAGCCATTGCGCTCATGTTTCATCTTAGAATTCTGCATCTTTCGCTCCCATTTTTGACTTGGTTTTGAATTCTTTTTATTGTAGCCTTCTTCGCCAGCTTGCCCTGTCGGGCCAACACATCCGTCACAACATCCAGGTGGACCAGTTTCTCCAATAAAAGGCTTATTTGTTGCACAGTTGGCGTTTGAACATAAGGTGTTGTCAGTCATGATGTATGTGCATGTGCCACACGTTAAGTAATCTACAATGAGTTGGCTCAAAGGAGTTATCAAAAAACAATTCAGAGCATCTAACATTTTGTTTTATTTATTGTGACTTTTTTGGGGTAATCCACTTATTCGTTTCCAGTTTTCTCGTTGAATACACACATTCGTCAATGGGTCATATGCCGCCATATAGATTGCTTCGTCGGTGATTAAAAGTATTTGGTTATCAAAATAATGAAGTTGTGTGATCCAGCCATCTACATAATTAGCCGTTTCACCTGGAAAATCCCAGCTTAACTGTTTAGATTGTTTTAACGCCAGATAGCATTCTTTTGAATTGACAAAGTAAATCGATGGTGGGAGTCCCCATCTAAACTCAAGTTGCAACGATGTAGTTTCTGACAATTTACATTTCACAGCATATTCGCTCAACTCATTACAAAAAACTTCATGTGTTACAAATACGCTCGCGATATCTTTTATAACTTCCAGAACGTCCTCTTTTTGACCAGTGACACAAACATGATGGGTAAGCCGTTTATAAGGTTTTCGAAATATAATTTTACCAGAATTTACATCATAAGATTCAAAAATAAATCCGTCCGGCCATGATGTATTTTTAACACGAACATATCTAATAGAAGATGGTAACAGTGCATACAAGCGCTTTTTTCCAATTGTTTCAAATACGCAAGGATACGATGCCGCGTATTGGGCGATTAGGTATTTCAGAGCTTCTGGTATATTCAAAACCAAACTTGCAAAGATCACTTGCGAAGAGTGTCCAAATCCATTCATTTTTTGTTTTGCACCCCTAAAAAAAAGTCAAAGAAATAAAATTTAAAAAAAAAACATGTCTTGTAAGGAATTGATTTCTTTTGAAGATTTTGTACGTGCGATTGATGAGTGGAAGTTATTTCCATTGTCTATCTTAGATTTAGTGTGTTCGTATGTAGCACAGTTTAGATATCCGGCGCTTTTTATCGCGCGAGCATATGATACGTCGAAAGTACATGCACAGTTCGCAACTCAGGGTGCGTTGTGGCATAAAGAGCGCGGTATGGCAGTTTACGAAATGAAACAATTGGACGAAATAGAATGTACGTCTTTTCTCCAGTATCATGAATTACCATCTATGTTATCTTTAAAAATTATTGGTTCATTCGGATTCGCGAGAGAAACACAAACGCCTGGGTGGTTACGAAATGATGTATATGATTTTGTATTAGGTAACAAAGACAATGCTCTTTACATACAAGGAGAAATTGAAAATAGGAAATTTGCTGAAAAATTTGGTCTTCTTTAGGAATGCAAATGCAACCAAATGCCACACCAATCAAGACCGAAGAGAAGAGACATGACCCCAAATTCGCGCCTTATTTGGACAAACTTCACAAAAACATTGAGATCTGGAAAGTCCGTTATGCTGCGTATGTAAGAGCCCATAGAGTGGATATTAGCAAAGCGGCAGCGTACAAAAATCTTGATGCGCGTTTACCACGAACTGATGATATTTTAATGGTGTTAGCATGCAATCTTCATCACCAAGACTATCTGCTCAATCGAAAAAATGAAGGACGTGGTTCCGTGGTTGAATATAGTTGCGGAGGATGCAATACCCAAAACTATGATGAAAATTATTATTACGAAACAGGTCCAAAAGGTTGCAGTAATCGCTGTAGTTACTGTGGGCGACATATTTCTTGGACAACTGCGGTGGATAACAAAGATGTTGATTTCCTGGACATTGATTTGTTTAATATCGAAGCAACATTGCCTGTTGGTTATGCATTGGCTTGGTAAAAAAAAAGAATAAATAGAAATTTAATGTACAAAACGTCGCATGAGTTATCACGCCAACATGCAGAACGCATAAATGCACAAGTACATCCCGAGGCGTCAGATTCTGAGGTTCATTGCGTAAAATCTGGGTTTTGTAAAACAAATGGGCTTCAAGTTGTTGAATGCAAAGCGCCACCACCGCGCCTACGCACAAAAACGTTGCACATGTGGCATTTGCAGGCTACGTTAAGAATCGATCGGTTTACTTCGCAAAAAGGATGTCATGAATCGCTTACGGATGTTCCGTGGGCACAGAGGTCGAAAGCGCAACAAGAATTATGGAACAAAACAATGCAAGCCTATGAAAACCAAATGGTAGATGAAGCTATATTGTGGCTATGCATACACAGTGATTACACAGACAGAATATATGTGCATTCGGCGCATGTGAATTGTGGTATTTCACATCCGCCCACGATCCGCTTTAATATGCTTTTTGGACCCACTTTATATCAGGCGTCGCAGATAGAAGAAATCATTGCAGAAATTTTTGATTACTGGGGCAATTCCGCGATGCATGCTTTTGTAGTTTTGGATTTGAACTGGAAACGTATTGAATTATTGCGCGAAGAGACACGGCTCATACAAATCGTATATAAAAACCAGCTGGAAAAACAAGAAGCTATTCGCAAACAAGTTAAACATGTTCACAAGACATTGAAATAAAAAGTTTTTTTTACTAATTAAAAAAAAATCTTTGTAACAAGAAAAAATGTCTTTTTTGAGAAAAATCCAGACTCTGGTGAATACCGACACGGGCACATGCGTGGCAAACTCGAAGAAGTATTTGATGCTCTATTGAATTTACTTGCAAACAGATCCAACGATATATATTGTATTTGGACATTAACGAATTGTTTTAATGATGATCGCATTCGCATGGATTATGAGGTTTTCTTCTTCCTGCTGGCCCTTGTGTGCCGGTTTGTCCCTGTGGACCAGCCATACCTGTTTGTATGCTTTGTCCTTGAGGGCCCTGTGGTCCTAATAAACCATTATTTCCGACAATACCTTGTACTCCCTTGGGTCCTTCCAGTCCCTGGGCACCGCCGGAATTTCCCTGGGCCCCAACTGGACCAATGAGTCCCTGAGGTCCAGTTTTGGCTTGAAAGCCAGCAAGTCCTTGCGTCCCAATGAAGCCTTGTGTACCTGATGATCTGCCTTGCGTTCCAGCGCCTTGCGCACCTTGTGTTCCATTTTTCCCAATAAATCCCTGTGACCCAACAAGACTCTGAAAACCCATCGTGCCTTGTGTACCGATAGCTTGAGGGCCGACCAAACCTTGAAATCCCTGTGATCCTTTCGGACCCATGTCTCCTTGCGGGCCAGAAAATACTACAATTCCTGGCACCCCTTGAAATCCTTTTGTACCCTGAACACCAATGTGTCCCTGAAAACCCATTTTTCCTTGTGGTCCAATAAATCCTTGGTTTCCAAGAGGTCCCATAGTTCCTTGAGGTCCCAATCTGCCTTGGAATCCAATGTGTCCTTGAACGCCACTTATTCCTTGATTGCCGCGATCGCCCAGGTGTCCTTGGGGTCCGAGTTTACCTTGAAAACCAATCGCGCCTTGAATGCCGAACAACCCCTGTGAGCCAATGTGGCCTTGAATCCCAAGTCGGCCCTGCATACCTACGGCCTGTGGCCCAACCAAGCCTTGAAATCCTTGTGATCCTTTCGGACCCATATCTCCTTGCGGGCCCGAAAATACTGCAATTCCTGGCACCCCTTGAAATCCTTTTGTACCCTGAACACCACTATGTCCTTGAAATCCGAGTTTTCCTTGTGGTCCAATCAGTCCCTGAGTTCCGAGAGACCCCACAGTTCCTTGGGGTCCCAATCTGCCTTGGACTCCAATGTATCCTTGGACGCCACTTATTCCTTGATTGCCACGAGCGCCCAAGAGTCCTTGTGGTCCTAGTTTACCTTGAAATCCAATATTGCCTTGCACGCCCAAAAATCCTTGGATACCAATTTGACCCTGATGTCCAAGTCTGCCTTGCGTGCCAACAGATTGCGGCCCAAGCACGCCTTGTGATCCTTGTGATCCCTTAGGGCCTGACAACCCCTGTGGTCCTCCGAAGCTCGTCGATCCGGGGACGCCCTGTGTCCCGCGAAGTCCTTGAGTCCCTGTGCCTTGCGCGCCTACATTTCCTTGTACTCCGATGCCATTGGTTCCCTGTGAACCCTTTGGACCTTGAAATCCAATGACACTTTGAAATCCGCGAAGTCCTTGTGGTCCAAACGGTCCTGGAATTCCGAACGTACCTTGAAACCCCTGTGTCCCAATACCAAGATTTCCTTGTGATCCCTTTAACCCAATTCCACCCTGTGGGCCTATAGGACCGCCGGACGGTCCCGGAACGCCTTGAGGTCCGAGACCACCTTTTGATTTCTGCAAAAACAAAATGATGAAAAGAATGATGGTTGCTATCATAAACGCAACAAACACATACGTGAGCCAGTCCGTCATTTTTTCTTTATTCTTTTATAATAAAAAGAAACAAAAGGTAGAGCATGTCCGTTTCGCTGCGCCTAGAAGCGTTGCCAGTCAAAGACCAGCCGTGGCTAGAATACAAGGCTGTATTCACATTGTGCAATGCAACACAAACAGTAGTTGCGAAATTCGATGATGAGCTTGAAACGCCCTCCGGCACATACACATTCGATACGCGAAAACAAATATTAGATATTAAACTAACTGACGCATTGGAAGATAACAAAGACGGAAGTAATGAATCGTTGACTATAATACTAACCAAAAAACAATATACTGATGTCTTGGCAAACAAAAAAGTGGCGGTGACGTTCAAAAGCGAGCGTTTTTACAAGAGTCCAATGGCTGGGATGTTATCATTGGTCGCAACATGTACAAAAAAATAAAATTTTGTATTTTAGAGAAATTGTTGGTACCAATCTTCCAATGACCGCATGAGTCTGACATGACATTGAATAGTTGTAAGCAATGTACCATCTGTGATTGGACATATGCGATCAATTTCTAAGATCAGACCTGGTGGTAACAAGAACTCATCTTCTCGTTGTGCACTAAGATTTCCCAAATACAGTATCGGAGTTCCAGTTGGAACGGTGATTACTAAATTGCAGCATCGTTTCTCGTGAAATTCTTCAAGCAATCTAGAAGAGGTGGACATAAATGACTCTTGAACAATTGTAGTGTTGTAATTTGTATTCCAGTGTGTAGTTCGAATACCTCGAAATAATACAAGAGATTGACGTGCTACAATCTCTGAATTAAATACACCTTGAATCATAAAAAACACATGTTTTTGCATCACGTCGTTTTCCAACGCTTTTTTGCGATCGGAATGAAAGAGTTGCAGCCATTTGTTTACTGCGATATATGAATATCTCCCATATTCACTCACATACATTTGAAACATAGCTTTTAATTCTGGATACTGTTTGAAAAACAATGTCGATTCATCGCGCACGCGCTGCAATTCTAACATTTGCAATGCATCTGGTAGCTTTGTATTGAAACGATGGACTTTAAGTTGATTGAGTTTTGGTTTTAAACCGTATCCAACATGTAATTGCTGCGAATCAAAAACCCGAACAAATTTTGTGTCTTGTTCGATTTCATCGCCGCGAACAAATAGTCCTTTTCCGATCGAGTACAGATCTGCCTGGAAAAGTAATTTTCGTTTTTGTACTAATGCGAGTGTCGCTGATTCTAGTACAATTGGTAGCAGGATAAATGTTGAATCATGCACAAACGAAACACAGATAGGGTTGTTTTGAAACGCGATTAAAATTTGAAATTGAACTTCTTGTTCAGCAGTACATTCTGCAGTAAAACGAGGAAATGTTACCTTTTCATCAAATGTGTCAATAATTTCAACAACATCATTACATCCATAGTATTCAAGTTCAACCGTGCGAAAAGTATTATATTCCCCATCTTTTGTAATATCGATGTCGCTCCAAAGGTGTTTGGAACGTGAAGCTTGTTTTTTATCAATACATTGTACAAATCTCATAGTACCATACAAGGGAATTGAACCATCACCATATTCTTCTTCAAAACCAACCTCAAGTAAACGTTTAAAAACTTTATCTGGCCACATGCTGTTAATTTTAACAATGTAACTCTTAAAACGTATAGCATTCACCAGATCAATCAGATGCTTACGTTTTTGGAACAGGTGTATGAACGTAATTAATCCTACGCCATTTGCCAATTCTCGCAGAGCGAGTGTGGTCCGTGTTTTTTTGTGTATATAAAGAAAAGATAGCCCTTCTTCAAGTAACTCAACCATTGAATGCAGATGGTTTTTGTGATCTGTGTGTTTTTTGAGAAAAGATTCAAAATACGGGTCCAAATCTAGTGTAACGGAATATTCGTCTACAGATTTCGACTCTACATATGTACGAGTCCGAGAAAACACTCGAAACATTTAGAGCTAGCTTTATTTTCTATTTTTGAAGCATCCCATATCTTTTCATATTCCCCGTTAAAAAAAAGAAACAAAAGTGACTATAAAAGGGAATTGGGGACCAGATGTTGTGACAAAAGCCGCTGCGGTAAAAGTATTGTGATCGTTAGGTACGGTTGGTTCTTCAGATTACATTTGTAATTCCAGAAATGCATCGTATCTGAAAAAGGCTACTCAGAATAGACAGAAAGTGACGAAGAATACATTTTTTTTATAATTTAGAAGATCGCTGTTTTTGCAATAATATGAGCATATACCGCAGATGACGACACCACAATGCAGAACCATATCCTCGCGGTTCATGAAGATATTCTTCAAAACGTGATCTATACATGAGAACTTGTTCGATTTGCGTGACAAGCATCTTACATTCTTGCTTTGTTTTGCTCTGAATTGTGTTGATTAAATCACTTCCGGGCGTCAATAACTGTGGAATGATAACAGTATTCTCGAGGTCCGTAAACATATCATGTAATAATTGCATAAGTGCAATATGTTCTTCCTTGCAAAATAAAAATACATTGTGCTCACGCGTGTTTGGATTTGGATCTGAAATTGCGCACGTGCCTTTGTTTTGGCATTCAAGAACATCACACTTCATCGAAGTTTCTTTTTTTTCTCCTTGTTTATTAGATATGTCATATCGTCGCACGCACATGCCAAAAATAAAAAAATACGGTTAATAACACGCCAATGATGACTAGATTGCCTGCGATGATCGAATGAGACAGAAATGTCACAGTGATCACAAATACATAACAAAACCACGCACATAGTTTGCACGGTGTACATGAACTTTCTTTGGCGCGTTGCGCTGGTTCATGAGGAATATCATAATTTTGAATCCGTACTTGAACTTCTGGAATAAGTGGTGCATGTTCCATTTCTAAAACACGATCTTCATACACGCTTGGGATTCGATTGTTTACCTAATTCCAAAATGCGCGCCATGCGCGTCTTATTGCGTCCACCATTCGCCTTTAAAAAAAAAGATGTTTGTTCCAAAAAAAAAGAGAGTTTGAATCTTATTCATTAAAATTTAAAAAAAAGGTACATTGGGGAAAAATTTTTTTCCACTATAAAACATTGTCCGTCGTTCAAGATAATCGGGAAAAGTTGTGTGTAGGATGAGTGCTGAAGCAGAGGAACCACAAAACAGTACAGAAACATTGGTCCAACTCGACAAACGCAAACGTGTACATTCTGCGGCAGCAGAGGACGTGATTGAAATTCTGGACGAAGACCTCGCCGAGCATAAATCCGAAGTACTAAATAATACTGCACCAACAGTGGACGTACCAAATAATTCTATGCCGGTGGCAGAACCTACCGAACACAAAGCTGAAATACCAGACGAATATCTATGCCCTATCACAGGGGAACAAATGAGGGATCCAGTAATTGCTGATGATGGGACCACCTATGAAAGGTCAGCTATTGCAACCTGGTTTGAAGATCATGATACATCTCCACTTACAAATCTGGTTTTGAAAACAAGAAAACTGATTCCAAACAAGAATCTCAAGAGACTAATTGAACAATATAACCCACCCTTTAAAAAGAACAAAACCAGGTCTGCCATTGAGCCGAATATAGTGCTTGCAAGCTTTAATCACAACGATTATTTTTATTTGTATTTGCCACTTGATACAACAACAATATCCGTAGTCAAAGAACACGTGGCGCGGTTGCAGAACCGAAAAGAGTGGGAAGTGAAGTTGTTTCACAATGACAAAAAACTTAGCACAGATACTGGCACATTGCAAGCCTATGAAATCAAATCTGGGGACGAAATTTTGTTTGATTTAAGACCGAAAACAGGACTCGAGGTACAGATCTTCATCAAGACGCCATGGGAAACAACACTCACGTTGAGCGTTGGTCTTAGCGATACAGTTGAAACCACAAAAAGTCTTATCTTTTGGCAAACGGGCGCTATCCCTGAGGATCAACAGCGCTTAATTTATGCTGGTCAGCAATTAGAGAACGATCACAGTCTGGAGTCGTATCGTATTCAAAAACAATCCACATTGCACCTAGTAGCGCGCATACGCGGTGGGTGTGTAGCTTCTGTAGTACCATCTAGTTTTGATAGAAACAACAAATGGAAAGTTCCTGATTCAATCGATGAAATCAATGCGCTAATCGCAAAACTAGACGGAGACAACACGCTTGTACCAGCTCCAATGGCAAATGTTTTATCCAACGAAACGTGTGCGCTTCTGGCATCGCGTTTTGAAAATAAGACATTTACTAACATGTATGAATTACAAGACTTGATGACCTGTCAAAAAGATCGCGATTTAGTGGAAACGTACAATTTTGCCAAGATCCGCACTCTTCATGCCGAAAACCAGCATCTCGCATTTCACACCGATTCTGCAGTTCATGGAACCTTGCAAATATTCTTGAACACCGAATATGAAAATGGTAATACAATTTACTTGACGAAAGATGCTGCATTGAGTTTCCCGGATCTCAAGGCTGTCGGAAACGGCATATTGCATGAGAGGTTTCAAGTCCATGGCGTGTCATCTTTGACCAGCGGTTCGCGAAAGACGTTATTTCTATGCAAGAAAGTTGATTTGTTGCACGAACTAACTTTGATGGCACAAATGCTAGTATTGTTTTATCGAAAAATGATATTTCCGTATTCAAAGTGGTCGCGGGAGTTTCGGAAAGAGGTGAAAGCCCATTGCAAGTGCTTAAACACCACCCGTTCAAAATTGATGGTGTTTGTGCGAAGAGTTGTCAAAACCAATAGTTGTATTGATTGGCAAGAACATGTGAATGATTATTTGGTATTCATTGCCAATGCTACCATGATGTCAGAGCCTCAAAATGATTTTGTGGATTTAACATGGCATGCGCATCTTTCACAACCTCGACGCTACAAGAGTGATCTCATTGAAATCCGTGGTGGTGACATGTCTATTGTCAATCATATAGTTTGAATATATTTTTTTCGGTGTGTAACAAAATAAATAAAAAAAACAAACAAACAAACAACATGTCTTCAAAATTGTGCGTTAAATGCAGCCAACAGTGCATTATTAAAATTTCTCAATCCGTTAAAAATCCAGGCAAATCTTATTGGTCGTGCCCAAATCAATGCAGAGA
>Ga0070667_100003915_pt1 | contig 12645 bp, 13 predicted proteins | sample KBSS33metaG_FD_64659 | JGI IMG/M metagenome (GOLD analysis project Ga0070667, IMG submission 64659) | Switchgrass rhizosphere microbial communities from Kellogg Biological Station, Michigan, USA - KBS S3-3 metaG | ecosystem: Host-associated > Plants > Roots > Rhizosphere > Soil ...
GCGATCATCCTGTACCTGCTCGCCATACGGCGCACCGGTGCATTGGAGAGCATCTGATGGGGATGGAGTTCTCGCGAGGCTTCCGCATCTTCCTGCGGGTGTGCATGTGGATCGGGTTGGCGATCCTCTACATCCCGTTGATCCTGATCGTCGTCAACTCGTTCAACAAGTCGAAGACCTTCTCGTTCCCGCCGACCGGCCTGACCGTGGAGTGGTGGATCGCCGCATCCCACAGCACCGGTGCGCTTGCCGCCCTCGGCACCTCGGTGATCGCCGGCGTGGGGGCGACTGTTGTGGCGTTGCTGCTCGGAACGATGGCCGCATTCGCGGTGCAGCGCTACCGGTTCTTCGGCCGGCAGACGATCAGCTTCCTGGTCGTGCTGCCGATCACCTTCCCGGGGATCGTCACGGGCCTGGCGCTGCTGGCGTCGTTCACCAACATCCTGGGTCCCCTGGGGGTCGGACTCGGGATCGGAACCGTCATCATCGGCCACGCCACCTTCTGCATCGTGATCGTCTTCAACAACGTGCAGGCCCGCCTGCGACGGCTCGGCACCTCGCTCGAGGAGGCGTCGGCAGACCTGGGTGGGACGGGCTGGCAGACCTTCCGCTATGTGACCTTCCCGAGCATCCGAGGCGCGCTGGTGGCGGGGGCGTTGCTCGCCTTCGCGCTCAGCTTCGACGAGATCGTGGTGACCACCTTCACCGCCGGCCCGGAGGTGCAGACCCTGCCGATCTGGATCTTCGGCAACCTGTTCCGCCCGAACCAGGCGCCCGTGGTGAACGTCGTGGCGGCGGTGCTGACCATCGTGGCGATCGTGCCGGTCTGGCTGAGTCAGCGGATCGCGGGCGACTCGGTCACGAGTCGCGTGTGAGCAGCTGTCGAGCCGCGAAACCATCCTCGGTCACGAGTCGCGTGTAGCGCGACCCTTGGTCGTCGAGTAGCCGCGAAGCGGCGTATCGAGACGTCGACGGCGGTCTCGATACGCGCCGAGGCGCTACTCGACCAGCAAGAGGTTGTAGCAGCGCTCGAGGCGTGCCCGCCACCAGTTGTCCCTGTCGTTGCTGGCCTCGTACTCCCGGAACACCCGCTCGTTGACCTCGACCCGCCGCACCTCGATCTCGCCATCGACCGCGACGAGCGGCTCGACGGCGACGTCGTACTCGAACAGCCCGACGGTCGCCAGGCCGCAGTCGTAGCTCAACTCGGGGATCGCCGCCGCCAGCGCCACACCCATCGAGATGCCCACCGAGGTCTCGAGCGCGCTCGACACCACGACCGGTAGCCCGGCTTCTGCGACGATCCGGAGCGCGCGATGGATGCCGCCCAGCGGCTGCGCCTTGATCACCAGCAGGTCGGCGGCGCCAGCCCGGGCGACGGCCAGTGGATCGTCGGCCTTGCGCACGCTCTCGTCAGCGGCGATCGGCAGCTGCCAGTCGTGCAGGCGTGCCCGCAGCTCGACGAGCTCGGCCACGGTCGCGCACGGCTGCTCGAGGTACTCGAGGTCGAATCCGGCCAGGGCGTGCGCGGCGTGCTCCGCCTCGTCCACGTTCCAGGCGCCGTTCGCGTCCACGCGGATGCGGCCCTCCGGTCCGAGGAACGCGCGCGTCGCCTTCACGCGCGCCACGTCATCCGCGAGCTGCTGCCCCGGCTCGGCCACCTTCACCTTGACGGTCCGGGTGCCGGCGTAGCGCGCCAGGACGGCGTCGACCCGATCCGCGGGCACCGCAGGAAGCGTCGCATTCACACCGACCCGCTGGCGCAGAGCGGTCGGGGTCTCGCGCCAGCCGAAATCGATCGCCGCGTGCAACCAGGCGCTCGCCTCGGCGTCGTCGTATTCGGTGAACGGCGAGAACTCGGTCCAGCCGAACGGACCACGGAGCAGCATCGCCTCACGCAGCTCGATGCCGCGGAATCGCGTGATCAGGGGCAGCGCGACCAGGTGCGCACCGGCGAGCAGTTCGTCGAGCGGAGGCGGATCGACCAGGGTCGGCATGCGTGACAGTCTGCACCAGCCTGCCGCCGGCGGAGCGCCCGAGACTAGGCTGACGGTGCCACGAAGGGAATCCCGATGAGCGTTCCACCTCCCCCCCGCCAGGGAACGATCCGGCCCGCGGGCATCGGAGCCAGCTACGCACTCAACCCGACCCCGCAGGGGCGGCAATCCGGCTACATCCCGGTGCAGGCGGCCGGCAAGACCGAGGTGATCACGCACGCGCCGACCCTCGGGCAGTTCTGGCGCAGCGACATCCGGCACACCACGGGGATGCGGCGGTCCCGCTGGGCGGGGGTCACCGCGTTCTGGCTGGGTCTGGCCTCGATCGGCTTCCTGGTGTTCGGCGGCCTGCTGGCGATTCCGGTCGTGCAGCAGATCGCGCTGCCGCTGAGCGTCGTGGCCGGCCTGTTCGCCTTGATCGCGATCATCGCCGGCGTCGGACGCGTGCTCGGCTGGTTCGGGCTGATCTTCGCCCTGATCGGCAACATCGTCGTCATCGACTGGTTGGGCACCGTCTTCGGCTAACCACGAGCCGGGCCCCGGGCCCAGTGGCCCGCCGTAGGCTGGGACCGTGGATGAGCCGACGCCGCAGCCCGAGGGCCTCGAGCCGGGTCTGACGATCGTGCGGCGGGTGCGCGGTCCGCGCCGCTGGCCGGGACTGGTCTCGGGTGTGCTGGCGCTGCTGATGCTCGGGTCGACAGCGGTCGGGATCCAGTTGGCGTCGCACGGCCAGTCAGCTGCCGCGACCTCCGCGGCCTACGCCGCGATCGCCCTCAGCATCGCGGCGCTGGTGTTCGGCCTGATCGCGATCATCAGACACTGGGGCCGCCCTGCCGGGATCGCCGGGGCCGTCGTCGCCGTGCTCGGCAACCCCCTCGTGCTGCTCTACGGTCTGAGCGCGCTGGGCGGCCCGTGATGGCGGCGGAGGCCTGCGACTCGGTGCGAGCGCGGTGAAGCGGCTCCGCGTGGTCGCCCCGGGGGCCGGTGTGCTCGCCGAACTGCGCGATGCGCTGGCCGGCGGCGACGCGATCCTGGTCTCCGGCTCGGAGACCCGAACCGCTGACGCCGCGTTGCCCGCCACCGTCGAGCAGCGCATCGCCCTGGTCGTTGAGACCAGCGGTTCGACCGGCCGGCCCAAGCGGGTCGCCCTGTCGGCAGACGCGCTGCTGGCCAATACCGCGGCGAGCGAGTCGGCGCTCGGGGGGCCCGGGCAGTGGGTGCTCGCTCTGCCCACGCACTACATCGCGGGGTTGAACGTGCTGGCGCGCTCGCTGGCCGCCGGGACCGAACCGGTGACGGTCGCGGGTGAGCACTTCACCGCGGCGGCCTTCGTCGACGCGGTGCGCAGGATGTCGGTGCCCAAGCGGTACACGGCGCTGGTTCCCGCCCAGCTCGCCACCCTGCTCGACGACGCGGAAGCCGCACGCGCCCTCGCGCGATTCGCCGCCGTGCTGGTTGGGGGCCAGGCCACGCCGCGCACGCTGCTCGATCGGGTGACCGCCGCGGGCATCCGCGTGCGGCGCAGCTACGGCTCGAGCGAGACGAGTGGGGGCTGCGTGTACGACGGGGTCCCGATCGGCACCACCGCCGTACGGATCGTCGACGGCGAGGTCTGGCTGGGCGGCCCGGGACTGGCGGAGGGCTACCTGGACGACGCCGAACTGACCGCCGAGCGATTCGTCCACGACGGCGGCGCCCGGTGGTTCCGCACCGCCGACGGCGGGTCCTTCGACGGTGGCGTGCTCACCGTCACGGGCCGGCGCGACGACGTGCTCATCTCCGGCGGCGTGAAGGTCGCCCTGGCATCCATCGAACGCGTGCTGCACGAGCAGCCGGGCCTGGCCGATGCGGTCGTGGTCGCCGTGCCCGACGAGCGCTGGGGCGAGGTCCCGGTGGCCGTGACGGCCTCACGAGACGCCGATCTGGATGCCGCGACCGCCGCCGTGGCCGCTGCGCTGGGCGCGCCGGCCCGGCCGGCTCGCATGCTGACGGTGCCGGCGCTCCCGCTGCTGCCGAGCGGCAAGGTCGATCGCCTCGCGGTCCGCGCGACGGCTCTCGCGCTGCTGAACGAGGGCGACTCGGGCGTTCGCCCGACGCCCTGAAACGCTCCAGGTAGACTTCGCGCGTGGCGAAGCAGCAGCGCATGGACCCCCGTCGGATCGAGCAGCGGCGTGCGCAGAACGTGACCCCGTCGAAGCCGACCTCGGGCCGCAATCGTGGCGCAAGCGGGCACCCGGGCGGTCGCAAGGCGGGCGAGGTGCGCCCCGCGACGCTGCGCACCTGGATCGCGGGAGCCCGGCTGCAGACCCTGCTGCTCGCGGTCGCGCCCGTGCTGGTGGGGACGGGAGCGGCGTCCCTCGTGCTGCCGCACTGGTACGAGCACTGGTTCCGCGCGGTCCTTGCGCTGATCGTGGCACTGGCGCTGCAGATCGGGGTCAACTTCGCGAACGACTACTCGGATGGCATCCGCGGCGTCGACACGAATCGGGTCGGTCCGCCGCGCCTGGTCGGCTCCGGCCGGGCGAAGCCGCGCGCCGTGCTGACGGTCGCGATCGTGTTCTTCGCCATCGCGGCGGTGGCGGGCGGCATCCTGGTCTGGCGCAGCGGTCAATGGTGGCTGCTCGCGGTGGGGGCCGTCTGCTTCGCGGCGGCCTGGTTCTACACCGGGGGCAAGCACCCGTACGGCTACTACGCGCTCGGCGAGCTGGCCGTGTTCATCTTCTTCGGGGTGGTTCCGGTGGCGGGCACCATGTACACCCAGACCGGCACGGTCAACCTCGAGGCCTGGCTCGGGGGCGTCGCGCTCGGATGCTTCGCCTGCGCCGTGCTGGTGGTCAACAATCTGCGCGACCGGGAGCGGGATGCGGTCAGCCGCAAGCGCACGCTGGCCGTGCTGCTCGGCGATCGGCTGAGCCGGGCGCTCTACGTCGTGCTGATGCTCGTGCCGATGGGACTGCTGGCCTTCTACATGGTGTTCTACCTGAACGCCGGCTACGTGTTCTTCGTGGCGCTGCTGGTGGTTCCCGCGATCGTGATCGTGCTGTTCGCCAAGACCGCGGCCGAGTACGTCTCGGCGCTGCGACTCACGCTGTTCTCCGCGTTCCTCTACGGGTTGGGCCTGGCCGCGGCGCTCGCGTTCTAGCGACCCGAACCGCGGGCGAACCAGTCGCCGTCGGCCTGATCGGCGTCATCGATCTCGTCATCGTCGCGTTCGGCATCCGCGGCCATCAGCACGACGCGGAACACGACGATGGCGGCCACGACGATCACGACGAGGGTCACTCCACCGGCGACGAGCCAGGCAACCATGGCGGTCCTCACTTCTCTGGGTGGGCCTCAAGCTACGGATGCGATCTGAAGGATGGCGGTCGGAAACGTGGTCCGTTCCTGAAGGGTCTCAGAGGATCGCGCGGCTGGCAGCGGATCAATCGTGAAGGTCCGTACAGGAATGGCGCGCGGGCCGGAAACCGCGCGCGCCCGTGGATACCGTCTGAACCGTGCTCCCCGGCCCGGCGGCTCCCTCGAATGCCGCGCAAGACTCGACGTCAGTCGGCCGCCGCGCGCCCTCCCGATGGGAGAAGCTGGCGCGCAAGGTCCTGCGGCAACTCCGGCGCGCCGCGCGCCACGAGGTGCATGCCTACTACCGACGGCAAGCGGTGCTCTCGAACGTCGTCTTCTACGAATCCTTCGCCGGCAACGGCATGCTGTGCAACCCGGAGGCGATCTTCCGGGCCCTGCTGTCGGATCCCGAGTTCGCCCACCTCACCCATGTCTGGGCGCTGCGCAGCAAGCACGACAACCGGACCATCGTGCGGGAGTTCGCCGGCGACCGCCGGGTCAGGTTCGTCCGGATGGGATCGGTCGGATATTTCCGCGCCCTGGCGCGTAGCGGCTGGCTGGTGAACAACGCGACCTTCCCGACGGAGTTCTCCAAGCGCGCGGGCCAGACCTACCTGAACACCTGGCACGGAACGCCCCTGAAGAAGATGGGATACGACATCGGCGATCCCGCCTCCCGGGTAGCGAACGTGGTTCGCAACTTCCTTCAGGCCGACTACCTGGTCGCCGCGAATCGCTTCATGGTCGAGCAGATGTACGAGCGGGCGCATCGCCTCGACAACATCTTCGGCGGCAAGATCATCGACGAGGGATACCCGCGGATCGACCTCCAATTCCTCGACGAGGAGGGACGGCAGGCCGCGCGGTCCCGGTTGTCGGACGCGCTCGGCATCGACTTCGGCTCTCGGAAGATCATCGTCTACGCGCCGACCTGGAAGGGTACGAACTTCAATCGCCCGCAGGACGACATCGACGAACTCCTGGAACGGGTCGCGGAGCTCCGGCGCGGGGTCGACGAATCTCGGTATGTCGTCCTGCTGAAATCCCATCAGGTGGTGCATCAGTTCGCGGCGCATCTGCCCGGCGTGACGGGCGTTCTCATTCCCAATGAGCTTCCGACCAATTCGATCCTGGCGGTCGCCGACGTCCTCATCACCGACTACTCGAGCATCTTCTTCGACTTCTTGTCCACGGGCAGGCCGATCGCATTTCTGACCCCGGACATCGACGACTACGCCGACTATCGAGGGCTCTACCTCGAGCCGTCGCAGCTGCCGGGGCCGGTGGCCATCTCCGTCCCGCAGCTCATCGAGGTGCTGAGCGACCTCGACCAGCACGGGGTCAGCGATGAGGTTCGCGCGCGGCACGCGTCGATGCGGGAACGGTTCGCGTCCCGGGAGGATGGCGGCGCAACCTCTCGGATCATCGACATCGTCTTCCGCGGCCGGACCGAGGGCTATCGCGTCGTCGACACCGCGCGCGACGGCAAGAAGACCCTGCTGATCAGCGCCGGCGGGATGCGGCCCAATGGCATCACCTCGTCTCTGATCAGCCTTCTCAATGCGGTGGACTACCGGCGTTTCGATGTCACGGTGATGTTCCCCAACTCCTACCGACGCGTCGTGGTCGCCAAGCAGGGGGAACTGAATCCGCAGGCCAGGCAGCTCGCGCGCGTCGGGGGGATGAACGGGTCGAAGCTGCATCACCTGCGCCGTCGCCTCTCGTGGTTCCGCCGGAACCTGGTCTCTCACCGAACGAGCGCAGCACAGCGGAAGTTGTGGGACGACGAATGGACCCGGTGCTTCGGCAGCGCGCGGTTCGATTACGTCGTCGACTTCAGCGGCTACGGTCCGTTCTTCTCGACGTTGCTGCTGCATGCTCCGGACGCCGAGCGGTCGATCTGGCTGCACAACGACATGCAGGCCGACGCGCACCGGGTGACGCGGGGCCGGCGTCGCCACCTGCAGGATCTGCTCGGCATCTTCTCGCTCTATCGCGAGTTCGATCATCTGGTGTCCGTTTCCGGGTCGCTCAACGAGGTCAATCGGCGCCGGCTGGCTCGCTGGGCCGACCCGGCGCGCTTCACCAGCGCGAGAAACCTGGCAAGCGTCGAGACCGTGCTCGCGAATGCCGCCGTGCCGCTCCTGACGGCGGTCAGCGATCCCGACACGGAAGAGGCGCCGCCCTGGGCGTCACGGCTGGTCCGCGGCTCCGCCCGCGCGACGTTCGTCACCGTGGGCAGGCTCTCGCCCGAGAAGAACCACCTTCGCCTGCTCGACGCCTTCGCCCTCGTCAACCGGAGCCATCCCGACGCGCAGCTGGTGATCGTCGGGTCCGGTCCGCTCATGGGGGCACTCGAGCACCGCGCCCAGGAGCTGGGGATCGCGTCGTCGGTGATCTTCGCGGGGCATCAGCGCAATCCGCACGCGATCATGGCGGCGAGCGATTGCTTCGTTCTCTCCAGCGACTACGAGGGGCAACCCATGGTCCTGCTCGAAGCCCTGATGGTTGGGCTCCCGATCGTGACGGTCGCCTTCGGGACGGTCGCTGATGCGGTCCCCGGGGGGTCCGCCTTGATCGTCGACCAGGATGTCGAGGCCCTGGCCGCGGGGATGATCGCGTTCCTGAACGGAAAGGTGGTCGCGGGATCCTTCGATCCGGTGGCCTACAACCACGAGGCGATCGGCGAGTTCTCCCAGGCCATCGGGGCGAGCTAGTCGCCGCGCGCCGCGTCTTCGACGTCTTCGTCGCTGCCGGCTTTCGGGGCGCCGACCCGCGCCGCGCCCGACCGAGCGGCCGCGACGTCGAGTGCCACCCGTTCGCGCAGAGGCCGGAAGAAGATGTACGAGATGCAGAGCGCGAGCACCGCGGCGGCACAAGCTGAGATCAGCCACGCCGGATTCCAGCCGATCGCCGTGGTGAGGGCGTACAGCAGCACGAAGATCACCAGGAAGACGCCGACGCGCAGGGCTGAGTAGACGATCCAGGCGCGCACGGTCGCCAGTCTAGGCGCGCGGACTGGGAGCCGATCTAGACTGCTCCCCATGATCCGCGTGCTCGTCCCGCTCGTCCTGACGGGCCTTCTGGTGTTCGCGATCGTGGACATCATCGTCATCGACAACGGTCGGGTGCGGGGTCTTCCGAAGTTCGCCTGGATCGGCGTGGTCGTTCTGCTGCCGTTGATCGGCCCGCTGCTCTGGTTCCTGATCGGACGCGAGCGGCTCGAACAGCGCAGCCACGGCCGTTATGCGGATGCGGCGGGGGTTCCGACCAGACCCGGCCGCCGGTTCGGCCCGATCGCGCCCGACGACGATCCGGACTTCCTCGGCCGGCTCAGCCGCGAGCAGCAGCAGGAGGAGCGCATCCGCGAGCTCGAGAAGCGCCTGAACGAACTCGGCGACGACAAGCCCGAGAAGTGAGCCCCGACTCCCTCGACTCACCCGCGAGCATCACGGCGACGGCGCTCCTCGGCGAGTTCGTGCGCCGAGGCGTGACCGACCTGGTGCTCAGCCCCGGGTCGCGTTCGCAGGCGCTCGGACTCGCCGCCGCCCAGCTCGAGCGAGCCGGGCTGCTGCGTCTGCGCGTTCGCATCGACGAGCGCTCGGCCGGCTTTCTGGCACTCGGTCTCGCCGTCGAGACGGCTCGCCCCGTGCTGTTGGTGGTCACCTCGGGAACCGCCGTGGCCGAATTGCACCCTGCCGTCCTCGAGGCGGCGCACTCCGGGGTCCCGCTGATCGTGCTCAGCGCCGATCGGCCCGTCGAGCTGCGCGGGATCGGCTCGAATCAGACCACGGTGCAGCCCGGGATCTTCGGCGATGCGCCCGAGAAGTCGTGGGATCTGCCGGCGCCCGAGCGCGGTAGCGCCGACGACGAGAAATCGGCTCGCGACCTCGTCGCCGAGGTGCTCGCCGGCATCCGGGGGGTGCGGCACGTCAACATCGCGTTCCGCGAACCGCTCTCGTCGCCCCAGCCGCTTCCCGATATCGCGCCGGGCGATTGGCCGCCGCCTCCGGCTCCGGTCGAGGTGCTGGAGTTGCGGCCCGAGCCCGGAACGGTGGTGGTCGCCGGCACGGGCGCAGGAGCCGACGCGGAGGCGGCCGCGCGGGCGCTGGGCGCTCCCCTGCTGGCCGAGGTCTCCAGCGGCGCGCGTTTCGGGCCCAACCTGGTCGCGGCCTACCGCGAGGTGATGACGGCCGGCAATTTCGGGGATCGGGTCGAGCGCGTCGTGGTGTTCGGGCATCCCACCCTGAGCCGCGAAGTGCCCGCGCTCATCCAGCGCGACGGGGTCGAGACCGTGGTGGTGCGACACCCCGGTCGCGACGACTACAACCCCGGGCACCGGGTCACGCGATTCGTGGATGCGGTGACGGTCGCCGACGATCAGGCGGCGCTCGACGCCTCGCGCGGTTGGGTCGGCCGCTGGGTGCAGACCTCGCGCGCGATCCTCGAGGAGCTGGATGACGCAGCCCCCGGTGCCGCCCTGACCGACGACTACCGCGAACGCGCCGCCTTCGCGTTGACCCAACTCGAGGCACTCAGGGCTCCGGTCACGAGGCGGAGCCTCGCCCTCGCGGTCTGGAACGCCAGTTGGCCGCACGACCGCTTGGTGCTGGCATCCTCGCGGTTGATCCGCGAACTCGACAAGGTCGCCCCCGGCAAGAAGATCCCGGTGCACGCCAACCGCGGCCTGGCGGGCATCGACGGCACGATCGCGACCGGCGTCGGCGTCGCGCTGGCCCAGCAGTCCGGCGAGGGTGCCGCCGATGCGCGCGGGATCACCCGCGTGCTGCTCGGCGACCTGGCGATGCTGCACGACGCCGGTTCGCTGGCGTTCGGCGCCGGCGAGCGGCGCCCGAACATCCAGCTGATCGTCGGCAACGACGGCGGTGGCACGATCTTCGACGGGCTCGAGGTGGCGGGCACGGCGGATGCCGCGCTTCTGGACCGCGTGCTGCTCACGCCCCAGCTGGTCGACCTGCAGGCGCTGGCCGCCGCGTACGGCTGGGAGTACCGTCGGGTCGCGAACCGGGGCGAGCTCGACCCGGCACTGTCGCCGACCCCCGGACAGGTGCTGATCGAAGTCCCGCTGCAGCGCTAGCGTGACGGGATGACTCACGCGCGCGGTATCGAGACGCTCCTGCGCGCCGGCGCGGGCCTCGACCTCTCGACGGTCGACCCGGCATCCACGCCCGGCTTCGATGGCGGCAAGCGCGAGGGCCAGAAGTCGCTGGCCGCCGGTGCGGTGCAACTCGCCGAGCTGCAGGAGAAGCTCTACGCCAACGGGCTGTCCGGCGATCGCCGCCGCGTCCTGCTGGTGCTGCAAGCCATGGACACCGCGGGCAAGGGCGGCGTGGTCGGTCACGTGGTCGGCGCGGTGAATCCCTACGGGGTGCACATCGCGCAGTTCAAGGCGCCCACCGAGGAGGAGAAGGCGCACGACTTCCTCTGGCGCATCCGCAAGCAGCTGCCCACGGCCGGCATGCTCGGAGTCTTCGATCGCTCCCACTACGAGGACGTGATCGTGCACCGGGTGCGGCAGTTCTCGACCCCCGAGGTGATCGAGGCGCGTTACGGCACGATCGTCGACTTCGAGAACGAGTTGATCGCGGGCGGCACCACCGTGGTCAAGGTCATGCTGCACATCTCGAACGCCGAGCAGAAGGCCCGGCTCGAGGCCCGGCTCGATGATCCGACCAAGCACTGGAAGTTCAATCCGGCCGATCTGGACGACCGGGAGCTGTGGCCGCAATTCATGGAGGCGTACCAGATCGCGATCCAGCGCACCTCGACGGATGCCGCGCCCTGGTACGTGATCCCGGCCGACCACAAGTGGTACGGGCGCCTGGCCGTGCAGCAGCTGCTGCTCGATGCGCTGAGCGACCTGCGGCAGGACTGGCCGGCCGCCGACTACGACGTGGCGGCGCAGAAGGCGCGGTTGGCCGGCGGCTAGGAAGCCGAGTGACTCACCAGACCGACGGTATTGCCCTCGCTGTCGCGGATGAACGACATCCACTCGTCGGTGCCTGCCGGGCCGAGCGTCTCGTCCGTGTGCTGGAAGATCACATGCGGCTCGGTGTCGATTTCCACCCCCTGCGCCCTGAGCTGCTCGGTGCGCTGCCGCACGTCGTCGACCCCGAGATAGATCAAGGCGGTCGGCGCGGCCCGATCGAGCAGCAGGCGGGTGCCGTCGAGATCGAAGAAGGCCAGACCGGGCGGGTCGAAGCGCGCAGTCACCGGATGCTGTAGCAGGGCCTCATAGAACGCAACGGCCCGGTTGAGGTCGTCGACATGCTGGGCGACCTGGATCAGTTTCATGTGACTCCCTTTGTGTCAGGCGAACGCCTCGACGATCGGCCGGAACTTGAGGCGGGTCTCGGCGAGCTCGCGGTCCGGCTCCGAGTCGGCGACGATGCCGGCGCCGGCGTAGGCCGTGATCGCGCCGTCGGACGCGACCTCGGCGGCGCGCAGGGCGATCGCCCACTTGCCGCTGCCCGAGGCATCCACCCAGCCGACCGGACCGCCGTAACGCCGCCGGTCGAGCGGTTCCAGTTCGTGGATGACGCGCAGCGCCGTCGCCGTCGGTGCGCCCGCCACCGCGGCGGTCGGGTGCAGCGCGGCGGCCAGGTCGAGCGCTGAGGAGCCGTCGGAGAGCGTGCCCTCCACGTCCGACGCGAGATGCCACAGGTTGGGCAGCTTCAGCGCGAACGGCAGTTCGCTGGCGACCACCCCGGTCGCGTGGCCGGTGAGGGAGGCGAGCACGCTCTGCACGGCGAACCGGTGCTCGTCGAGGTCTTTGGTGGAGGTCGCAAGGGCGAGGGCCGCCGCCTGGTCGGCTTCGGCATCCACTCCGCGTCCCGTGCTGCCCGCGAGCACGCGCGCGCTGACCGTGCCGTGGTTGACGCGCACCAGGGTCTCGGGGCTGGAGCCGACCAGCCCGTCGACCGCGAAGGTCCAGGTGTCCGGGTAGCCGAGCGCGAGTTCGACCAGCACGCGTCTGAGATCGGCCCCCTCGGGCAGGTGGCCCACCAGGTCGCGGGCGAGCACGACCTTGCTGAGCTCGCCCTCGCGGATGCGCCGGACCGCTTCAGCGACAGCCGCCTGGTAGCCAGCCGCGTCGAGGGCGCCCGGATGCAGCGAGATCCGGTACTCGGCGCCGAGCGGCCGGTGCTCCGGCTTGAGCGTTGAGCCGTCGACCCGGGTCACCCAGCTCACCCCGTCGCGGCGGCCGACGATGACCTCGGGCACGATCAGCACGCTGACCGACTGCGACTCGTCGGCGAAGGCGAAGGCGCCGAACGCCACCAGCCCC
>Ga0070667_100003917_pt1 | contig 12642 bp, 5 predicted proteins | sample KBSS33metaG_FD_64659 | JGI IMG/M metagenome (GOLD analysis project Ga0070667, IMG submission 64659) | Switchgrass rhizosphere microbial communities from Kellogg Biological Station, Michigan, USA - KBS S3-3 metaG | ecosystem: Host-associated > Plants > Roots > Rhizosphere > Soil ...
CGTCGGGATGTTGTAGAAGATCAGCTTCTGCACCTGACCGCCGCCCATGCCGACGATGTCCTGGCTGTCGAGATTCCACTCGTCGACGCCGCTCGCATCGTTGCTGGTGCCGTTGGTGTTGACGGTCTGCGTCGTCACCGTCGGCAGGCCATTGTTCGACGTGAACGTGTTGAGGTCGGTGATCGTCTGCGTGATCTTGCCTTGCGTGATGATGCCGACCGGCGTCGTCGACGCGGTCGCAACGCCGGTGCCGCTGTAGATCGACGAGAACTCGGTCGGGTTGTGACCGGTGATCGCATCGACGCCGACGCCACCGTTGGTGAGCACATGCGCATGCGTGTGCGCCTGATGCACGGTCTGCAGGCCCAGCACCGCGAGGACGGTACCTTCCAGGTTCGCCGGCACATGCACGGCATCGGTGTTCGCGAATGCATCGCGACCATCCGCCGTGCGCACCGCCGCGAAGCTCGTCTGGAACGCGGACTGCGCGACGTCGATCGTGCCGTCCGCGGAAACGAGCAAGCGGTTCGGCGCGATGACGACGTTCTTGAAGCCCGAACGGGTCAGGAAATCCGCGACGTCTTGCGCATCCTTCTGCGTGGGCGAATGACGCGCGGCGAACTGATCCGCCGACATCGTGCGCTGCGCTTGGGGGGTGGCCGCACGAGCGGAGGCACTGATGAAGCTGTCGAGCTCGGTCTTGTTGCGCAGCTTCAGCGCGACTTCGACATGGATCGGCTGCGTGAACGACAGCATGCCGTTGATCACGTCGCCGCCGCGCAGCTCCGTCGCCTTCGACACCTTCACGGTGGCATTGGCGACGCTCAATTGCGCGCTATATGCCGGGATCGCAGCCAATACGACGCCGCCGAATGCAATGGCGGCGGATAACGCAGTGCGTCGCAGGATGTTGTGCGATTTGTGCATTTACTGACTCCCTCAATACATGCGTGATTGTGGATCGCCAGAAAGAATCGCACCGCAACACATGACCTATCGCCACCCAGCGCATCCATCGGTCCCAACATCACCGATTGGTCACCGGAATCGCGAAAACGTGCTGAGCACGCTTGCGATTCCTGTTTGCGAGGCGGGATTCCCACCGGCGGGTTTGCGATCGGAGCGTTCCCCATAGAACGTCGATCGCGATGACGGTTCTAATCCAGGTTGTCTTTCGCGGACCTTTCAGTCGCGACGCAGAAAATCGAATTCGTCGACTGCTTCCGCAAGAAAAACATTTGCGAATGCAACACGCCGCTGAGTGATTGCGAAAATCGGCCGCGCAAATCGATTTGCATCGGCGAATTCATGAAGTAAGCGGCATTTTGCGCTGCAGCGAAATACGCACGCATACGTATTTCCACTGCACGATCATGAACGATTATCGAAAGCTGACTTTTCGCATCCGTTCGCGCTCATTTCGGCATGAGCTCATGAGCGGCGGTTATACGAGTATCTTTTGCTCAAAAAAAAGCCGGCGCGCTTTCGCGCGCCGGCTTGCACATCGATGTACCTACTTACTTCTTGTCGGGCATGCCCAGCACGATCGGACGGCCGCCGGCGTTGGTGCCGGTGGCGCGGATCAGCCAGTTGCCGCTGAAGCCGGCAATCGCATCCGGGTTCAGGAGCAGGCCGACCGAGGACAGATCCGGCGCGGTTCCCTCGTCGTCGAAGCCGGCGAGCCACGAACGTCCGGCGAACGGACCCGAGTCCGCGCTAGCAGGACGCGTGCCGGTGTTCGGCGCCGGATTCGTCAACGCGATGATCACATCGCCCGGACCGTTGACCACGATCGGCGTCGGCAGAGTGATCGTCGTGAAGTCGTTGACCGGGGCCGGCATCGTGTAGCCCTGGTACTCACCCACGAGCGTCGCGCCGTTGCTCGGATCGTCGTCGCTGTCCTGGTAGACGTAGAAGTTGATGTGATCGCCGAGCGCATTCCAGCCCGCGCCGCTACCGAAGATCGTCGAGATCGTCGTGATCGTGATCGGATAATCGGCGGGATCCGGCGTGAACCGGTTGAGCCACACCAGACCGCAGTACGTCGCGCAGCCGATGCCGGAGAAGTTGGCAGCCAGCTCGTCGACCTGGAACGTGCAGTTGCCGCCGTCGCAGACGACGCCTTCGCCGCCGCCACCGCCGCCACCACTCGTGCCCTTCACGGCCACGTACATGTGCGCATCAGGTGCTGCGCCGTTCGCTTCGTGGAACACCACTTCGGCGAATTGCGCTCCGCTGAGCGTCGAGTCGGTCGTCGCGGTGATCGTGAGCGCCTGCGTTTCCCCGGCCGGAGCACCATCAAAGCCGTCGGCGAAGATCTCGTCGACGCCATTGGGACGACGACCGGTGCCGGTGAACGTGAACGACGGCGGATCGACCGTAACCGTGACGCCGGCCGGCGCATTCACGCTAGCCGTCCACGACGAGCCATCCGACAGCACGTTCGTCACCGTACGCGTCCACGTGCACGGATTCGGTGCATCGCAACCATCGACGTTGCGCATGCTCGCGATGTTCAGCGTGGTCGGATCGCCACCCTGATCCGGATCAGCCGCGAGGTAGTTGTCGTAGGTTTCGTCGAGCACGAAGCCGACCAGCGCCGCCTTCGTAAGATCGATGCGGCCCGAGCCGACGTCGTCCGGGGTCCACGGCGTGGTGCCGTCTTCCTCGGTGCCGCCGGTGAATGCGGTCAGCATCAGCGCGGACTTCACTTCCGACGGCGTCCACTCCGGATGCACCGCGCGCAGCAGCGCGCCGGAACCGGCGGTGTGCGGCGAGGACATCGAGGTGCCGCTGAGGAAGCCGTAGCTGTTCTCGGCAGCGTCGAGCGCGGCGTAGATGCCAACGCCAGGGCCGGTGATGTCCGGCTTGGTGATCGTCGTCAGCACGTCAGGACCGCGGAAGCTGAAGCCGGCGAGGACGTCGCCCTGCTGTGCGGCCGGCGTGAAGTCGACCGTCGTCGGCGTCGAGCCGTTGGCGGTGATGAAGTTCTGCACCGCCAAGCCGTCGGCCTGCGTGGTGCTGTACGCCGGCAGCGTTGCAGCGCCCACCGACATGCTGATCGTGCCGGTCGTGTTGTTGGAGATGATCGCGAGGATCGCTCCGGCGGCCTGCGCGTTGTTGATCTTCTCCTCGAACGTGCAAGTGCCGCGCTGGATCAACGCGACAGAGTTGTCGAAGAAGCCCGGCGGGAAAGCGCCGTTCGCAGTACAGCCGATCGGATTGGTGGAGTTGAAGCGGATTTCCGCATCGCTCAACGGCTGGCCCGGATCGAGGCCCGAGCCCGGCAGCATCTGGATGTTCTGCGTATTGCCCGGCGGCGTGCCGGGGCCGGTCGCGCTGAGGATGCCGACGCCGGACACGTTCTCATCGTGCGTCGACGCAGCGACCGTGATGACCCACGGGCTGATGTTGGCGACGAGGCCGACCGGGTTGGTGCAGTTCGCGCGCGTGTTGCCGGCCGAAGCTGCGACGAAGATGTCAGCGTTCAGCGCGTCCAGCCAAATCAGATCGCCATCGCTCCACGGCGAATCGCCGGGCGTGCTGCCGCAGGTCGGACCGATCGAGTAGTTGATGACGTCGACCTGGTCGGCGATCGCGTTTTCGATACCGGCGGTGATCGCGGCATCGGAACAGCCGGTGTCCGGACAGACCTTGTACGTACGAAGGTGCGAGCACTGCGCGACGCCCGACATGAACGTGTGCGGCGCCGGAATCGTCGGCGGCGGATTCGCCGTCGAATCGATCTTGTTGCCGACCGCCGTGCTCGAGGTGTGCACGCCGTGACCGTTGCCGTCGTCCGCTTCCGGATTCGGGCCGTCGCAAGCGCCGCTGCCGTCGGTGCTGGTGCAATCCACCGCGGAGAGGAGCTTGTGGTTGTTCGAGTCGAAGCCGCAGGTCTCGTCATCCGCGAACGACGGGTGAACGCTGTTCGCGCCCGTGTCGATCACGCCGACGACGACGCCCTCGCCGCGGCTGGCAACGCCGCTCGGTGTGGCCGTGCCGTCCCAGATGGAGCTCGCGCCGATGAACTCGGGGCCGCGATAGGTCGCAAGCTCGAGCTTGCGCGATGCGCGCACCGAAGCGACGCCCGGAACGTGCGCGATGCGCGCCGCTTCGTCCGCCGTCATCTTGGCGGCGACGCCGTTCATCGTGATCCCGTAGTTATGCGTCACGACCAGCGTGCGGCCGAGCGCTTGCGAGACCGCCGCGACATGCGCCGCGCGCTGCGTGTTGAGATAGGACTTGTAGGACTGAGCCGCAGCCGAACGCGAATCGAGCTTGTGCGAGCTCGCAGCGTCGACGCCGGTGGCCGGAATGCCTTGCACGCCGCCCGAGTAATGCATCAGGCCGGCTTCGGCAAAACGGATGATGTAGGTGTCCGGAGTCGTGGACAGCTCGGCCGAAATCGTCTTGCCGGAAGTGCTGGTCGAAGCGGCCCACGCAGGCATTGCGACTCCCGCGGTGATCAGCGCAATGCCGACCGCCGACGCGAGTGTTTTTACGCGAAACGTATTCCCCACCATATCAAGTAGTCTCCACATGCGAATACGCGACAGGCGCTCCTCCGTGGCCCCACGGAGGCAGCGCGAGATACAGGCAAGCGAGAATAGACCGGAAGTCCAAAGTGCGACCTGCGCCGCGGCTTATAGCACCGTTTCCGCTATGCGGGGAAGTATCCGACCTCCATACGCTGTCGTATCTCAGTCCTGGGGAGGACTGGTAAACGTTTGCGATGTAAAGAAGTGCTCGACATCGGCGAGCGCTCGCGTACGCGGCAGCGGAGGCAGGCTCGCGAGGAAAAGGCGACCGTAGCCGCGCGTCGTCAGCCGCGGATCGCACAGCACCAGGACGCCGCGATCGTGCACGTCGCGGATCAGCCGCCCGGCGCCCTGCTTGAGCGCGATCACGGCCGCCGGGATCTGCCAATCGGTAAACGGATTGCCGCCCGCCTCGCGCAACGCGTCGAGGCGCGCGACGAGCACCGGATCATCCGGCGCCGCGAACGGCAGCTTGTCGATCACGACCACGCTCAGCGCTTCGCCGGCGACATCGACGCCTTCCCAGAAACTCGCAGCACCCAACAGCACGCCGTTGCCCGATCCGCGGAAAGCCGTCAGCAGCCGATGACGTGGCGCCGTGCCTTGCACGAACAGCGGGAACGCGGCGCGCTGCGGCAAGATTTCCGCAGCGCGACGCAATGCCCTGTGCGACGTGAACAGCAGGAACGCACGGCCTTGCGAGGCCGCGAGCACCGGCAGCACCGCCTCGATCACGCGATCGACGTAGTCCGGCGCGGCCGGATCGGGAAGCCCCTGCGGCAGATACGCGAGCGCCTGGCGCGCGTAGTCGAACGGGCTGTCGAGCGACAACGTCGCGGGCTCGTCGAGCCCGAGCTGCCGCGCAAAATGCTCGAAGCGGCCAGCAACCGACAACGTCGCCGACGTGAAGATCCACGACGCGTGGCTTTGCGCGCGCAACTCGCGCAGCGGCTGCGAGAGATCGAGCGGCGTCGCATGGAACGCGAAGCCGTGCGCGGAAAGCTCATACCAATGCACCGCGTCGCGCTCGATCGCATCGCACACCTGCGTCAAGCGCGCGGAATGCTGCTCGGCGCGCTCGTGCACGCTGGCGAGGCCGCGACTTCGCTCCGAATGCTTGTCGAGCGCGTCCGTCAACGCGGTCAGCGCCTCGCGCAGCGCGGCGAGCTCCTTGTCGACCTCGGGATCGTGTTCGACGTGGATCAGCGCGCCTTTCACCGGAAACCGATCGAGCGCAAGACGCACGCGCTTGACCGCGATATTCAGCGCATCGATGAGCGGCTGCAGCACCGCAAGCGCGCCGCCGATACCAGCGCATTCGGTCAACGCATCGTTGGCAAGCTCACCGAGTTGCCGCGCCGATAGCGACACCGAAAAGAACTGGCCCGCGAGCTCGGGAATCTGATGCGCCTCGTCGAGAATGAACGCGTGCGCGCCGGGCAGGATCTCGCCGAAGCCTTCCTGCTTGATCGCAAGATCGGCGAAGAGGAGATGATGATTGACGACGACGACATCGGCTTCCTGCGCCGCGCGGCGCGCTTTGACGACGAAGCAGTCGCTGAACATTGGGCACTCGGCGCCGAGGCAGTTCTCGGTCGTCGAGGTGACGCGCGGCCAGATCGGCGAATCCTCGGGCACCTCGGCAAGCTCGGCGCGATCGCCGCTCGCGGTGCGCGCCGACCAGGCATGTACGGCCTGCAGCTGCGCGACCTGCTCGCGGCTCGCGTAGCGGCCTTCCTTGCGCGCCTGATCGAGACGATGAAGACAAAGATAGTTCGCTCGGCCTTTCAAGAGCGCAGCCGCGAGCCGCGCGCCGAGCACGCCGCGCACTTGCGGCAGATCGCGGTGGAAGAGCTGGTCCTGCAGCGTCTTCGTTCCGGTCGAGATGATCACGCGCTTGCCTGAAGTCAGCGCGGGCACGAGATACGCGAACGTCTTACCGGTACCGGTGCCGGCCTCGGCGATCAGCATGCGGCGATCGGCGATCGCCTCCTCGACCGCGTTCGCCATCGTCTGCTGCGAGGCGCGCGGCGCGAAGCCGGGCACTTCGCGCGCGAACGGGCCTTCGGGTCCCAGGAGGTCAGCGGCGGATTCCATCACCGGCATCATGACGACCGGCTCGCCATGCTCACATCCGGACGGGCGGAGCGACCCGGCATTCCTTAAGACGCTGCTTCGCCTGCGCTTGCGTTGCCGCATCGTTGAACGCGATGCGCGCCTCGACGACGGTCTGCCAGTTGCGCGCGCAGAGGCTGCCTACTTTCGGACCCAGCGTGAAGCTCTTCACCGCAAGATCCTCCGCCTGCTTCCAGTTGCCGCGCGCGACTTCGATTTCCGCTTGGTATTGCAGAATATCCGGCGCATCAGGCGCGAGCTTCAGCGCGCGCGCTGCCGCGTCGGCGGCCTTCGCGTAGTCCTTCGCGGCTTCGGCATCGTGCGCTTGCTTGAGGAACCCATCGATCGCGGGATCGCGCAACGGCTGCACCTGCACCGAGGAATCCATGCCGGAACCGGCGGCGCGGATCGCGGCGACGGCGTCGTGATCGGGCACCGCTGTCGCTTTGGTCGAAATCTTGGAAGGAGCGCTCGGCTGCGTGCAGGCCGAAAGCGCGATCGCGGCGAGAACGGCGATCTGAAAAACACGTGTGTTCATGAGGACTGCGAGATTGGAACGTCAGCCTTACAAAATACAGCAATCGCACCGTCCTCGTCGTCCCAGCGCAGGCCGGGACCCAGCTTGGAGCTCGATGAGAACAACTGAGTCCCGGCCTTCGCCGGGACGACAGCGATCTCACTCATCGCCACTCTGATCGCCCTTGAACCAGCTCTTGAGCTCATCCAGCGGACAATGATCCTCGTCCTCCGGCGCATACCCCTGCACGAACGGCAGCTGCCGCGCGCCGCTGCACGCAGCATCCGTGCGCTTGCCGGATTCGGGGTTCACGTACGCAAGCTCGATGCCTTCCTGCGGCACTGTCAGCGGTGCCGACGGCATCCGCTTCATGAGCTCGATCCAGATGCGAAGCGCGCCGGTCGCGCCCATGAGACCGGTCGGCTTGTTGTCGTCGCGGCCGACCCAGGCGACCGCGAGCTGCGCGCCGGTGAAACCCGCGAACCACGAATCGCGCTGCGTATCGCTGGTACCGGTCTTGCCGGCCGCGTGCAGTACGCCAAGGCCGGAATCGTTGATCGCATGCGCGGTGCCGCGGATCGCGACTTCCTGCATCGCGCTCGTGACCAGCCGCGTCGCCGGCACGTAGTCGCCGCCGCCCGGCTTGATCGAATAACGCGTGAGCGGTCGCCCTTTGTCGTCGAGCACGCCGCGCACGACGCTGAGCGGCATCGCATGCCCATCCGCCGCGAGATACTGATAGAGCTGCGCAACATCGTAAGGGCTTAGATCGACCGCACCGAGCAGCAGCGATGGATTCGGGTTGATTTCGCGCCCGAGCTTGAATGACTCTAGAAATCCGCGCACGCGATCGACACCGACGCGCATGCCGAGGTGCACCGTCGCAAGATTGAGGCTGTGCACCAGCGCATCGATCAGCATCACGTTGCCGTGCGTCTGGTGATCGTCGTTCTCCGGCCGCCAGCGCGAGCCGTCACGCTGCGGCAGATCGATCGTCGAATCCTCGATCAGCGTCGCCAGCGAATAGCGCTGCGGCTGCGCGAGCGCGACGAGATAGACGAACGGCTTGACCAGCGATCCGATCGGACGCAGCGCATCGAGCGCGCGATTGAATCCGGGCTCGTCCGGATCGCGGCTGCCGATCACCGCCTGCACTTCGCCGTTGCGCGCGCCGGTGACGATCAACGCCGCATCGACCGCCGCGCCGCGCTTGCCAAGACCCGTCAGCGCCTTGTCGATCGCGTCCTCGCCGAGCGTCTGCACCGACGGCGCGAGTGTGGTGTGGATCGCAAGGCCCGCGCTGTTGAGCTCCGCGTCCGGATAGTCCTTGGTGATCTGCCGGCGCACGAGATCGAGGAACGCCGGAAAGCGATCGCGCGGCAGGCTCGCATTCGCAGCGGTGCCGAGCGGCTGCTTGATCGCCGACGAGTACGTCGCATCGTCGATCAGGCCGGTGTCGCGGAACTGGCCGAGCACGACGTTGCGCCGCCCGAGAGCGCGCTCGGGATTGCGGCGCGGATCGTAATAGCTCGGTCCCTGGACCATGCCGACGAGGAGCGCGATGTCGGCCGCACCGAGCCCGCGCAAGTCGCGCCCGAAATAAAACTCGCTCGCCGCCGCGAAGCCGTGCACGGCTTGCCCGCCCTGCTGGCCGAGGAACACCTCGTTCGCATACGTTTCGAGAATCCGCTGCTTGCCGTAGCGCGCTTCGATGATGAGCGCAAGCAGCGCTTCGTTGAACTTGCGCGCGATCGTCTGGCCGCGATCGAGGAACAAATTCTTGACGAGCTGCTGCGTCAGCGTCGATCCGCCTTGCACGACGCGGCGCGCGAGAAGATTCGCCCACGCCGCGCGCAGGATCGCAACCGAGTCGACGCCGTGATGATGCTTGAAATCGCGATCCTCGACGGCCTGGAGACCGGTGATCAGCAAGCCGGGCACTTCGCCGAGCTGAACGATGCGCCGATCTTCCTGCAACGCGCCGTACAACGTCGCGATGCGCGCAGGTTCGAGGCGCACGCTAGGAAGCGCTGCGCCGCTGTCCGCATCGACGAGCCGGCCGACACGCCCGCCGGCGACCTCGACGCTGATGCGCTTCTCGCGCTCGCGTCCGTCGAGATAGACGAACGCGCGACGCGCGATCGTGTAGCGCGCACCGTCGCGATGGAACGTGCCGGGATTCTTCGCGGCCGGATCGTCGACATAACGCGCAGCCGCAAGCTCGATATCGAGCATATCCGCATTGAGCGCCGTTCCCGGCGCGAGCTCGAGCGGCCGCGCATAGACGCGGCTCGGGATCTCCCAGGACAGATCATCGAAACGGCTGCGCACCTCGCCGTCGAGATAGATCGTATACGGAACGAGGAATCCGATCGCAAAGCCGATGCCGAGCAGGACCGGAATGCGCGCGAGGCGCCACATCACGGCGAGGAACGCGAAAACGCGGGATAGAAAGGACAAGCTCGGATTCCGGACACTGGGCGCGAGGAGTCTACCCGCGTGGCGTCGCGCCCGGCGAGACGCGCCGCGCGATCGCCGATCGCGGCCCGCCCCGCGGCGGGATCGGCGATAATTGCCGCTTTCCCGGCGCCCGCGGAGTTGCTCCATGCCCGTCCACTCAAGGCTCATGGCGATCGCCACCGACCTCGCCGAGACGCGCGATTGAGCGCTGCGGCCGTTTCCGTGCGCATCGGCAGCGAGCGACCGTTCCGCGTTTGCGTGTTCGGCGCGGCCGTGCCGGCGCCCGACGCGTTCGCCTCGCTGCGAGCATCGGTGCCGTTCGCGTTCCTCGGTCCCGCCGATCGCGCATGGCCCGGCGCGCCGCGCGTCGACGTCGCCGCCTCTGACGATCCGCTGGAGGTTCTCTCGCAAGCGGCGCACGCGTTTCCGCGCGAAACGCTGATCCTGATCCGCGCCGACACCGATCTTCCCGCGCACGCGATCGCCCGGCTGCTGCGCGCGCTCGAATGCGACGGCGTGCTCGGCGCGGCCGCGCTCGACAATCTCGCGCCGGAACGCTCACCGCTTCCATCCGGATCGCCGCCGGCGCGCAGCGACGGCGCGCGGCTCGATGCGCTCTGCTTCGCATACGGCGCGAGGCGCCTCATCGATGCGTCCGTGCGCGGCGCAGCGCTCAGCGCGTGGCATGGCGATCGGCTCGCGTCGCTCGGCCACGCATCGCCTGCCGACGCCGACACGCTCGCTGTGCACGGGTTGCGCTGCGTGCTGCTCGATCATCTTTATGTGCAAGTCGGCGATACGCTGCGCGGCGCGCCGGCCGACACGGACGCGCGTGATCCGCTGCCGCCATCGCCGCTCGCGACGCTGCGCGAACGCATCGCGGCCGCATGGCCGTCGGACGTCGCGCCGTCTTCGCCCGGTCTCGATGCGAAGCCGGTGCTGCTGCACGTCCTGCACGGCTGGGGCGGCGGTGCCGACCGCTGGGTGCGCGATTTCGCGCAATCGTTCGATCGCGCCACTCATCTTGTGTTGATCGCGCGCGGCAGCTTCGCGCGCAAGCGCCACGGCGAATGGCTGGAGCTTCACGACGGCTCGCTTAGGGGACCGCCGCTCGCGCGCATCGCGCTGCCGCAACCGATCGCGGACACGGCGCTCGCCGACGGCACGTATCGCGACATGCTCGCCGACATCCTGCGCGACTACTGCATCGACGCCGTCGTCGTCTCCTCGCTGATCGGCCACAGCCTCGACGCGCTCGCAACGCGGTTGCCGACGTTCTGCGTGATCCACGATCACTATCCGTTGTGGCCCGTGCTGCATCGCGACTTCGGCGATGCGAATCTGCGCTTCGACGAAGCGCAGCGCGCGCGCGATCTCGCCGCGCTAGGTTCGGACGCCGAGTTCACGAACCGCGATCCGCGTCACTGGCGCACGCTGCACGACGCGACAGTCGCCGCGATGCGCAGCGCCGGCGCGACATTGATCGCGCCGAGCCGCTCGGCACTTGCGAATCATCTGCGTCTTGCGCCCGAGCTCGCCGAGCTTCCGAATCATGTGATCGCGCACGGCCTTGCAGCGTGGCCGAAGATGCCGACGCAAACCGCGCAAGCGCCGTCGCGCGAACGTCCTCGCCTGCTGATTCCGGGGCGCGTGCGTCGCGGCAAAGGCGCCGAGCTTCTGACCTCGGCGTTGGCGCGGCTGCGCGAACACGCGGATCTCTATCTCCTCGGCGCAGGCTCCGATGCGCACGCGTTGTTCGGCGAGCGCGGCGTGCACATCCTGCTCGAATATCGCCGCGACGATCTGCCCGAGCTCATCGCGCGCATCGCGCCGGACGCCGCGCTGCTGCTGCCGACCGTCGCCGAGACGTTCAGCTACACACTGTCCGAATTGCGCAGCCTCGGCGTGCCGGTGATCGCGACGCGCGTCGGCGCGCTCGCCGAACGCATCCGCGACGGCGAGGACGGTTTTCTCGTTTCGCCCGATGCGGAGTCGCTGATCGAGCGTGTCGCAAAGCTGCTCGATGAACGTACATCGCTGCAAATGATGCGCAAGCGTCTCGCCTCTCACAGCGAACCGAAGCTCGACGACATGGCGGACGCTTATGCGAGCGCGCTGCACCTGGGATCGCGCCCACCGGCCCGCTATCCGTTACTGCGCGCAGATGCAGCCTCGCTGCAGGACGCCGCACGCGCTCAGGCGATCGCAGCACTGCGCGCGCAAGAACAATCAGCGCGCGAAGCGCTCGTTGCAACTCGCGCCGAAAGCGACCGTCGCGGCGAGTGGGGCCACGAGCTCGACCGTCAGCTCGGCGAACGCACGCGCTGGGCGCTCGCGCTGGACGAGGAGCTTCGCGATATCCGCCCGCGCTACGAGCAGATGCTCGGCAGCACGTCATGGCGCATCACAGCGCCGCTGCGTCGCGCGAACGCGCGCGTCGCAGGGTTGCGTGCACGCATCGCGTTCCGGACGATGCACATGCGCAACACGCTTGCACGCGTGCGCGGCAGCCTCGCGCAGCGCGGTGTCGCCGGCACGCTGGCGCGCATCGTTGCGGAGCTCCGCGGCAAAGGCCGGCTGCGAGCGCGCGTCACGTATCCGCCGCCGCGCGAGGATTTCGCGCCGTTCGCGGTGCCGGCGAGCGATGCACCGCGCGTATCTATCGTGATTCCGGTCTACAACAAGATCGCGTACACCGCGGCGTGCTTGCGATCGATCGCCGAACACGCCGGCGTGATTCCGTTCGAGGTGATCGTCGTCGACGACGGCTCGACCGACGCGACACAACAGCGGCTCGCGAACATCGCCGGCATTCGCGCGATCCGCAATGCGGAGAATCTCGGCTTCGTCGGCTCGTGCAACGCCGGCGCTGCCGCCGCGCGTGGCGAGCTTCTGTTCTTCCTCAACAACGACACCTGCGTCACCGCCGGCTGGCTCGAAGCGCTCGTGCGCTGCCTCGAAGAAGCACCCGACGCCGGCCTGGTCGGCGCGAAGCTCGTCTATCCGGAC
>Ga0070667_100003920_pt1 | contig 12640 bp, 12 predicted proteins | sample KBSS33metaG_FD_64659 | JGI IMG/M metagenome (GOLD analysis project Ga0070667, IMG submission 64659) | Switchgrass rhizosphere microbial communities from Kellogg Biological Station, Michigan, USA - KBS S3-3 metaG | ecosystem: Host-associated > Plants > Roots > Rhizosphere > Soil ...
CGCTCGATCTCGGCCGACAGCCGCGTGGCCTGCGACGCGAGCAGCAGCGTGTCGCGGCCACCCGCCGCCATGCGCGCGAGCAGCAGCCCGGCGGTGCGACCGGCAGCGCGGCTGTCGGCGCCCAGGTGGGTCTCGCGCATCGAGCCGGCGACATCCGAGAACAGCGTCACCACGTGCACGCCGCTGCGCACCAACTCGTTGATCGCCAGCTTGACCGGCGGCAGGTCGGGCGCCATCAGCGCCACGCCCTCGCAGTCGGCCAGCTGCGCCAGGCCGGCGGCGAACTGGGTGCCGTCACCCGCGTCGAGCCGGTAGGTGACTTCGGTGATGTGCTGGTGTCGGAAGTCGCCTGCCGACTGCGCGATCTGCCGATCGACCAGGTCGAGGAACGGCGACTCGTCGGCCGGAAGCACGAACGCGAAGCGGAAGTTGGCATCGCGCCGCGGCCGGCCGCGCTGCGGCGGCGTGCCGATCTCGGCGACGACTTGCAGCACGCGCTGCACCGTCTCGGCATTGACGCCCGGGCGCTTGTTGAGCACCCGATCGACCGTGGCCGTGCCGACGCCGGCGCGGGCGGCGATGTCTGCGATGGTGGCCGTGGGCGACATGCGATGTGGCAGTGGTGTGCCATGAGTTTCATCACATCAGAAAATAAATCAATCAGGGTTTCAATGGAGGCGCGGCCACTGCGGTCGGCAGCCGAACCCAGCGCGCGCCGCGCGCCGACGAGCCCACGACCGCCTCGACGAACTCGACGCCGCGCACGCCATCGACCACGGTCGGAAACTGGATCGCCTTGTCGGCCTTCGGCCCGCCGCGCCGCGCGGCGCGGATCGCTTGCGCGATCTCGCCGTAGAGCGTCGCGAAGGCCTCGAGGTAGCCTTCGGGGTGGCCGGAAGGAATACGTGTGACCCGCGCCGCATCGGTGCTCGCCGCGCCAGTGCCACGCGCAATCGTCTGCGTCGGCTGGCCGAACGGCGACCATTGCAGCTGGTTCGGCTGCTCCTGGCGCCACTCCAGCCCACCCTTCGAGCCATAGACGCGCAGCCGCAGGTTGTTCTCGTTGCCAGGCGCGACCTGGCTCGCCCAGAGCGCGCCGCGCGCGCCGCCGGCGAAGCGCAGCATCACCTGGGCGTTGTCGTCCAGGCGCCGGCCGGCGACGAACGTGCTGAGCTCGGCGCAGAGTTCGGTCGCCGTCAGCCCGCTGACGTAGCCGGCGAGCTGGTACGCATGCGTGCCGATGTCGCCGATGCAGCCGCCGGCGCCGGAACGCGCCGGGTCGGTGCGCCAGTCGGCCTGCTTCTGGCCGGTCGCCTCGAGCGGCTCGGTCAGCCAGTCCTGCGGGTACTCGACCTGGACCACGCGGATCGCGCCGAGCCGGCCTTCGGCGACCATCTGGCGTGCCTGGCGCACCATCGGGTAGCCGGTGTAGTTGTAGGTCACCGCGAAGATCCGGCCGTGCTTTTTCGCCAGCGCTTGCAGCCGGCGCGCGTCCTTTGCAGTGGTCGCGAGCGGCTTGTCGCAGATCACATGGATGCCGGCCTTCAGGAAGGTCTCGGCGACCGCCGCGTGCAAGTGATTCGGCGTGACGATCGCAACCGCCTCGATGCCGTCGGCGCGCGCTGCCTCGGTCTTTGCCATCGTCGCGTAGTCGGCGTAGATCCGTTCGTCGGCCAGGCCGAGCGCACGGCCCGAACGCACAGCCTTGTCCGGCGTCGACGCGAGCGCGCCGGCGACGAGTTCATAGTGGTCGTCCAGCCGCGCCGCCATCCGGTGCACGCCGCCGATGAACGCGCCCTCGCCGCCGCCGACCATGCCCAGGCGGATGCGCCGGCCCGCGGCCGCGCCGGCGCCCTGCTTCGCTTCGATCGCCATCGTCAGATCCCCAGCATGCGCTGCAGCTGCTTCGGGTCGCTGGCGCCGCCGGCGAAGTCGTCGAAGGCCTTCTCGGTGACGCGGATGATGTGGTCGCGGATAAAGGCCGCGCCCTCGGCCGCGCCCTGCTCCGGGTGCTTCAGGCAGCACTCCCATTCGAGCACCGCCCAGCTGTCGTAGTTGTACTGCGCCATCTTGGAGAAGATCGCGCGAAAGTCGATCTGGCCATCGCCGAGCGAACGGAAGCGGCCGGCGCGCTGCACCCAGGGCTGGTAGCCGGAGTAGACACCCTGCTTGCCGGTCGGGCGGAACTCGGCGTCCTTGATGTGCAGCGAGCTGATGCGCTCGTGGTAGATGTCGATGAACTCGAGATAGTCGAGCTGCTGCAGCAGGAAATGCGACGGGTCGTAATTGATGCAGCAGCGCGGGTGGTTGTGCACGCGCTCGAGGAACATCTCGAAGGTCACGCCGTCGAACAGGTCCTCGCCCGGGTGCAGCTCGAACGCGACATTGCAGCCAGCCTCGTCGAACGCATTGAAGATCGGCAGCCAGCGCTTCGCGAGCTCGTCGAACGCGGTCTCGATCAGCCCGGCCGGGCGCTGCGGCCACGGGTAGAGATAGGGCCACGCCAGCGCGCCGGGGAAGCTGACGTTCGACTTCAGCCCGAGATGCTTCGACGCCTTCGCCGAGCACAGCATCTGCTGCACCGCCCACTGCTGGCGTGCCTTCGGGTTGCCCTTCACGGCGTCGGGCGCAAACGCGTCGAAGGCCTCGTCGTAGGCCGGGTGCACCGCGACAAGTTGGCCCTGAAGATGCGTGCCGAGCTCGGTGATCTCGACGCCGTTGGCGCGCGCGATGCCGGCGAGCTCGTCGCAATAGTTCTTCGACGCCGCGGCCTTCTCGAGGTCGATCAGGCGGCCGTCCCACGACGGCAGCTGCACGCCCTTGAAGCCGTGGCCGGCGGCCCACTTCGTGATCGCGTCCCACGAATCGAACGGTGCGGCGTCGCCGGCGAACTGCGCGAGGTAGATGCCCGGGCCCTTGATGTTGGTCGCCATGATGTGCTCTCCTTGGTGAGCGTCAAAGATAGGTGTTGAGCAGGTTCTCGAGCCGCTCCTGGCGCCCCGACACCGGCCGTGGCTCGATGGCCCGGCGCTCGACGCGGGCCGCAAGGTCGGCGAGGCTGCGCTTGCCCTTCAGGATCGCGCGGCCTTCGGTACCGTCCCAGCCCTGGTAGCGCGCCGCAAGCTGGCGCGCCAGTTCGCCGTCAACCATCATCTTCTCGGCGACCAGCAGCCCGCGCGCACACAGGTCCATCGCGCCGGCGTGCGCGGCGATCAGGTCGTCGGGGTCGATCGACTGGCGACGCAGCTTGGCGTCGAAGTTCAGCCCGCCGCTGCCCAGGCCGCCGCCCTTCAGGATCTCGTACAGCGCGAGCGCGACCTGCGGCAGGTTGTTCGGGAACTGGTCGGTGTCCCAGCCGAGCAACTCGTCGCCACGGTTCATGTCGATCGAGCCGAAGATGCCCAGCGCGTGCGCCAGCGCGATCTCGTGCTCGAAGCTGTGGCCGGCGAGCAGCGCGTGGTTCTGCTCGATGTTGACCTTGATCTCGTGCTCCAGCCCGTGCGCCTTCAGGAAGCCGAACACGGTGGCGACGTCGAAGTCGTACTGGTGCTTCGTGGGCTCGGCCGGCTTCGGCTCGATCAGGATCGCGCCCTTGAAGCCGATCTTGTGCTTGTGCTCGACCACCAGCTGCATGAAGCGACCGAGCTGCGCGAACTCGCGCTTCAGGTCAGTGTTCAGCAAGGTCTCGTAGCCTTCGCGGCCACCCCACAGCACATAGTTGGCACCGCCGAGCTCGTGGGTCAGCTCGAGCACGTTCTTGACCTGCGCGGCGGCGTAGGCGAAGACGTCCGGGTCGGGGTTGGTCGCGGCGCCGGCCATGTAGCGGCGGTGCGAGAACAGGTTCGCGGTGCCCCACAGCAGCTTGACGCCGGTCTCGTCCATGCGCCGCGCCATCAGCTCGCCGATGCGCCGCAGGTTCAGGTTCGATTCGCGCAGGGTTGCGCCTTCGGGGGCGACGTCGCGATCGTGAAACGTGAAGAACGGCGCGCGCACCAGCTGGAACAGCTCGAACGCGACCTCGGCCTTGTCGCGCGCCTGCGCCATCGGGTCGCCGCCGGCGGCGTGCCAGCGGCGCTCGAAGGTGTCGCCGCCGAACGCGTCGGTGCCGGTCCCCACGAAGCTGTGCCACCAGCAGACCGCGAAACGCAGCTGCTCCTCCATGCGCCGGCCGAGCACCAGCCGATCGGGCTCGTACCAGCGGTAGCCGAACGGCCGCCGCGCGCTCGGCCTGAACTTCGGGCCTTCGAAGCGCAGCGGCTCGGCGATGCCGAAGAAGCGTGTGTCCGTGTCGGGCGCTCGGGCATTCATGGCAGGTTGTCCTTCACGAAGATGTCGATGCGGATGCGCTCCTGCTCGGCCACCAGCCGCTCGCCGGACAACTGCGCCAGCGCGACGCGAATGGCCGAGCGCACCTCGTGGCCCGCATCCTGGTTGATCACCGCGGTCGCGACGCCGTCGAGCAGATCGCGGCGCGCGTGCGGCGTCAGCTCGTGGCAGACCCAGACGATGTCGCCGGCCCGCCCGCTCGCATCGAGCGCGGCGCGGATGCCGCGGTTGCCGGCGCCGATGCTGTACAGCGCGACCAGCTCGCGCTCGCGCTTGAGCAGCTTTGTCACCAGCGGCTGCGTCTCGGCCGAATCGTCATGGCCCTCGATCGGCGCAAGCAGCTTGAGTCGCGGATGCTCGGCCGCAAGCACCTGCTGGAAGCCGAACAAGCGCTCGGCATGATCGCGCAGCGCATGGCTGCCGAGCACGATGCCGACGCGCCCGTCGCGCCCGGGGCCGACGAAGCGCCCGAGCAGGTTGCCGGCAGTGCGCCCCGCCGCGACGTTGTCGATGCCGACGTAGTGAGCGCGCCGCGAGGTCGGCACGTCGGACACCAGCGTGATCACCAGCGTGCCGGCGCTGACGAGATCATCGATCGCGGCGCGCACCTGCGGATCGTCGAGCGCCATCACGACGACCGCGTCGTGGCGCCCGCGCAGCCCGGCGAGGTGGCGCGCCAGCGTCTGCGGTGCAAACACGTCGACCAGTTCGACGCGTGCCGAGGTCCGCTCCTCAGAAAGCCAGTGGCGCAGGCCCTGGAGCTGTTCGGCCAGCAGCGCGACGAAGCTGTTGCTGCCGCTGGGCAGCACGAAACACAGCGAGTAGCGGCGCGAGCGCGCCAGCCGGGTCGCTGCCGGGTCGGGCCGGTAGTCGAGGCGGCGCACGACCGCATGCACGTGCTCGACGGTGTGCGCCTTGACACCGGCACGGCCGTGCAGCACGCGGTCGACCGTCGCCGCACTGACACCGGCCTCGCGCGCCACGTCGGTCAGGCGGGCGCGGATCGTCGGGGGCGCGGAATTCGCCATGCCTGCATCATAGTGAGGCGAAATGAGGTACGCCACTCATTTTGAGCGTGAATGACCGCGGAGTTTCCCTGATCGGGAGTTCAGACCGCGAGTCCGGCCCAGCGCAGCAGCCGCGCGGTCTCGAACAGCGGCAACCCCATGATGCCGGAGTAGCTGCCCTCGATGCGCTCGATCCAGGCCGCGAAGCTGCTCTGGATCGCGTACGCGCCGGCCTTGCCGAACGGTTCGCCGCTCGCGACATAGGCCGCGATGGCAGCCACTGGCAGCGCCGCGACGCTGACATGCGAGCAACTCACCTCGAGCCGCTCGCGCCGGCCCGCGGCGACGGCCACCGCGGTGATCACGCGGTGGGTGCGGCCCGACAACGCGGTCAGTGTCGCGATCGCATCGTCGGCATCGCGCGGCTTGCCCAGGATGCGCCGCCCCAGCGCGACGGTGGTGTCGGCGCAGAGGATGGGCGCGTCGGGCGCGCCGCCGTTCACCCGCAGCCGCGCGCGCGCCGCCTTCAGCTTCGCGCGCGTCACGCGCTCGACGTAGTCGGCGGGCAGCTCGCCGGGGCGCTCGGCCTCGAGCGCCTCGGCATCCTCGTCGGCGCGCGGCAACAACAGCTCGACGCGCACGCCGATCTGCGCCAGCAGCTGGCGCCGGCGCGGGCTCTGCGAGGCGAGGTAGACGAAGGTCATTGGCTCACTCGCGGTGGTACGGGTGGTTCACCGTCACGGTCCAGGCGCGGTACAGCGCCTCGGCAAGCAGCACACGCACGAAGGCATGCGGCAAGGTCAGTTCGGACAGGCGCAGCGTCTCGTCGGCGCTCGCCTTCAGCGCCGCGTCCAGGCCGTCGGGGCCGCCGATCAGGAACGCGACATCGCGCCCGTCGTGCAGCCACGCGCGCATGCGCTCGGCGAGCTGCACCGTCGTGACGCGGCTGCCGCGCTCGTCGAGCACGACGCGCCGCACGCCGCGCGGCAGTGCGGCCTGCAGGCGCAGCGCCTCGGCGGCCATCAGTTGCTCGCCGCTCTTGTGGCCGCGCGCCTCGGCTTTCACTGCATGCAGCTCCAGCCGCATCTCGGGCGGGAAGCGCTTCTCGAACTCGGTGTAGGCCGTCTGCGCCCAGGCCGGCGGCCGCTGACCGACCGCGACCACCAGCAGCTTCATGCGCGGCTGGTCGTCTTCCGTGCGGGTGCCTTCTTCGCTGCCGGCCGCTTCGCCGGCGCCGCCTTGACCGGCGCGCGCTTGGCCACGCTCGACTTGACGCCGACGACGCGCGTGACGACCTTGCCGGTCGGCGCCTTCTTGGCCGGAGCCTTCCTGGCCACGACCTTCGCGGCCGTGGGCTTGGCCGCCACCGGCTTTCTCGGCGGCGCCTTCGCGGGGGCTCGCGGCGCGGTCGTCTTTGCTGCGGTCGTCTTCGCGGCGGCCTTCTTTGCGGCCGCCTTCCCGACCGGCCCCTCCGGCTCGGCCGCCTTCACCAGCTTCGCGCCACCGGTCGCGAGCTTCATGTTGACCGGCTTGTCGCCCCAGATCTCCTCGAGGTGGTAGTAGTCGCGGATCGTCGGCTGCATCACGTGCACGACCGCGGCGCCGCAGTCGACGATGATCCATTCGCCGTTGCTCTCGCCCTCGGTGCGCGGCACCGGGTAGCCCGCGGTCTTGACTGCATCGCGAACGCTGGAGGCCAGCGACTTGGTCTGCCGGTTGCTCGTGCCCGAGGCGATGATCACGCGCTCGAACAGGGCCGACAGGTGCTCGGTGTTGAACACCGCGATGTTCTGGGCCTTGACGTCTTCCAGTCCATCGACGATGACGCGTTGCAGTTTACGAATGTCCATTCAGCTCCTGGGTGGGGGTGGGTCTTGATACAGGTGATGGCGGGCAATATAGCTCGCCACCGCGGCCGGCACCAGGTCGGCTATGCCCTGCCCGTGCGCGATGCGTTCGCGGATGTCGGTCGACGACACGTCCATCATCGGCAGCGCCACCGCCGCGTGCGGCACGCGCAGCAGCTGCGCGTCGGCAACCGCAGGCGCGTCGGGGCGGTTCGCGATCGCCAGCGTGACCAGGCCGAGCAGTTCCTGCCAGCCGTGCCAGGTGTGAAAGCGCGCGTACTGGTCCTGCCCGATCACGAGGAACCAGTCGACTCCGCGCCGCTGCGCGTGCAGCGCACGCACCGTGTCGACGCTGTAGCTCGGGCCGCGGCGCTCGAGCTCGATGCGCGACAGCACGAAGCGCGGTTCGCCGGCGATCGCCAGCCGCACCATCGCCTCGCGGTGCACCGCGGCCGTCATCGGGCGCTGCTTCTGCCAGGGCTGGCCGGCCGGCACCCACAGCAGCTCGTCGAGCCGCAACTCGGCCAGTGCGACACGCGCGAGTGCGAGGTGCGCGTTGTGCACCGGGTCGAAGCTGCCCCCGAAAATGCCGATCCGAGCAGCAGTCAAGCGGCGGCCCAATCGGCCCAGTCGCGCGGGCGCAGGAAGTCGCTGTACAGCCGCGCCTCGGACGAACCCGGTTCGGGCCGCCAGTCGTAGCGCCAGGTCACCACCGGCGGCATCGACATCAGGATGCTCTCGGTGCGCCCGCCCGATTGCAGGCCGAACAGCGTGCCGCGGTCGAACACCAGGTTGAACTCGACATAGCGGCCGCGCCGGTAGGTCTGGAACGCGCGCTCGCGCTCGCCGTAAGCGTCGTTCTTGTGGCCCTTCAGGATCGGCAGGTAGGCCGGCAGGAAGGCGTCGCCGACCGCGCGCAGCATCTCGAAGCTGCGCTCGAAGCCGAGCTCGGCGAAGTCGTCGAAGAACACGCCGCCGATGCCGCGCGGTTCGTCGCGGTGCTTCAGGAAGAAGTACTCGTCGCACCAGCGCTTGAAGCGCGGGTACAGCTCGGCGCCGAACGGCGCGAGCGCGTCGCGGTTGACGCGGTGGAAGTGCGCCGCGTCTTCCTCGAAGCCGTAGTACGGCGTCAGGTCCATGCCGCCGCCGAACCAGGTGACCGGCGCGCCGCCGGCCGGCGGCAACGCCGCGAGCATGCGCACGTTCATGTGCACCGTCGGCACGAACGGGTTGCGCGGGTGGAAAACCAGCGACACGCCCATCGCCTCGAACGGCGCGCCCGCGAGTTCGGGCCGGTGCTGCGTGGCCGACGGCGGCAGCGCGCGACCCTTGACCTGCGAGAAGCTGCAGCCGCCGCGCTCGATCAGCGCACCGCCTTCGAGCAGGCGCGACAGGCCCTCGCCTTCGAGCTTGCCGCCGGGCTCGCGCTGCCAGGCATCGGTGATGAACGGTTGGCCGTCCTCGGCCTCGATTGCGGCGACGATGCGCGCCTGCAGGTCCAGCAGGTACGTGCGCACCGCCTGCGTCGCGCTCATGTCTCGAAGCGGATCGGTGCCGCCAGCGCCGGCCGCTTGCCGACGGGCGCGCGAAAGCCCTGCGCGATCGCCGCCAGGTCGGCGGCGGCGTCGCCCGTCAGCTCGAGGAAGCGCTCGACCCCGACCTCGCGCCGCCCGTAGTCGAAGAACACCAGCCCGACCGGCACCTTGGCCCGCAGTGCCACATGGTAGAAGCCCGAGCGCCATGCCGCGGCGTAGCGGCGCGTGCCTTCGGGGGCGAGTGCCAGCCACAGGAAGCGATCGTCCGCACGCGCGGCCTCGAGCCCGCACGCCATCTGCCCGACGACCCCGTTGGGCGCATGTCGATCGACTGGCACGCCGCCGAGCCAGCGCAGCCAGCGGCCAAACAGCGGCAGCTTGAACAAGGTGTCCTTGCCCCAGAACGTGACCTGGATGCCGATGGCCCACTTCGTCAACATGCCCAGCGCAAAGTCCCAGTTCGAGGTGTGCGGGTAGACGATCAGCACGCCCTGCCGCCCAGGCAGGCCCTCGAATCGCAGCCGCCAACCGGCCAGTCGCAGCACGGCGCCGGCAAGCCGGCTGCCGCGCATCTGGACCGGAAGGGTCGTCTGCTGCATCTCAGCGCTTGATCGCCCGGTGGCCGATGTCGCGCCGGTATTGCGCGCCGTCGAAATGGATGCCGCGCAGCAGCTCGTAGGCGCGCTGCTGCGCGATCCGCACCGAGTCGCCGAGGGCCGTGACGCACAGTACGCGCCCGCCTGCGGTCACCGGCGCGCCCGCGGTCGGCGCGGTGCCGCCGTGGAACACGCAGGCGTCGGCCGCGCTTGCCGGCAGCCCGTCGATCGGGTCGCCCTTGCGCGGGTTCAGCGGGTAGCCGCTCGCCGCCATCACGACGCCGAGCGCGACGCGCCGGTCCCATTCGAGCTCGACCTGGTCGAGCGTGCCGTCGGTGGCGTGCATCAGCACGTCGGCCAGATCGCTCTTGAGCCGCATCATGATCGGCTGCGTCTCGGGGTCGCCGAGGCGGCAGTTGAACTCGACGGTGCGCGGCTGCCCGGCGGCGTCGATCATCAGGCCGGCGTAGAGAAAACCGGTGAAGACGATGCCGTCCGCGGCCATGCCGGCGATCGTCGGCAGGATGATCTCCTGCATCGCCTTCGCGTGCACGTTCGGCGTGACGACCGGCGCCGGCGAGTACGCGCCCATGCCGCCGGTGTTCGGGCCCTGGTCGTCGTCGAGCAGGCGCTTGTGGTCCTGGCTGGTCGCCAGCGCCAGCACGTTCTTGCCGTCGCACATCACGATGAAGCTGGCCTCCTCGCCCTCGAGGAACTGCTCGATCACGACCCGGGCCTGGCCGGCGTTGTGCTGCACGCCGAGCCGGTTGTCGTCGGGCTTGAGCATCCAGTCGATGGCCTCGTGCGCCTGGGCCAGGCTGGTCGCGACGACCACTCCCTTGCCGGCCGCCAGGCCGTCCGCCTTGATGACGATCGGTGCCCCCTGGGCGTCGACGTACGCATGCGCCGCGCTTGCGTCGCTGAAGGTCGCGAAGGCCGCGGTCGGGATCGCGTGACGCTGCATGAAGTCCTTCGCGAAGGCCTTTGAGCTTTCGAGCTGGGCCGCGGCCTGCGTCGGGCCGAACACGCGCAGCCCGCGCGCGCGGAACACGTCGACCACGCCGCCGGCCAGCGGCCCTTCAGGGCCGACGACCGTCAGCGCGACCTTCTCGGCCTGCGCGAAATCGGCGAGCGCGGCGTGATCGGTGATCGCGACGTTCGTCAGCTTCGGGTCGGCCGCGGTGCCGCCGTTGCCGGGCGCGACGAACACCGTCTTCACGCGCGGCGACTGCGCCAGCTTCCAGGCCAGCGCGTGCTCGCGGCCGCCGTTGCCGATCACCAGCACCTTCATTCGACTGCTCTTTTCATTCTGATATTTCGGCGTTGTGGAACAGCGCCTGCACGTCGTCCAGGTCTTCGATGACGTCGATCAGCTTCTGCATGCGCTGGCCGTCCTCGCCCGCCAGCGCGATCGTGTTCTCGGCACGCATCGTGACCTCGGCCACGTCGGGCTTCAGCCCGGCGCCCTCGAGCGCGGCCTTCACGGCCTCGAACTCGGGTGGCGCGCACAGCACTTCGATCGCGCCGTCGTCGTCGCTGATCACGTCGTCGGCGCCGGCGTCGAGCGCGACCTCCATCACCTTGTCTTCATTCGTGCCGGGCGCGAACACGAACTGGCCGACGTGCTTGAACTGGAACGCCACCGACCCCTCGGTGCCCATGTTGCCGCCGTACTTGCTGAACGCGTGGCGCACCTCGGCCACGGTGCGCACGCGGTTGTCGGTCATGCAGTCGACGATGATCGCGGCACCGCCGATGCCGTAGCCCTCGTAGCGGATCTCCTCGTAGCTCACGCCTTCGAGGTTGCCGGTGGCCTTGTCGATGTTCTTCTTGACGGTGTCGGCCGGCATGTTCGCGGCCTTGGCCTTCTCGACGGCCAGCCGCAGGCGCGGATTCATCGCCAGGTCACCACCGCCCTGGCGGGCCGCGACCGTGATCTCGCGGATCACCCGGGTCCAGATCTTGCCGCGCTTCTCGTCCTGCCGCCCCTTGCGGTGCTGGATGTTGGCCCACTTGGAATGACCGGCCATGAGGCTTCCTGTTGTGCAGGCCGGGCGATGCCGGGGCTGCGATGTTGTTCGATAGACTGCAATTTTACTTGGGGCCACGCGCCCTGCCCTGGAGCAACCGATGGCCGAGCCGATCCTGATCGCCCAGCACGACAAGACCGAGTGTTTCCTGCTGCCCGCGCTGGCGAACCGCCACGGACTCGTGACCGGCGCCACCGGCACCGGCAAGACCGTCACGCTGCAGACGCTGGCCGAGAACTTCAGCCGCCTGGGCGTGCCGGTGTTCATGGCCGACGTGAAGGGCGACCTGACCGGCATCACGCAGGCCGGCAGCGTCGGCGCCAAGCTCGCCGCGGTGCTGAAGGAGCGCGGCATCGCACCGTCGCCGTCGGTCGCGTGCCCGGCGACGCTGTGGGACGTCTACGGCAAGCAAGGCCACCCGGTGCGCGCCACGGTCAGCGACATGGGCCCGCTGCTGCTGGCGCGCATGCTCGCGCTCAACGAGATCCAGCAGGGCGTGCTTCAGCTCGTGTTCAAGATCGCCGACGACAACGGCCTGCTGCTGCTCGACCTGAAGGACCTGCGCGCGATGCTGCAATATGTCGGCGACAACGCCGCGCAGTTCACGACCGGGTACGGCAATGTCAGCGCCGCCAGCATCGGCGCGATCCAGCGCGGCATCCTGCAGATCGACAGCCAGGGCGGCGATCAATTCTTCGGCGAGCCGATGCTCAACATCGCCGACTTCATGCAGACCGTCGATGGCAAGGGCGTGGTCAACATCCTCGCCGCCGACCAGCTGATGAACAACCCGCGGCTGTACGCGACCTTCTTGCTGTGGATGCTGTCCGAGCTGTTCGAGCAGCTGCCCGAGGTCGGCGACCTCGACCAGCCCAAGCTGGTGTTCTTCTTCGACGAAGCACATCTGCTGTTCAACGAGGCGCCGAAGGCGCTGGTCGAGCGCATCGAGCTGGTCGTGCGGCTGGTGCGCAGCAAGGGCGTCGGCGTGTACTTCGTGACGCAGAACCCGCTCGACATTCCGGACACGGTGCTCGCGCAACTCGGCAACCGCGTGCAGCACGCGTTGCGCGCGTTCACGCCGCGCGATCAGAAGGCCGTCAAGGCCGCGGCCAGCACGATGCGCGCGAACCCGGGGCTGGACATCGAAACCGCGATCACCGAGCTCGCGGTCGGCGAGGCGCTGGTCAGCCTGCTCGACGAGAAAGGCCGGCCTTGCCCGACGCAGCGCGTGTACGTGATCCCGCCCGGCAGCCAGATCGGCCCGATCACGCCCGAGCAACGCCAGGCGCTGATCAAGGG
>Ga0070667_100003929_pt1 | contig 12627 bp, 8 predicted proteins | sample KBSS33metaG_FD_64659 | JGI IMG/M metagenome (GOLD analysis project Ga0070667, IMG submission 64659) | Switchgrass rhizosphere microbial communities from Kellogg Biological Station, Michigan, USA - KBS S3-3 metaG | ecosystem: Host-associated > Plants > Roots > Rhizosphere > Soil ...
TGTATGGTCCAGGCCCTTACTTCCTGCACGCCTGCTGTAAAATAAGTATACAACTGCAGTAGTTTGTAGGCAGAGCGGATCAATTTGTTCAATGCAGGTTCCGTCATTTTATATTCCTCCATGAAAAGCTGGCGATCCTCTTCATTTTCCATTTCGGCAATCTGTGCTTCTATTGAATTGTTCATCACGATCACCTGTGCATTTTCGGCTGCCACGGCTGCTTTCAACGCGTCTGAATATTTATTACCGGTATGCATAGACGCTTCATCAACATTGGCCACATACAAAACAGGCTTGTCGGTCAGCAGCATCAGGTCGGCAATAGCAGCAGTTTCTTCTTTATCGAGCGACAGTTCACGGATATTGCGGCCCTGATCCAGGTGTTGTTTACAGCGTTTCAGTACTTCGTATTCTGCTTTTTGTTTTGGATCGGCCGTCTTTAATAATTTCTCCGCTTTTGATAATTTTTTGTCGACACTTTCCAAATCCTTTAATTGCAGTTCGGTATCGATAATTTCTTTATCGCTTACCGGGTTAATGACACCTTCGTCGCGCAAAATGTTTTCATCTTCAAAACAACGGACAACATGTACAATGGCATCTACTTCACGAATATTGGCTAAAAATTTATTGCCCAGCCCTTCACCTTTGCTGGCGCCACGCACCAGCCCGGCAATATCTACAATTTCTATTTGTGTAGGTACCGTGCGGTTGGGTTTTACCAGCGCTGCAAGTTTATCGATGCGTTCATCGGGCACATTCACCAGGCCCGTATTGGGCTCAATGGTACAAAAACGATAATTGCTGGCCTGCGCTTTTGCACTGGTGCTAACGGCGTTGAACAAAGTTGATTTTCCCACATTTGGTAATCCCACAATACCTGCTTTCAGACCCATTGTAATTATTTTAAATGTTGAATTTTAAATTTTAAATTTTCTTGCTCGGACTAAAGACTAAGAACTCCGGACTAAGAACTCATTTTCCGGGCGCAAATATAGTGCTTTTGCGGGCTGGTGCGAATTCAGCTGAATCAATTAACTTCAAAGCTCAATCAAGCGGTTTCTATGGCATTAAGCAGAATATGGAGTGCTTTTATTCTCGTTGCAATTATTACGGCTGCTGCAAAATTTATCTCCGGTAATGAAAAACAGGTTTTCAGTGCCATGGTGACGGGCAAAAAAGGCGATTCTGTGCAGGTGAAAGAAATGAATGCCACTGCCGCGGAACCGGCCTTGCTAAAGGCGCTTGATACCAGCCATCGCGTACAAAAGGGCGACCTGATTTACAGCAAGAACGGAGAAAAAATAACAGCCGTAAAACTGCAGGCCGCCAATGGCATTATTGATACCTGCTGGGACGCGGTGGAGATATGTCTTAAACTGATTGGCATCCTGGCATTGTTTATCGGGTTTATGAATATTGCCGAAAAGGCCGGTGGCATACGCCTGCTATCAAGAATTGTAGGGCCTTTTTTTTCCAGGCTTTTCCCGGATGTACCCAAAGGGCACCCGGCCATGGGACACATGATCATGAATTTTTCTGCCAATCTACTGGGGCTTGACAATGCCGCCACGCCTTTTGGTTTGAAAGCTATGAATAGCCTGCAGGAGCTCAACCTCAATAAAGAAATTGCATCCAATGCCCAAATCATGTTTCTGTGTCTGCATGCAGCCGGGCTGAACATTATTCCCATCAGCGTTATTGCCATCCGGGCTTCGCAACATGCAAGTAATCCCACCGATGTATTCATTCCCTGCATCATTGTAACCTTTGTGGGCACTGTTACTGCCATGCTGGTGGTTTCATTCAAACAGAAAATAAATGTATTGCAGCCGGTGATTATTTTATGGGTGCTCTGCATTTCTGTCATTATCGCCCTGCTGGTAGTATACGTAAGCACTTTGAACGCAGCCGGCATACAATCATTTTCAGCAGTGCTCAGCAATGGGTTGATATTGCTTGTTTTTCTTTTAATAGTACTGGGTGGCCTATATAAAAAAATTGATGTTTTTGATGCTTTTATCGATGGCGCAAAATCGGGGTTTGATACCGCTATCCGGATTATTCCTTATTTGGTTGGCATATTGGTAGCCGTTAGTATGCTGCGCACCAGCGGCGCATTTGATGTAGTCATCAATGCCATAAAAAGTTTTTTTGCCCTTTTCGGCGCTGACACCCGTTTTGTGGAAGGGTTGCCTACTGCTTTAATAAGGCCATTAAGCGGGGGTGCTGCCCGTGGCATGATGGTGAGCACGATGACCACTTATGGCCCTGATTCTTTTGCCAGCCGGTTGTCCGGTATTTTTCAGGGTGCCTCCGATACTACTTTTTATGTGATAGCTGTTTACTTTGGATCTGTAAACATAAAGGATACCCGCTACGCCATCGGTGCTATGCTGTTTGCAGACTTAATAGGTGTAATTACTGCTATTTTGCTGGCTTATTTATTTTTTGGATAAAGGTTTAAACTGTTTTTTGCACGCAAAGAAGCAAAGAGGCAAAGAAAAAAACAATGCATTTCTTGGCGTCTTATTTTTTTAGCTTCTTTGCGTGACACATAGTGCGTTTTTTTCTGCTCCGTGACCGGCGTCTCACCGACCGCTTGCCGATAATTCAAAAATTCACTAAAAAAAGTCCAGGTAATGCGTCAGAATGCCGAATTCATCAATGTGAGGTTGCGATGGTCGGTGAGACACCGACCATGGAAAAAAAGAAGCAAAGAGGCAAAGAAAAAAACAATGCATTTCTTAGCGTCTTTGCGTGACATCATTACGCGTTTTTTCTGTTCCGTGGTTGGACTTTGTAGTTTGGCTTAGTCAAATTCCAGCAAAGCAATCTTCCCATCCATAGTAGTTACCAGCAATTGATGATCCGCTAACGGCAGTAAATGGGTTACCAGGCAATTCGAAATTTTATGTTTCCATAGCAATTCGCCGTTACTGCGTTTAACCGCTGTTGTTATACCGGATTGACCAGGCACAAAAATAATATTGTTCTTTTCTACAATGGCGGTGGGACATATTTCGTACCCGAGCGACACGGTCGATTTCCAGGCAATCGACATATCATTGGCTGTAGTGGAAATGCCGTACAGGTTTCCATCCATCGTTTTTACAAACACCAGGCTACTGTCGGCCGACAGTCCCATCGATTCGCGCACCCTGGCATCGGGCATTTGCTTTCTCCATAGTACAGCACCGGTAGTGGCATCCAGGGCGGTCATGAATCTGTCGGGCGCAACAATAAAAACCCTGTTGTTTGCTGCTGCCGGAAAACAGGCAGCAGGAGAGAACATACGGTTGGAACTGCCATTGTTCCATGTCCATTTTAATTTGCCGGTTAACAGATCAAGACAATAGAAATCATTGTTCCAGCAGCCAAAATAAATATGGTTGTTATAGATCAGCGGCTTGTCTGCCACGAAACCCTTTACGCCGTCGAAATCCCAGGCGGACTTGCCATCTTTTATATTGATGGCCCTGAAATGCCCGTCTGACGATCCTGTATAAACGATGTTGTTATAAATAATCGGATGGGCCAGCACCGCCTTCCCCGTTTGCAATTTCCATATCAGTTTACCCGATGCTGCCGACACCGCGTAAATATTACCGTCTGACGAGCCGGCTATCACGGTGTTGCTGCCTGTCGTCGGAATGGCATATATTTTTCCTTTGGTTAGATATTTCCAGGCAGGCTTGCCATCTTTGATATGCAACGCAATGATCTCGCCATTGGTATTGGAACTAAACACAAGACTACTGCTTACCGATGCGCCGGAGCCGATATCGCTGTTATCGCGGTATACCCATTTTTCTTTTACGGCAGGGAAACTATCGTTTACGGTATAAGACGGCCTCGCCCAGGCATGGCTGGAATCTTTGAAATGCAGGTTGCCGATAATAAAATTTGCCCAGGCAGGTTTGGTAGCGATGCCCGGCGTTCTCTCGCGGTAAGTAACGGTCTCGTTTTTTATAGTAACGATGTTGTAACCACCTATTGAATCTTTTGCCCGCAGGTTAGAACGGCCCATGATGCCGGGTATGCCTTCAAAATTCAGTTTATGATTGCTATGGCCATGGCCGCAGAGGATGAGTTGAATATTTTTTTTCTTGAGCAAATCAATTGCTTCGTACCAGTTGTTCAGTGCATCATCCTGTGGATAGTGATTGACAAAAATAACAGGCGTATTGGCATCAACCTTCTGCAGACTGCTATCGAGCCAAACCATGTTCTCACGCGGAATTTGTCCGGGTCCCATATGCATATTAGGGCCGCAGGCGGTACCCAGGAAAACGTAGCCACCGGCAGAAAAATAAAATGTTTCACTGCCGAAAATTTTCTTAAAGCTATTGGCGCCGCTTTCCGACCAGTTGCCATCATGGTTACCGGGAATGATATGCCAGGGCTTTTGCAGGCTGTCGAGTATTTGTTTGGCCAGCAGCAATTCTTCATCTGAACCAAACTCAGTAATATCACCGGAGATAACTGCAAATTGGATAGCGGCATTTTCATTGATGTCTTTTACGGTTCTTCGGAGATCTTCAGCGCCGGTTCCGCTGCCAATATGGGTGTCTGAGAGATGTACAAAAATGAGCGGTGTTTCCTGCGCATGTATATCGGCTGTGCATAGCAACAAAGCAAATAACAAGTGGGATTTCCTTTTCATAACCTATGGTATACTATAATGAGGCCGTTTCATTTTATTGAAACGGCCTGCTGTTTTCATGACTTAGAGTTTTCTATTGGTTGGGATAAGAAATAAGCGAACGAGCCTTAGCGCCTGTGGTAAGTGCCGCCGTGCCTTTATAAATTACCGTATAAGCCCTTTCCCTGGCAAACGGTATTGAAGCAGTAGTTAATCTTGCAAGCTCAAAACTAGTGCCAGCCCTTCTTACAATCAGTGTGTCTGTAATAATGTTATAGGGTTGAGACGTAAAGGTTGTAACCGTTCCGGGACTTATATTGCTGAACATATTTACACCCAGCCTGTTGCTGTACACATCTACATTTTTACCGGCTGTATCAGCCAGAATTGTATGCGCAAAACGAACGGTAAAATGCGTGGTGTCCGTTCTGGTGAAATTATCCTGCACAAAAATTTGCTTGCTGTCAGTTGCCGTGAGTAAAGAGTCAGTCATAATGAACGAGTAATAACCACCGGCGGTCAGCGTTTTGGTGATAGTGGCTACTACCGTCGAATCTGCACCGAATGTTCCGGCAAGCCCATTGACGCCAATAGCAGAAAGTTTGATGCTGACCGTACCTGCAGGCACTGCCGCATATAAATTGGATGCGGTTGGATAAGTCAAACCATAAGAAAGAAATGCGCCGGTGAGTTTTACATTGTTTACGTAAATGTTGAAGCTGTCGCGGTTACCGACAATACCCCTGAAGTTGGGGGAGAAGTCGGATACCTTAATAAATGCATATGAATTTGTAGACGAAGTGCTTGCCACAGTGGGATTGCTTTTGACGCAAGACCAGCCAAGTGCCACCACAAAGCTTGCAAAAATGATTGTTGGAATATATTTTTTCATCAGTTTGATTTTTATTATTGATAAGTTGGCTTTTAAGGCAGGGCGAACCAGGGCTTGTAAGTGATGTAATCAAGATTCTGATAAGCGCCGATTCTTGTCAGTTCCGGCACATTGTACAAATATTCCGAATTGTACCTTGGCCTGCACCTGTACACCCAATTACCGTTGTTGGTACCTATCAGGTTGGTACCCGTAGGCGGTGTAAAGTTCGCATATACCTGGGCGCCGGTAACGGGGTCCGGGTCTGTGTAATGAAATTTGCGCATATCCGTCCAGGTTTGTTGCGTACCCCAGCCAAAGAGGGCAATGTATTTTTGCAGCATGATATGCGTGAGTGTAAGGCTGCCCGCCGCAGGAACCACGGCCGGACTGGCCAGGTAAGCCGCTTTGCTTGCGGGCGTAATAACCGCAGCAGCCGGAATATTTTGGGGATATGTGGTAGTAAGCATGTCAAAGTTCAGACTGATACCATTTATATAGGCCGTTAGCGCTGTGGCGTTATCGCCTTTGCGCAGTGAAGCTTCCGCAATAATAAATTGCATTTCAGAAGCCGTCATCAAAGGCCAGGGGCTGGTATTCTGGAAAAGATAACGACTGCTGTCTGGAACACCGGCGGCGTTTGAAGTAGGTACTGCGTTACCATAAAAATGCTGCGGATAGTCATTCGCCGAAAGGCCGGTAGTACCCGCCCAAACAGTAACACCTTTGAAAGTTTTATTAAGATTTTCGCGAAGCATATACCATCTTCTGGGGTCAGCCACGCCGGTAAATGCACCGGTGTTTGCGCCAGACATCAGGTCTGCTATATAAGAGCTCTGCCTCAGTGTACTGGTGGCGGTATTGAGGTTACCACGGAAGGGGCCGAAATAGTTAAGCACCTGGGAAGTGGTACCGCCTGCTACTCTTACTACAGCGTTGTCTGCATTGTTTGTCATCGCCAGGCTGGCATATTTAATGGCAGAATCAGCATAGTGATTGGTGGCAAAGATGGTTTTGAAGCTAAGATCAATGTACGAACGGGCCAGCGTGCCGTACACAAATTTTTTCCATTTGTTTACATCGCCATTATTAAAGTAAGCGTCTCCTATTGCTAAATTGGCCTGGCTTACTGCTCCATCAGTCCTGTTTAAAAAACTTAAGGCACGGAAACAGGCAGCCCGGCAGCTATCATAAAATTCGGGCTGGGTATCATAAAGAAATTGTGTAAGACTTGTATTGAATGCTTGTTTTAAAGGTGCATCGCTGTATTCATTGGTCAGTTCCAGCCAGCCCCATGCACGGATGGCCCAGCCAACACCCACATAATCCCATTTCTGTTGTTCGCTGCCCCACTGAATAATTTTATTTACATTTTGGCCATGGCCGTAATATACCGCTGCCCAAACAGAACCGGTATTGTCACTGTTCACAGCGCCACCCATCTGGCCATAGTTTTCACCGTTCGTAGTAGTACCCCAGTATTGAATATATCGTCCCAGCAGTATACCGTCAGCCTGTACGCCATACCCTGTGCCGGCGGAAGAATAAAAAGCTGTAAAGCCACCAATAACGCCGGAAAGAATTGTTTCTATTGGTTCCACCACCGCCGCATTGGGGTTGCGGTAGGCATCATCAATCTTTTTGTTGCACGAAGCCATGCATACAATACCGAAAAGCCCGGTAAACAGCAATGATTTTATAATTATTTTTTTCATACAAAATTTTTTTATCGGTATCAACAAATTAAAAATTAGCACGCAGTCCAAAACTGAAACTGATAGGGGTTGGCGTACTTCCCAGGTCAAGTCCGTAACCGCCAATGCCGCCTGTACCGGGATTGTTTGAGTTAACAGCCGGATCGCCTCCGTGGTAATTTGTAATCAATATCAGGTCGTTCCCGGTAAAAAATGCGCTAAGGCCTTTAAATGCTTTCAGGTGTGCCAGCATTTTTTGGGAAAAACTGTAGGTAAGGGTTATATCGCGGAAACGCAGCCAGTTTACATTCTTTTGAATGAATGACTCATCAGGCATAGTGGTATAGTAACTACTTAGGAAATACGGCGTAATAATGATGTTGTTTTTGGTAGGATTGGTAGTGTTTTGCAAATTATCCTGTAAAACGCCATCCACAATTAATGGTGTGTTGCGGTTGGCTGTCCTGGCACTCTTGCCCAGCGTATTCAGCAACTGCTCGGTACCGTTATAAATATCGCCGCCTACTTTCAGGTCCCACAGAAAATTCAGCGTCCAGCTTTTATACCTGAATGAGTTCAGCGTTCCCAAAGTATATTTAGGCGTTCTGTCACCTATCAAAGAGTTGCCGCTTGTAATAACCGGTAAACCTGTGCCCGGGTTGATCAATATCTGACCGGCATTGTTTCTCGTGTATGTGGAACCGGTAATGGTACCTGTGGAATGTCCGCGTATTAAACCACCCCTCACATTGCTGATATAGGTATCAGAATTGTAATAGTCATTCAGAATACCGATAGACGATGGCAGTGCAAGCACCTTGCTCCACATGTGGTTGAAGTTGAAAGTAATGTTCCAGTTAAAATCTGGTTTTTTGATCGGGGTAATATTCAACGTTATTTCGAGCCCCTGGTTGCGCAATGAAGCCGCATTCTGTGTATTCAAAATATAACCCGTTGCATAACTGGCGCGGTATCCCTGTGCAATCTGGTCTGTACAAAGTGTGTTATAATACGCCGCTTCCAGTGAAATGGCGCTTTTTAAAAACCGCAGTTCGGTACCTATTTCATATGTTTTCTGGCGTTCAGGTGTCAGCTTCTCGTTGGCATTGGTAAATCCATACGTAAAGCCCGGCACAACAGAACTGCTCTGGTTGTTTACAAAGACCGACTGATTCGAATAAGGATCGTTTATCCTGGCAGTGTGTGCGAGCGAACCTCGCAGTTTTGCATAGTCCAGGAAGGTGCTTTTTTTGAGTTCCGGAATGATGTCCGAAACAATCACACTCAGGCTTGCACCCGGAAAATGATAATTCCTGCTTGCAGCAGGCAGGGGGGACGCACTTTCGTAGCGTAATGAATAGGTGAGGAATGCCACGTTTTTATAACCGATAGAAGCCTCCCCGAAATAAGCATTGTCTCTCAGGATAAGCAGGTTGGGCAAACCAAAATAATTACGAAGTAAACGTGAACGTGAACTTACCTGTGTGATATTACTGTCTCTGGGGTTAAAGCCAGGAGCTAAAGCCTTACCCCCGCTATACCAGGCACCGTTATGAAGAGAATCAGTAATATGCGTACCCAAAACGCTAAATTGATCAGTTTCATTATCCTGCCACATCTGACCCACGAGTAAACGTCCGGAGAAATTTCCCAATGTTTTTTTAACCGTTGCTGTAATGGTGTGATTGTATCCTTTATAGGTTCTGTAATAATTGTCCAGTTGACCACCGTTTGCGGCGGTAACTACATAAGACTGGGGATGATAGAAAAGATAACCGTCCGTTTTGTACGTGTCATATCCAAACCGGCCGTTCACAGATAGCCAGGAAAATGGATTGATATCAATGCCGAGGGTTGACACATACCGGCTGCTGAAATCTCCGCTCACATTGTTATAAGCACTCCAGATAGGATTGTCATAATCAAGGTTAGGGTTTGTATTGAACAGGAGCTTTTTATTGCCGTTCGCATCCTGGTAATTGCGTATATCATTGTTGGCCGGCCATGAATACAAATCAAGCAGGAAACCACCGGTTCCGCTGGTTCCTTTTAACGGTTTTATATTTTTTGATCGGGTAAAGGCAAAGCTTGGGCTAATGGTGATGTATTTGCCAATTTTGGTGTTGTTGGAAATTTTGAAATTGTATTTGCTATAAGTATTGTTTGGTATAGCGCCATGGTCGTCGAAATACTGACCGGAAGCCCTGAAGCCGACATTTTTTGTTCCAAACTCCAAACCTATATTATGTGTTTGCGAAAAACCGGTTTTGTAAAGATGGTGCAGATTGTCATACAATTTTGTACCCGCTGCCCAGGCCGGACCGAATGAAATGAACTGACCAGAAGCGGAGGCAGTAGGGGCAAATGGGATGCCATTGGGGCTGCCGGGTCCGAAATCGTTGTTTACTTCGGCAAAGCGGGTAACTTTCTGAAAACGGAAATTATTATCGTAGCTAACGAGCAGTTTACCATTGGTACCTTTCGCTTTTTTAGTGGTGATAACAATAGCGCCATTACTGGCAAGGCTTCCATAAAGCGCGGTTGCTTCAGGACCTTTTAAAACGGTTACAGTTTCTATATCACTGGGGTTAATATCCGCAATTCGATTGGTATAGTCATTATTGCGATTGGGCAAATCCGACGCCAGACCAATGCCGGAGCCGCCCTGCGAATTACTATTAAGCGTTGAATTGTCTACAACAATACCATCCAGTACAAACAAAGGCTGGTTGGTGCCGGACATTGAGTTGTAACCCCTGAGTACAATACCCGCAGAAGCGCCGGCAGCACCGGTAGTAGGTGTCACGGTCAGACCAGCCACTCTTCCCTGCAACGAAGTCACAAAGTTTTCTCTCTGCGTTTCCTGAATATCTTTTCCTTTGACTGTTTGAACTGAATAACCAAGTTCGCGCGAATTCCGTTTGATATCCATTGCCGTTACGACTACCTCTCCCAATTGGGTATTTGTCTTAAGCAATTTTACGGTAATAACGGCATTATCACCTACCGTGACGCTTAGCTGGTCGTAGCCGATATGGGTAATAATGAAGGTCTCGCCTTTGGAGGCTTTCATGGAAAATGAACCGTCATTTGCGGTTTGGGTTTGGCGGCTATTGGAGCCTTGTACACGAACTGTTGCACCGCTCAATGCTGTATTGTCTTCCGACAGCACCCTGCCGGTAACCGTTTTTTCCTGTGCGTTGGCCATCAGGCACCAAAACGACAGAAAAAGCATGAGTAAGGAAACTCGGATTTTTCTCATAAAGTTGTTTTAAATGTTTTAATCAAAGCGGCTGTTGGTTTTGTTACAAATTGGATTGGGGTTGTTGGGTCTTCATAGGATGCCGGTTCAGGCGAATGCTTTATAATACTTCGATACCTGCCTCCCGGTAAGGTTGCAGCAGTTCATTATCGGGCGGAAGCTCGGTGATGAGTGTATCGATTTCATTGATACCGCAAATGCGGATCGGCTGAAACGAGTTGATCTTTTCTGAAATGGACAGGCATACTGTTTTCTGCGAAGATTCTATCATGGCTTTTTTTACCTGCACCACATCCCAGTCGTTATCCGTAATTCCATGCGAAGGATCAATGGAGTTTACACCCATCAGGCACAAATCGGCCTTTATCTGTTTTATTTTTGCAATGGCATCGCCACCCACCGTAATTTTTGAATTCTTGGATACCTTATCGCCTATAATGATCACTTCAATATTGGGATGCCGCAGGTATTCCAGCACCGCAGGTACACTACCTGAAATAAAAGTTGCTTTTAATTGAGGTGGCAGCATCCTGGCTATTTCCAGTATAGTAGTGCCGCCGGTGGTTAAAATGAACATGCCGTCTTTGATGAGGTTAACGGCCTTCTGCGCAATATTCTTTTTTAAGTCGTGGGCATATATTTTTTCAATACTGCCACCGGTATAGTTGAAAGAATGGGATAAGGCGCCGCCATGTACTTTAATGATCCGGCCTTCATCTGCCAGCTCCTGCAGATCGCGCCGCACGGTATCTTCCGAAACCTGCATCTCTTCGCTGAGGCCTGCAGACAATACCTTATTGTGCAGGTTCACCTGGTGCAGAATAAAAGCCTGGCGTTCTTTTTTTAACATGTATCAGCAATTAGTTTGGCTGGTAAACCGCAGCATCTATATAAAAAAGGGGGGATTAAAAACGAAGTGTGTATTAGCGAGCAGTAAGCAGATTAGCGGCCAGGCCCCTAAGAAACGCTTAGCTGCTGCATAGCTACACCCATGCATGTTTTCATGAACGGTTGATTACTTTATAAATAAGCATACAGGTGTAAGCAATAAGGCATGCTTTTCAAGGAAGGATCCATTGGAGATTAATAGGAGCAGGTTTATTTGGCGACTCAATATTAAAGCAAAAACCGCAAAAAACCGCAAAAAACAAAAAAAGCCTGCAAAAATATAGAGGCATTTTATTGCCTATATGCTGCATGCAACTATAAATTTTAATAAGAAATGCCCGTTGGATTGTTTGGAAGAGCTGGCGAAGAATTACAAAGAAAGAAGCCGCTTTTGATTTCCGCAAATAACCGCAAGCTTCAATGCAGCAATAAAGCGGGGCAACAATTTTTATTATTGGATCGTAAAACGGGCAGTCAGTGCAAAAGCATCGGGCACAAAATTAATGCGGGGGATAATGTCCAGTTCAGGCTTCCAGTCGAGCGAAAGATTAAGCGGTATGTTTTGAAATTTATAGTCCAGTCCAACTACACCGGTTGGACCAAGATAAGTATCATGATCTTGAAAACCTACATAGGCACCTGCGCCATAATACCATTTAAGGCCTTCGGTAGCGTTTAACGCGTTGTGTATCTCATACAGGCCGCCGATGCCGAAGCGGCTGCCGCCAAAGGAGATCAAACCATCGATGGCTTTGTTTTCCTGGAAAAAATATTTTACAGAAACGGAGTTGCTGAGGGTAGGAGAGGCACTGCTGAGGCGTATGCCCAAACCCAATTTATAATCCTGTGCGTGTAAAGATGCCATGGAGATGCTACCGGTTACAAAAAGCATTAGCAAGAATTTGCGCATAGCTGTATTGTTTAGATGTGTAGAACGAAAAAATGGTGCCGGGTAACACGGTGCTGTATATAAAATCCTGTTAACATTCGGAATGGTGGGCAGATAGAACGCAGATTCTTATGATGCTGATGAGTAGGTATGATCTCGAATAATACAGATCAGTGATGAGATCCCTGCCTGCGCAGGGATGACGAGTCTGCGCAAGGGTGACGAACCAGCACAGGAATGACGAGCCTTCGCGGGCGTAATGTTCGATTGTTTCCGCCTAATCAACGGATCAACTGATCACTGTTGTCCGGAGAAAATTACAACGGTTCTCTTAAATACAAGCTCGGCTTGCATTGTAGCGATTAAACGTAAACGAAG
>Ga0070667_100003930_pt1 | contig 12627 bp, 13 predicted proteins | sample KBSS33metaG_FD_64659 | JGI IMG/M metagenome (GOLD analysis project Ga0070667, IMG submission 64659) | Switchgrass rhizosphere microbial communities from Kellogg Biological Station, Michigan, USA - KBS S3-3 metaG | ecosystem: Host-associated > Plants > Roots > Rhizosphere > Soil ...
CGCGCGCGCGATGCGTGCGACCTCCTCGACCACCGGCAGCGCGCGCGTCTGGTAGGCCTGCAGCGCGAGGCCGAAGCCGCGCCACTGTGGGAACTCGCGCGCGATGCGTTGGGCGATCGCGTCCAGCACGTCGAGCGAGAGTTCGAGGCGGTCGCTTTCTTCGGCGTCGATCGTCAGGTTCAGGTTGGCCTGCGCGGCCAGCTCGACGAGTTGCCAGACGCGCGGCAGCAGTTCGGCGAACACGCGCTCGCGCTGCGCGTCTTCATAGCGCGAGAACAGCGCGCTGAGCTTGATCGAGATGCCGTCGGCGGACTCGGGCGCGTCGGCGACGCGGCCCTTCGCGATCGCCTCGATCGCGTTCCGGTACGAGGCGAGGTAGCGCTGCGCGTCGGCCTCGGTGCGGGCGCCTTCGCCGAGCATGTCGTAGCTGAAGCGCAGGCCGCGCTGCTGCTTGCGCGCGCCGGCGGCCTCGGCCATCGCCTCCTGGATCGAGCGGCCGAGGACGAACTGGCGGCCGAGCAGCTGGATCGCGCGCACCGTCGCGGCAACGACGGTCTGCGCGCCCAGGCGCTTCAGGAGGCCGCGCTCGGCGTCGTTCTCGGGCAGGAATTTCTTCGACAGCGCGATCGCGCTGGCCGACAGGTTCGCGAGCATCTGGTGCGGACCACCGGAGGCTGCGTCGAAAGCGGCCTTGCCGAGCTGGTCGGCGGTGAGTGCGATCGCGGTTTCGGCGTCGGGCACGCGCAGCAACGCCTCGGCCAGCCGCATCAGCGCCAGCCCCTCGGCGCTGGAGATCGGGTATTCGCGCAGCAGCGATTCCATTGCCCAGAACGGCGCCGGCTGGTCTCGCACGGCCTGCACCCAGGGTCGTGCGCTGCGCACCGCGGCGGGCCAGTCGACCGCGCCCGACATCGAGCGCAGCAACCCAGCCAGGACCTCGAATTCGTCGCGGTACGGCTCGGGCAGGCGGGTGGAAGCGGGGGCGGCGGCGAACATGAGCGAGACTCCCTGGTGCTGGATAAGCGGCTAGGTTAGGCGTACGGCACCTGCATTACTCACCAAATGTTCCTCACTTCGCAGAGAATAAGTCTGCATGACCAGCGACCAGTCGACCCCGCCGGTTCCCGACCGCACCGACGCGCGCATTCTTCGCCTGCTGCAGGCGGACGGCCGAATCTCCAACCTGAAGCTGGCCGAGGCCGTGCACCTGTCGCCCACCGCGGTGCTCGAGCGCGTCAAGCGGCTGACACGCGACGGCTTCATCCTCGGCTACGAGGCACGCCTCAACCCCGACAAGCTCGGCGCCGGGCTGCTGGTGTTCATTGAGGTCGTGCTGGACCGCACGACGCACGATGCGATGAACATCTTCAAGGCCGCGGTGCAAGTGCGACCCGAGATCCTCGAATGCCACCTGGTGGCCGGCGGCTTCGACTACCTGATCAAGACGCGCGTCGCGGACATGCAGGCCTACCGCGGCTTCGTCGGCTCGGTGATCTGGGCTTTGCCGGGCGTGCGCGAAACGCGCACCTACGCGGTGATGGAGGAGGTGAAGAACACGACGCTGTTGCCGATCTGACGTCGCTTGACCCGCATTTCCATCATGCTGGACAATGCTTCTATCATGAAGGAAGTAGCGCCGAAGTCGGAGGACATCAACCAGCGCATCGCACGCCGCGTGGCACGATGCCGCGCGAACGCCGGTCTGTCTCTGGACGCGCTGGCGGCACGCAGCGGTGTGAGCCGCTCGACGATCTCGCTGATCGAGCGCGGCGAGACCAGCGCCACGGCGGTCGTGCTGGACAAGCTCGCCGGCGGCCTGGGGCTGGCGCTCGCGTCGCTGTTCGAGGTCGAGCGTGCCGCGCCCAGCCCGCTGATGCGCCGCGCCGAGCAGCCCGAATGGCGCGATCCGGCCTGCGGCTACGTGCGGCGCAATGTGTCGCCGCCCGATCACGCGTCGCCGCTGCGCATCGTCGAAGTCCTGTTCCCGCCGGCGCGTCGGGTCGTGCTCGAGGGCGCCCCGGTGCAGGCCGCGATCGAGCAGCAGGTCTGGGTGCTCGAGGGCACGATGGAGCTGACCCAGGGCGGCGCGACGCAACGCCTGGAAGCCGGCGACTGCCTGGCGATGCGAGTCGACGGCCCGGTCGAGTTCCGCAATCCGACCCGACGGCCGGCGCGCTACGCGGTCGTGATCGCGACTGCGCCGCCGCACCGGGCCGAGAGACAGGCGCCACGATGAAGATCGAGATCGACGACCTCTCCCGCCCGGTCATTCGCGGGCTGCTGGACGAACACCTGCAGAACATGCGCGCGCTCTCGCCGCCGGAGAGCGTGCACGCGCTCGATCTCGACAAGCTGCGCCGGCCCGAGATCACGTTCTGGTCGGCCTGGGAGGGCGAGGTGCTGCTGGGCTGCGGCGCCCTGTTGGAACTGGACCGCAGCCACGGTGAAGTGAAGTCCATGCGCACCCCCGAGGCGCGACGCCGCACGGGTGCGGGGCGGGCGCTGCTGGCGCACATCATCGACGCCGCGCGTGCGCGTGGCTACGAGCGCCTGAGCCTCGAGACGGGGGCGATGGCCGCCTTCACGCCGGCGCACCGGCTCTACGAGAGTGCCGGTTTCACCAGAACCGGCCCGTTCGGCGACTACGCTGCAGACCCGAACAGCGTCTTCATGACGCTGGCGCTGACACCGCAGCGCTCAGGCTGACGCGCCGACACTGCGCGAACCGAAGATCGCGCTGCCGATGCGCACGATGGTCGCGCCCTCGGCGATCGCGGCTTCGAGATCGGCGCTCATGCCCATCGAGAGCGTGTCCATCGTCGTCAGGCCCTCGCCTTGCAACCGTGCGAGCAGCTCGCGAAGCGCCCGGTGAGGCGCGCGCTGCGCCTCGAAGTCGGCGGCCGGCTCGGGGATCGCCATCAGCCCGCGCAGCACGAGCCGCGGCAGCGCGGCCACCGCGTGGGCCACGGCGGCCACCTCACCAGGCTGCAACCCGCTCTTGCTCGCTTCGCCGCTGATGTTGACCTGCAGGCACAGCTGCAAGGGCGACAGATGCGCCGGCCGCTGTTCGCTCAAGCGCTGTGCGATCTTCAGGCGATCGACCGCATGCACCCAGTCGAACGCTTCAGCCACCACGCGCGTCTTGTTCGACTGCAGCGGGCCGATCAGGTGCCACTCGAGCTGGGGGCGCAGATCGGCGAGTGCCGCGATCTTGTCGACGCCTTCCTGCACGTAGTTCTCGCCGAAGCGGTGCTCGCCTGCCGTCACGGCATCGCGCACCGCGGCGGCGGCGAAGGTCTTGCTCACGACGAGCAGCGTGACGCTTCGCACGGGGCGCGAGGCCTGTGCGCAGGCACTGGCGATGCGCTGGTGCACTTGTTGTAAGTTGTCTGCGATCATCGCCATAATGCGTCGAGTATCCCGCAGGCCCGGGGGCGAACCTCCCCTGCCGTCGGTACATCAGCGCCCGGCGTCAACCTACCTCTGGACCCATGGACATCACTCAACTGCTGGCGTTTTCGGTCAAGAACAAGGCGTCGGACCTGCACCTTTCGGCCGGCCTGCCGCCGATGATCCGCGTGCACGGCGATGTGCGCCGCATCAACGTCGATCCGCTCGAACACAAGCAGGTCCACGCCATGGTGTACGACATCATGAACGACTCGCAGCGCAAGGCCTACGAAGAGACGCTGGAGTGCGACTTCTCGTTCGAGATCCAGGGGCTGGCGCGCTTTCGCGTCAATGCTTTCAATCAGAACCGCGGCGCCGGCGCGGTGTTCCGGACGATTCCGTCGAAGATCCTGACGCTGGAGCAGCTGAACGCGCCGAAGGTTTTCGCCGAGCTGGCGCTGAAGCCGCGTGGGCTGGTACTGTGCACCGGGCCGACCGGCTCGGGCAAGTCGACCACGCTGGCGGCGATGGTCAACCACCTGAACGAGAACGAGTTCGGTCACGTGCTGACGGTCGAGGACCCGATCGAGTTCGTGCACGAATCGAAGAAGTGCCTGATCAACCAGCGCGAGGTCGGGCCGCACACGCTGAGCTTCGCGAACGCGCTGCGTTCGGCCCTGCGCGAGGACCCTGACGCGATCCTGGTGGGCGAAATGCGCGACCTGGAGACCATCCGCCTGGCGCTGACCGCCGCCGAGACCGGCCACCTGGTGTTCGGCACGCTGCACACCTCGAGCGCGGCCAAGACTGTCGACCGGATCGTCGACGTGTTCCCCGCGGCCGAGAAGGAAATGGTGCGCGCGATGCTGTCGGAGTCGCTGATCGGCGTGATCTCGCAGACCTTGTGCAAGGTGAAGGACGGCACGGGCCGGATCGCAGCGCACGAGATCATGCTGGGCACGGCGGCGATCCGCAACCTGATCCGCGAGGCCAAGATCGCGCAGATGTATTCGTCGATCCAGACCGGCAATTCGATGGGCATGCAGACGCTCGACCAGAACCTCGCCGACCTGGTGCGGCGCAACGTCATCTCGCCGGTCGAGGCGCGCGGCAAGGCCAAGTTCCCGGAGAACTTCCCCGGCTGAGCCGGCGGATCGATCGGTTTTTTGAGGGATCAAAGGGAGCCAGCATGGAACACGACCAGGCATCGAAATTCGTCAACGACCTGCTGCGCCTGATGGTGTCGCGCAATGGCTCCGACCTGTTCGTGACGGCCGACTTCCCGCCCGCGATCAAGGTCGATGGCAAGGTCACGAAGGTCTCGCCGCAGCCGCTGACGAGCCAGCACACGCTGGCGCTGACGCGCTCGATGATGAACGACAAGCAGGCTGCGGAGTTCGAGCGCACCAAGGAATGCAACTTCGCGGTCGCCCCGCAAGGCATCGGGCGCTTTCGCGTGAACGCGTTCGTGCAGCAGGGCAACGTGGGCATGGTGATGCGCACGATCCCGCAGGTCATCCCGACGATCGACAGCATGAGCCTGCCGCAGGTGCTGAAGGACATCGCGGTGTCCAAGCGCGGGCTGGTGATCTTCGTTGGCGCCACCGGTTCGGGCAAGAGCACCTCGCTGGCGGCGATGGTCGACTACCGCAACGAAAACTCCTTCGGTCACATCATCACGATCGAGGATCCGATCGAGTTCGTGCACACGCACAAGAACTGCATCGTCACGCAGCGCGAGGTCGGCATCGACACCGACGGCTGGGAGGCCGCGCTGAAGAACACGCTGCGCCAGGCGCCCGACGTGATCCTGATGGGCGAGATCCGCGATCGCGAAACGATGGAGCATGCGGTCGCGTTCGCGGAGACCGGTCACCTGTGCCTGGCCACCTTGCACGCGAACAGCGCGAACCAGGCCCTGGACCGGATCATCAATTTCTTCCCCGAGGAGCGGCGCGCGCAGCTGCTGATGGACCTGTCGCTGAACCTGAAGTCGCTGATCTCGCAGCGCCTGATGCCGCGCCAGGAAGGGCGTGGCCGTGTCGCCGCCGTCGAGGTGATGCTGAACTCGCCGCTGATCTCGGACCTGATCTTCAAGGGCGACGTCGCCGAGATCAAGGAGATCATGAAACGCTCGCGCGAGCTGGGCATGCAGACCTTCGACCAAGCGTTGTTCGACCTGTACGAGGGTCAGGCGATCACGCTCGAAGACGCCCTGCGCAACGCCGACTCGCTCAACGACCTGCGGCTGCAGATCAAGCTGCACAGCCATCGCGCTCGCAGCAGCGACCTGTCGGCCGGCACCGAGCACCTGACGATCGTATAGTCGGCGCCGGGGCCTTCGGGCTCGGACGATAGCGGGGTCGGCAATGCCGGCCCTTTCTGTTTTGATTGAGGTGCAATGAGTACAAGGACCTACGAACCCACGCCGGCGCGCCGGGTCGCCTTTCTCGGACTGGGCGTTATGGGGCATCCGATGGCCGGGCACCTCGTCGCGGCCGGGCACCGCGTCACGGTCTACAACCGGACGCCGGCGAAGGCCGCGCAGTGGGTCGCCGAGCACGGCCACGCGAGCGCTGCCACGCCGCGTGCGGCGGCCGACGATGCCGACATCGTGTTCGCCTGCGTCGGCAACGACGCCGACCTGCGCGCCGTCGTGCTCGGCGAGCAGGGTGCGTTCGCAGGCATGAAGCCGGGCGCGATCTTCGTCGACCACACGACCGCGTCGGCCGAGGTCGCGCGCGAGCTGGCGGCCGCGGCGCTGCCGCGCGGCCTGCAGTTCGTCGACGCGCCGGTGTCGGGTGGCAACCTCGGTGCGATCAATGGCACGCTGACGGTGATGTGCGGCGGCGACGCGGCGGCTTTCGCCGCGATGCAGCCGGTCGCGATGGCGTTCTCGAAGGCGGTGACGCTGCTCGGCGCAAGCGGCGCCGGGCAGCTCGCGAAGATGGTGAATCAGGTCGCGATCGCCGGACTTGTGCAAGGCCTGGCCGAGGCGATCGCCTTCGGCGAGAAGGCGGGCCTGGACATGAAAGCCGTGCTTGGCGTGATCGGCAAGGGCGCGGCGCAAAGCTGGCAGATGGACAACCGAGGCCCCACGATGATCGACGACCGCTTCGACTTCGGCTTCGCGGTCGACTGGATGCGCAAGGATCTGGGTATCGCGCTGGACGAGGCCAAGCGCAACGGCGCGCGCCTGCCGGTCACGGCGCTGGTCGACCAGTTCTACGCCGACCTGCAGGCCCAGGGCAGCAACCGCCTGGACACCTCGAGCCTGCTGCGCCGCCTGCGCTGACGCGCTGCGCAGCCGGTCAGGGCTTGGCCGGCTTGGTTTGCAGGTCGGCGAGTTCGGCTTCGGTGACGATCTCGAAGACCTTGACGACCTTCGCCACGCCGCTGACGCCGCGCGCGATGTCGGCGGCGCGATTCGCCTCTCGTTCGGTGACGCGGCCCATCAGGTAGACGACGCCGCGTTCGGTGACGACCTTGAACGCGTTGACCTGCAGGTCCTTCGCGTCGACGAAGCTCGCCTTGACCTTGCTGGTGACCAGCGTGTCGCTCGAGCGGTTGCCGAACGACGCGGCGGTGCCGATCGCGACCTCGTTGACGACCGAGCGCACGCTTTCAATGGCACCGACCGCGCGTTCGACGGCCGTCTTGTCGGCCTCGTTCGTCACCGTGCCGGTGAGCAGCACGATGTGGTTGTAGCTGGTCACGCTGACGCTGCCGCGGTCTCCGATGGTCTCGTTGACGCGCTTGATGCCTTTCACCTCGATCGTCTGGTCGTCGATCTGCGCACCCGAGGTGCGCCGGTCGATGGCCATCATCGAGCCGCCGACGACGGCGCCACCGAGCAGCAGCGGCGCGCAGCCACCCAGTGCGGTCGCAGCGGCCAGGGTCGCGAGCAGCGCCGCGAGGCGCCGTGAAGTTCTGGAAGTCATGTGTTTTCCTGTTCGCCCAGCAGTTGCAGGTCGACCGCGTCGCACAGGCAGTGCAGCGTCAGCAGGTGCACCTCCTGGATGCGCGCGGTGCGATCGTGCGGGACGCAGATGAGGACGTCGGTTTCGGTCAGCAACTCGCGGATCTTGCCGCCCTTGTGGCCGGTCATCGCGATCACGACCATCTCTTTCGCGCGCGCCGCCTCGATCGCCGCGATCACGTTCGCCGAGTTGCCGCTGGTGCTGATCGCGAGCAGCACGTCGCCGGGCGCACCGAGCGCCTGGACCTGCTTGGAGAAGATCGAGTTGAAGTCGTAGTCGTTGCCGATCGCGGTCAGGATCGAGCTGTCGGTCGTCAGCGCCAGGGCGGCCAGGCCCGGGCGCTCGCGCTCGAAGCGGCCGACGAACTCGGCCGCGAAGTGCTGGGCGTCGGCGGCCGAGCCGCCATTGCCGCAGGCCAGCACCTTGCCACCCGCGGTGATGCAGCCGACCAGCGCGCTGACCGCGTGGGCGATCGGCTTGGCGAGCACCTCGGCGGCGGCGTACTTCAGGTCGGCGCTGTCGAAGAACTGCTGTTGGATGCGTTGTTCAAGCATGGGCATGGATGATATGACACCGATGCACGACACCGGTTCCATCGGCCACGATCGGCGCCACGCAACTGCATCAGGATGCGTCGAACGCCGCGCGCAACCACTCGATGCGCTCGCCGTCGATCGCGACCACGTCGAAGCGGCAGGGCGGCAGGGTCCGCTGCGAGCGCAGGAAGTGCTGCGCCGCAAACACCAGACTGCGCTGCTTGCTGGCGCCGACGCTGGCCGCCGCACCGCCGTGGGCCTGGCCCTGGCGTGCACGGACTTCGACGAACACCAGCGTGCCGTCGCGCTCGCGCAGGATCAGGTCGATCTCGCCGCCGCGTGCGCCGGGGCCGCGCGCGACCCGATAATTGCGCTGCACCAGGGTCAGGCCCTGGCCCAACAGGTGCGCCAGCGCGCGCGCCTCGCCCGCGTCGCCGCACTCCTTCGTTGTCGCCGAACCCCTTGTGACCACACCCGTTGCCTCGTTGATTCTGCAAGCCGCCGCCGATGCGGCCGGCGCGCAGCATTACCCGACCGGCGCACTGTACGTGGTGGCCACGCCGATCGGCAACCTTGCCGACATCACGCTGCGGGCCGTCCACGTGCTGGCGCTGGTCGACGCGGTCGCCTGCGAGGACACGCGCCACAGCGCCCCGTTGCTGCGCCAGCTCGGCATCGAGGGCAAGGCGCTGATCGCGCTGCACCAGCACAACGAGCGCGAGGCCGCCGCCGGCGTGCTGTTGCGGCTGGCGCGCGGCGAGCGCGTCGCCTACGTCAGCGATGCCGGCACGCCGGCCATCAGCGACCCCGGCGCGGCGCTGGTCGCGGCGGTTCAGGCAGCGGGCTACCGGGCGCTGCCGGTCCCGGGGGCGAGCAGCGCGGTGGCCGCCCTCAGTGTTGCCGGCGACGCGACCGGCGCTCCCTTCACCTTCATCGGTTTCCTGCCGGGGCGCAGCGGGGAGCGCGCGCTGGCGCTGAAGCAGCTGGCGGCGAGCCCGCAGACGCAAGTGCTGTTCGAGGCCCCGCACCGCGTCGAGGCCTTGGCCGCGGCGCTGGGCGAGGCCTGCGGCGCACGTCGACTCACCGTCTGCCGCGAGTTGACCAAGCAGTTTGAGACCGTGCACAGCCTGCCGGCGAACGAGCTGCTCGGCTGGCTCGCGGCCGACGCGAACCGCAGCCGCGGCGAATTCGTGCTGGTGGTGCATGCGCTGGCGGTCGCGGGCCATGACGCGGCCGCGCCCGCACACGACGCGACGCTGCGCACGCTGCTCGCGGCGCTGCCGCTGAAGCAGGCCGTTGCGCTGGCCGCCGAACTGACCGGCGCGCCGCGCAACGCGCTCTACGAACGCGCGCTGACGCTGAAGAACGGCGCCGACGCCTGAGCTCTTGCAGGGACAAGGCGGCGCCTTCGTACCGCGCATGGGCCGACTCCTACAATCGCCGTTCACCCTCCGAGGATGCCGCCGATGATCTCCCGCGAACCCACGATCGAACGCCTGGCCGTCGCGCGCGCGCTGCTGCTCGAACCCTTCGGCCTGACCGACGCGACCCTGTCGAAGGCGCTGGCGACGATCGCCACCCACCGCATCGACGACGCCGACCTGTACTTCCAGTACACGCGCAGCGAGGGCTGGAGCCTGGAAGAGGGCATCGTCAAGAGTGGCAGCTTCGGCATCGACCAGGGTGTGGGCGTGCGCGCGGTGGCGGGCGAGAAGACCGCGTTCGCGTATTCCGACGACATCTCCGAAGCGGCGCTGCTCGACGCGGCGACCACCGTGCGCACGATTGCCGCGGCCGGCCAGAGCCGCCAGGTGAAGGTCGGCACGAAGCAGAAGGTCGGAGGCAGCCGCGTGCTGTACGCGCCGATGGATCCGATCGCCACGCTCGACAGCACCCAGAAGGTGGCGCTGCTCGAGAAGGTCGAGAGGCTCGCGCGCAGCAAGGACCCGCGCATCGTGCAGGTGATGGCGGGCCTGGCCGGTGAGTACGACGTCGTCATGATCGCGCGCGCCGACGGCACCCTGGCCGCCGACGTGCGGCCGCTGGTGCGGCTGAGCGTGACCGTGATCGCCGAGCAGACGATCGCCGGCGAGGTGCGCCGCGAGGTCGGCTCGGGGGGCGGCGGTGGGCGTTTCGGCTTCGGCTATTTCCACGACGGGGTGATCGAAGACTACGTCAACGACGCCGTCAACGCTGCGCTGACCAATCTCGAATCGCGCCCGGCGAAGGCCGGCGAGATGAGCGTCGTGCTCGGGCCGGGCTGGCCCGGCGTGCTGCTGCATGAGGCGATCGGCCACGGGCTGGAAGGCGACTTCAACCGAAAGGGCTCGAGCGCCTTCAGCGGCAAGGTCGGGCAGCGCGTCGCGGCGAAGGGCGTGACGGTGCTCGACGACGGCACCATTCCCGACCGCCGCGGCTCGCTCAACGTCGACGACGAAGGCAACCCGAGCCAGCGCAACGTGCTGATCGAGGACGGCATCCTGAAGGGCTACATCCAGGACTCGATGAACGCGCGCCTGATGGGTGTCGCGCCCACCGGCAACGGTCGGCGCGAAAGCTACGCCGCGGTACCGATGCCGCGCATGACCAACACCTACATGCTGGGCGGCGACAAGACCAAGGAAGAGATCGTCGCGGGCCTGAAGCGCGGCCTGTACGCGACCAACTTCGGTGGTGGCCAGGTCGACATCACCAGCGGCAAGTTCGTGTTCTCAGCGAGCGAGGCGTTCTGGGTCGAGAACGGCAAGATCCAGTACCCGGTCAAGGGCGCGACGATCATCGGCAACGGGCCGGACGCGCTGACCCGCGTCAGCGCGATCGGCAACGACATGAAGCTCGACCCGGGCGTCGGCGTGTGCGGCAAGGAAGGGCAGAGCGTGCCCGTCGGCGTCGGGCAGCCGACCTTGCGCATCGACCGGCTCACCGTCGGCGGCACGGCCTAGGTGTTCTTGACCCCCGTCACGCGCACGTCGAGCGTCGGCAGCCCGGCGATCGAGCCCTGCATCACGTCGCCCGGCACGACCGGGCCAACGTTCTCGGGCGTGCCGCTGTAGATCAGGTCGCCCGGCATCAGCTCGAACGCCTGCGACAGCTTGGCGATCTGCTCGGCCACGCTCCAGGTCATCATGTTCAGGTCGGCGCTCTGCTTGACCACGCCGTTGACCTTCAGCGAGATCGCGCCCTTGGTGAAATGGCCGACGTCGGCGACACGGTGCAGCGGCCCCATCGGCGCCGACCGGTCGAAGCTCTTGCCGATCTCCCACGGCTTCTTCTCGTCGCCCATCGCGCGCTGCAGGTCGCGCCGCGTCATGTCCAGCCCGATCGTGTAGCCGTAAACCAGCGACAGCGCCTCCTCGACCGGCACGTTGCGCCCGCCCTTGCCGAGCGCCGCGACGAGTTCGATCTCGTAGTGGTAGTTCTTGGTAAGCGGCGGGTACGGGTGGTCGGCGGTCGTGCCGACTGCGACGAACTGGATCGCGTCGCTCGGCTTCTGGAAGAAGAACGGCGGCTCGCGATTCGGATCCGAGCCCATCTCGCGGGCGTGCGCGGCGTAGTTGCGGCCGATGCAATAGATGCGCCGCACCGGGAACGTCTCGCTGCTGCCGGCGATCGGTAGCAGCGGCTGCGCGACCTCGAACACCGGCTTTCCGCCGGTGGCGGCGACGCTGCCGGTGGCACAGCCGGCGACCGCACCGATGCCCATCACGGCACCGGTGGACAACAGGCTTCTGCGATGCATCATGTCGGTGTCTCCTTTTCGTGGCGTCGACGCCGCACCGTCTGGCGGGGCGCTCGCCGAGCATGCTACATTGCGGCATGCTTTCCCGCTGCCCGCACTTCTTTGCGTACTTTTGGTTCTCGCACCGCTCGGCGGCCGGAGAGGCCAGCGCATAAGCACACAGCGCGCAACGAATCTCCAGAAACCGCCGGGCTCACCCCCGGCGGTTTTTTTTCGCCTGCGCGTTCCGATCACAAAACCAGGAGCCGACTGCCATGACCGCCAAATCGAACATCGCCAGCGAGGGCTGGTATGCCCACAGCGAACGCACCAGCCAGACCGACGACCAGCGCATCAAGGACGTGATGCCGCTGCCGCCGCCGGAGCACCTGATCCGGTTCTTCCCGATCGCGGGCACGCCGGTCGAGACGCTGATCGGCGACACCCGCCAGGCGATCCGGCGCATCATGCAGCGCAAGGACGAGCGGCTGCTGGTGATCATGGGGCCCTGCTCGATCCACGACCCGGCGGCTGCGGTCGAGTACGCGCGCAAGCTCAAGCTGCAGCGCGACAAGTACCGCGATACGCTCGAGATCGTGATGCGCGTGTATTTCGAGAAGCCGCGCACCACCGTCGGTTGGAAGGGGTTGATCAACGACCCGTATCTCGACGAGAGCTACCGCATCGACGAGGGCCTGCGCATCGCACGCCAACTGCTGCTGGAAATCAACCGCAACGGCATGCCGGCGGGCAGTGAATTCCTCGACGTGATCTCGCCGCAGTACATCGGCGACCTGATCTCGTGGGGCGCGATCGGTGCGCGCACGACCGAAAGCCAGGTGCACCGCGAACTCGCCTCGGGCCTGTCGGCGCCGATCGGTTTCAAGAACGGCACCGACGGCAACATCCGCATCGCGATCGACGCCATCCAGGCCGCGGCGCGGCCGCACCATTTCCTGTCGGTGCACAAGAACGGCCAGGTCGCGATCGTCGAGACCCGCGG
>Ga0070667_100003933_pt1 | contig 12621 bp, 7 predicted proteins | sample KBSS33metaG_FD_64659 | JGI IMG/M metagenome (GOLD analysis project Ga0070667, IMG submission 64659) | Switchgrass rhizosphere microbial communities from Kellogg Biological Station, Michigan, USA - KBS S3-3 metaG | ecosystem: Host-associated > Plants > Roots > Rhizosphere > Soil ...
GCCGTGCGGATGGAAATGCCCGAAGACAAGGTGCGCAAGGTTCTCAAGATCGCCAAGGAGCCCATCTCGATGGAGACTCCGATCGGTGACGACGAGGACTCACACCTTGGCGACTTCATCGAGGACACCTCCGTGGCGTCCCCAATCGACCAGGCTACGATGGAGTCCCTGCGCGAGACCACTCACTCGGTACTTGCGCAACTCACCCCGCGGGAGGCTAAGGTCCTCCGTATGCGGTTCGGTATTGACATGAATACCGACCACACTCTGGAAGAGGTGGGTAAGCAGTTTGATGTGACTCGTGAGCGGATTCGGCAGATAGAGGCCAAGGCGCTTCGCAAGCTGCGGCATCCTTCTCGCAGTGAGCAGCTGCGGAGCTTTTTGATGGATGACTGACTCGAGTAACAGTGCGACTCGAGGGAAAGGCCCGGTGTTCGTGAGAACCCGGGCCTTTTTCTTTGGGGGATGGGAAAGATCGGCCAAGGGATCGGCCAAAATGAGCGCGGAAACCGTCACGAGACATTTCGCCCGAAGCGCATAAAAAATTGCGGAACGATGTCGAACTCGGAAAAACCCGTTCGTCGTTCCGATACCAGGCCGAAATAGAGCTGGTCAGACTTAACAGGAGAACGACGCCGATGACTGTCCATTTCAACACGCCGCTCGTACGCAGCGGTATTTGCGCCCAGCGCCCCAAACTGGCCGGGTTGCATGTGCTCGTCGCTGCGCTGATTGCTGCAACGATGGGCCTGCATGGCGGATTGTTGCAGGCGGCCGAAAAATCGGCGCCACCACCTGCGACTGCGCCTGCGGGGACGCCTCCAGCCGGCGCGTACAAACTCGACAAATCCCACGCCAGCCTGATTCTGCGCGCGAGTCACCTGGGGTTCTCCACCTACACCACGCGCTTCAGCCGCTTCGATGCGGACTTGAAGTTGGATCCTCGTAATCTAGCCGCCTCCAGCCTGGTGACGATCATCGACGCGTCGTCATTCGAGATGGATGCCGCGCCGCAGATGTGCATTGACGTCGTGAAGGGGCCGCAAATGCTCGACACTGCGAAGTTTCCGCAGATTGTCTTCAAGTCCGAAAAGGTCCGGATGACAGGGGCGAAGTCGATGGAGATATCCGGCACTCTCACACTGCATGGTGTTACACGGCCAACAGTGCTCGTGGCAACTTATAACGGCGGTTATGCCGGCTGGCCTGGCCTGGATCCGCAGGCGCGGGTTGGTTTTTCCGCCCACGGGTCGTTCAAGCGCTCAGATTTTGGCATTGCCTATGGGGTGCCTGCTCCGGGCACGACGATGGGTGTTGGTGACTTGATTGATTTCTCGATCGAAGCGGAGTTCACTGGGCCGCCGCTGGCGGCGGCGGCCGCGCAGACGCATTGAGGGGTCAGGAACAAAGATGTGAACTTCGTGCTACATATAAGGCAAATTTGTAGCACGAAGAGCACAAATGCGTCGTCAGCGCGGCTGTAACTCATCCGCGCGCCGCACTTCACCGTTGCTTTCTGACTTTGCCAGAACGAGGCTTGAAAACATCTGTGAGACTCCAGAGATACACAGTGCTCCGACTTGCTCGCGCCACGTCAATGAACTCACGTGTAAACCCGCCAGAGGCCAGATAGAGAAGCGGCGAATCGTCCGCCTGTGCCGCATGGGCCCATTTCACTCCAGCTTGTGCGAGTCGCTCGAGGGAGTTGAGGTGATGGAGGTGCCACCTGGCTTCGAGCGGTTTGGTATTCCATTTCACGGCTCCAGTCAGTACGCGCCCGTCCGCCAGTGTCGCGGCGATATCAACTTCCAGCGACTGGCCTTGTCGGTCTTTTCCCTCCCAGCGGCCCCATTCCCGTGCCACCGGTAACTGCAGAGTTGGTTGTAACCATTCGTATGCTTGCTCAGCAACCCGCTCAAATATGTGGCCGAGATAGGTATCTATCCGCGGCTCGATCACGTGACGCCAAAAGTACGCCGGATCGGTACGCTCGAGGGCAGCTTCATTGTGACTAACGAATTCGTAATAAAAAGCGAACGCTGGATCAGATATGCGATAGCGGTACGGCGAAGTGGATTTCGAGCCCAGATTGCGTGTTCTGCTAACGTACCCAAGGTCGATCAGTCGCTCGATCTTGTCACGCAAAGGCGTATCAACAGTAAGTCCAGAGCGCTGCGCGATCTCGTTGACCTCGGTACAGCCGTTGCCGATCGAACGCATGATCGCCTGATATCTTGCGATCTCTCGCAGCCCTTGCTCCTGCAGGATCGCGGTCTCGACGAGCCCTCTGACTTCGCCTCGCGGAGCGAGCATGAGTCGCGCGGCATTATCCGCAAGGGATTGCGTTGGTCTAAGGGCATCTAGATAGCGGGGTGTCCCACCGAAGATTCCATAGGCTCCGATACGGTCACGGGTTGATCGGAAGCTCGCCATCCTGGCCGCGTACCAGTAGTTGAATGGCTGCAGCGCCGCCTTCCACGCGAAGCGTCCATGCAACGGTGCGCCACCTTCGTCGAGCGCTTCAAGAGTCCGAACCGATGAGCCCGCGAGCACCAAAACGAGCGCACGCGCTGGCCTTCGTTGTTCCCAGGCTGCATTGAGTTCGGAGCAGACACCGGCCAGTTCCTTCGGGTCTTCGCCAAGGTATTGGAATTCGTCCAGAACAATTGCTTTCGCCCTGTTCAGCTCCAGCAACAACCTGAAGATGGTGCGCCAAGTGGGATAATCCTTCGAGTCGAGCACTCCTCCTGTCCACGAGGCAACGTCGCGTACGAGTTGCTCCCGGTTTTGAGCCGAAGTAGTCGCAGCGGCAGTCCAGTAGAATGTCTCAGCGGCAGGTAGAACGTGAGTAAGGAGATGAGTCTTTCCCAAGCGTCGTCTGCCGTATAAAAGAGCGAGTTGCGGCGATTTCTGCTGTAGCAGCCCGCGCAACTCCTCCTGCTCTTGTTCTCTGTCGACGAAATGGCTCATTGGTGAGATAACTATACTCTTTCAATAGTATACTACTTAAATAGTATAGTTCAGTAAACCGTGAAGACGGCCCTCAGGAGGCCGAAGTATCTGGAAATCCGAGCTTCGCGATACTGGCATGGGCTGTGACTATCCAAATAGCCTGCTATTGAAATTCCACTGTCAGGCGCGATACGGTTTTGCCAGAGGCCGTGGAGTCCACAGGGATTCCCATTTCGATAGGTGGCAAAAGCGCGATGACGTTGGAGACAAACCCTGTCCATACACCCGCAGGAAACTACGCGGTGTTCGTTCATCTGAATGCTGACAAGTCACCGCTATACCGCGCCATCCTCAGCGTGTTCATCGCAGAGCGCGCGCGCTTTACACTGGCGCTCCGGCCGTCGGAGGTTCACGCAGCACTTACAGCGTCCGACGCGAGTGTCTTTGCTGGTGAAGAGATCGAAACAGCTCTACGCCAGCTGTGCGACTGGGGCAACCTGGACGACTCGCAGGATAATGCGGAAGCCGCCTCCATCGAGGAGTTCTACCGGCGACGCCGACTCTACCAACTTAGTGCCATGGGCGAGGCGGCAGAGCAGTCTCTCGCCACTTTCGAGGAGTACCTTCACCGCCCCGGCGAGCTACAGACGACGGCACTTCACGACATTCTGGAGTTCCTGGATGCCTTGGGCCCCCTCCTCGAGAGCGATCCTCTGGACGACGCCAAGTTGCACCTCACGTTGCTATCGCTCGTGGACCGATTCGAGCAATTGACCTCCCGCGCTCAATCCTTCATGCGGGGTTTGCAGCGTACGGTCGATCTTCACGGTATCTCCGTCGACGCATTCCTCGCGTATAAGGAAAAACTCGTCGACTATCTCGAACGTTTTATCGGCGAACTGGTTGTCGCCAGCAATCGGGCCGCCGAAGCAGTGCTCTCATTGGAGTCGATCGGCGTGCATCGCGCTTTCGGCGCGGCGGCCCGCCGCGAACTGGCAGACGCTCTCGATCCAACTCCCGAAGCGTTCACAGCTGCAGAGTTGCGCTGGCAACAGCGTTGGGCCGGATTGCGGCGCTGGTTCATAGGGGACGGTAGTCCGTCGCAAGCGGAATTACTCAGAGCTCGTGCGCGTTCTGCGATCCCGGCACTCCTGACTGCCGTCACGCAAATCAACGATCGCCGCTCCCACCGAGCGGACCGAGCCGCCGACTTCAGCACGCTTGCTCGTTGGTTTGCCGAGACGCCCGACGACCCCACTGCACATCGCCTTTGGCGCGTAGCCTTCGCTCTATCACCGGCCAGACATTTCCGTATCAATTCAGAAACCCTCGACGCACGCTCGCGAAGAAACGAGCCACCGCGTACAAGTTGGCTCGACGCCATTCCCATGTGGCTTACTCCTCGGTTGCGCGCCAGCGGTCGAACTGCAGCGCGGGGGGTGGCATCAGCAACAATTGACCGCACCGCCGGGAAGGCGTATCTGATGCATCTGGCAAGTGAGCAGGCTGAGCAACTTCGACGTGCGAGCGACCAACTTCTGCGCGGTGGACGGCGCCGTCTCGCGGAAATGGGGCCTCTCGATCCTGTGGAATTCAAACTCTTTCTGGAATTGCTCGCGCAAGCACTGGCTGCGCGAGCCAGGAGAGATGGCCCATCATCCGCCTACTCGTCGGACGGAAGCTTGAAAATTGTTCTCGAATCACTGCCCGACGCGCAGTGGGTGGAAGTACCGACAACCGATGGCATTTTTCATGGGCGGGACCACTGGATCACCATCGAACCCGCAGTCGAATCAGCGTCTTGAGTTCCCTAACACCCGCGTCGGATCCGATTGACAATACGCGCCGTGCGCGCATCGCGCGCCTTCGCGAGGAAACGGATCCTATAGTCGCCGCAGAACGTCGAACGGCGCTGCGGGCGCTACTACGGACCCCATTACTCACACCTGATGGAGAACACTCAGGAGAATTCGCGCTGATCAGACGTCATCGCGAATGGTTGGCTACTTGGTTTGCCCACCATGCGAACTGGAGTCTATCGGTCACGGCGGAGGTTGCGCGCCTGCGCAAGACCCCGGCAGTGACAACGGACTCGTCTCGTGGAGCGATGGATGCACGAAGCGAAGAACTATTCACTCGCACACGATATGTATTGCTTTGTCTCGCTCTCGCCGCCCTCGAGCGCGGTGACCGACAAGTCACTTTGGGACGGCTCGCCGAGGCGATCACCAGTAGCATCGCAGCCGATCCAGGGTTTGTCACAGCGGGATTTGCCTGGTCACTGGACAATCAAGGCGGACGTCGGGACTTCGTTCACGCATTGAGATTTCTACTCGCACTCGGCGCCCTGCGCAGAGTGCAAGGCGATGAAGAGCGATTCGTCCACGACAAGGGCTCCGATGCCCTCTACAACGTGATCCGGCCAGTTCTCGTCGTACTCTTGGCCTGTAGACGCAGTCCATCCCTTGTCACAACGATGGACTTCGAGTCACGACTCGACGCGCTGACAGAGGACTCAGGCAGACCGGACACCATCGAGTCACAGAACCGCGCTATTCGAGCCTGGTTGGTGAGGCGGTTGGTCGATGATCCTGTTCTGTATTACCAAACACTCTCAGCAGAGAATCGCGCCTATCTCGATCGCCAACGGGGACACTTGATCCCGGAACTCACCGCAGCCACGGGTTTGGAAGCCGAAGTTCGAGCCGAGGGAATTGCACTCGCAGATGCGGATGGTGACTGTACTGATATCGGTCTACCCGAGGAAGGCACTGAAGGTCATCTGACACTCCTGCTCGCTACCTGGTTCGCCGGGAAGTTGCGAGAAACTCGCGAGTCTGCACCGGGACTGACTACTATCGAAGCCGTTCGTCAGCAAACTGCGCGGCTCATCCGTAAGCACCGCCATCACTGGCGCAAGGAAGTAACCCAAAAGGGGGCCGAGATCTGGTTGACGCAACTGGTTCTCAGTCGCCTCGCCGGTCTCGGGCTGATTGAGTGTCAATCCGCCGGCGTCATTCCACTGCCAGCGGTGGGCCGCTACGCATTGCGCGCTACGCAGGAGCTCGAGGAAATCGTGGAATCAGAGGCGCTCGACTTCGAATGACTTTCGCCGCCCTCCCCGCCCCGAGCCTCAATCGGTGGCAACCCCTTCGCTCGGGTCTGCTGAATCTGTACCGCTACGATTACGAAGAATTTCACTTCGAGGACGGCCGCCTGCTCCTCCGCGGTAACAATGGTACCGGCAAATCACGCATCCTCGCGCTTCAGCTACCCTTCCTCCTCGATGGCGAAATAACTCCGAGCCGAGTCGAACCCGACGGCGATATCGCGAAACGCATCGAGTGGAATCTCCTGATGGGACGCTATCCGGAGCGTACCGGCTACACTTGGATTGAGTTCGGCCGGCGGCTTGCGGACGGTACAGCCGCTTACGTAACACTCGGCTGCGGAATGCGGGCGATTGCCGGCCATACGGGCCTTCACAGTCGCTGGCTGTTCGTCACATCACAACGCATTGGAAGGGATCTCTTCCTGCAAAATGCACAACGGCAACCTCACGGCGCTCCGCGCCTCACCGAGCTCATTGGCTCGAATGGGCAGGTATTTAAAAGCGCCGAAGACTATCGACGTGCCGTTGACATGGCGCTGTTCGGTCTCGGGCCCCGCTATCCACGATTACTGGAACTCCTGATCCGGTTGCGTCGTCCACAACTATCCCGAAAGCTCGAAGAGGATGAGCTCTCACAAACCCTCAGCGACGCTCTGCCTACTGTCAACACAACACTGATTGATGAGGTGGCAGAGGCGTTTCGCGGCCTTCAGGCCGATCGCGACTCTTTACGCGGGTTCGAAGCGACACGCGCTGGTGTCGAAACGTTCTTGCGCGACTATCGCGTATACGTACGCACAGCGATACGTCGAAGAGCAACTGCGATCCGCACCGCGCACTCTGCTTTTGAGGAGGAACAACGCAAAACCCGTGACGCGCAGAGGCGACTGGCCGAAACCGAAAGCAACCTGGCGGCCCTCGAGAGAAATCAGGCCCGTCTCGAAAGCGAGTTGGCCGGGCTCGAAGAAGAGGTCAGCACTCTGCGTGCCAGCCCCGAGATGCGCACCGCAGATGAAATCGAACAGGCACGCAAGACTGCTCAAATGAGCAGCGATGCTCTCGATGCAGCCCGCGTGGATGAGGAAAACGCGGCGGCGCGTTCGAGCACCGCCATTGGACGCCTGACCCGGGCTGAAGAGGAAAGCAACAAAACACTCTCCCTCCTCGAGAATACCCTCAGCGGCGCGGCTCATTTGGCTGCAGACCCCGGATTAACTGACGAGCACATCAAGTACGTCGGTGCTACCACTAAAGAAATTGGAGATGCATGGATACGCCGGGCTGAACCGGCTTTGAGCCGAACCATTCAGCTAAGGCGGGAACACGTCAAACACGTACGGGAGCTCGAGCTGGAGATCAATCGCGCAAATCAGGCTCATGCAAAAGCTGAGGACGACAGGATTCGAGCCGCTGACGCCTGCACGGAGGCGCGGGAAGAAGAATTCACATCCAAACGAGCATTCGAGGAAGCAGCGGCTGCTTTGCTGAAAGCCTATCGCACCTGGTGTTTGGGTCTGCGCGAGCTTGCCCCCACGTCTGCTGACGCTCTCGAAGACTCGTTCAACATCTGGCTGGAGCAACGCGACGGAAGCAGTCCGTTACGAGAGGCCGGCGAAGCCGCTCACCTTGCTGCCGTAGATCGACTATCAGCGGAAGTTTCGAGGGTCAAACTTCAGATCGAGGAGATTGACCGAATCGGTGCGGCACTTCGCGATGAAATCAACGAGCTCGAACGAGGCGTGTCGCCCACACCAGATCCCACACGAACGCGGCCTGCCGATCGTGGCGGACGGCCAGGCGCGCCGTTCTGGCGGCTATGTGATTTCCGTCCAGGAATATCATCCGAATCACGGGCAGGTATCGAGGCCGCGCTCGAGGCTTCGGGATTACTCGATGCATGGGTACTGCCCGATGGCAGTGTAGTAGATCCAACAACCGAGGATGCCTTTCTCAGTGATCTAGCCGACGATGTTCCAACAAACCACCTGGGTCAGTGGCTGATCGCAGCAGTGGATGAGACAGCGACTTCCCCGGCGGTCCATCCCGGACAGGTCGAGCGACTGCTACAACAAATTGGCGTGGGACGCGAGAGCGGGTCACATTGGGTTGGCGAGGACGGCACGTGGAGGATGGGCCCACTGACAGGTCGCTGGACTAAACCCGACGCGGCTTTCATCGGCGAGACGACTCGCGCCGCCGCCCGTCGCCGCCGAATCGCGGAACTGCGCGAACAACTGGGCTTACGTGAGTCAGAACGTGCTGCGGTGAACGAAGCGTTGGCCGCGTTGGAAGGCAGACGAATCTCGGCAGACCGCGAGGCCGAAGCGATGCCCAGCGACCAGCCAGTCAACGCTGCCGGCTATCAACTCGATCAGGCCACCGCCCGGGTCAACAGCACATTTATCGCACACGAGGTGGCTGAACGTTTTGCGCACGAAAAGCGCGCACTCCTCGACAGCGCCAATCGTACACTCGAGAAGGACGCCGGCGATCTGCGTCTGACCCAATGGATAGGTCGGCTTCATGACTTGGAGCAAGCGATAAGCGACTACGCCGCAGCACTGAAAGGACTCTGGCCCACTGCGCGGCACTGGATGTCCGTCGCTGCACAACTCGAGTCGGTCCGGCAGCACGCAGATGAAGCGCGGACCATGTTGCACGACAGGTCAGAGCGGCGCCAGGCCGCTGACGAGACAGCGGCTGCGGCACTCAGCCGTTATCGGACTTTGCAGGAAACTCACGGCGCTGCCGCGGCCACGGTCCTTGCAAAACTCGCGGCTGCTGAGAAGCTCGTTGCGGGGCAGAAGGCAGCACTCGCAGAGAGTCGCAGCCAACAGCTCGCACAAACTGCGCTGCATGCGCAAGCCCGAGCGGACCACGATCGCTCTGTTGAGGAACGGGCGCGGCATGAAGATCTCCGGCACGTGGCAATCGAACACCTGCAATCGGCTGCCGCAGAGCGGCTCCTTGCTGAAGCACACTCGGATCTCACTCATGTCGAGCGCCCCCCTTGGACAACCACTCGCGCAGTGGAGATATCGCGACAGATTGAGCCGTTATTGTCCGACACGGCTTCTGACGAGGATAGCTGGCGCCGGCGGCAGAACACGATTTACAACCACGTACAGGAACTACGAGACCGGCTCATCGCGCAAGGTCATCAGCCGGAAACGCAGCAGTTGGAGGACATTGTCCTCGTGCGGTGCCTGTTTCAGGGGCAGCTCAACACCATGACTGAGCTCACTGATGCATTGGAAACTGAAATCAACGAGCGTCAGCACCTGTTTGCCGCACGTGAACAGGAGATCATCGAAAATCACCTGCTCGGTGAGATTGCAGTCGAGCTGCAAAGGCTGATCCGCGATGCGGAATCCTGGATATCGACAGCCAATCGCGAATTAGCGGCGCGGCCCACGAGCACCGGCATGCGCTTTCGGTTTGCGTGGGAAGCGGAGCCGGAAGGTGCGTTCGCTTCTGTCAGAAAGGCATTTCTGCGAACGAGTGAACTGTGGACACCCTCGGAGCGAACCGAACTTACGCGATTTCTGCAGGAACGCATCCGGGCCGAACAGATGGCCAACGAAGACGGCTCATGGCGTGATCATCTCTCGGGCGCGCTCGATTACCGGCGCTGGCATCGTTTCGTAGTGGAACGCCAACAGGAGAATGTCTGGCGGAGACTGGATAAGCGGACCTACGGCACAGGCTCGGGCGGCGAGAAGGCTCTTGCGTTGACTCTGCCGCGCTTTGCAGCTGCCGCGGCCCATTACCGGGGTGCCAGCGAAAAGGCTCCACGACTCGTCATGCTCGACGAAGTGTTCGCAGGAATCGACCCTACGATGCGCGCACAGTGTATGGGCGTTCTGACCCAGTTCGATCTGGATGTCGTCATGACGAGTGAGAATGAATGGGGTTGCTATCCGACCGTTCCCGGTCTGGGGATCTATCACCTGACCGCCGTGCCCGGAATCGACGCCGTAGCTGCGACGCACTGGATATGGAATGGTACGGAACGACGAAAGGTCGACATTCAACAGCTGGCTGCTGTGGCTCCCGACGATAGCCCAAGCACATCAACGGATGACACATGACGACTGCAGACATCAACCGTCTGCGGGTTACGCTGGGTGCTCCGGTCCTGAATCGATTGCTCGAAGCCCTGCGCCGGCGGTTGGAGCTCGGGCGCGAGCTCGTTGGACAATTGACTCTGCGTGATGTGACGGCGGAGGAACGCCGAGCATGCGATGAACTATTCGCGCGCCGCCCCACATCAGGCCGCTCATTGACCGTTGATCTCGACGAGTTGGCTGTGCTCTTCCGGGAAGCTGACATCGCGTCTGATCTGACGTTAGCCGTGGAGGCGCTGTCCGGTCCGGTTCCCAACAGACGCTCCCTGGCCGCGGCTGTAGATACTACTTGGCGTCAACTGTTTGCCGACGCGCGTGACCATTGGACTAACGCGGGCCCATCTATGGGCGCCTGGCTCGAAGAACTGGCATCACAGGGAACGCTCAAGCGGCTGGCGTGTGGCGACCCCGCGCTGGGATCTGAACTGCTCGGTGAGGTTGCACTGGTCGTCGCAGCATTGCCCGTTCGGGGCGAGCCACTCGCCGGCCTCGCAGCACGAATCTTCCGGGACGCGCACGCGCTGGATCCCGGCTCCGCGCGATCTACTCTAGCCGTGCGTGCCGCGGCTCGCTTAGGCGGCATATCTTTCGAAGATAACGCGGAAGGACGTCGCTCAGTCTGGGCCAGTGTCGGAGTCTACCTGGACGAGCTCAGCACACCCGCTTTGACCCTGAATCTGCCGGCTTCGGGCAATTCAATGCTTGCTCAACTCCTGCGCACGGCCAAGCAGGCCGGTGAGCCATTACATCTCTCACTGCGATGGTTGCTACGCGACCCGCTCGACCAGGAGCAGGCAGTTGTCAACCGCACTGTTTTCGTCTGCGAGAATCCGACGATTGTTGCGTTGGCCGCTCGACAATTGGGATCCCGGTGTGCGCCCCTGGTTTGCGTCAATGGTCAACCCGCTACGCCTGTGAAAGTACTCCTGAAACAACTTGTGACCGCAGGTGCGCGATTGCGTTACCACGGGGATATGGACGGCAAGGGAGTGGAGATCACTGCCGCTATCCTGGCAAGTTATGGGGCACAGCCGTGGCGCATGGATGTGGAGGATTATCTGGCCGCGCCGAAGGGCAAGCCGCTGAAGAGGACGGTGCTGGCGACACCGTGGTGCCCTGCTCTGGCGGATGCGATGAATCAGGAAGGGCGGGGTGTGCACGAAGAGTCAATTGCCGATCAACTTCTCACCGATCTCGAATCCAATGCAGCGTGAACGGATTCACGCAACGGCTACACAGCAAATCCTGTTGGAAAGAATGTTCTGATTTTTCTATCGCAAAACGGACAGGAAATGGCCCGAATGTACGAGTCCACCAATATAGCGCTCCGGAGAAGTGATGACTGTACGAGTACCCGGTGAGGCGACAGACCACTGCAATTGGGTCGGAAACATCCCCAACAGATGTAAACCTGATGCCGACTCGAACTTCAGTCTGACATCCGTGAACATGGGGCGGCTGGCTCCAGCGGCAAAGATTCGTACGACGATATACTTGTCTTCGAGATCCCGGAGCGAGGGATAGAGACTGGGCCGGTAGAGCGCCCGCTCAGGATGAAGCACGACGAGGTTGGTTTCTTCTTCGAAGTGGCCGAAGAAGTAATAGGTGTCTATGCCGGAATCCCGCTCCCGATTCACGTCGACCGTGCCCGTCGAATCCTGCATCATGTAGAACAACCAGTGGGCACTCGCATCGTCAATGTAATCAGGTTCGACAGATGCATGTCCCTTCCGGAATTGCACATTCAGATGCCGAACGAGCTGATGATCACGAGGAATGATCTTCACTATCAATGAATACTCGGCTCGCTTTCGCTCCTCGCCTCCTTCAACTTCCATTGTCGCCTCTGCCGCTTGCCAGCTGACAGCGGTGCCGTAACGATCGATCTTTTCGATGAGTTGGTTGGAACCTCTCTGTTGAATCGTGAGGTTCAGAGTGCCGAATGCAACCGCGAAGCCAGCCACAATGAGGCGATAGCGCCGCCGATATCGCTCCGCCAGGAACTCGCTGAAACCGCCAACCACACCCAGTACGATCAGTACGATTCCTAGAAGCATGCGGATATCTTATAGCTTTTCACCACATTTAATGTAGTTTGATCGCAGAGAGACTCACTCGCAGCGTGTCGTCTGCAGTCCTCAGAGACTGCTTACGCTCAACTTTCCGCGCTTGGCCAACTACTGGCTTTAACCCAGGAGTCCTCTCGATCCAAAGCAGGCGTTGGGCCGTCTCGCCGGGGCGCTCCTGGCGAGTAACTATTTGGTTTCCATCGGAGTGCAACTATGAGCTCAGCCGCTGCGATTCTTTCGTCTGTCGACTTTTGGAAGTTCGCCATTCCTCAGCGCGCGTTGGGTGCGTTCTGGGGGCAGAGACACACGAGCGCACAATGCAGACCGACTCACTTGCCGAGTCGCGCCATCACGTTAGGAC
>Ga0070667_100003934_pt1 | contig 12618 bp, 9 predicted proteins | sample KBSS33metaG_FD_64659 | JGI IMG/M metagenome (GOLD analysis project Ga0070667, IMG submission 64659) | Switchgrass rhizosphere microbial communities from Kellogg Biological Station, Michigan, USA - KBS S3-3 metaG | ecosystem: Host-associated > Plants > Roots > Rhizosphere > Soil ...
ATAAAAGCGGGTTCTTTGCAAAAGGAACCCGTTGGTTTTTATAATAAACTGCCATGAAGACATTTTTATCTTTTATCTGCTGCCTGTTTTTTGTTGGCGGACTCACTGCGCAGACAAACAATGCTGCGCCAAAAGCAGTGGACTGGACCTATAACACCGGCCCCGCTACCGCCAATAGCTACTTACTTTCTTTCAAGGCAAACATAGCAAAGGGCTGGAAGCTGTTTTCATCCTCCATGAAAGATGAGGAACCCAATACCCGTATTAAATTCGATTCGGCCTCGCTGGCATTAATAAGCATTACCGGCACCCGGGAAACAGGCGATCTGAAATCTTCCAAAGAACCCCTGTTGGGCGACTTACTGATACACTATTTTGAAGGCAATGCCGGCATCGTAATAACCTTACAGCCCAGGCAAACCAATAAAGACATTAAAGGTGTCATCTCGTATATGGCTATTATGGGCGATAGCGTAATAGGGCCGGAAGAAATACCCTTTCGTTTTTCCTTTGATGCGTCGGGTGCGCTGGTAGCTAAACAGGGCGGGTTAACAGAATCAAAAGATGCGGCCCAATCGTTGAAAAGAACCAATATCGATCTAAGCAATCCCGTTAATAATTGCGGAGGAACCGGCGCGGAAGGTAAAAAAAGCTTGCTACGCATTTTCATCTTAGGTTTTTTGGGTGGCCTGGTCGGTTTGATCATGCCCTGCACTTTTCCTATGATACCATTAACGGTTTCTTTTTTCACAAAAAAATCAGGTAATAAACAACAGGGTATCAGGAATGCTTTTCTATATGGCTTTTTTATTTTCCTGATTTATGTGCTGTTGAGCATACCATTCTATTTTTTGGATGCCGGTCAATCGGGTGTACTGAATAATATTTCTACCAATGCCTGGCTTAATATCGGCTTCGCCGTTGTGTTTATCGCTTTTGCCTTGTCTTTTTTTGGGCTCTATGAAATTGCGCTGCCGGGGAATCTTTCTAATTCGGTTGATTCAAAATCAAACATTGGAAGCATCAGCGGTATATTCTTTATGGCGCTGACACTTGCCATTGTTTCCTTTTCCTGCACCGGTCCTATTCTCGGTACTTTACTGGTGGGTGCATTGAACCAGGATGGGGGTGCCTTTCAGCTCACCATTGCCATGGCTGGTTTTGGGTTGGCGCTGGGTTTACCTTTTGCCCTGTTTGCACTGTTTCCCAATTGGCTGACTTCTTTGCCAAAATCGGGCGGGTGGATGAATACCGTTAAGGTGGTGTTTGGTTTTATTGAACTGGCGCTGGCATTAAAATTTTTATCAAATGCCGACCTGGTAATGCACTGGGGACTGCTGAAAAGGGAGGTTTTCTTTTTACTCTGGATCATTATCGGCGTAGCCCTCAGTCTTTACCTGTTTGGTGTTTTGAAATTTTCTTATGACCCGCCACCGGAGAAGCTTGGCAGGGGACGGATTGCTGTGGGATTGTTTTTTGTTTTATTCAGCATTTATTTGTTGCCGGGGCTTAGCAATACCAGGTATGCCAATCTCTCACTGGTAAGCGGATTTCCGCCGCCATTAACGTATAGCGTTTATCACGCGAATGAAGGGGAAGGCCTGCAGGTAATCGTTATCAATGACTATGAAAAGGCATTGCAGCTGGCAAAAGAACAACATAAGCCTATCCTGATAGACTTCACCGGCTGGGCTTGTGTAAATTGCCGGAAAATGGAAGAAAATGTGTGGCCAGATGAAATGGTAAAGGGATTAATTGATAAAGATTTTATACGCGTCTCGCTATATATAGATGACAGGAAGCCTTTGCCTGAAGCACAGCAGTTTTTATTTACCAGCAACGATGGATCAAAAAAACCAATTAAGACCATCGGCGATAAATTTATTACACTGCAATCGGAAAATTTCAAGAATGCTTCGCAGCCCTTGTATGCAATTATATCACCGGAAGAAAAGCTGCTTAACCTGCCAGTAGGCTATACGCCCAATGCAAAAGAATATGCTGCGTGGCTGCAGTGCGGGGTGGAAGCATTTCAGAAAACAAAATGAAATTGCTGATTGCGGGATTTTGAGATTTCTCATAATGCAGCACCAAAAGAAACCTCAAAATCCCGCAATCAGCAATCCCAAAATAAAAAATCCCGGGAGCGTCCCGGGATTTTCCAATTAGGCGTCATTCTGTTCCAGCCTTCTTACGGCAAGCGGATCTGATTTTCAAAAGGTAAGATGGAGGGCCAGAATGACAATATTTTTTTAAATATACATCTGTGTAAAATTAAGCATGGATAGGATACAATTTTAAATAATTGGGTTAATTTTTTTTTACAAAAGATGCTGTGGGTTACAGTGAAATCTGTTTTTCCTGCATCATCTTTCTGAGGTTAATTAAACCATAGCGCATCCTGCCCAAAGCCGTGTTAATACTGCAATTGGTTAATGCTGCAATCTCTTTGAAACTTAATTCTGCATAGTGGCGCAGAATAATGACTTCGCGCTGGTCTTCGGGAAGCAGGTCAAGCATGCGGCGAACCCTGTCGTGGCTCTGGCGCTTCATCATCTTGGTTTCAGCACTGTCTTCTGTAAAGTTCAGCACCTCAAAAATGTCACGGTCATCGCTGGTTTTGATAGCAGGTGTTCTTTTTACCTTGCGGAAATGGTCTACACACAGGTTATGTGCAATACGCATTGCCCATGGTAAAAACTTGCCTTCTTCCGTGTAGCGTCCACCCCTGATGGTGTCAATGATTTTAATGAGTACATCCTGGAAAATATCTTCAGCCAGATATTTGTCCTTTACCATAAATAAAATGGAGGTGTACAATTTGTCCTTATGACGCACAACCAGCGTTTCAAGGGCATTCATGTCTCCATCCATGAATGAATGGATCAATTCATGATCTGTGTTTTTGCAGAGTGATTTCATAAACTTCTACGGGTTTTAAAAAATTATTGGATATTGGTTACGATGTACTGTGTTTGGGATAAATTGCTAAGCGAAGTATAAGTGTGCTATAGGCGGGGGAGTTTTAAATGGTTCTTCATAGTGTTTGATTGGTTTTTAATTGGCTTTTAATTGTCTACCGAAAATAGTACATTTTTCAAAAAAAAAAATTTTTCAAAAAGAAATATTGCAACAGAATTCATAATTGGGTGTTAATACGTGCAGAGATCGTAAAACTTCGATAATTTTATTCTCCCTTTTTACTATTATGGCAGTAGTTACCGCAAAAAAAACGAGTGTAAAGACGAAAGATATTCACACAGGCAATAATGGAATCCTTATTAAAGGCGCCCGGGTTCACAATTTAAAGAATGTTACCGTTGAAATACCACGTAATAAGCTCATCGTTGTTACCGGGGTATCGGGCTCCGGCAAATCTTCCCTTACCATTGATACGCTTTTTGCCGAGGGCCAGCGCCGCTATGCAGAAAGCCTGAGCGCTTATGCCCGCCAGTTTATGGCGCGTATGAACAAACCCGATGTGGATTATATAAAAGGCCTGTGCCCCGCTATCGCCATAGAGCAAAAGGTAATTACCCGTACTCCCCGGTCTACCGTAGGTAGCATGACAGAGCTCTATGATTACCTGCGTCTATTGTTTGCAAGAGCGGGCAAAACCATTTCGCCTGTTTCGGGCCGGGAGGTAAAAAAAGACGATGTGGGCGATGTGGTGAATGCCATCAGTAACCTGAAGGAGGGCGACAAAGCGCTTATTATTGTTCCGTTTAAACAGCATGTGAACCGGGAGCTTAAAGAAGAACTGAATATACTTTTACAGAAAGGCTTTTCCCGATTATACAATGGCAATGTGCTGCGTATAGAAGATTTATTGGAAGACCCCAAATGGAAGCCGGTTGCAAAGAAAAAATTATATGTGCTGATAGATCGCCTGGTGGTAAAAGCATTTGATGAAGATGATAAACACCGGCTATCAGATTCTGTAAATACTGCTTTCTATGAGGGCGAAGGCGATGTGTACGTGGAAGTAAATGGCGGCGAACTTATGCATTTTTCCAATCGCTTTGAACTGGATGGTATCAGTTTTGAAGAGCCCGTGCCCAACCTGTTTTCTTTCAACAATCCGTTTGGCGCTTGTCCTACCTGTGAAGGTTTTTCGCTGGTATTGGGCATTGATGAAGATTTGGTGATACCCGATAAACGGCTAAGCGTGTATGAAGGCGCTGTGGCTCCCTGGAAAGGCGAGAAACTGGGATTGTGGCGGGATGCATTTATTAAAGCTTCCCGGAAATTTGATTTTCCTGTGCATAAAGCCATCATCGATCTCAGCAAAGAAGAATACCAAACCCTGTGGAAGGGAAACGAATTTGCCAATGGCATTCATGATTTTTTCAAAGAGGTAGAACAGAATTTGTATAAGGTGCAGTACCGGGTGCTGTTATCAAGATACCGCGGCAGAACCATTTGCCCCGATTGCGGCGGGTACCGTTTGCGCAAGGAAGCACTCTATGTAAAAGTGGGCAACAAACATATCGGGGAATTGTGTGAAATGCCGGTAAAGGATCTGCAACAGTGGTTCGATAGCCTGACCCTGGGTGAAAGTGACAGACAAATTGCCAAAAGAATCCTGCTTGAAATCCATCACCGCATCAAAACACTGATGGATGTGGGGCTCGGTTATCTCACACTGAACCGCCTGGCCAATTCTTTAAGCGGAGGAGAAAGCCAGCGCATACAACTCACACGCAGCCTTGGCAGTAATCTTACCAATTCATTGTATATCCTTGACGAGCCGTCCATTGGCCTGCATTCGAGGGATACCCAAAAACTGATCTCGGTTTTAAAAGAGCTGCGCAACCTTGGAAATACGGTGGTAGTGGTAGAGCACGATGAGATGATGATGCGCGAAGCAGATCATATTATTGACATGGGCCCCCTGGCAAGTCACCTGGGTGGTGAAGTAGTGGCATCGGGTAATTATGATGAATTAATTGCAAATGAAAAAAGCCTGACCGGCAAATACCTGAAAGGCGAGTTTTTTATTGCTGCCCCTAAACAGGTGCGCAAGTGGAACAGGAAAATTAAAATAACAGGTGCCCGCCAGAACAATCTTAAAAATATCGACGTTGAATTTCCTTTAAACCTGCTTTGCGTGGTAAGTGGGGTAAGCGGCAGTGGTAAAACAACACTGGTAAAACAGCTATTGTACCCGGCCTTGCGAAAATTGAAAGGAGAAACCGGTGATAAAGCCGGTGCCTATAAAGCGATTGACGGAGATATTGATTATATCAGCCAGGTAGAAATGATAGATCAGAATCCCATTGGCAAATCATCGCGCAGCAACCCGGTAACCTATATCAAAGCTTACGATGAGATAAGGGAGCTTTATGCCAAACAGCCACTGAGCAAAATGCGCGCCTTTCAGCCCAAACATTTTTCTTTTAATGTAGACGGAGGCCGGTGCGATACCTGCAAAGGCGAAGGCGAACAGGTGGTTGAAATGCAGTTTCTGGCCGATGTGCATTTAACCTGTGAAGTATGTGGCGGAAAAAGGTTCAAGGAAGAAGTGCTGGAAGTAAGCTATAAAGAAAAGAACATTCATGATGTGCTGGAGATGAGCGTAGACGATGCGATTGATTTCTTTTCAGAAGAGAAGGATGTAGTAGGTAAGATTAAAGCACTCCAGGATGTTGGCCTGGGTTATATCAAATTGGGGCAGTCTTCAGACACCCTTTCGGGTGGCGAAGCGCAACGGGTAAAACTGGCATCCTTCCTGGGAAAGGGCCGGGCACAAGGTCATATTCTTTTCATCTTTGATGAACCCACTACGGGTCTCCATTTTCATGATATCAAAAAATTGCTGGCTTCTTTCAATGCATTGATTGAACAGGGCCATTCCATACTGGTCATTGAGCACAATACAGATGTTATTAAAAGTGCCGACTGGGTAATTGATCTTGGCCCCGAAGCAGGAGCAGACGGGGGTAGTATTGTTTTTGCGGGCACACCGGCGGATTTAAAAAAATCGAAGGCAGGGTATACATCGAAGTTCCTTTAAAACTTTAGTGTAACAGAGCTTTGCCACAGAGGGCACGGCGTTTTTTTCACAGCGGCAAAAGAGTATGGAAGATGCCTATGCTTCTTGCCTTTCCTCCGTGAATATCTCTTTGCCTCCGTGGTGAAAAAATAAATCCTCTCACAAATGCAAAGGCCGGAGCATCTTACTGCTCCGGCCTTATAAAAAAGGATATATCCTGGGATTTATTGGTAGTATTACCAGCTTTTAGTTATCACTTCCCAGCTTAAGGGTAATGGGATAATTGCCTTCATAACCCGGATAAACGCCATCTAGCTGCACACTGCCGGAAGGTGTTTTTTCAAGTTCTTTCCGCAAATCATCAACTGTCAAAACTTCCCTGCCATTAACTTTTGTAATGACATAGTTGTCTTCAATTCTGGTCTTGCTGAAAGGACCTTTTTCATTGATCGATTTAACCCTTACACCACCCTTCAAACCATTCTCTGTAGCTTCTTTTTTGCTAAGGGTTTCAAATTCGCCCAGTTTATCCAGCATAGAGGTTTTTACCACATCGGTATTACCACTACTGTTTTTAAGTATTACATCGGTGGTCAGTTCTTTTCCATCGTGCACATAAGATACTTTGATTTTATCGCCGGGGCGGTAAATTGCAATCTGGCCAACCAGGTCGGCTCCTGAGCTGATAGACGTTCCATTTATTTTGGTAATGAAGTCGCCATCCTTAATTCCGGCTGCTGCGGCACCGCCGTCTTTTGTAACGCTGGTTACATACACGCCATCGCCGTCTTTGATACCATTTTGTTTTTTTACATCATCGCTCAGGTTGCTGGGTGCATAGTTGATACCCAGGTAAGCCCTTTGCACGGTTCCGAATTTCATGAGGTCGGATGTAATCTTTTTAACGATGTTTACCGGTATGGTAAAAGAATAGCCTGCATAAGAACCGGTGGGCGATGCAATGGCAGAGTTAATGCCAATCAGCTTACCATCGGTAGTGATAAGCGGGCCACCGCTGTTGCCCGGGTTTACCGCGGCATCTGTCTGGATAAAGGATTCAACGGGGCTCTTGCTTTGGCGACGGTTTATATCAAGGGTTCTGCCCTTGGCACTAATGATACCCGCGGTAACTGTAGCTTCCAGGGTTAAAGGATAACCTACCGCCAATACCCACTGGCCTACCTGCGCTTCGTCTGAATTGCCGTATAATAAGAATGGAAGACCTTTTGCTTCAATCTTGATAATTGCCAAATCGCTGCTGGGATCGGTGGCAACAAGTTTTGCCTTGAAAGATTTTTGATTGCTCAGGGTTACATTAATATCATCTGCTCCGTCAATGACGTGGTTATTGGTAACGATATACCCGTCTTCACTGATGATGGCGCCCGAACCCGAAGCCATTTGCGGAAGGCTGCGGCTGCGATCGCCGAAAAGATCATCAAAGCCATCTCCAAATAAATCAGAGAAGGGGTTGCGGTTGCGCGGAAGATTATTGGTAGCTACTGCATTGGTCTTGGTTTTGATGTGCACCGTGGCAGGTATAGCAGCGCTGGCGGCTGCCGTAAAATCTGCAGGGGCGTTGTTAAGGCCCGTAATGCCGTCAAATTTTGCGTAATTGGAAGGCGTTTTTGTAGTTGCATTGGAAGATACCTGCGACGGGTAAACATAAGTATCATTCTTTGAAATTTTGTTGTAAGCCCACATACTGCCCACTGTGGTAGTGGCACTAATCAACATAACGGCTGCTACTTGTTTCAGTTTCATATGAATTAAAATTTATCTTATTCGGGGATTCAAATTAAATGCCCGCTTTCATACAAAATAACGAAGCGTCTATAATTAAGCTTTTCCGCTTATCTTGTTTAACAAATGTTTTACCAAAGTCTTCGTACTTGGCAGTTCAAATTTACAGAATAATACCGGTACAGGACGAATCGTCAGCCGGGAAATATCGTGAGACGTGAGACGTCAATCGTCAGTTTCCCGACCAACTGCTACCCGCAGGCTCACGACTGACGATTCACGCCTGAGGTCAAAAACGCCATCGTATCAATCCCGTCGGCGAAATCCGGTAGCTGGGGGTTTTGTGCCTGGCCAAAATCAACCAGCCCCCTGCCAATAACGCATTGTATATCGGGGTTGTTTTGCAGGTCCTGCAAAATTGTTTCGGTTTTGCCGCTGTAATATTCATAATGCAATTGGCTGATGGCCGAAAAAAGGGTTTTATTCTCTACCAGTAAGATGGCTCCGTTGGTCATGTAGTACTTGTTATTAAGCAGCAGGATGGCCAACTGGTAATCGTAGTTGTTTTTGTATTTGTTATGATCGGCAAAGGCAATGTATTTTTTAAAACTTTCCAGCAGCGGAACAAAATCATAATTGTTCGGGACGTATAGTTTCGTGACATTCCTGCAGCCAAGCCCAAAGTATAGGTTTACGTCGTCTGCCAGGGCCTCCAGTTCGGCCATGGTTTCATTACCTGTTAACGCAGCTACCGAGGTTCGGTTACGTCTTATGATATGGGGATATTTGCTGAAATAATATTCAAAATACCGGGCGGAATTGTTGCTGCCGGTGGCGATATAAGCATCGGCACCCTTCAGCATGTCGGCAAAACGGGTTTGGCGGTTAACCTCGGTGTTCCAGCCCCCTAATTTTTCTATGATATGCGATATCAGTACCGTGTCTTTGGAAGATGGTTTAACGATGGCATTATGCCCGCTGAGAAAAATGCAGAGCCAGTCGTGAAACCCCACCAGCGGTATGTTGCCGGCCATTACAAGCCCGATATTCTTTGGCGGTAATGGCTGTTCAGGTAATGGGTAATTGGCTGTAAAGGCCTTTAATTTATCTCCGTTCAGGAAGTTATTAGTGATATTTTCAACTGCTTTATTTATAAATGCCTGGGTGAACCATCCATTTTGCCTTTCGGCATTTTCTTTCACCCCAGGCCATTCTCCGGCGTCAGATTGCAGGTAGTGCCCAAGTTTTATTAATAAATCAATCCGTTCTTGTAAATTCATTTTGCAGTATTAAATTTGTGGGTAAAGATAATTGTAAACTAAACCATTAAATAGTTCCTGACATGGCTATAAAAATAACAGAAGAATGTATTAACTGCGGGGCATGCGAACCCGAATGTCCTAACAATGCTATTTATGAAGGCGGTGTAGAATGGGCGATTGCAGATGGCACTACGGTAAAAGGGCAGTTTACTTTGCTGGATGGTACGGTTGTGGATGCCAGCCAGAAACAGGCGCCCATCAGTGTAGATACTTACTATATTACTCCTAATAAATGTACGGAATGCCAGGGTTTTCATGAAGAACCTCAATGCGCAGCTGTTTGCCCGGTGGACTGCTGCATACCCGACGAAATGTATGCCGAAACCGTAGAAGAATTGATGGCCAAAAAAGAGAAGCTTCATATCTAAAGTAAAATAGGGGCTGATCGCAGCTGCAAGATAAGGGGCTGTTGCATTTTGGTATAGGCCACAAATTCGCAGATTAATGGTGAGCTGCTTTTGGGTAATCAGCGAATCTGCGGCAATATGACCCGCCTGGCTGTGCAAAACTTTCATGGCAAAACGTTTTTTGAAAAAGGAAAATGCTTTATCTTACTCTTACAAACACATTCTACCTGTAGCGCAAGCTACACTACATAAGCGGGTGATATGTTCCGCTGGAAATCTGGTGAAGGGCGATAATCAACCCTTCACCTTTTTTGTGCCCGCCGCAAATGGTAAAGCCGCAGATGCGCAGATTGCCACACCAAAATCTGCGAATCTGCGGCCATTGACTTTGATGCGAATGTTTGTCGCAAAAAACAGTATCGCGGGCTGCGCAGATTGTTATATCAAAACCTGCGAATCTGCGGCAATTGCTATAATTTTCACAAGAGTTTTCAGGTATTGAATTTTTTACTCAATATTTGCGTTATTGTTGGCTTAAGCCAATGAGAGAAACCGGTTTATTATGGCGTTACCCAATATTGCTTTTGTTACCGGCGGCTATTCCGGTGAAGCAGAAATATCGTATAAAAGTGCTGTTACCATTCAAAAGAACCTGGATCCTGCGCTGTTTAAGGTGTATACCATTGATATAACACCTGCGGCCTGGTCGTATACGCCTTCTTCGGGCGAAAAGATACCGGTGAACCGCGATGATTTTTCTTTAACCATAGAGGGTAAAAAAATCAGGTTTGATGCCGTTTGCATTGGCATACATGGCACTCCGGGCGAAGACGGGAAACTGCAGGGGTATTTTGATATGCTGGGACTGCCTTATACGTCCTGCGATGCGGCTACTTCAGCTTTAACATTTAATAAAAGGTATACGGTGGCCGTTGCTGCCTTTTCTGGTATACATGTTGCAAAGTCTGTGTTGCTTATCAAAGACAGGTTTCAAAGCCCGGAAGAAGTAACCAGCCAATTGAGTTTTCCGGTGTTTGTAAAACCCAATAACGGCGGCTCCAGCATTGGTATGTCGAGGGTTAACAACCCATCGGAAGAATTGGGTAAAGCTATTGAAAAGGCGTTCAGGGAAGATGATCAGGTATTGGTAGAAGAATTTATAGAAGGAAGGGAGTTTACGATTGGTGTATTTCAATCGAAAGGGAAAATTATTACACTACCTTTTACCGAAATAAAGACGAAGAATAAGTTTTTTGATTTTGAAGCAAAGTATACAGCAGGTTTTACAGATGAGATAACCCCCGCCGTTGTAGAAGAAAGCATTGCTGAAAAAGTGAGAGCTACCGCCAAAAAGGTTTACCAGGTATTTAATTGCCGCGGAATTGTGCGGATAGATTTTATTTACAACGAAAAGAAAGGCGAGCCTTATATGCTGGAGATAAATACGGTGCCGGGTCAAACAGAAGCCAGCCTGGTGCCGCAGCAGGTGGCTGCCATGGGCTGGAACCTGAAAGAATTTTATACCGCATTGGTGAATGATGCGCTGGAAAGGCGCCAGTCGAGTCGTCAGTCATAAGTCGTGAGTCGTGAGTCGTGAGCTCGTTGGCAGCGTAGAAAATTCGCGTTTCATTCGTATTCATTCGCGCCTATTTGTAATCTAAAAAAATAACGTGTTTCAATTCATTACTAAACGACCGCTTTGGGCAAATATCCTGTTTGCCATCGCATTAATAGCCGCGCTTCTTTTTATTTTCCTGCTTTCACTGAACTGGATCACCCATCACGGTAAAATCTTAAAAATACCCCCGGTAACCGGTAAGCCATTATCAGATGCTAAAAAGCAACTTGAACAACAGGGTTTTGATATTGTGATACAGGATTCGGTCTATGTTGATACCATTCCCCCGTTGAATGTGGTAAAACAGTTCCCGGATGCAGACGCAGAAGTAAAGGTCAACCGCACCGTTTACCTGACCATTAACCGCGCCGCACCGCCGTTGATACCGATGCCGCAACTGGTTGGGCAAAGCTTCCGGAGCGCCGAGATACTGTTACGGCAAACCGGTTTAAAACTGGGTGATACTTCTTTTGTGGCCGACTTTGCAAAAAATTCTATCAAGCGGCAATTATATAAGGGAGAAGAAATTGTATTCGGTACCAAAATACCGGTGGGTTCCAGGATCGATCTGGTTATTAGTAATGGCATTTCGGATGCAGATATGTCGATACCCGATTTAATAGGCATGACGTATGGCGAAGCAAAAGTATTGATGGAAGGCAGCAATCTTGAATTTGGTGCCAAAGTTTTTGAACCCGGCATCACAGATTCAGCGAGTGCTTATATTTACTGGCAGAACCCGCCGCGGGTTACGGAAGACCATCGCATCAACCGTATTCACCAGGGCCAGTTAATTGATATCAAATGCAGCAGTACAAAACCTGCAATTGACTCTGCCGGCAAATCACCCGGCGCAGCACCCGTTAATTAATAAACTATAACAAGCAGTAGGATGAAAACGATAAGCGTTGAACAATTGAAAGCAAGAATGGATGCCGGTGAGCAGCTAAACCTCATTGACGTTCGGGAACCCAACGAGTACCAGGAGTTTAATATTGGTGCAAAACTGATTCCGCTGGGAAAAATAACTTCTATGCAGGCCGATGAACTGGACGATCTGAAAAATGAAGAAATTATTTTGCATTGCCGCAGCGGTAAACGAAGCGCCACGGCAGCATTGTTCCTCGAAAGCATGGGCTTTACCAATACCGTAAACGTAACGGGCGGTATGCTGGCCTGGCAGGAGAAGTTTGGAGGATAAAAAAGTCATGAGCCGTTAGTCAGGAGTCATTAGTCCGCTTTGACCGGATTGTATAGATAACTTCAACGCGAACTAATGACTATCGACTATTGACTCACGACTACTGACTGGTCTAGAACTTCACATTCAGCCCCAGCATAAAATTCCTGCCTGCCATCGGGAAATAGAAGTTCTCCCGCACCAGTGATTTATCGTAAAAATAGCTATAGGTATAACCGTTAGATTCATACATCCGGTTCCAGATATTGTTCAACCGGCCAATGATAGTTATTTCTCTGATCCATCCGGTATGCAGGTTGTATTGCGCAGTCAGGTCCTGCACAAAATAAGCATCGATGCTTTTGGCATCACTGCCGCTATTGTCTAAAAATTGCTTGCCGGTATATTTTACG
>Ga0070667_100003935_pt1 | contig 12618 bp, 10 predicted proteins | sample KBSS33metaG_FD_64659 | JGI IMG/M metagenome (GOLD analysis project Ga0070667, IMG submission 64659) | Switchgrass rhizosphere microbial communities from Kellogg Biological Station, Michigan, USA - KBS S3-3 metaG | ecosystem: Host-associated > Plants > Roots > Rhizosphere > Soil ...
CCATCACTGCGCTGGTGGCGTTCGCCTACTTCTTCCACATCACGACCTTCTACTTCATCCTGAAATGGGTACCGAAGATCGTCGCTGACTTCGGGTTTCCCGCCTCGTCCGCCGCGGGTGTGCTGGTGTGGACCAACGTCGGCGGAGCCCTGGGCGGCACGGTGCTTGGTTTGCTGACGCTGCGGTTCGGGGTCAAAGGGCTCACGATTGTCGTGATGGTGCTGTCAACCGTGGCGGTCGCGTTGTTCGGGCGGACACCGCCCGACTTGCAGCAGCTGTCGATGATTTGCGCGGCCGCCGGCTTCTTCACCAACGCGGCCATCGTCGGCATGTATGCGATTTTCGCGCAGGCCTATCCCACTCACGTGCGCGCCTCGGGCACCGGCTTCGCTGTCGGCGTCGGACGCGGTGGCTCGGTGCTCGCGCCGATCATTGCGGGCTTCCTGTTCACTGCCGGCTGGTCGTTGGCGACCGTCGCACTGACGATGTCGTTCGGGTCGCTGGTCGCGGCGGGCATCCTGAGCTTTTTGAAGCTCGAAACTGATCAGCCGATTGCGGCGCGTCCGGAGCGGCACGTGAGAGCAACGACGATCCCTGCAACAGGCCGGTCGTAATCCTTGTAGCGGCGAGTCTTCAGACTCGCCGTTAAACCTTCCTCATCGGAACGAAATTGTCTGAACCGATGAGGATCGCGACCAAAATGTCGAGCACGGTCAGCGGCGTCCTCCTCTATGCTGATCGACAGCCGCCATGGAGATCGATCCGCACAAACCCTTGAGGCAGGACGTGCGGTTGCTCGGGGAGCTTCTCGGGGACACGCTGCGAACGCACGAGGGCGCGCAGTTGCTCGAAACCGTCGAACGCGTTCGCACGATGGCCAAGACGTCGCGCGCACGCGACGATCGCGATTTTCAGGCACTCGCCGCCGAGCTCGAGCAACTGCCGGTCGACGCCGCTATTCCACTGGCTCGCGCGTTCACCCACTTCCTGAATCTGGCCAACGTTGCCGAGCAGCACCACCGGATTCGACGGCGGCGGGCGTATCTGCGCGATCCAGCTGCTTCACCGCAACGCGGATCGTCGGACGAGACGTTTGCGCGACTACTTGCGCGCGGCGTGCCACCTGACGCTCTCCACAATGCGATCTGCGCGCTCGAGATCGAGCTGGTGCTCACCGCGCATCCGACTGAAGTCTCGCGCCGTACGTTGATCCACAAACACAACCGGGTGGCTGCGCTGCTCGCGGAAGGCGACCGCGCCGACCTGACTGTACCGGAGCGCGCGGAGCTCTATGCGGCGCTTCGACGCGAGATCCTGTCAGCGTGGACGACCGACGAAGTCCGTCATCAGCGGCTCACACCGATCGATGAAGTCAAGGGCGGCCTGATCGTGTTCGAACAGAGCCTGTGGGATGCGTTGCCTCGTTTCTTGAGAAGCGTCGATCGGGCGCTGACGTCGGCGACAGCGCGCCCGCTGCCCTTCGACGTCTCACCGGTGCGTTTCGGATCCTGGATGGGCGGCGATCGCGATGGCAACCCGAACGTGACACCTGACGTCACCCGCCGGGCCGCGCTCCTCGCTCGATGGGTAGCGGCCGATCTCTACTTGCACGAAGTCACCGCGCTTCGCGACGAGCTCTCGATGACGGAGGCGACGCCGGCGCTGCGGGCCCGGGTGGGTGATGCGCGGGAGCCGTATCGCGAACTGCTTCGCCAGTTACGAACGCGACTGACCGACACCCGCGCGTGGATCGAGCAATGCCTCGAATCCGGGACTCGGGACTCGGGACTCGATCTCGTTCTCGAGAAGGCGCAACTGGCAGAGCCGCTGCAGCTTTGCTACACCTCTCTCGTTGAAACCGGCAACGCCTTGATCGCCGGTGGCCGGCTGACAGATGCGCTGAGGCGCGTCGCCACCTTCGGCGTCACGCTCGCGCGACTCGACATTCGACAGGCGTCGGATCGCCATACGCAAGCGCTCGACGCCATCACGCGAGCCATCGGTCTCGGATCGTACGCGGAATGGGACGAGGCACGACGTCTCGAGTTTCTGATCCGTGAGCTGCCGAATCCGCGGCCGCTCGTGCCGATGAACCTGGCCACATCGCCCGAGATCGCGGACGTGTTCGACACCTTCCGCATGATCGCAAGCATGCCCTCCGAGTCTCTCGGCAGCTACGTCGTGACAATGACGCATCAGGCCTCGGACGTCCTCGTCGTCGAGCTGCTTCAGAAGGCGTTCGGCGCGACGCGACCACTGCGCGTCGTTCCTTTGCTCGAGACCGGTGCCGATCTGCGGCGGGCCCAGCAGATCCTTGACCGGCTGTTCGCGGTCGATTGGTACCGCGCGCGCATCGATGGCCAGCAGGAAGTCATGGTCGGCTATTCGGACTCGGCCAAGGACGTGGGCAGGCTCAGCGCGGGTTGGGAGCTCTTCAAAGCCCAGGAAGCCATCGTCGACTCGTGCCGTCGTCACAGCGTCAGGCCACTGCTCTTTCACGGGCGCGGCGGCAGCGTCGGTCGCGGTGGCGGACCAACGTACCTCGCGCTGCAATCGCAGCCCCCGGGGACGATCGACGGGCGGCTGCGCGTGACCGAGCAGGGCGAGATGATTCAGGCCCTCTTCGGGTTGCCCGAGATCGCGCACCGCACGCTGGAGGTCTACACGAGCGGGACACTGGAATCCTGGCTCGCGCCGTCGTCACGGCCTCTGGCCCCGTGGCGCGAGTGCATGGAACGACTATCGAGCGACGCGTGCGCGAGCTACCGGCGTATCGTCAGCGACGATCCGTCTTTTCTCGACTACTTCCGCGCGTCGACGCCGCAAGCCGAGCTCGAAGATGTCAACATCGGGAGCCGGCCGGCACGCAGAGAGAAGGGGTCCGGCCTCGACGGGTTGCGTGCCATCCCCTGGCAATTTGCGTGGACACAAACGCGCCTGCTGCTGGCGTCGTGGCTCGGGCTCGAGGAAGCGCTCGATCGTGCGTTCGAGCGCGGAGACGGCGAACTGCTGCAGACGATGTACCGCGAGTGGCCGCACTTTCGATCGGCGATGGATCTGTTCGAGATGGTGCTGGCCAAGGCGGACGCACGGATCGCGGCCGAGTACGACCGCCAGCTCGTGCCGGATCAACTGCAGCCGCTCGGACAGGAGCTTCGCGACCGGCTGGCGCGGGCGGCATCCGCGCTGCTGCGGGTCACGGGTCATCGCTATCTGCTGGAAGGGAACCAGGTATTGCGGCGCTCGATTGACGTTCGAAACCCGTATGTGGATCCGATCAACCTGGTGCAGATCGAAGTCGTTCGTCGTCTTCGTCAGGGAGATCACGATCCGCGACTCCACGACGCATTCGTCGTGACGGTGAATGGGATCGCTGCGGGGATGCGAAACACCGGGTGACGGTGGGGTCAGACCCCTTCATAGAGCTTCACACGTATCGACCGATCCAATCGGCCAGCGGACGCACATCGGCCATGACCTTCTTTACCGCGGCTACCGCCTTCCTCGACGCGAGCACCGGACCAGGCTCGATCATCTTGCCGGCGTGGATGTCCTTCATGCGCAGGAGATCGATGCGCGGGTGATCGGCCACGAATCCGCGCGGCGCTGAATTGACCGTTTCGTGCGTCCCCACGGCGTAGCCTTTTCGGCGAATCGTGCTGACGATCCTGACCAGCTCGCGGCCTGACTTGTCGTCGTCAATCGCGGCGCGAAACTTCTGGAGGACCGCCGGCTCCGGGCGATACATCCCGGTGCCGACATACAGACCGGCGGCGGACAGATTGATGTAAGTGCCGAGAACGCCAGCGGCGATGTGGTTCTTGTACGGCGCTCCGTCCCGCGAGAATCGCATATCGCGATTGATGCGCGAGAGGTGCGGCGTCCCCACCGGGTCGAGTTCGGCGACGAGTGCCTTCAGCGCGTCACGGCAGGAGCGTTCGTACACGTCCTTGTGAGCCTGAAACCACTCGCGATTGTTGTTGCGCGCAAGATCGCCGAAGAACTCGGTTGCTTCGCGGGGGAAGCCGGTGAATCCGTCGCCCATGAGCGGATTCTAGACCGGGTGGTGCATGATCAGATCGTGTTGCGCACGTTTCGATGCATTGCGGTCCTGGCGGTGTCGACGCTCGCGCTGATCGTCCCGCTCTGGACGGTGAACATCAAGGGTCAGCAGGCCAGTACGCCGCCGCCCCCGCCGTCGACGATAGGGCCGCCGACCCGGGCGGACCTGCTTCGCGGCCAGTACGGGCGCTACCGGGCGAACAACGATCTCCTCTTCTACCACCTGGACGTCCGGGTGGATCCCGACAAGAAGTCGATCGCAGGCAAGAACACGATTCGTTTCAGGATGCTCGCAGACGACACCCGCATCCAGCTCGATCTTGCCGCGAACCTCAACATCGACAAGGTCATGCTCGGCGCCACGCCACTGAAGTACGAGCGCGATCTCGACACGGTCTACGTCGACTTTCCGTCCACGCTGCGCTCGGGACGCGAATACACCATCGATTTTCACTATTCCGGCCTGCCGCAGGAGCAGGGCCGGTTCGGCGGCATGGCGTTCCGCACCGACGGCGCAGGACATCCCTGGATCACGACTGCGTGCGAAGACGAAGGCGCACGGGTATGGTGGCCGAACAAGGATCAATGGCGCGACGAAGTGGAGCGCATGCAGATCAGCATCGCCGTCCCCAGCGATCTGATGGACATCTCGAATGGACGCTTCATGGGCAAGACCGATCTCGGCGACGGCTACACCCGCTGGGACTGGCTCGTGCAATACCCAATCAACAACTACAGCGTCTCGGTAAACATCGCCCGCTACGAGCATTTTGCGGACAAGCTCGATGACCTGCCACTCGACTTCTACGTGCTGCCGCAGAATCTGGAGAAGGCGAAACGCCAGTTTGCGCAGGCAAAGCCGATGCTCGAGGCGTTTCGCAGCTACTTCGGCGAGTACCCGTTCGAGAAGGACGGCTTCAAATTGATCGAGGTCCCTTACTCGGGCATGGAGCACCAGAGCGCGGTCACCTACGGCAACGGCTTCGTGAACGGCTATCTCGATCGCGACTGGACCGGCATCGGCATCAGCCTCAAGTTCGACTTCATCATCGTGCACGAGAGCGGCCACGAGTGGTTTGGCAACGCGGTCTCGGCCGCCGACGTCTCTGACATGTGGATCCACGAGGGATGGACGACGTACCTCGAGAGCCTCTATGTCGAGAAGATGTTCGGCCACGACGAAGCCATCCGTTACGTCAACAGTTACAAGCCGAAGGTCCAGAATCGCGAGCCGATCATCACGCAGCGTGGCATGCATCGCCAGCCCCAGCAAGACATGTACTTCAAGGGCACGCTATTCCTGAACACGCTGCGGAGCGTCGTCAATGACGATACGGCGTGGTGGGCGCTGGTGCGCGACGTGTACCAGCAGTTCAAGTACCGCAACATCATGACCGAGGACGTCGTGCGCTTCTTCAACTCGCGCACGGCACGTGACTGGACGCCGATCTTCGATCAATACCTCCGGCGTTCAGCGATCCCGACACTGCAGCTTGCCTTCAACGAGCCGGGAAGCATGGCCTACCGCTGGAAGACCGATGAGCGCGCGTTCGCGATGCCGGTGCGCATCGGCCGTCCAGGCAACTGGACGATCGTCGAGCCAACGACGGACTGGAAGGTAATGCCGACGTCGCTGGGAAAAGAGACGATGGATGTGGCCACCGATCTCTATTACATCAACGTGGAAAAATCCTAGGCAGCGCAAGGCGGGTCTTTAATTTCAAGACCTGCCTCCACCAACCGAATTACTGCTTGCCGAAGTGCTGATTCTCGAGGCAGATGAATTCGATCAGTTCCTGGTCTGGCATGATGCGCTGGTTCACTCGAACCGTCCACGGGCGCGTGTAGAACTTGGCATCTTCCACCATGATGTCGATCTCCATCCGCCCGTAGCTGACGCGGTGGAAGCGCTCGGTGATCTTCGCGCGATCGCTCAGTGGAGTGCCGTTGATGTCCAGCCATCCGCCGTCGCGCAAACCAGTGGTCTCGACGACGAGCGTGTCACCGTCCCATTTGCCGACCGAGTAGCCGTACCACCATGGCTGCGGGTCGTTGCCCGGCAGCGATCTGCCGTCCGTAAAGATCTGACGGAGACCGGAACTCGCTTCGTACAGGATCACGAGGACGCCTGGCGTCTGGATGAACTTTCGCGGCGCGCCCTGCGTGTGGAACTGCACGATGCCCATTGGCAGGCAATGCGCCTCGGGGTTGTCCTTGCTGTTGTTGTCTCGCCGCTCCTTGAGGATCGCCGCACCTTCGGGGTTGAGCGGCGGCCCTTCCTTGATGTTCTGAGCGACATCCCGGAACGCCGCAACTGGCGGTCCGGATTGCGGCTCGGCCGCGGCACCTTGCCCACCGCCTCCCATGCCTTGCCACACGCCAGACAAATCGGGCTTGCCATCGGCGGTCTTCGGCACCGGTCCGTTGAGATCGGGCTCGCCCTTGGCATTGCGAGGAACGCCTGGCGGCAGGCGCACGTCCCATTGGCCCACGAGCGACGTCGATGCCACGATCACAGCAATGAGGACGGCAACCGGGAAGAAGGACCTCACCTCAGCCTCCGATATCCACGCGATGACGCATCAGGGTATCATCTGCAGCCAAGCAGGGTACCTTCATGAGAACGATCCTTGTTATTGCGTGCGTCGGACTGATCGCCTCAGCGATTCCAGCGAGCGCCCACCATTCGTTCGCCGCCGAATTCGATCGTGACAAGCCGATCACGCTGACCGGCACGGTGACCAAGCTCGAATGGACCAACCCTCACGCGCGAATCTACATCGACGTCAAAGACGAGAAGGGCAACGTCGTCAACTGGGACTTCGAGCTCGGGCCGCCCAATGGGTTGATGCGGCGTGGGTGGAACCGGAATTCGCTGAGACAAGGTCACGTCGTCACGATCGACGGCTTCCTGTCGAAGCTCGCTCCGCATGTCGCCAACGCTCGATCGGTCAAGCTGCCCGATGGACGCCAGGTTTTCGCGGGGTCATCGTTCGACGCCGGCCCAACTCAAGACGACTCAGGCGGCAAGTAGCCGCCACGCATACTCAGGTAGTCATCGTTCCGCACTGAATTGCACTGAGTAGCACTTCGCCGCCTTCCTCGAAAAACGCGAGACGGGGTGTCGGGCTGGACCTCGTCGGTCCGATAACAGATCCAGCTTGTCGACCGAGAAGCCATCCCCGAAGCGTAAAGCCGGTACCGCGGATCTGACGGCGATTGAGGGCGCGCTGCAGCTGCTCGCCCGCGCGGTCCGTCAATTTCACACGTACCCATCGACCAGCCCGCTCTGCGTCGACGCGGTGATGGCCTGTCACGACGCGCTCAAGTCCATCCCGCACCGCGATCGCGTGGCGTCTCGAATCGCACCGCACGAATTGATCGTCGACGATGCACACATCGGCGCCGGCACGGTCGTGGAGCACGAGTTGACGCGGCGGCTCTTCAAGTTGCGCGTCGCATCGCTCGACATCGAATGCGGCGCCACACCGCGTGATCTGTCGCGTTTCTGCATCGATCTGGTCGACTCCGACGATACGCACTCCGCGGACCTCAGCTTTGCCGAGCGCCTGGCCGAACACGGCGTCGGCGCGATCGTTCCAGAGATGGCGCAGCGTCCGGTCGTGATGGACGTCGGCGTTCCCGGTAGGCACACGACCGAGCTGCTGACTCACGAACGGCGGCGGCAGGAGGAGCTGGCGCAACCAGATGCGCCTGTCAGCTATCTCTATCCGCCCGATCGCGGATGGATCCGCACCGACCCGTCACAGAATGGCCTGTCGCAGGTCTCGCTCGTCGATCTCTGCGTCCTCGTGGACGATCCCGCCGACATCGCGACGATGCTGGTGCGTCTCACCGACGATGACGTCACCGGCCCCGACGCCAAGGCAACCGCGCTCGAGCGCAAGTACAGCGACGTTACGCGGCTGTTCTCCGCGCTCGATCCCCGGCTGGCGCAGGTCATGTTCGGCAAGCTCGCCCGAGCGGTACTGAACCTGGATCAGGATCGTCGCAACAACCTGTTGCAGCGGACGATCCTCCCCGGTCTGCTCGATGGCGATGCTAACGGCAAGGTCCTGCGCGATTTCCCGGACATGGACCTCGCCGAGTCAATCTGCCTCCTCCTCGATCTCGAGACAGCCGCGCCGGAGGTACTCTCCGCGGCGCTCAACCGGCTCGACCTTTCGACCGATCGCCGCGCCGCGCTCGTGCCGCTGATCGAAGAACGGATGCGAAGGGCGCGCAGCAGCGACGCCGACGCCATGAGCCTGGGGTCCTCCGGCGTCGAGCGACACGCGCGCGGGCTCATTCGCGTCGATGCGACCCGCGAAACCGACTTCTCCGAGTTCGCGGCATTCGACCTGTCCATGGACGCGCAGGCGGAGACGGCCGTTTCGGATGTTCGCACCGGCATCGCCGCGACCGACGTGCCGCTGGCCCAATTGCTGTGCGCGTCGCAGTTGGTGCGCATCGAGCGGAACCCCAATCTCGTGGAAGCCTTCCTGCGCCAGGGGCTCGATCTGATCGGGACTCTCGAGCGGACTGGACGATGGAATGACGTGATTGCGGCCGTGCAGGGATACCGGAACATCGGCGAGGAGTTACGACCGCGGCGGCCCGATGTCACCGACGTCATCGCCAAGGCGCTGAACGACTACTGCACGCCCACGCGCCTGCTCTCGATCGCCACGATGCACGAACGCGATGACGAGGGACGCACGATCGCTCGCCAGATGCTGGCGGCGCTCGGCTCCGCACTCGCACCAGGGTTGATCGAGTTGATGAATCGATCCGCGCACGAGGTCAGGGCGCGCGCCCTCGTGCCGGTGATCTGCGACATGGCGCCGATGCTTGCCCCGGCTCTGGTGGCCGAATTCGACTCGTGCGGGCCGTCGGCGGCGCGAGTGATCGTCAAGATCCTTGGCTACGCTGGACCAGGCTATGAAGCAGCGGTCGGGCGCTTCGCCGAGCACAACGATGTGCAGGTCGCGCGCGAGGCGATGCGCGCGCTCGCGCGTATCGGGACACCCACCGCCGCCATCCTCGTCGCCCGCCAGATTCGAGAGCGGCGCGACGATCGACACACCGCTGCCGAAGACGCCCTCTGGCATTTTCCGCCGGCGCAGACCGCAACACAGGTGCGCGAGCTCCTGCGATCGCGCGAGTTCGTGCTCAGTCACCCGCACACGGCCTCGCGGCTGATCGATCGGGCCACACAGTCACGGGTGCAGGGGCTCGACGAGGCGCTCACGAAACTCGAAGGGCTTCGTTTCAGGTTCTGGAAACCGAGCCTCGTCCAGGTGGCACTCAAGGCCAGGGAGCGCCGAGTGCGATGAGCACGCCGACGCAAACATCACCGCTCGATCCGCTCGCGGTCCTTCGCGGCCTCGCCAGCCTGCGCAAACTCGCCGGCTCGTACCCGCCCGGCCACCCGATGATCGCGCAGAAACTGCGCGAGCTCGACGAGGTAATCGCCGGACTTCTGCAGTCGAGCAGCCCCGTCCGCATTGACGTCATCCGCGGCGACGTCTTTCTCGACAGCGTCGCGTCGACCAACGACCACGTCGCTAATCAGCAACTGCTGTCACAACTATCAGCGCTCGGGATCGACAGCATTCACATCCACGATGGCGTGCAGCGCGACGAGCTCCTCGCCGTCGCCGAGTTCCTCTGGCAATACACCGAGTCCGGTGACTCGATGGCCTCGCAGCTCGCCGCGCGGAACGTGCACCACGTCAGCCTCGGCCGGCTGGTGCCGCTCGACACACGCTGGCGCGCGCAGAAGTGGGCCGACGCGCCCACTGGGCCGCTCGATCCCGACTATGCCGAATCGCTCATCATCGCGCAGCAGACCTGGGAGAACACCGCCTCAGGCAAGCCGCTCGACGTCGTCACGGTTCGCGATCTGGTGCAACTGCTGATCTACAAGGTCGCACGCAGCAATGCCGCGCTGGGACAAATCCTCGCCGTCAAGCAATACGAGAACCTCACGTACTGCCACTCGGTGAACGTCGCGATGCTCAGCCTGCTGCTCGGCAAACAGGTGGGGCTCGACGAACAGACGCTCGCGGCGCTGGTCGAAGCGGCGCTGCTGCATGACGTCGGCAAGACCCAGATCCCGCTCGATATCGTGCGAAAGCCCGGAGCGCTCGACAAAAGCGAGCGCCGGATGATCGAGGCGCACACGACACTGGGTGCGGAGATCCTGATTCAGACAGAAGGACTGCAGCCGCTGACGCCAACGGTAGCGCTCGAGCATCATCGCAGCGTGAAAGGTAGCGGGTACCCGGACCTCGGCGACGCGATCCCCCATCCGATGAGCCAGATCGTTTCAGTGGCGGACATTTACGAGGCGATCACGGGCGCACGCACTTACCAGGCGCCGACGCCTCCAGAACGCGCGTGCCTGATCATGGCTCGGATGGCCGGCGAAAAGCTGAACACCGGCCTGGTGAAGAAGTTCGTGAGCACCATCACCTTCTTCCCGGTCGGCTCGGTGGTGCGCACGAATCGCAATGAGCTGGGGCTGGTCGTCCAGACAAACGGGCGCGAACCGCTGCATCCGGTGCTGACGCTGGTCGACGAGGAAACCTACAAGCCCATTCGTCAGGTTGACACCTCGGAGCGCGAGTCGTCAGGCGGCTACGCGCGTCATATCAGTCAAAGCCTGCCGGCGCCCGACGGCCTCGACCTGCGGGTATTCCTCGAGCCCACGCGGCAGGCGGCGTAGTCAAGTCAACTTCACGCCCGAAACTCCCAACGTCCAATTCCCAACTCCCAAGCGCAGTTCGTCACACAGTGAGGCGCTGATGTGAGGCACTGATTGACTTCGCGAGAGGACGATGGCATCGTCGTCGGTCTCGAAGAACTCGGGACGCGCCCGGGTTCGTCGAACATTCCTCACCTCGGTGGACGTCATGCCGCCAACTCGCTCGAAAACACGCAAGATAGTCGGTTCTCCTGTGGTTCGCGATGCGCTCAATCAACTGAAGGCATTGCAACGGCGCCTCGGTCGCAGGCACGCGCCAAAGCTCGAAGGAAGCGACGACTGGAGGCTGCGCTGGAACATCATCCAGGAAGATCTGCTTCGTCGTGAAGTCGCCGCGGACGAAGCACTTCGCACGAAAGACCCGGAGCTGTGGAAGCAGAAGGAGGTGGCGCGCCTGGCACGCAATCGTGAAATCGCTGCGTTGAATCAGCGGCTGCGAAACGCTGGACTCCTCCCCGAATCTCTCCGGCCGTCACTGAAGCAACGCATGAAGAAACTGCAGCGGCTTGAATCCAGCAACCGCGCAGAAACCGCAAGGATCCGGGAGACCCGGTGAGACTTCTCGAACAATTTCAGCGTGGCATTCAACTCGCACTAGTGTCTTGCGGAGAACCGATATGACAGACACAGGTGAGAGGCTCGACAAAGTAGAAGGCCGGCTCGCAAAGGTCGAAGATTCGGTTGTGGGACTTCGGGCTGACGTCGATGGATTGCGGACCGATGTCGATGGATTGCGGACCGATGTAAATGGATTGCGGACCGATGTAAAGGGCCTGACGAGTCGAGTCACCACGCTGGAGGAAGAGACACGCAAGCTACGAATACTGGGCGAGGAGAATACGAGCCAGATTAAGTTGATCGCTGAGGTCCAGTCGCATCACGGAACCGTGCTCGAACAGCATTCACAACTGCTGAACCAGATCGTTAAGGACATCGAGCCGCTTAAGGTGTTGCCCGACCTCGTGCGACCACTCGTTCAGGATCACGAGCGCCGGATCGCGGCGCTCGAGAAGCGAGACACCTAGCTCCCGGCGAGGGCCTTCGCGATCGCGGCGCGCAGCGCTGGATCCTCCGGCGTGACCGCGCTCTCGAAGAACGCCACTACCTTGCCGTTCTTGTCGACAACGTACTTGCTGAAATTCCACGCCGGCAGGTTGCCCGATTGACCCAGGAAGGCATAGACGGGAGACTGCCCGGCGCCTTTCTTCGTGACGACCTTCTCGAACATCGGGAACGTCACGTCATACGTCAGCTTGCAGAAGGTTGCAATTTCCTGCGCAGTGCCCGGCTCCTGGCCGCCGAAATCGTTGCTCGGGAAACCGAGGACGTTGAACCCATTGCCCTTCATCTCGCGCTGCAGCTTTTCGAGCCCTTCGTACTGGGGCGTGAACCCACACTTGCTGGCAACGTTCACCACCAGGCTCACCTTGCCCTTGTACTGCGCCAGATTGCCTGGCTTCCCGTCGAGCGACATCGTTTGCAAGTCATAGAAGGAGCTCACGGCACCTCCCGCGGCACGCGGTTGCTGAGCAGCTGTGGGGGATGTCAGAACCAAGACGGCGACGGCCGCTGCCACGAACGCAATCAATCTCTTCCGCATCGCTGGTCCTCTGGAGAAGCCGCCGGAGGGCGGTAATGAGATATTAAGCGAAAAACCGCCGGAGACGGCCGCCTATCCCCCGATCGCGGGGGTGGTTCAGCTCGCCAAAAACGGCCCAAAATCTGGCATATTGAGGGGTGCCCCAGATCGAGATGATCAGAAGACTGTTACTGTTCGCCGCCTGCTC
>Ga0070667_100003940_pt1 | contig 12608 bp, 13 predicted proteins | sample KBSS33metaG_FD_64659 | JGI IMG/M metagenome (GOLD analysis project Ga0070667, IMG submission 64659) | Switchgrass rhizosphere microbial communities from Kellogg Biological Station, Michigan, USA - KBS S3-3 metaG | ecosystem: Host-associated > Plants > Roots > Rhizosphere > Soil ...
TGAACCAGGTCCGACGACCTCGCGACCTGGATATTGATCCACCGCCCCTCGCGCAGCGTCTGGGTGGCGTAGGCGTAATAATGCCCGTCAGGCGCGCGGATCACCGCCGGGTCGGGAAAATCCTCGTCGAGGATCGGATTGACGTAGGTGCCCCTCGCCGGGGCAAGCGCTTCATGAGTGGCCACGAGGCCGTCCATATGGCCGGAGCGCGACACGCGAAAGCGGGATTGTCCCCCCTCCACGCGCGCCCTTTCCTATTCGGCGGCGACGACCGGCTCGAGCCGGTCCTTCACCTTGTCTTCAATGCGGCGAAAGGTCGCGAGCGCCTGCCCGACGATCTGGTCCATATTGTAATAACGATAGGTCGAAAGCCGCCCGACGAACGTCACCCCCGGCGTCTCGTCCGCAAGCGCTTCATACTTCTTGTACAGCGCCTGATTCTCTTCGCGCGGGATCGGATAATAAGGGTCGCCTTCAGCCGACGGATATTCGTAGGTGATCGTGGTCACCGGCGACTGCTGGCCGGTCAGGTGCTTGTACTCGCTGATGCGGGTGAACGGCACGTCCGCCGACGGATAGTTGACCGTGCCGGTCTGCTGGAACTGCTCCCGCTCCAGCGTCTGGTGATCGAATTTCAGGCTGCGGTACGGCAGCTTGCCGAACCGATAGTCGAAATATTCGTCGATCGGGCCGGTGTAGATCAGGTGATCGTAATCGACCTCGTTCCGGATATCGCGAAAATCGACTCCCGTTCGGACCTCGATCAGCGGATGGTCGAGCATCCGCTTAAACATCGCCGTGTAACCGTCGCGAGGCATCGCCTGGAACGTGTCGGTGAAATAGCGGTCGTCGGTGTTCGTCCGGGTCGGAATGCGTGCGGTGACCTGCTTGTCGAGCTCGCTCGGGTCGAGGTCCCATTGCTTGCGGGTGTAGCCGCGGAAGAACAGCTCGTAGAGTTCGCGGCCAACCGCATTGATGACCACGTCCTCCGAGGTCCTGATCTCGTCGACGGGCTCGGCGCGCGACGCGAGGTAATCGGCCGCTTCATCGTCGGTCTTGAGGTCTAGGCCGAACAGCAGGTTGAGCGTGGTTCGGTTGATCGGGATCGGCACGAGCTTCTCGCGCACGTAAGCGAGGACGCGATGCTCGTATGGGCGCCATTCGGTGAACTGCGACAGATATTCGACCACCGCGTCGCTGTTCGTGTGGAAGATGTGCGGCCCGTATTTGTGATAGAGGATGCCGGCCTCGTTGGGCTCATCATAGGCGTTGCCCCCGACATGCGGCCGGCGGTCGATCAACAGCACCCGGGCACCGTGCTGGCTCGCCAGCCGCTCCGCAAGGACGGAGCCAGCAAAGCCGGCCCCGACGATCAGATAATCGTAACGGCGCTCATCCGCGCGCAAGGGCGGCGTCATTCCGCCGCGACGAGCAGCGCGGGGCTGGTCGCTCCCTTGCGGGTCCCGAGCAGATCGTGGATCAAGCCAGCCATGCGCCCCTGGGTCGTGTCCCAGCTGGTCGCCGAGAGCATGAGGTCGGCCTCGGCCAGCCATCCGCTTTCGGGACGATGCGACAGCTCGAGCGCGGCTTCGCAGGCAGCGACGAACTCGTCAGCGGTGGAAGCGATCTTCACGCCCTCGAGCTGACCGTAATGACGCACGACATCGCGGATCGGCGTCGACACCACCGGCTTTCCGCCCGCGAGATATTCAGGCGTCTTGGTCGGTGAAATGAACTGAGTGGATTCGTTCATCGCGAAAGGCATCAGCGCCACGTCCCAGCCCGACAGATAGGCCGGCAGCTGATCGTAGGTCTTGCCGCCGAAATAATGGATGTTTGGCCGCTTCGGCAGCTCGTCCTCGGAGATCTTCACGACCGGGCCGATCATCACGAACGACCAGTCGGGGCGCATCCGCGCCGCCTCGTCGAGCAAGGCGGTGTCGAACCGCTCGTCGATCACGCCGTAGAAGCCGAGCCGCGGCCGCGGCAGGTCTTCCTGGTCGGCGGGCTCGAACTGGCGCGCTCGCGCCTTCATGAAATGCGCGCGGTCGACCGATGACGGAAAGCAATGGATGTTGTCGTGCCGGTCCTTCTTGGCCTCGTAGAGGCTGGACCCGCCGGTGAAGACGATGTCGGCGCGGTCGATCAGCTCCTGCTCGAGCTCGAGCAGGTGCGCCGGAGCGAACTTGAACTTCGAAAGCTCGTCCATCGCGTCGAACACCGTGAGGTCGGAATCGATGTCGCGGCTGAAACTCAGCATCATGGGCGTATAGTACCAGGCGATCAGCGTGCCTTGGACGGTGGCGAGGTGCGCCTCGAGCAAGCGCTGCAGCGCCGCCTCGCGCGCATCTTCAGGCATGCCCTGCGGCATGTGCGGGACGACGACGCGGACGTTCGCCGCATCCGGCGCTTCGCGCACCTGCAGATAGGCGGTCTCGCGCGGACCGACCTCGACCGGCTCCTCCCAGAAAATGACGTCCATTTCGCGCGCGAAGCGGCTCATCAGGTGCTGCGGCCGCTGGAACACGAAGTTCCACCGCAAGTGCGAGAAGCAGATCAAAGTTGTGGGCTCGGTGTTCGGCGCCGAGGGCTCGGCTTCAAACTCCACTGGGACCCCGACGCGCGTCAGCATTTCTCTTTGTTCCTCCGTTGCATGTCTTGCCCGAGTGTTGAACGGCACGACTCGCGTTGCGGTTCCGTAACCTTGACCGAAGTTAATGCATTTCACCGCATGTTGCGGTGCAACAAGCGGCTACCTGCGCGATTGACCCGATGAACCGTGCGTGGAAGGAGCGGCAACACCGCTTAGATGGGGACGATTGCGCCAATGGCAACGACGATCGAGGAGCTGGAGAAGCGTCGCGAGCTTGCCAGGCAGGGCGGTGGCGAGAAGCGCATCGCCGCGCAGCACGCCAAGGGCCGGCTGACCGCGCGCGAACGGTTGTCAGTCCTGCTCGATCCGCACAGCTTCGAAGAATATGACATGTTCGTCGAGCACAATTGCGCCGACTTCGGAATGGAGGCGCAGAAGATACCCGGCGACGGCGTCGTCACCGGCTCGGGCACGATCGACGGCCGGCTGGTCTATGTCTTCGCGCAGGATTTCACCGTGTTCGGCGGTTCCCTGTCCGAGCGTCACGCGCAAAAGATCTGCAAGATCATGGACATGGCGATGAAAGTCGGCGCGCCGGTCATCGGCCTGAATGACTCGGGCGGCGCGCGCATCCAGGAAGGCGTCGCCAGCCTCGCCGGCTATGCCGAGGTGTTCCAGCGCAACGTCCTCGCCTCGGGGGTCATCCCGCAGATCAGCCTGATCATGGGGCCGTGCGCGGGCGGCGCGGTCTATTCGCCGGCAATGACCGACTTCATCTTCATGGTGAAGGACAGCTCCTACATGTTCGTCACCGGGCCGGACGTCGTGAAAACCGTTACCAATGAGGTCGTGACCCAGGAGGAGCTGGGCGGGGCGGTCACCCACACCACCAAGTCGGGCGTCGCCGACGTCGCGTTCGAGAACGACATCGACGCCTTGCTGGCGACCCGGGAGTTCGTCGACTTCCTTCCGCTCTCGAACCGCCACGACCTGCCCGAGCGGCCGTGCGAGGACCCGGTCGAGCGCGTCGAGGACAGCCTCGACACCCTGATCCCGCCGAGCGCCAACCAGCCCTATGACATGCACGAGCTGATCCGGAAGGTCGCCGACGAAGGCGACTTCTTCGAGCTCCAGCCGGCGCATGCCGCGAACATCATCACCGGCTTCATCCGCATCGAAGGACGCACCGTCGGAGTCGTCGCCAACCAGCCGATGGTGCTTGCCGGCGTGCTCGACATCGCCAGCTCGAAGAAAGGCGCGCGGTTCGTGCGCTTCTGCGACGCCTTCGACATCCCAATCCTGACCTTCGTCGACGTGCCGGGCTTCCTTCCCGGGGTCGCGCAGGAGCATAACGGCATCATCAAGAACGGCGCGAAGCTGCTGTTCGCCTACGCCGAGGCGACCGTCCCGAAGATCACCGTGATCACCCGCAAGGCCTATGGCGGGGCCTACGACGTCATGGCCTCCAAGCACCTCCGCGGCGACTTGAACTATGCCTGGCCGACCGCCGAGATCGCAGTGATGGGCGCCAAGGGCGCTGTCGAGATAATCTTCCGCGGCAAGACCGCCCAGGAAATTGCGGAACACACCGCCGAATATGAGGAGCGTTTCGCCAACCCCTTCGTGGCCGCGAGCATGGGCTTCATCGACGAGGTGATCATGCCGCACTCGACCCGGCGGCGGGTGGCGATGGGCCTACGCAAGCTCCGCAACAAGCAGCTCGAAAATCCGTGGAAGAAGCACGACAATATCCCGCTGTGACCGGGAACCTGCTCTTTGGCCTTGCATGCATCTTCATCGGCGGCGTGCTCGCCGTTCAAGCCCCGCGCGCCGCGATGGCCCAACTGCGAACCGGCGAGGCTAAAGGGCGCGTCAACAGCTTCCATCGCGATCGAAACCCGGTCGGCTTTTGGCTCTCGGTCGTGGCGACGGCCGTGGCCGCAATCCTCGGTCTCGCCTTCCTGCTCCTCGGCCTGGCTCAGCTGGGCACCTCCATGGGCCTCGCTAAATGAGCACCTACACCGCCACGATCCGCTGGACCCGCAACCCGACGACCGATTTCACGAAGGGCCAGTACAGCCGCGCGCATAGCTGGGAGTTCGACGGCGGCCTGACCGTCCCCGCCTCGCCCAGCCCGCACATCGTCCCCGCGCCGTGGAACGACCCCAACGGCGTCGACCCCGAGGAGGCGTTCGTCGCGTCGCTTTCGTCCTGCCACATGCTGTTCTTCGTCGATTTCGCTCGCCGCGGCGGCTTCGTCGTGGACAGCTACATCGATGAGGCCGAGGGCATTCTGGACAAGCGCAACGACGGCAAGACGGCGATGACGCGCGTGACCCTTCGCCCGAAGGTCGTCTTCTCGGGCCCCAACCCCCCGACGCCGGAAGAGATCGCCGACCTCCACCACCGCGCGCACGACGCCTGCTTCATCGCCAACAGCGTCACCACCGAAGTCACGGTAGAGCCCTGACTGGCACGGGTTGAACATTCGCGCGATTTCGTGTGTTCGCGCTTCGCATGACCCATCAGTTCAATCCAACCATCCTCCGCGAATATGACATCCGCGGGATCGTCGGCGACACGCTGACCGAAGCCGACGCTTATGCGCTCGGCCGAACCTACGCCGCCCTTGCCACGGGCGAAGGCGCGAAACGGATTGCCGTCGGCCGCGACGGGCGCACGCACAGCGGGATGCTCGAGGCGGCGCTGGTGCGCGGCCTCACGGAGGGCGGTGTCGACGCGGTGCTGATCGGCATGGGCCCCTCGCCCATGCTCTATTTCGCGACCCACTATCTCGACGTCGATGGCGGCATCCAGGTCACGGGCAGCCACAATCCGGCTGACTACAACGGGTTCAAGCTGCTTCTGAAGGGCCGTTCGGTGTTCGGCGCCGAGATCCAGGGCATCGGCAAGCGCGCGGCCGCGGGTGAGTGGAGCCAGGGCACCGGCACGACCGAGGAGGTCGATATCCGCGAGGCCTATGTCGACCGGCTGGTAGAGGACTTCGAAGGCAAGGCGTTCCGGATCGGGTGGGACGCGGGCAACGGCGCCGCGGGCCCGATCCTCGATATGCTGGTCGAGCGGCTGCCGGGCCAGCATCATGTCATCTTCAGCGAGGTCGACGGCCGCTTCCCCAACCACCACCCGGACCCGACGGTCGAGAAGAACCTCGCGGACTTGAAGCAGCTCGTCGCCGACAAGGGTCTCGACTTCGGCATCGCCTTCGACGGCGACGGCGACCGCATCGGCGCGGTCGACGGCAAGGGCCGGGTGATCTGGGGCGACCAGCTGCTGATGATCCTCGCCGGCCCCGTGCTCGAGGCCAATCCCGGCGCGACCCTGATCGCCGACGTCAAGGCAAGCCAGGCCTTTTTCGACCGCGTCGCGGAGCTCGGCGGCAAGCCGCTGATGTGGAAGACCGGCCACAGCCTGATCAAGTCGAAGATGAAGGAAACCGGCGCGCCGCTTGCCGGCGAGATGAGCGGCCACATCTTCTTCAAGCACCGCTGGTACGGCTTTGACGACGCGCTCTACGCGGCCGTCCGATTGATCGAGGCGGTCAGCGCCTCTGGCCGGAGCCTCACCGAGATCATGGACGCCATGCCCAAGACGAGCACGACGCCCGAGCTGCGCTTCCAGGTCGACGAGGTGCGCAAGTTCGCGATAGTTGAGGAAGTCCGCGACCGGCTCGCCGCCGACGGCGCCAAGGTCGACGCGACCGACGGCGTGCGGGTCAGCACCGCCGACGGCTGGTGGCTGCTGCGCGCGTCGAACACGCAGGACGTGCTGGTCGCGCGGGCCGAAGCGGCGGACCAGCAGGGGCTCGACCGTCTCGTCGCGCAAATCGACGACCAGCTGGAGAAGTCAGGCGTCGAGCGCGTCGAAGCCGCGCACTAAGGACAAGGAGAGGTCACGATGAGTTTTGGGATGTTCGAAGCCTCGGTTCCTGTGTTCGTGAATTCGCTCAAGGACATGCGGTCGTGGCTCGACAAGGCGGTCCTCGAAAAGGGTGAGGCTGAGCTTATGGACGCCCGGCTCGCGCCTGATATGCGTCCACTCCCGGCGCAATATCAAATGGCGTCTGATTCAGCGAAAAATGCCCTTGCTAGGCTCACCGGCACGGACGCGCCGTCGATGCCGGATATCGAGCAAAGCTTCGTGGAGCTCAGGGACCGCTGCGATCGTACGATCGCCTATCTCAACGGCTTCAATGCGGCCTCCCTAGCGAGCAGCGAGGGGCGCGAGGTTTTGCTAAAGTTTCCGAATGGGTCGGGTTACCGGTTCGTCGGATCGCACTACCTGACGGGATTCGCGCTACCCAACTTCTTCTTTCACGTCACGACCGCTTACGCGATCCTTCGCAATGCCGGCGTCCAACTGGGGAAGCCGGACTTCCTGCAGCATTTGGGCCCTCCGAACCTGGCAGCCTGAGGTTCGACCGCCAGGCTCAATCATCCTCGTCCTCGTAGCCAACCAGGTTCAGCTCGCACGCCTTGATCTGGTGCGTCATGCACCAGTGCTTGAGCGCTTCCTCACGGCCATGGGTGATCCACACCTCTGACGGAGCGAGCTCGCGAATGGTCATCGTCAGCTCGTCCCAGTCGGCATGGTCGGAGATGATCAAAGGCAGCTCAACGTTGCGCTGGCGGGCCCGCTGGCGGATCCGCATCCAGCCTGACGCCATCGCGGTGACTGGGTCGGGCAGGCGCCGCGACCAGCGGTCGTTCAGCGCGCCCGGCGGAGCGATGACGACATGGCCGGCCATCTCCTGCTTGGTGGCGCCGGCCGTATGTCTCAGCTCGCCCAGCTCGACGCCAAACTCCTGATAGAGCTGGTTCAGCCGCTCGATCGCGCCGTGGAAATAGATCGGGGCATCGTGGCCGCGCGCGCGAAGCTCGGTGACGATGCGCTGCGCCTTGCCCAGCGCATAGGCGCCGACGAGCACGCAGCGGCTTGGGTCGGAATGCAGGCGGTGGAGCAGCCGGTCGATCTCGCTGCCGGTGTCGGGATGGCGAAAGACGGGGAGCCCGAACGTTGCCTCGGTCACGAACACGTCGCACGGCACTGGCACGAAGCAGGGGCAGGTCGGGTCCGAACGCCGCTTGTAGTCGCCGGAAACGACGATGCGCTCTCCCCTATGCTCCATCACGATCTGGGCCGAGCCGAGCACGTGCCCGGCGGGAACGAAGCGGACGTCCACCTCGCCCACCCGCAGCGTATCGTCATAGGCGATCGGCTGGCCCGACTGCGGCCCGTAGCGAGTCGCCATGATGGCCAGCGTTTCCGGCGTCGCGAGCACCGCGCCGTGGCCGCCGCGCGCATGGTCGGCATGGCCGTGCGTCACCCAGGCGCGGGCCTTCGGCACCGACGGGTCGATCCATGCATCGGCCGGCTCGATGTAGATGCCCTCGGGGCAGGCTTTGATCCAGGAACCCAATCGCGCCATCGGGAGCTATATAGGGCAACGCACACGAAGTTCCCGGGAGGACAGGATGGATCAGGCAAGTTGGTGGATCATCGACGTAATCGGACCGGCGATCCTGCTGATCGTACTGGTCTGGCTGGTGATGCGACGACGCTCGACCGGGAAGACCGGCCGGACCGAGCAGGCGACCCGCGACCTCTATCGCGAAGAGGAGCAGCGCCGGCGCGAGGGGACTGACGACCTCTGACCCAGGCGGGGCTTCCGGGGGCGGTCGAACGCTGGTTCCAGGCCAAGGGCTGGGCGCCGCGCCGGCACCAGCTCGAAATGCTCGAGCTCGCGCGAAAGGGACGAAGCGCGCTGCTGGTTGCCGCAACTGGCGCGGGCAAGACGCTCGCCGGTTTCCTGCCCACGATCTGCGAACTCGCGGAGCAGCCGGCGGAAGGCCTGCACACGCTTTACGTTTCGCCGCTGAAGGCGCTGGCGGTCGATGTCCAGCGCAACCTGATCGGGCCGGTCGAGGAGATGGAGCTCGGCATCCGCGTGGAGACGCGTACCGGCGACACGCCGTCCGACCGCAAGGCACGACAGCGGGTGAAGCCGCCGCAGGTGCTCCTGACCACGCCCGAGTCGCTGAGCCTGCTGCTGAGCTACCCCGACGCCGCGCTGATGTTCGAGAAATTGAGGACGATCGTCGTCGACGAGCTGCACGGCTTCGCCAAGGAGAAGCGCGGCGACCTCCTGTCCCTGTCGATGTCGCGGCTGCAGAAGCTCAGCCCCGGACTGCGCCGCGTCGGCCTGTCGGCGACGATCAGCGATCCCGATGCCTACCGGTCATGGCTGGCGCCCGACGCCGACATGGATTTGGTCGACCTGGTGCTCGGCGATCCGGGCGCCGAGCCCGACCTCTCGATTCTGATACCCGAGAACAAGATACCGTGGGGCGGCCACTCCGGACGCCATGCGGCGCGCGAGGTGATGACGCTGATCGAGCATCACAAGACCACGCTGGTCTTCTGCAACACGCGCAGCCTCGCCGAGCTGATCTTCCAGGACCTCTGGGCGGTGAACGACAACGCCCTCCCGATCGGCATCCACCACGGCAGCCTGGCGGTCGAGGCGCGGCGCAAGGTCGAGGCGGCGATGGCTGCGGGACGGCTGCGCGGACTGGTCGCGACCGCCAGCCTCGACCTTGGCATCGACTGGGGCGACGTCGACCTGGTCGTGCAGATGGGCGCGCCCAAGGGCAGCTCGCGCCTGCTGCAGCGGATCGGCCGTGCCAACCACCGGCTCGACGAACCGTCCAAGGGCATCCTCGTCCCCGGCAACCGCTTCGAATATCTCGAAGGGCGCGCGGCGCTCGACGCGATCGACGACGGCGAGCTCGACCCCGAGGTCTTCCGACCCGGCGCGCTGGACGTCCTCGCCCAGCATATATTGGCGATGGCGGTCGCCGCCCCATTCCAGCAGGACGAGCTGCTGGCCGAGGTCCGATCCGCAGCGCCCTACGCGGGCCTCAAACAGGAAACGTTCGAGGAGATCCTGAGCTTCATTGCGACCGGCGGTTATGCGCTGAAAGCCTATGACCGCTTTCGCCGGCTGGTGCCCGAGTCCGGCGGCATGTGGCGCATCGCCAAGCCCGCGGTCGCCCAGCAACATCGCCTCAACGCCGGCGTGATCGTCGAGCAGCCGCTGCTCACCGTCCGCTTCCGCAACGGTCGCAAGCTCGGCACGATCGAGGAGGGCTATGCCTCGACGCTCAGCCCCGGCGATAATTTCTATTTCTCGGGCCTCAGCCTCGAAGTCGAGCAGTTCAAGGACACCGACATCATCGTCCACGCCTCGTCGAAGCGGGCGCGGATCGTGACTTACGGCGGCCAGCGCATGTCGATGTCGACTCACCTCGCCAACCGCGTCCGCCACATGCTGTGCGACCGCAACGACTGGAGCCGCTTCCCGGACGACGTGCGCGAATGGCTGGAGGTGCAATCGGAGCGATCGGTCCTGCCCGAGCCGCACCAGCTACTGGTCGAGACCTTCCCGCACGAGAAGCAGCACTTCATGGTCGCCTACAGCTTCGAAGGCTGGAACGCGCACCAGTCGCTCGGAATGCTGCTGACCAAGCGGATGGAGAAGGCAGGCTTGAAGCCGCTAGGCTTCGTCGCCAACGACTATGCGCTCGCCTGCTACGGGCTAGAGCCGATCACCGATCCGAAAGCCCTCTTCTCCGCCGACATCCTGGAGCAGGAGTTCGTCGACTGGGTCGAAAGCTCTTACCTGCTTAAGACTGCCTTCCGCGAGGTGGCGGTGATCGGCGGGCTAGTCGAGCGCCAGCATCCGGGCCGCAAGAAGACTGGCCGACAGGTCAGCTTCTCGACCGACCTCATCTACGACGTGCTGCGCCGCTACGAGCCCCAGCATCTGCTGCTGCGCGCCGCGTGGGACGATGCGCGGCGGCGGATGACCGAACTCGGACGCCTCGTGCGGCTGGTCGACCGGGCGTCGGCGACGATGCTCCACGTCGAGACGGGACGAATCACGCCGATGGCGGTGCCGCTGATGGTGATCGTCGGGCGCGAAGCCCTACCGCCAGGAGCCGAGGCCGACGAAGCGCTGCTGACACAGGCCGAAGCCCTGGCCGAAGCCGCGATGAGCCTTGGTTAGCGAGCGTCAATCATTCTGAACGGCGGGCCAATGGCCGCCTCAGCGCTCGTTCAACTGCCGTAACGAGAATCAGGGCCAACGAAGAACGCAATAAGGGGTTGGTCATGAAGTCTCGTTTTCTGATTGGCGTCGCGTTGCTGGCTGCGGTCGGCGCGACCATCGGGGGAACCGCCGCTGCGCAGCGGCTTGGGCGCCTGCAGCAGATCATGCAGCGCGCGCAGGAACGTCGCAGCCAGCAGCCGGCGGACCCGAACCCGACGCCGATCGCGGGTCCCGGCGATTACCGTTTCACCTTCGTCCACGACGGCGTCGCACGCGAATATCTCGTGCACGTTCCGAAGAGCTATCGCGGCAAGCCGACGGCCATGCTGGTCGCGCTTCACGGCGGCGGCGGCGACGCGGACTTCCAGGCCGACGATTCGAAGTACCGGCTCATTTCGAAATCGGAAGCGGCCGGATTCATCGCCGTCTTCCCGAACGGCTACAGCCGCATGCCGAGCGGCATCCTCGCAACCTGGAACGCCGGGGCCTGCTGCGGTGCGGCGCAGAAGAACGACGTCGACGATGTCGGCTTCCTTCGCGAAGTGATCGCCCGCGTCGAGCGCCAGGCCCGCATCGACCCTGCGCGCGTATTCATGACCGGAATGTCGAACGGAGCGCTCATGAGCTGGCGGATGGCGTGCGAGGCCAGTGACATCATTCGCGGGATCGCTCCGGTCGAGGGGACCGACAATACAAAACATTGCACTCCCTCGCAGCCGGTGCCGGTGATCGAGTTCCACGCGCTCGACGACGATCATGTTCCGCTGAATGGAGGCAAGGGCGTCAGCGCGCTGACCGATACGGACTTCGCGTCCGTCCCCGCGACCCAGGCGAAATGGGTGAAGTTGAACCGGGCCGACCCGCCAGCGAAGCGCGTGCTTTCGGTCAGCGGCGCGCATTGCGACCTTCATCCAGCGAGGTCCGGCGGTGCGCCGGTCGAGCTGTGCCTCACCGACACCGGCGGCCACAGCTGGCCCGGAGGCGGCACTCAGCAAGGCCGGAAGCAGCCGAGCATGGCGATCAGTGCGAACGATCTCATGTGGAGCTTCTTTTCGTCGCTTTGACGTTGCACCGGCCAGCCAGGCAGGCGAGGATGAGGCATGCGTAATGCGTTCCTTTTCCTCGCCGCCTTCCCCCTTCTGTCGGGATGCGTCGGCACCATCGCCAAGACCGCGGTCGACGTCGTCACCCTGCCGGTGAAGGTTGCCTCCGCGGGGGTCGACGCGGTGACGACCAGCCAGAGCGAAGCCGACGAGAAGCGCGGCCGCGAAATCCGCAAGGAAGAGGAGCGGCGCGGCAAGGAAGCCCGGCTTGCCGAGGAGCGCTGCCGCAAGGGGCAGCCCCTCCCGACCGACAATTGCCAAACGAGCCAGCCGCGCTAACGCGGCGCGCGTGCGGTACTTCCTCGACACCGAATATAATGGCTGGGGTGGAGCGCTCCTCAGCCTCGCGCTGGTGCCGGATCACGGCGAGGAGCTGTACCTGACGCTGGCCTGCGATGGCGTCCTCGAGCAGTGGGTCGAGCGCAACGTCGTCCCCTACCTCGATTCAGTCCCGCATCATCTGGCCTCGCCGCGCCTCAGCCGCGCGGATGCCGCCCGGGCGGTTGCGCATTATCTGGCCGGCGACGACGACCCGCTGATCGTCGCCGACTGGCCGGAGGACGTGGCCTTGTTCAATGCGCTCCTGGTGACCGGCCCGGGAATCATGGCCGAGGTCGCCGAATTTACCTGCCGCGTCGTCCAGCTCCCCGGGTTCAGCACTGCCGCCAACAGCAAGGTTCCGCACAACGCGCTGCACGATGCCCGCGCCCTGCGAGATCATATTCTTGCGATGGAATGATTATTCGGCGGCTGTTTTCAGTCCGACCGATTCGCGCTCGATCCA
>Ga0070667_100003945_pt1 | contig 12596 bp, 10 predicted proteins | sample KBSS33metaG_FD_64659 | JGI IMG/M metagenome (GOLD analysis project Ga0070667, IMG submission 64659) | Switchgrass rhizosphere microbial communities from Kellogg Biological Station, Michigan, USA - KBS S3-3 metaG | ecosystem: Host-associated > Plants > Roots > Rhizosphere > Soil ...
TCGCTCTGGTTCTGGATCACGCCGTCGCGGGTGTAGCCGGCATTGTTGACAATGATGTCCAGTCCACCGAATTGCTCCAGCGCAGTGTTCACAAACCGGGCGCCAAACTCCGGCGCGTTGATGTTGCCGACCAAGGCAACAGCCTCGTGGCCGATCGCCCGGATCGCCGCGACGGTCGCATTGGCCGGGGCCTCGTCGAGATCGTTGACGACCAACTTAGCTCCTTCAGAGGCGAGCTTCAGTGCCGTCGCACGGCCGATACCGCGTCCCGATCCGGAAACGATGGCGACCTTGCCGTGCAGCTTGCCCGACATACCTCTCACGTCGTCGTGCCGTAGAGCGTCACGACACAGGCGCTGCCCAGGCCTAAATTATGTTGGAGACCCAGGCGCGCGCCCTCCACCTGGCGCGAGCCTGCCGTGCCGCGCAGTTGCTGGGTCAGCTCATAACATTGGGCCAGGCCGGTGGCCCCGAGAGGATGTCCCTTGGAGAGCAGCCCGCCCGAGGGATTGGTGACATGATCGCCTCCATAGCTGTTGCGGCCATCGCGAATATAGGCTTCCGCGCCGCCTTCCGGGCACAGGCCCAGGCCTTCATAGGTGATCAGCTCATTGGGAGCAAAGCAGTCGTGCAGCTCCACAACCTGCACATCCGCGGGGCCAATACCAGCGTTTTCATACACCTGCCGTGCCGCCTCGCGTGTCATATCGTATCCCGCGACTGACATCATCGAACGACCTTCCCAGGTGCTTGCATAATCGGTAGTCATGGCCTGAGCGACAATCTCCACCGGAGCTTTCAGCCCCCGTCGCGCGGCGAAAGTCGATGACACCAACACCGCGGCAGCGGCACCGCAGGTTGGAGGACAGGCCTGCAGGCGGGTAATGGGGCCGAATACGTGCTTCGACTCCATCACCTCCGCGAGTGTGATCGGTGTCCGGAACAAGGCTGATGGATTGTTAGCGGCGTGGCGGCGCGCCTTCACCGAGATCATCCCGAACACCTCATCGTGAATGCCGTACCGTTGTTGATAATCCATGGCAGCACCGCCAAACTGTTGTGCCGCCATGGGGGCAGTGGCATCCCAGCCCTGAATCTCAACCTGCTTGGACAGGTGATAGTCGAGCGTGCGCTTGCGATCGTTGAACACCAGGCCCAACGCACCGGGCGCCATCTGCTCAAAACCGACCGCAAGAATGCAGTCGGCGGCCCCGCATTCAATCATTTGCCTGGCGAGAAACAGCGCGGTCGATCCAGTGGAACAATTGTTGTTGACGTTGATGATCGGAATGCCGGTACAACCTACCCGATAGATGGCCGACTGGCCCGCGGTGGAATCCGCATAGACGAAGCCGGCATAGGCCTGCTGAATCTCGCCATAATCCAGGCCAGCATCCTGGAGCGCCAGTCGGATCGCCTTCTCGGCCATCACGTCCCAATCTTCGCTTTGTCCGGGTTTGGCAAAAGGGATCATGCCAACTCCGGCGATGCGCACGTGCTTCATGCGCCCGCCATGAACCGTTCGACATATGTCAGTGTCAACGGCGGCGCCTCCTGCATCGGATAGTGGCCCGATTCGGTGATGGGCTGGACCACGAGATTCGTGCAGAGCGGCGCCAGAAGCTCGCGAACCATCGCGGCGCGCATGACCTCCGCATCCTGTTCTCCTGTTATCGCGAGCACCGGCACGCGAATCGGCAACCGCGGATCCGGGAGGCCCTGCTTGCCAAACAGATCGACGTAGTCGGCCGCGGCCTGAGGGTCGGCCGTCTCCTGCCAGCGAGCTGCCTTGAAAGCTCTCCAACCGGGGGAGAGTCGATCACCCCACATCAGTTCCAGTCCCGCCAATCGTTGGTTCGTGCCTGCGAGGGCCACACTGCGCAGGTAGTCGAGGGTGGCCGCATCGGCTCCCAGTCCTGCCGGCGGGGGCGGAGCGATCACAACTACCCGTTCAACTCTTTCGCGCTGTGTCTGCGCGAGGTGCAAAGCGATGAGGCTGCTCATCGAATGACCGACCACCCCGAAACGCGCCCAGCCGAGTGAATCCGCTGTTTGAAGCACATCTGCAGCTGCTTCCGAGAGCGTGTGCACACCCCGTATCGCGCGCGACCGGCCGTAGCCTCGCAGGTCTAGGAACGCCCAGCTGCCCCGCTGTGTGTCAATCAGCGCGCGGCACTGGTCCCAGCTCGATGTGTCAGACATCCAATCATTGAGCAGGATCAAGCGCGTCGGCCCGACACCCACCATGCTGTAACCCAGTATCTCTGCCATCATCTGACTCCATCTCGTTGTGCGGCGGCCAGCCAACTTTCGGCGAGCTCTACCCAATAATTGGCCCCGATCGGCAATATTCTGTCATTGAAATCGTAGCCGGGGTTGTGCAGCATGCAGCCCCCCTGATGATCCGGACCATTGCCGATCCAGACATAACTTCCTGGTTTCTCGAGCAACATCCAGGCAAAATCCTCCGAGCCCATAACCGGCCGCACATCGCGCAGGACATTGTCGGCGCCGACGACCCGCTCGGCCACGGCCGTAACGAACTCAGTTTCGGCGGGATGATTCAAGGTCGGCGGGTAGCGACGATCGTAACTGAACTCAACAGTCGCGCCGTGCGCAGCTGCAATACCCTCACACAACCGGCGCATGCGTTTTTCGAGGTCGTTCTGCACTTCGGTGCTGAAGGTACGCGTCGTACCCGCGATCGTGGCAACTTGAGGTAGGACATTCGTACTCTCACCCGCGTTGAACATCGTAACACTGATCACGGCTGGCTCGAGTGGCTCGACGGTACGTGCGGCGATCTGATTCAAGGCCAACACGATCTCGCTGGCGATACAGATGGCGTCGATTCCAGTGTGTGGGAAGGCGCCATGTGCACCTCGTCCATTCACCTTAACTTCAAAGAAATCCGCCGAGGCCATCATGGGACCCGGTCGAACCACAATCTGTCCGGCGGGCACGATCGGGTAGTTGTGCATACCGAACACCGCATCCATCGGAAATTTCTGGAACAACCCCTCCTGCGTCATACGGCGCGCGCCTGCTTCATTTTCCTCGGCGGGCTGGAAAATGAAGTGGACGGTGCCATCGAAGTTGCGCGTCCGCGCCAGGCAAGCCGCGGCGCCCAATAGCATTGCCATGTGGCCGTCATGGCCGCAGCCGTGCATTTTTCCCACGACCTTCGACGCATGGCTGAAATCGTTGAGCTCCTGAAGATGCAACGCGTCCATGTCGGCACGCAGCCCAACAGAGCGGGCGCTGCTTCCGGCGCGCAAGGTACCCACAATTCCCGTCACTGCCAGACCGCGGGCGACTTCGATACCCCAGCTTTCCAATCTGGCGGCAATGAAATCGGCGGTTTCGTGCTCCTCATAGGCTGTTTCCGGATGGGCATGGAGATGATGGCGCCAGCTCCTCATCTCCTCAGCCAGTCGGGCGATTTCCGGTCTGACGCGCATGATAGTGAGTTTAGATTTTGCGATCGGCGGCGGCCCAGTAGGCCGCGCGCAAATTCTTTTTCATGATCTTGCCACTGTCTTCCCGCGGCAGGTTTGAGTCGATCCGCACGAGGCCAGGAGTGCGCAAGCCGCCCAACCGATGGCGCAACCACGCGGTAATTTCCTCTGGCGTCAACTTTGCGTCGTCCAACAGCTCGACGTGCGCACAGACGGACTCTCCCAGATCATTGCTCGGAATGCCGAACACGGCGCAATCCTTTACGCCCGGCATCGTAATCAGCACCTGCTCGATTTCGGCAGGGTAGATGTTGACACCGCCGGAAATGATCAAGTCCCGCTTGCGATCGAGCAGGAAAAGGTAACCGTCGTCATCGCAATAGCCGATGTCCCCCACTGTGATGAGATCGCCCTGCTGCACCTCGCGACGCTTTTCCGGCAAGCCCCTGTATTCGAAGTCCGGCAGGTTGTAGTTGCGGCAGAAGACCTCGCCTGCCGTATTGGGGGGAAGCTCGTTACCCTGGTCGTCCAATATCTTGACCACGCAGTTGTTGAGTGGACGGCCCACTGTACCCGGCTTTGCCAAGGCCTCCTCACTGCCGTGGATGGTGACGGTTCCCGTCTCGGTGCCACCGTAGAATTCGTGGATCACAGGCCCCCACCAGTCGATCATCCGCCGTTTGATCTCAATGGGACAGGGAGCTGCGGCATGGGTCACGCGCCGCAGCGAGGTGAGGTCAAATCGGTAGCGGATGTGCTCCTCGAGACGCAGGAGCCGGATAAACATGGTCGGCACCATGTTGAGGTGGGTGATCCCATAGTGCTGGATCATCGCGAGCAGCTTCAGCTCGTCGAACTTCGGCTGCAGCACCACGAGCGAACCGGGCTCTATGGCGCGCATTGCGGAAAAGTTCGGTGCGGGATGATAGAGCGGCCCGGTCACCACCAATCGGACTGGCGTGCCGCGGGGGACGCCAAAAATCTCGTCGACGATGCTCAAAGCCCGATCACGCGCTTCCCCTTCGGCAGGCGCGCGTACAACTCCCTTGGGACGGCCGGTGGAGCCGGATGTATAGACAATGCTGCCGCGTGCGCTACGCGGAGACTCTGTGAGTTCCGGCTGCGCCCGGACCCATTGTTCCCAGTCAGTTGCACCCTGGGCGACGGAGCATGCGGCCGCCGGGATGTGATAGGCCTCCGCAATCTCAGGCGGCGTTGCAACCGACAGAACGGTACAGTCGCCCGGAAGGTTGCCTGCCAACTTTGCGAGCAGGTCAGAATGCGCCACGAGCACCCGCGCACCGCTGTCTCGCAAAATATACGCAATCTCCTCAGCGGTGCCGTGCCAATTGATAGGCACTGCATATGCTTCTACACCCTGCGCGGCCAGAGTCGCGACAAAAAATGCTATGTCGTTCCTCAGTAGCAGCGCGACAGTCTCACCGGGCTGGACCCCGAGCAACTTCAAGCCACCCGCGGCGTGGCGCGCCAGCGACGCGAGCCCGGCGTGATCTAGATGGCGATCACCCGCCAGAATCCCCGCAATCTGCCTGCTCGCCTCCAACCCGCACTCCTCTATCGGCCATTTCGACCTAGTTTCCGCGCAGGGGCCAGCGCAGTCCATTCCCTCATCTGGGGGGGTGCCCACGGAACCCCAATACCCCCCCAACTATGGTGATTGAGGGCAGACTCGCCCTCCGATCATGATTTGCACAACCGTCACGGTGTCAGTCCCTACCATAAGAGGAATCATGACCAAGTACCTCTCTCGGCTGCTCACACTGGGAACCTTGTTGACGTCTTCGGTCGTCGCTGCAGTTGAACCGGACAGCGACAACAATCAGCTCGAAGAAATCGTCGTAGTGGCCCGGCAACGCGCCGAGCCGCTTCAGGCGGTACCCGTCTCCGCGACCGCATTCACAGGGAGTATGCTGAGCAGTCGCGGGATCACCGACATCAAGGAAGTGCTCACAGTCACGCCAAACGTTTCCGAACCCGATCTCACGGGCGCAAGCAACAACGTCGATATTGTCATCCGTGGCATCTCAACCAACACCCGCAATGCCGGCTTCGAGTCGGGCGCAGGCGTCTATGTTGACGGTGTGTACGCGGGTCGTTCGAATGGCGTCACCGTTCCACTCGTCGGCATCGACGGCCTGGAAGTGCTTCGCGGTCCACAGGGCACCAATTTCGGCAAGAATACGACGGCCGGTGCCATCAATATCCGCACCATTCAGCCCAAGCGCGATGTCCTGGAATCCGGCGGCGAGCTCGAATACGCCAGTTTTGCGGACAAATCAGGCAACGCCTTTGTCAATCTCCCGTTGGGCAACGCGGCGGTCCGCGCGACCGTCTTCGGGCGCAAGAGCAACGGCTACGTGCTCAATGTCGCCGACGGCGACCACTACGCCAATCAGGGATTCTATGGTGGGCGGCTGCAGACAAAGCTATGGCTGGGAGAGCGCCTCGACCTCACGTTATCAGGCGACTACCGGCGGGACGACCATGACGCCAACTATCCGGAAATCATCAAACCCGGCTCAGTTGGCACATTGGTGCCCGGTCCGTACACGGAAAGTGTTGATTATCGGCCGTTGGAGACGGGTGTGCGCTGGGGACTCAACGCCACACTGAACTATGCGCTCGGCGACTACACGCTGACGTCCATTACCGGATACCGAGCAAACGAAACAACCGATCACGCTGACAATGACAACAGCACTAATCCAGCCGCGACGGCCCACGTGATTTTTTACGACAACGTAAAGCACAGCTCGGAAGAGATTCGCCTGGCCTCACCGAACAATGGCCCAATCACGTTCGTGGCCGGCGGTTATTTCCTCGACATGAAAATCGATTCCTTCCGCCGCGCCGGATTCTCCCAGGGGGACATCGATCTTCATGTCAATGTCCACAATCAGAACCGGGCACTGTACTTCGACAGCCAGATCGGCCTGGTGGACAGACTGAAACTGGACGCCGGGATTCGCTATACCAGCGAAACCAAGCACCTCGAAGGTTTCAACCAGACGGTCACCGTCCGCACCCCGGGCGGGCTCCCTGCGTATTTTCCTGATTTCGCTGCCCATCCCGACCGCCTGGAAACCAATACGGTCACACCCAAGGCAGGTCTCAGCTTCGAGCTGGCACCTGACATCAACACCTACTTTACCTTCTCCCGCGGGTACAAAAGCGGCGGCTGGAACCCGGACTTCTCGACGGCGGTTGTGACCAACACACAGAAGTTCTCGGATGAGAAGGTCGATAACTACGAGGTCGGGATAAAATCGCTCCTGTTGGATCATCGCCTGCGCGTGAACGTGGCGGTATTCAACATGGACTTCACCAATCAGCAGGTGCAGCAGCAGACCGGAATCCGGTTTGACATTACCAATGCCGGCAAGTCCCGCATCCGCGGCGTCGAGTCCGAGCTCGCCTTCAAGGCTGCAGACTTTCTCACCCTGGGCGGTGCGCTTGGCTACATCGATGCCAAGTACCTGGAATATCCGGGCTGCGTCGCAGGGTCGCCCATTGACTGCAGTGGCAATCGACTCATCAACGCGCCCAAATTGACCGCCAGTGCGACTTTGGACCTGTCCGCGCCGCTGCCTTCCTGGGGACGGGTTCTGGGCCATTTCGAAGACTCCTACCGCAGCAACTACTACGCGGCCGTTTACAACGGGGAGCTCGATTCGACAATCGGCGTGGCCAACGCCCTGTTGGTTCGGCCCTACCAGGATCTGTCGGCCAGCATCGGCGTGACCCCCAACAGTGAGAACTGGCGCATTACATTCTTCGTCAATAATCTCCTCAATCGGGTGAACGAAGCCGGCCGCTATCTCGAGAACGTGGTCGATTTCGATGCCATCAGTGCGAACTATTACCCGCCCCGCGTGTTCGGTGTCCGCTTCGAGACTCACTTCTCGCCATCCAGATGATCCATTTGCCTGACGGTCGTGCCCCTGAGGGAAACGTCTATCCGAATTGCATCAGCCGTTGCTACATTCTCGGGACGATTTTCCTCGCTGCGCTGTTCGGGTTTCTCGACCGCCAGGTTATTTCGCTGCTCGTCATCCCGATACGCGCCGACCTCCACCTCAGCAACACCCAGGTCAGCCTGCTCTACGGCTTCGCGTTTGTGTTCCTGTTCGCGACCGCGGGTCTCGTCATCGGCCGGTTGATCGACCGGTACAATCGCAGAACGGTTCTCTCGATCGGAGTGGCCGTATGGAGTATTGCCACCGTCAGTTGTGGGCTGGCACCGAACTTCACCTGGCTGTTCATCGCCCGGGTCGTGGTCGGAACCGGAGAAGCCTGCCTGGCACCCGCTGCCTGTTCGATCCTGGCAGACTGCTTCACGCCCCGCTATCGCAGTCGTGCGTTGTTCGTCTACATGCTGGGTGCCTTTGTCGGTCTCGGCGCATCCATGCTCCTGGGGGGCGTTTTATTTGAGCTCATTGAGCAGCGGCGAGTCGTCATTGCGGGACTGGGATCCTGGCGCCTGGTCTTTGCACTGATCGGAACGCCGGGTCTGCTGGTGGCCCTGTTGACTCGATTGATGGAGGAACCGACGCGCAAGGGGATCATCGCCCAGCACGCGCCAACCGGCTGGCAGCGATTCATCCCCTACCTTGCGCAACATTCGCCACTGTTTGTTGCGTTGTATGCCGCGCAGGGTGCGATGGCATTCTGGACCTATGGCATCCATGCCTGGATGCCGACCTACTTCATGCGCCGCTTCGGTCTTTCGATTGCGGCCGTTGGGATACAGATGGGAGCCCTGCTCGCCGCAGGAGGTGTCCTCGGTGCGTTCGTCAGCGTCCAATTGTGCGATCGTTGGACGCGACGAGGCGTACCGGCCGCCAAATTCCGCATCACCGCCATTGGAGCCATTGTCGCGCTACCGGCCATGTTGGTGCTACCGCTTGCAACAGCCGCCTGGCAAGCCTGGGCCTGCCTGGCAGTCCTCGTCACGGCGGGCCCTTTCTCATCGAGCACCGCCAACATCATGATGCAGGATTTGTTTCCGAACCGACTGAGGGGCCAGGCAACGACACTGATGCTGTTCATCATCAGTCTGCTGGGGTCCTCCGCAGGACCGCTCACCGTCGGTCTGCTGATAGATTCACTGGGAGAGCGTCCAGACCAGATTGTGACGGCAATGACATTCGCTTCACTGCCCGCAATCCTGCTCGTGATCGTACTGTGGGTGTGCTCCGTACGGCGCTATGACGCGGTCCGACTACCGATCCTGGAAGCGGACACGCGGGGCCTGCCACAGGAGTGATATTTGCCTAATGTGCTGCTCCGCGCTATCGTCAAGAACGAGCTCCGGAGCAGCAAATGACCCTTACCGTACCTCATCTGCGGCAGTTGCGCGACTGTGCAAACGGAATTGCGGTACGCCACATGAATCGGGCCAAAGCGCTCGGCTTTCGCCATATGTTGCTGAGTGTTGATGGTCCCGCCGAAGACAGTGCCGTGGGGGTCGAAGTCCCGGTCATCTGCATAGCCCACGGCATCAATGCCGAAATTCACAGCAAATGGGCCGCCACGCGTTATCAACAGGACCCATTGCACCGAATGAAGGCCCGGGGTGATTTCGCAGGCAGCGGCAACGAGCCGCTGCTGTGGGAGAATCACCAGGGAAGAGTCATTCTCTCCAATGGAAGTCCCAAGCTGACCTCAATTGAGGTCGACACCATGCGCTGGGTGTATGACCATGGCATGCGGACAGGTGTGAATATCCGTCCCGGCGATATTGGCGGTCGGGAAATCTGCATCTCGTTTTACTCCGGGCAGGCGCGCGATGACATTGTTGGTCTGGATGATGCAATGGCAATCCTGTTCTACCTCGCACACAGGATCGCGGCGGATGTGAAGCAGGAGCTGACCCGGGAAATCGCATCACAGAAAGTCAGGCTGACCGGACGTGAAACGCAATGTCTGCACTGGGTGGCGGCAGGTAAGAATTCGCAGGAAATCGCCGTGATCCTGGGGCTGTCGGTGCAAACAGTGCGCGACCATTTGAAGCGCGTGCGGGCGAAGCTGAACTCGACCACGCGCGCGCAGGCATTGATGCGGGCCTCCGCACTCGGACTCATTTCAGTACCGCATTGAACTGATTGTGTGGGCCTGATTAACTGATGGCCGTGCAGCGATGCGAGTGGCGCCCAACCCCATTGTTGCGTTGAATCGAAGTATTGCTGTGGGACGCAGATATGGTCCAGAGGTACTCATCGCTGGGCACGTATCCCCGCAATTTGCGCTTGTATGCAGCTTTCCGAGGTGCGGGTGACCTTGCCCCTGGCCCTGGCCCTTGTGGTCGCGCAAGAGCTGGCGTACTCGATGTACTCGAGTGTGATTTGGTAACCCGGTTCCCGGTTCTCAATTGCCTCACGCTCGTCTTGAAACGGGCATCGTGCCGGGCTTCTGCTGCGCTCCGAGTTAGGCCGCATTCTTCGCAAGGTAGCCGAGCACACCGCTCCGTGAGCCGGTGCAACCTGCCGCTGCCGACGTCGAGCCCGACCCGCAGACGGCGGTGATGCTGAAGTAAACACGCATGCTAAAAGACGAACGCGATCTTGCCACATCATCTCCTCGATCCATGAAGGATTCGACCTGCTCTCGCAGGGGCTCGGCTCGGCTCCTATGGAGTCCGGCAGCCCTGACGAGGGGTCGTGTTTTCCGATCGAAAATCTTCCTGCCACGCCCTGGATCTTTGAGACTCCGATAGTCCTCACAACCGCGGCGTGGAATCGCCATGCTCCTCGAGGAAAGTGACAGCAACAGCTAACAGTTTTCCGAAGATGCGACTGAGCGTCCGCCAGGCTGCTTACATCAGGCTATTGCTTCAAAGGTGGAAGTTACTCTTCCGCCACCGATTGTTTACGCACCTTTACATCGTGCGACAGTGTGCTAATTGAACGGCCCTCAATCCTGTACCTGGTTTTGTAGCGGAACTCACCGGTGTCTTCGTTAGTTATCCAGGATCCCGTGGCATCGATAAATACTTCCCCACCGTCTTGGGCTACTCTGATGCGGTCCCAGGTCTGCTGGTCCGTCGCCGTATTAGGATTAATGTGACATAGGTCTTTGAGCGACCCTGGACGTTGTACATCGACATAATCATTGTGATCTGTCACGGCTCCGGACATCCGCGGCACCGATTTGAACCAGGCATGGACCAGCTGCAGCTGTGCGTCCGAACATTGTGGGCCCACTCCCAGCGCAGTAGTCAGAACGCAGTCCAGTTTTCCATTGGGGCCGGCTTCTCCGCAACCAGCGCCGTTCTGTAGAGCGTACATCGCCAGAATCGCTCGCAATCCCTCTGCAAGCGGCGGAGAAAGTTTCTCCAGTCTCACTACCGGGCGGAATTTTGTATCCAACAGGAAAACCGTCACGGGTTCGGCGGCAAGAGTGGGTAGGGAGTTGGCGAAAGTCATAGCGCAAACCAGTGCACAGCCGATCACCCGCGAGCCTGCCATTCGCATCCGTTTTTTGAAACTGGTGGATCTGATCCGATTGACTGTGGACATGGATATTCCGTTTAACGTGCGTTCTATGCACAGGGGACAATTAAATACACTATGCGCCCGCCGGCGCTCGCTGAAGTGCCACTTGCGTGAATTCCTTCTGACCTTGTAGAAGTCGCAATATTGCGACACAGTCCTAACGTCAGTCCTTGTTAGACACCTCGCAGGATACCCGTACGTCGGCTGAGGTTGTCGAGCGTAAAGTCGGCAAGCAGGCCCGGAGCACTCGCACACAGGTGCGCAACGTCAATTCGGCTAGCAACACCAAACAACGTGCTATTCAATTGCCATCCGACCGGATAGCGGCGGCCGGGCCGGCTTGGTCGGAGCCTGCTTGTGAAACATGCTGCACGTGCCCGGCAAAGTGTTCCGGAAGCTTGCTCCGCTGCTGCCGCCTCGTGCTCGAAGGCCCGAGGCGGCGCTGGATTCACAAAAGCCCGGAAAATGTAAATGTGCTCAGGCGGGCACGGCTCGGCGACGTTCCCAATGTGTTATGCCACGCGATCAGCTCCGCGATCAAATCAAAGGGCGCCGAGTGCTTCGGAACAGCTCATGCTGCTGCAACTTCAGGTTCTGCTTGGGGTTGGTTGGCCGCGTATACGGCGAGCTGATCGCTCAGCGCGCGCTGGAATGCCGGGCGGGATTCACCGCGCTTCTGATAGGCCGCTAGATTGGGGAACTCGGCGACCATGCGGGTGTGTTTGAGGTTCCGCAGCACGGTCACGAGGATGAGGTCGCCAATGGTGAAGCGGTCGCCTTCGAGCCACTGCTTTTCGCCCAACCAGTCTGACACGCGCTTGAGCTTCAACCGCGCGAACTCCTCGGCGCCCGGCCGGCGCAACTTCGCCCACTCCTGGTCGGCATGGAAGACTGTGACGGCAAACACGTTCTGGATCGCGGGCTCGACGCTGTTGAGGGCGGCGTAGGTCCACTGGATCGCGCGATACCTGGCTTGCGTTTCGCGCGGCAGCAGCGCTTCGCTCTTCTCGCCGATATATTGGACGATGGCGCCAGATTCGAAGATCCTGACCTGATCGTCGCTGAACCACGGCACCTGATCGAACGGCTGCTCCTTGATGTAATCGGCTGGACGCGGAGAACCCAGCAAACGGACCCGATAATCGAGGCCGGCCTCCTCCAGCGCCCAGCGCACGCGCAAGTCACGGACGAGGCCTTGGGCAAAATCAGGAACCCACTTGAACGCGGTGATCTCGATCGATGCATTGGGATTGACGGACATTCTTTCCTCCTGACTAACGGGCGCGAACGTCGCGCCTCATCTGTAATGACGGACCTGACACCGAAAAGGATTCGCGAATCTTTTTGCGGTTCTGCTTCGTCTTAGTCGTATGGACGTGAGAATGGCGAACGCTTCGAACTGCGATGATGAATTTGCAGTACGTCTGGTGGAGCTTCGCCCCGCCCTGCACCGTTACGCCTCGCGCATGGTCGGGTCGGTCCCCGACGGCGAAGATGTCGTGCGGGAGGCCGTCCGTATCCCCAGACGGTGGGATTTCGTCTTTGGAAGGTGACGGCTATGAGCCGCCGAGCGGGAGACGAACATTGGCAAGCGAACGTAGTCAGGCGAACAGGGCTCATTACG
>Ga0070667_100003953_pt1 | contig 12574 bp, 13 predicted proteins | sample KBSS33metaG_FD_64659 | JGI IMG/M metagenome (GOLD analysis project Ga0070667, IMG submission 64659) | Switchgrass rhizosphere microbial communities from Kellogg Biological Station, Michigan, USA - KBS S3-3 metaG | ecosystem: Host-associated > Plants > Roots > Rhizosphere > Soil ...
CCAGGCGATGGTGCTGCCGACCACCTGGGTGCAGCCGTTCAGGCCGGAGAAGTTGCCGTTGTACTGGATGTCCTGGTTGGCGAAGTAGATTGCGCCGGTGAGCTTGGAGGCGGCGGTGCCGTTGAACTTGTTGAGGCCGGTGGAAGCCCGGTCGCCGAAGAACAGCACGCCCGAATAGGTCCCGCTGGTCGGCGCCTGCAGGTTGACGGTGGCGTTGCCGTTGATGCTGACGTGCGCGGATCCGGACAGGTAGATCGTCACGCCCGTGCCGATGACGTTGGCGTTGGCGTTCACGTCGAACCCGGACGAACTCTCGATGTAGTAGACGCCCGGACTCATCGTGACGTTGTTCTTCAGCGACAGGCCGCTGCAATAGCGCCCCGGGCTGATGGTCTCATTGTTGGCGTTCTGGTTCAGGCAGGCGCCGGAGGGCGTGGGCGCCGGCACGTCGCTGAAGGGGTCGGCCACCGACGGCGCATTGGTGACCGGCGTCGTGCACTGGCTCATCGTCAGACCGCCGCTGTTGGCGACCCCGCCCACCGCGATGACGCAAGTGGTGGTGAGCAGCGACGAACCCCAGATGTTGACGGCGTCGGACTTGTTCGAGTTCGACATCACGCTGCAGCCGTCCAGCGTCACGCTGGAGCTGCCCGAGAAGTCCGCGGCCTTGTTGGCGGTCGGCGAAAGAGCCAGGATGCAGGCCGAGGCGGCGGAGTTGTAGGTCGCCGTAGCCCGCGCGGTGAACACCGGGTCCTGGGAGATGAACATGCCCGTGAAGAAGCGCTTGGCGCTGTCCGTCAGGATCACCTGAACCGAGCCGCCGCCGCTGACCGTGGCCGGATTGACCTGCACGGTGATGACGGCCGGATTGAATCCGTTGTCGGTGATCTCATGATCGACCACCGCCCGGACTTCCGTGGTGTTCCCGCCGGACCGCTTCTCGAGCGCGGCGCTGTATGCCGCGGCGTCGGCGGCGGCCTGCAGGGCCAGGCGCTTGTAATACCAGTACGTGGTCTCGACGCCGAAACCTGCGCCGCCCACGATCACGGGAAGGCAAAGCGCGAACAGGATCGCCACGTTGCCCCGAGCATTCGCCACAGCCTCTCGGCCGACTTGTCGAATATCTAGCATCCCAACCCTCACGAGATGCTTTTTACGCGTGTATCGCTAAACTACCTGATAATATAAAGAGTTAATTACGAGTCATCATCACGGTCTACTTGCGAGTTCTTATTTTCTTTAACAGGAGTACTAATTTCATAATTCCCCTTAACATTGACCGGCATATTTTGACTCAACTGTGTCATTTGATTTCCAGATGATCAAATTTGCCGCGGGCTGCCGGGACGCCCGCGTCCAGCAGCGGCGTTTTGTCGCGCTTTTCCGCGGCGCCAGCCCGGCGATCACTCAGCAATTCCTCAGCGTTTCTTAAGACCGCCAAGATCATCTCTAGTCTCAGTATGTTTCGTAGAACATTGTTATCTCATATGCAGATGCGTCGAGCAACAACCGGGCTTCGCAAACTTACACAATACGTACGGCCCGACGGTCGTTCGGCCTAAGACAGCGGGGGCTGGCATTGGCGACGGAAACGGCATGGCGCGCCCGGTGCGGGGCGGCGGCGGCGGCCTGCGCCGACAGTTCGGCCGACGACGCCGTCGATGTCATCGAAATCGCAAGCCATCGGCGGCGGTCGCTCGAAGCCTGGATCAAGCAGGACCTCGACCGTGACGCAAGCCTTCGGATCGGCCTCCACGACCTGAACGCCGAGGCCGTCGACCTCGGCCGCGCACTCATCGACCGGGGAGACCTCCGAGCCGGGCCGCAGCGGCGCCCGCGATGGCCGGGCGTCCAGTCTTAACCTCGACGTAGCTTTGCCAGGATACAACCAGGGCGGGACGGAAGAGGGGCCGGGCCACGAGGCGGGGGAGATGCATTAGAGGGTTTGTTAACCGTCTCGAACCTAATCTTCCAACTATCTAATTGTATTGTACTTTGTAAACATCGGACCCGTCGAACACCAAGATTTTCTGAAGACGACGGGAGGAAAGGTAGAATGCCCAGGATCTCCGCCAGAATAGGATTGGCCTGCAGCCTCCCGTTGCTTGGCCTGGCGGGATTCGCGGCCGAATCGGTCGGCGATAGCTGGGGCAAGTTCAAGGCTTCGGAAGCGGTCTACCAGGTCGCCAGCCAGACGCCCGCCGCGGGCGAGCAGGACTTCTCCGTCCCGGCGCACAAGTCGATGGAAGCCGCACGGTGGAGCCTGATCCTGCGCGGCTCGCTGGCCCTGCTGATCGGAGGCGCCTCCGTCGCGGCCGCCATGCGCGCCGCGGGCGCCGTCTCGCGCCCGATGCGCGACCTGTCGCGCGACGTCCGCAGCCTGGCCGCCGGCGACGCCGTCGTCACCCTGAAGGGCGCCGATCGCAACGACGAGATCGGCGACGTCGCGCGGGCCCTGAACAGCCTGCGCCAGGCCGCGAGCGACAGCGCCGCCGCAAGCGCGCAGGCGGAACGCGCGCGCCAGGACGCCGAGCACGCGCACGCCCGCGACGAGCAGGCCCGCGCCGCGGAACTTCGCGACCAGGCCCTCATGGTCGAGGCGCTGGCCAACCGCCTGGGCGCACTGGCAGACGGCGACCTGACCCAGCGGCTCCCGGCCGACTTCCCCAGCGAGCACGCCGGTCTGCGCGACGACTTCAACGCCGCCATGGCCAACCTCGAGGACGCCGTCGGCAAGATCCGCGCGCGCGTGATCGGCATCAACACGAGCGCGGGCGAGATCGCGGACGCCTCGGACGACCTTTCGCGGCGCACGGAGCAGCAGGCGGCGAGCCTGGAGGAGACCGCCGCGGCGCTCGACCAGATCACCGCCACTGTGAAGAAGACCGCGGCCGGCGCCCGCCAGGCCAGCGACGCGGTGAGCGCGGCCAAGGGCGAGGCGCAGAATTCAGGCGCGGTGGTCAGCCAGGCCGTCGACGCCATGGGCCAGATCGAGAGGTCCTCTCAGCAGATCAGCCAGATCATCGGGGTGATCGACGAGATCGCCTTCCAGACCAACCTGCTGGCTCTGAACGCCGGCGTCGAAGCGGCGCGGGCCGGCGAGGCCGGCCGCGGCTTCGCGGTGGTCGCCCAGGAAGTGCGGGCGCTGGCCCAGCGGTCGGCCGAGGCCGCCAAGGAGATCAAGGCGCTGATCTCTGCCTCCAGTGCGCACGTGGCGCATGGGGTGACCCTGGTCGGGGCGACCGGCGAGGCGTTGAACGGGATCCGCGCCAAGGTCTCCCAGATCGATCAGCTCATCTCCGAGATCGCCGTGTCGTCGCAGGAGCAGGCGACCGGCCTTTCGGAAGTGAACACGACCATGAACCACATGGACCAGGTCACCCAGCAGAACGCCGCCATGGTGGAGGAGGCGACGGCCGCCTCCGGCCGGCTCAAGGAAGCGGCCGCCGAACTGCAGCGGCTGGTGGCCCAGTTCCAGACCGGCGAGAGCGCCGCCCGCGCGCCCGTCGAGGCGGCGCGACCCAGTCGCCACGCGCCGGTCCGGAGCCCGGCGCAGCGCGCCCAGCAGCGCGTCCAGGCAGCCTTTGGAGGACGCGCGGCCGCATCGGACGGCTGGGAAGAGTCCTAGACGGTCTTACGACGTGGGGCGCTGGATCTTTGGCCCGAGGTTGTCGACCACGGCGCGGGCGTCGAAGGCGTTGGGATCGCCCGACGGCTTGGGTCCGTCGCGCATGACGATTTCCGCACCGGCCTCGTAACGGTCGACCGTGCGCACGTCCACCCGCTCGGCCCAGAAGGGGTCGCCCCAGAACGGGTCCCAGGACCGCCAGCCGAATCCGCGACCGTAATAGCGCCACGACGGTCGCCACGCGCCGAACCCTGAGCCGTACCAGAACGGGTCGGGATCGACGTAGGTGCGCGACTTCTTTTCCGTGTCGCGGGTGACGACGGAAAACCAGTCGTGCCGCTGCTGCAGGGTGAGCTCGGCGGCGCGGTACAAGAGATAGGTCTCGACCGTCTCGCGCGACGTCAGGCTGTTGCCGGAGAAGTTGACCCGCCATCGGGCCGGCTCGATACGCTGTTCACTGTAGCCGTTGGCGGCGGACCGCGTCGGCCCGGCCGGCGCATAGGGCGTCGGCGTGGCGCAGGCGCTGAGACCGGTCGCCAGGATCAGGGCGGCGGTGGCGAAGAACTTGGGCATCTTGAGCCTCACTCCAGAATGTCTCGCAAGGCCCTTCCCGCCGTCGCCGGCGCGAAAAACCCCGAATCTCTCACCCATCCGCTTTCGAGACATGGTTTCGAGACGCCGCGGACGCAAGACGGCGAGGGCGATGGGTCTTACACGGCCAGCGACCACACGATCCGTCCCAGCGCCCCGAAGAGTAGCACCGCCGTCGCCAGGGCCTGGATCATGAAGCCGGGGGCGCGCTTGTTCGGGCTCGCCGAATAGCCGATCGCATAGGCGATCCGGCCCAGCACCCACACGACGCCAGCCCCGGCGGCGACCAGGGGATTCCAGAAGAGGGCGAACAGCCACAGCGAGACCAGGAAGATCGGCAGCCATTCCAAGGTGTTCAGGTGGGCCCGGATGGCTCGTTCGAGCCCCTCGTCACCGGTCATGGCCGGGGCGTGGACGCCGGATTTCATGCGGGCCTGTCCGACCCGGATCGACATCCAGGCGTAGACGAGGAGCGACAGTAGGCTGACCAACGCGACGTAGCCGTACTTTTCCATCGTGGTTTCCCCCGGATCCCGGCGACAGGCGCGCCGGTTATGGCCGAGCTTGCCATGACGAGGGGCTTGCGCGAAACGAAACCGGCCGGGAACGCGTTTTCCCCGCACGACCGCCGGGAGCGACCGCGATGCAAGTGGTGTCCGAGGCCATCAACGACATCGACTACGACGCTGAGCGCGCCAAGCTCTTCGTGCGCTTCCGCGACGGAGACTGGTACGTCTACGTCGGCGTCCCTGGCGAGGTGCACCGCTCGTTCATCGACGCCGAATCCAAGGGCGCGTTCTTCGCCCACGAGATCCGCGACCGCTACCCCTACAACAAGCTCGAGACCTGACGGCTCAGCCGGCCCGTCCGTCGCGGCGCGCCTTCACCCGCAGCCGCAGGGCGTTGAGCTTGATGAAGCCCGCGGCGTCACGGTGGTCGTAGGCGACCTTGCCCTCCTCGAAGGTGACGAGGTCCTGGTCGTAGAGGGAATAGGGGCTGATGCGGCCGATGATGGCGACATTGCCCTTGTAGAGCTTCACCCGCACCTGGCCGGTGACCATGGCCTGGGAGTGGTCGATGGCCGCCTGGAGCATCTCGCGCTCCGGCGCGAACCAGAAGCCGTTGTAGATCAGGCTGGCGTACTTCGGCATCAGCTCGTCCTTCAGGTGCATGGACCCGCGGTCGAGGGTGATGGATTCCACGCCCCGGTGGGCGGCCAAGAGGATCGTGCCGCCGGGCGTCTCGTAGACGCCGCGCGATTTCATGCCGACGAAGCGGTTCTCGACCAAGTCGAGGCGGCCGACGCCGTTGTCGTGGCCGAGTTCGTTCAGCCGCGCGAGCAGGGCGGCCGGCGACAGCTTCTGGCCGTCGATGGCGACGGGGTCGCCGCGCTCGAAGTCGAGGGTGAACACCGCCGGCTTATCCGGGGCGTCCTCCGGCGCGATCGTGCGCATGTGCACGTATTCCGGAGCCTCGACCGCCGGGTCCTCCAGCACCTTGCCCTCCGAGGACGAGTGCAGAAGGTTGGCGTCGACGCTGAACGGGCTTTCGCCGCGCTTGTCCTTGGCGATCTGGATCTGGTGCTGCTCGGCGAAGGCCAACAAAGCCTCGCGGCTCTTGAACTCCCATTCCCGCCAGGGCGCGATCACCCGGATGTCGGGCTCCAGGGCGTAGTAGCCCAGCTCGAAGCGGACCTGGTCGTTGCCCTTGCCCGTGGCCCCGTGACAGACCGCGTCGGCGCCCACCTGGCGGGCGATCTCGATCTGGCGCTTGGCGATCAGCGGCCGGGCGATGGAGGTGCCCAGGAGGTACTGACCCTCGTAGACCGTGTTGGCGCGGAACATCGGGAACACGAAGTCGCGAACGAACTCCTCGCGAAGGTCGTCGATGAAGATGTTCTGCGGCTTCACCCCAGCGTTCAGCGCCTTGGCGCGGGCCGGCTCGAGCTCCTCGCCCTGGCCGAGGTCGGCGGTGAAGGTCACCACCTCCGCGCCATACTCAGTCTGCAGCCACTTCAGGATGATGGAGGTGTCCAGCCCGCCGGAGTAGGCGAGCACGACTTTCTTGATCGGCGGTTCGGCGGCCATGCGCGGGCGTCCTGCGGGAGGCTGAAAAAGGGTCGCCGCCTTTAAGGGCGAAGCGGGCGCCGGTTCAAGGCCTAAGCGCGCCCTCTCGCTCCAGCTCGGCCAGGGCCGTCGCCAGCCAGCGCAGATGCGCCAGTCCGAGCAGGGCGGCGCCCGTGGCGCGTACGCCCAGCAACACCCACGCCTGGTCGCTCCAGGGCGCGACGTCGCGGTTGAGGGTCAGCAGCATCGCGCCGATCAGGAAGGTCGCTGCGGGCAACAGGCAAAGCGCCACGGCGCGGCGCGCGCGCAACGGTCGCGGTCCGAACGTCAGGGGCATGCGCACGTCCGGGGGAACGCGGCGGAAGGCTGCGCGCGAGGCGCCGGCCTGGATCGACAGGGAGATGATCCACAACGCGGCGCCGGCGACCTTCAGCAGATCCATCTCAGACCGTGACCTGGGTGCCGAGCTCGACCACCCGACCGGGCGGGATCTTGTAGAAGTCCGTGGGGTTGGCGGCGTTCTTCATGAGGAAGATGAACAGCTTGTCCTGCCACAGCGGCATGCCGGACTGAGCCGACGGCACCACCGAGCGCCGTCCCAGGAAGAAGCTGGTGGCCATGATGTCGAACTTCAGCCCGAAGCGCCGGCACAGGCTCAGCGCCTTGGGGATGTTCGGGCTTTCCATGAACCCGTAGGCGATCGTCACCTTGGTGAAGTCGTCGTTGATCGGCTCGATGGTGATCCGGTCCTCGTCCTTGACCCGGGGCGTCTCGGCGACGCGGACGGTCAGCACGACGTTCTTCTGGTGCAGCACCTTGTTGTGCTTGAGGTTGTGCATCAGCGCCACGGGCGCGACGTCGGGCTCGGAGGTGAGGAAGACCGCCGTCCCGGCCGCGCGGTGCGGGCTGCGCGCCCGCAGGATCTCGGACAGCTCGTCCAGGGGCACGCTGTCGCGCCGGCTCTTCTCGGTGAGGATCTGCGCGCCGCGGGTCCAGGTCCAGATGATCACCACCAGCCCCGCACCCAGCACCAAAGGCAGCCACGCGCCTTGCGGGATCTTCAGCAGGTTGGAGCTGATGAACACCACGTCCAGCACGCCGAAGCCGCCGGCCGCCAGCGCCGCCTGCCAGGTGGGGCGCTTCCACGTGTAGCGGACGATGACGAAGAACAGCATGGTGTCGACGAACATCGCCCCGGTGACCGCGATGCCGTAGGCCGCGGCGAGGTTGCTGGACGACTTGAAGGTCACCAGCAGGACCAGCACGCCCACCATCAGCATGGTGTTGACCTGCGGCACGAAGATTTGCCCGGCCTGGGTCTCGCTGGTGCGGCGGATGTCGATCCGGGGGAAGAGGCCGAGTTGCACCGCCTGCTGCGTCATAGAGAACGCGCCGGTGATCACCGCCTGGCTGGCGATGACGGTGGCGACCATGGCCAGGATCAGCACCGGCCAGTAGATGGCGTGCGGGATCATCTCGAAGAACGGGTTGGTCCGCGCGTGCGGATGGTTGAGCACCATCGCGCCCTGGCCCAGGTAGTTGAGCAGCAGGGCCGGCAGCGCCAGGCACAGCCACGCCGCGCGGATCGGGCCCTTTCCGAAGTGGCCCATGTCCGCATAGAGCGCCTCGGCCCCGGTCACGGCCAGGAAGACGCTGCCCAGGATCACGAAGCCGAGGAATCCGTTGTCCAGCAGGAAGATGACCCCGTGGTGCGGCAGCAGGCCGCGGACGATCGTCGGGTTGTCGACGATGTGGTAGAGGCCGAGCCCCGCCAGCACCAGGAACCAGAGCGCAGTGATCGGCCCGAAGGCGCGGGCCACGCTGGCGGTGCCCCGCGATTGGACCAGGAACAGGCCGATCAGGATCGCCGCCGAGATCGGCAGCACGTAGGGGGTCAGGTGGTGGCCCACGCCCGGCGCGTCGCGCAGGCCCTCCACGGCGCTGAGCACCGACACCGCCGGCGTGATGATGCCGTCGCCGTAGAACAGCGCCGCCCCGATGACGCCCAGGTAGAACACCAGCGCCGAACGGTGGCCCAGCGAGCGGCTGGCCAGCGCCATGAGGGCCAGGGTGCCGCCTTCGCCCTTGTTGTCCGCCCGCATCAGGAAGACGACGTATTTGACGGTCACGATCAGCACGAGCGCCCAGGTGATCAGGGAGATCACGCCCAGCACCGACGTTTCGCTCGACACGGTCGAGCGCGAGTGGGCCAGGGCTTCGCGCATGGCGTAGAGCGGGCTCGTGCCGATGTCGCCGAACACGACGCCGACCGAACCGAGGGCCAGCGCCCAGAAGCTTTCCTTGTGGGAGCCCTGCGGGTCCTCCGTCGCCTCGGCGGCGACGCCGGCTGGATCAGCCATCCACTCTCTCCGGGAACCCAGCCAACGACGTTCCCTCAGGCGGCCCCATGCCGTCTTGCGGCGGGCGCGATACACCCTTTCCCAAGGCCATACAATGCATGCCGCCCTTGAGGCGAGCCCCCGCTTGACGGCGCCGTCCGATTCGCCACCTTCGCGGCGCAGCGGCGCGGAAGGGCTGGCATGGATCGCAAACTTGCGCTGATCACCGGCGCCTCCGCAGGGATCGGCGTGGCGCTGGCCCACGTCTACGCCCGCCACGGCTACGACCTGGCGCTGACCGCGCGGCGGCGCGACCGGCTCGACGCGCTGGGCGAGGAGATCCAGCGCCGCCATGGCGTGGAGACCGTCAGCCTCTGCGCCGACCTGGCCGATCCGAGCGCCCCGGCCGCCATGGTGGGCGAGCTCGACGCGCGGGGCCTGGCGGTGGATGCCCTGGTCAACAACGCCGGCTACGGCCTGCCCGCGCGCTACCAGGACCTACCCTGGCCGGATCAGGCCACGTTCCTGCAGGTGATGATCAGCGCGCCCTGCGAGCTCGCCCACGCGCTGGCGCCGCGCATGGCCGCGCGGGGGTTCGGGCGGATCCTCAACGTCGCCTCCCTGGCCGGGCTCGCGCCCGGGGCGGTGGGATCGACGCTCTACGCCGCCAGCAAGGCGTTCCTCGTGCGTTTCTCCGAAAGCCTGCACCTGGAGCTGCGCGAGCAGGGGGTCCACGTGACCGCGCTTTGTCCTGGCTTCACCTATTCGGAGTTCCACGACGTGACCGGCTCGCGCGCCCAGGTCACCCGCGCCGTGCCGCCCTGGGCTTGGATGGGCGCCGATGCGGTGGCGTCGGCCGGCTATGCGGCGGTCGAGGCCAACCGCGCCCTGTGCGTGCCGGGCGTCGTCAACAAGGCCGCCGCCCTCCTGGCCAGGCTCGTGCCCGAAAACCTGGCGCTGGCGATCATGGGCCGGCATGGCGCGGAAATCCGCCCGCCTGCGCCCGCCGGGCGTTGACTGCGACGCGCCACGCAGGCATTCGGGGCGCTTAGCCACATCACCCCGCGCCGAACGCCGAGAGGCCTGCGCGCGCCTGCCCGGAGCCCCGCCATGGCCGCCGCCGCACAAACCTGCCCGCAGGGCGTCCCGAGCGATCCCCGCCTGATCGTCCCCCTGGACCTGCCGAGCGCCCATGAGGCCCGCGCCATGGTCGAGGCGCTGGACGACGCCGTCAGCTTCTACAAGGTGGGCCTGGAGCTGTTCGCCACCGACGGCATGACGCTGGCCCGCGACCTCAAGGCGGCCGGCAAGCAGGTGTTCCTCGACTGGAAGCTGCACGACATCGGCACCACCGTGCAGCGGTCGGCCGCGGTGCTGGCCGGCTCCGGGTGCGACCTGCTCACCGTGCATGGCGAGCCGCAGGTGATGGCGGCCGCCGTCGCCGGCCGCGGGCGCTCCAGCCTGAAGATCCTGGCGGTCACCGTGCTGACCAGCCTGTCGGACGCCGACCTGGAGGAGATGGGCTACGCCGAGGGCGCGCGGGCGCTGGTGGAGCGGCGCATCCACCAGGCGGTGCACGCCGGCTGCGACGGCGTCGTCGCCAGCCCGCACGAGGCGGCGCTGGCCCGCAAGATCGGCGGCGAGGGCTTCCTGGTGGTGACGCCGGGCGTTCGGCCGGACTGGTCGGCCAAGAACGACCAGGCCCGCGCGGCCACGCCGGCCGAAGCCCTGGCCGCCGGCGCCTCGCATATCGTCTGCGGCCGGCCGATCACCGCCGCCAACGAACCGCGGGAGGCCGCTCGCCGCGTGGTGCTGGAGATGGCCGGCGTCTAGCGGTGTTTGCCGTGGCCGCCGCCACGGACGCTGACATTCACGTGGGCGCGCGCCGAGGCGCTGGCGAACGCCTGCGCGGACGACGCTCCGAAACCTGACCCGCGGCTCACGTACCAGACGCCGCCGTCGTAGCCCCCCATGGGGATCGGGCCGACCCCGCCGGCGTCATGGAAGAAGCTGGAGGACAGCCGCACCTGGCCGCAGCCGCAAGGCGGCGCCGGCCGTCGTCCGTCCCGATACCACGGGCTCGCCCAGAGGCCGGCGTCGTCGTAGGGCTCGTCATACCCTGGGCCATACCGATCATCCGTATACAGATTGCCACCCTGATCGTAGCGCCGCGCGTCGAAGATATCGTTGGCGCTGTCGACCGCCTGTCCCTCGTAGGCGGCGTCTGGCCTGCACCCGTGCGGGTAGGGACAGGCGAGCGCGGCGCTCGCGGCCAGGCTGAACCCCAGCGCCAGCAACGCTCCGATCGCCCAACGCATGACGTGTCCCTCCAGCAGGTCCGGCGCCCAGCCTAGCGCGACCGTTCCGCGGACTCGACCGGATGCAAGCCCCGCGCGAGCGCCGGCTCAGAAGTCGACGGCGATGCCCTTGCGCTCCCAGTCGCCATAGCGCGTGGGTTCCGGGCCGCGCGGGCCGCCGTCCTCGTGCGGGACCGGCGCCGCCGCGGCCGCCCGCCGGCGGGCCTCGGCCTCCTCCAGGGCGCGGCGCGCGGCGGGGGTCAGCGTCTTTCCGGGCGCGGCGTTCTCGGGCAGGGCGTCTTCCATGCTCCGCATCTAAGAGCGCCGGCCGCCGAACGCCAGCGCGGGCCTTGCTTCGCCGGCCCCGAACGCGCACGGGAGGGCGGTGACCGACAAGGATTCTCCCTCCGCCCGCGCCGCGGCGCTCGATCTGCTGACCGCCGCCCTTTCCGGACGCAGCGGCCTGGACGAGGCGCTGACCTCGCCGGCGCTCGCCCGCCTCGACCCGCGCGACCGCGCCTTCGCCCGCGCCCTGGTGCTGGCGACCCTGCGCCGCCTGGGACCCATCGACCGGGCGCTGGACGCGCGGCTCAACCGCCCGCCGCCGGCTGCGGTGCGCAACATCCTGCGGCTGGGCGCGGCCCAGGCCCTGGTGCTGCGCACGCCGCCCCACGCCGCGGTGGGCGAGAGCGTCGACCTGGCCGCCGCGCACCGCGAGACCCAGGGTTTCAAGGGCCTGGTGAACGCCGTGCTGCGCGCCCTGCTGCGAGAGCCGCCGGACCTGGACGACCCCGAGGCCCTGGCGCCGTCCTGGCTGTTCGCCCGCTGGCGCGCGGCCTACGGGGAGGCGGACGCCCGCGCCGTCGCCGCCCAGATCGCCGAAGAGCCCGCGACCGACCTCGTCTTCAAGGATCCGGCTGACGCCGCGACCCTGGCCGCCGAGCTGGAGGCCGAGCCGCTGCCGGGCGGCGGCCTGCGCACCCGCCGGCGCGGCGATGTCTCCGCTTGGCCAGGCTTCGGCGAGGGCCGCTGGTGGGTGCAGGACGCCGCCGCGGCCGTTCCGGTGCGCCTCCTGGCCCCGCGTCCGGGCGAGACGGCGCTCGACCTCTGCGCGGCGCCGGGGGGCAAGACGATGCAGCTCGCCGCCGCGGGCGCCGGCGTCACCGCCCTCGACCGGGCCGCGGCGCGCCTGGTCCGGGTGAAGGAAAACCTGGCCCGCACCGGCCTTTCCGCCGAGAGCATCGTCGCCGACGCCGCGGCCTGGTCCGATCCGCGCCGGTTCGACGTGGTGCTGCTCGACGCGCCCTGCAGCGCCACGGGCACGTTCCGCCGGCACCCCGACGTGCTGTGGGCGGCGCGTCCGGGCGACATCGCCAGCCTGGTCGGCGTGCAGACCCGGCTGCTGGACGCCGCGGCCGGCCGGGTGAAGCCGGGCGGGCGGTTGGCCTATTGCGTCTGCTCGCTGGAGCCGGAGGAGGGCGAGGCCCAGGTGGCGGCCTTCCTCGCCCGCCACGCCGAGTTCGCGCTCACGCCCATCGCGGCCGGCGAGGGCGGCGTCCCGGCCGCCAGCCTGCGGCCCGACGGGACCGCGCGCATCCTGCCGCACCACCTGCCGGGCGGCGCCGACGGGTTCTTCATCGCGCGGTTTATCCG
>Ga0070667_100003958_pt1 | contig 12571 bp, 10 predicted proteins | sample KBSS33metaG_FD_64659 | JGI IMG/M metagenome (GOLD analysis project Ga0070667, IMG submission 64659) | Switchgrass rhizosphere microbial communities from Kellogg Biological Station, Michigan, USA - KBS S3-3 metaG | ecosystem: Host-associated > Plants > Roots > Rhizosphere > Soil ...
GCCGACGGCTACCTGTTCACGGTCACCAACTGGGCCAAGCCCACCGGCGTCGATATCTCCGACCTGGCGAAGCTCAACGCCTGGCACGCGCGGGTGGGCGCCCGCCCCGCAGTCCAGGAGGCATTGAAGGCAGAAGGCCTCGCGAAGTAATCCGTTGAGCCCTCAAGCGGGCCGTTGACGCCAGGCGAGCAAGGCACCGCCCCACAGCGCGAGGGCCGACGCGACCAGCCCGCCAGCGAGGCCACCACGGCCGTCGGAGATCCAGCCGGTCACGGTCGGGCCGACGATCTGGCCAAGGGCGAAGACGATCGTGAACGCGCTGATGCCGGCCGCCCATTGCGCGGCCGGCAGGGTGTGCCGCACCAGCGCCGTGGTCGACGCCACCACCGACAGGAAGACGGCACCGAACATCAGGCCCGAGGCCAGCGTCACCGGCCAGGCCGGGCTCAGCACCGGCAGCAGGGTCGCCACGCCCAGCAGCGCGTTCAGCAGGGCCTGCGGGCCGCCGCCGCGGAAGCGGTCGAGCAGGCCGGCCCACAAGCGTGCCGACGCCACGCAGGCGAGGCCCAGCAAGGCGTAGAACAGCGTGACGTCGCCGGGGCTCGCGCCCTGCTCGCGCAGCAGCGCGATGACGAAGGTCATGTAGCCGATGTAGCCGGCACCGAACAGCGCGTAGCCCGCCAGCGCCCAGCCGAAGCGCCGGACCGGCCAGGCCGGCCGGCTCGTGCCGGGCGCTGGCGTCGGCGCCGCGGCAACGGCGCCCTCCGCCGGCAACGCGCGCACCGCGTACGCCAGCACCGCGGTGGCCGCGACGCTGGCGAGCGCCAGCGCCCACCAGGCCCAGGCCCAGCCATGCGGTGCCCCGGCCGCGGCCTCCAGCACCGCGGGCACCAGCAGCGCCGACAGCGTGATGCCGAAGCCGGTGCCGCCGTAGTAGAGCCCCAGCAGCAAACCCGCGCGCGACGGCTGGGCGCTGCCGAGCCGGGCCGCCAGCAGGCCGCCCGAGACGAACACCCAGGCGCTGGCCAGGCCGGCCAGCAGGCGCTGCAGCAACAGCGCCGGCGCCGACACGAAGAAGCCGCTGGCCGCCATGAAGAGGCTGGCCGCGACCGCGCCGCCGACCAGCAGCCGCACCGCGCCGAAGCGCCGCATCAGCGCCGGCGTCAGCAGCGCGCCCAGCAGGTAGCCGGCCGCATTGGCGGTGTTCATGCCGCCGGCCAGCGCGTAGCTCCACCCCAGGTCCGCGCGCATCGGCGGCAGCAGCAGGCCATAGGCAAAGCGGGTGATGCCGAGCGAGACGGCCGCCCCCAGCGACAGCGCCAGTGCGAGACGGATGGCTTGGGCGGGCGTGAGCGAGGCGGGCGTCGAAGGCATGCAGATCCGCCCATTCTGCGGCAGCGCCTAGCACCAACGGGACAACCGTGTGACAGCGGGGTTGGTGTGCGGGGTTTACCCTTGCGCCGTCTTTCCCCTTCATCCAACAACAGGCTCTCGTCCATGTCCTCTCTCTTCGATCCCGTCCAGGCCGGCGATCTGGCGCTCGCCAACCGCATCGTGATGGCACCGCTGACGCGCAACCGGGCCCCCAATGCGGTGCCGCGCGACATCACGGCCACCTACTATGCGCAGCGCGCCTCCGCCGGCCTGCTGATCACCGAAGCCACCGCGATCAGCCAGCAAGGCCAGGGCTACGCCGACGTGCCCGGCCTCTACGGCAGCGAGCAACTGGACGCATGGAAGCGCGTGACCGACGCGGTGCACGCCGAGGGCGGCAAGATCGTGGTCCAGCTGTGGCACGTCGGACGGGTCTCGCACACCGAGCTGCAGCCCGACAACGGCCAGCCGGTCGCCCCCTCCGCGATCACGGCCAAGACCAAGACCGTGCTGATCAAGGACGGCGTGCCGACCTTCGTCGAGACCTCCGCGCCGCGCGCCCTCGATGCGGCCGAACTCCCCGGCATCGTCCACGCCTATGCCGCCGCGGCGCGCAACGCGGTCGAGACCGCCGGCTTCGACGGTGTCGAGATCCATGGCGCCAACGGCTACCTGCTCGACCAGTTCCTGAAGACCGGCAGCAACCAGCGCAACGACGACTACGGCGGCAGCATTCCCAACCGCGCCCGCCTGCTGCTGGAGGCCACGCGCGCGGTGGTCGACGCGGTGGGCGGCGGCCGCACCGGCATCCGCCTGTCGCCGGTGACGCCGGCCAACGACGTCCATGACGCCGACCCGCAACCGCTGTTCGACTACGTGATCCGCCAGCTGGCACCGCTCGGCCTGGCCTACATCCACGTCATCGAGGGCGCCACCGGCGGTCCGCGCGAACTGGACGACCGGCCCTTCGACTACGAGGCGCTGAAGGCCGCCTACCGCGCGGCCGGCGGCAAGGGCGCCTGGATGGTCAACAACGGCTACGACAAGCCGCTGGCCGAAGAGGCGCTCAAGGAAGGCGACGACCTGGTCGCCTTCGGCCGGCCCTTCATCTCGAACCCGGACCTGGTGCGCCGCCTGCGCGAAGGTGCGCCGCTCAATCCGTGGGACAAGAACACCTTCTACGGCGGCGGCGAAGCCGGCTACACCGACTACCCGGCCCTGGCCTGAACGGGGCCCTGCGCGTCGGCGGCGAAAGCCACGCTGACGCGCAGCCCGCCTTCATCCGAGGCCCGCGCGAAGCGCAGCTCGGCGCCGAGCAGCTTCGCGTAGCGCGCCACGATCGCCAGGCCCAGCCCGGCGCCCTGCCCGAGTTTCTGGCCCGCCGGCCCCTGCGCCCAGCGCTGCAGCAGGTCGGGCTGGGCCTCGGGCGCGATGCCCGGGCCATCGTCGACCACGCTCAGCGTGCGGCCCGCCAGTTCCACGGTGATGGTGTGGCCGCCATAGCGCAGCGCGTTGTCGATCAGGTTGTCGAGGATGCCCTCGACCAGCGCCGCATTGGCAGCCACCGTGACCGCTTCCTCCAGTCCGAGCCCTCCCAGGTCGACGCCCTGGGCATCGGCGCGCGCCAGGTGCCGCAGCACCGCCTGCTGCCCCAGCTGGTCCAGCCGCAGAGGCTCGCGCTGCAGCCGGGTGTGCCCCTCGTCCGCCAGCGCCAGCGCCAGCAGCTGGTCGACCAGGTGGCTGGCCCGCACCTGGCTGGCGAGGATCTGCTGCAGCTGTTCGCGCCAGGCCGCCGGATCGCGCTGGGCCAGGCCATAGTCGGCCAGCGCGCGAATGCCCGCCAGCGGGGTCCGCAGCTCGTGCGCCACGTTGCCCGCGAACTCGCGCTGCGCGGAGGCGCTGCGTGCCAGGCGCTCGAACAGCGCGTTGAGGGTGTCGCCGAGCTGCTCGAGCTCGCGCGAGCTGCGGGCCACCGGCACCGGCGCCAGATCATGGGCGTCGCGGCGCTCCAGCGTGCGCCGCAGGTCGCCCAGCGGATGCAGTTCGCGGTCGATGCCGCGCCAGATCCAGGCCGCCAGCAGCGCCAGCAGCACCAGCTGCGGCGCCAGCGAATACGCGAGCAGCTTCTCGACCAGCGAAGCGCGTCCCCGCGTGGTCTGGGCGATGACGACGCGGTAGGCGAGCGGCTCGTCCTGGTTCAGCACCACCGCCCGCAGCGCCTGGCCCTGGTGGTCGATGCGCGAGAAGCGGTGGCGTGCGCCCTCCTGCGGCGCCGGCGCCCGCAGACCGGCGTCGCCGGCCAGCAGCGAGCCATCGGGCCGCAGCACCGCGAAGTAGACCGTCTCCGACTGGTCGAACAGCAGGTTGTTCATCTCGCGCGGCGACAGCAGGAGCTCGACGCCGCGCTCGCCGGCCCGCACGTTGGCCGACACCGAGTAGGCGTCGTCCAGCATCGCGCGGTCGAAGGCCTGCTCGGCGAAATAGCTGGCGACCACCAGCGCCACCGCGGTGCCCAGCAGCCATGTCAGGCCCAGCGGCAGCAGCACGCGACGCAGCACCCGCGCGGTGAGCGAGGGCGCGGCTGCCGCGCCGCCGCTCACGTCTCGGCTTCCATCAGGTAGCCGATGCCGCGCAGCGTGCGAATGGCGGCACCGCTGGCGACCAGCTTCTTGCGCAACCGCGAGATGAAGGCCTCGAGCGCGTTGTCGCCGAGGGATTCGTCGAAGGTCGAGAGCTTGTCGGACAGCTCGCGCTTGCTGACCGTGCGCCCGGGCGGGCTCATCAGCTCCCACAGCACCTCGAACTCGCGCGCCGGCAGGTCCAGCGGCACGCCGCCGACGGCGAAGCGGCGCGCCCGCCGGTCGAGCCGCAGCTGCCCGAGCAGCGCGATGTCCTCGGTGCCCTGGGCCCGGCGCACCAGCGCCCGCAGCCGGGCCTCGACCTCGGCCAGGTCGAAGGGCTTGCCGAGGTAGTCGTCGGCACCGGCGTCCAGGCCGGCGATGCGCTCGTCGGTGCGGTCGCGCGCGGTCAGCACCAGCACCGGCGTGCGGTCGCCGCGGGCCCGCGCCTGGCGCAGGGCCGCCAGGCCGCTCGCCAGGCCGCTGGTCGGACTGGAGGTCGCCGGCAGGTTCAGGTCGAGCAGCACGGCATCGAAGGTCTGGACCCGCCACAGGTGGTCGGCGTCCTCGACGTTGGCCGCCACGTCGACGCGGTGGCCCGCGTCACCCAGGCTGCGCAGCATCACGCCGCGCAGGACCTCATCGTCTTCGACCAGAAGGATTCGCATGGGTGGGAAGTGAAGTGAAAAAAACTTGCTGTTTGTACCCCAGGAAGCGCCCCCCACTGGACATTGACATGGGGGAAAGGTTCAAACTCGGCCTTCAACCACATGAAGGAGCCATCACGATGAGCCAGAAGTTCCAGGTCACGGGCATGAGTTGCGGCCACTGCGCCGGCGTGGTGCAGAACGCGGTCCAGACGATCGACCCCAGCGCGCAGGTCACGGTCGACCTCGAGACCGGGCATGTCGATGTCATCAGCCAGCACCCTCGGCAGGACATCATCGTCGCGATCGAGAACGCCGGCTACCGGGCGCAGTAGGCCGTCGGCCGTCCCGGCCCGGAAACGCTCAGGAGGTCGGAATCCGGATCCGCAGCTGGCGCCGGGACGGGTCCGGTGCGGCCTCGGCCGTCAGCGGTGCGAGCTTGTTGGGCAGCACCAGGGCCCGCGCCAGGGTGGGCGAATCCTTCTGGAAGCGCTCGAGCCGGGTCAGGATCCGGTCGATGCGCGCCAGCTGGCCGCCCAGCCGGGCGCCCGCCTCCGGCGACTTCTTCGCCTCCTCGGCGGCCACCTCGTCCTGGAAGCCCTGCCAGTTCGACGAGTCCAGGATGTTGGTGCAGACCGAGATCGAGGTCGACAGCGCGCGCGCGGCATGCCACCAGTGCGCCGGCACGAAGATCATGTCCCCGGGCTTGAGCACGGTCCGGTAGAGCGTCGCCTTCGCGAGCAGCGGAAAGCGCTCGCGGTTCTGCATCACCGGATCGTCGACGGTCGAATGATTGGGGAACGCCACCCGCGGATACAAATAGGGCGTGTCGCTGGGCGGGAAAACCACGAATTCCTTGTCGCCATAGATCTGGGTGATCTGGGCGTGGGCGTTCTCGCCGTCGAAATGCATCACCGGAAACTTGCTGCCGACACCGCCGATGAGCAGTTTCAGGTAGCCGTCCGGGCGGCGCCATTTCTCCGGCATCAGCGGGCTCGAGAAGCGGCCCGGGAAGGCGAACTTGTTCTGCGGAATCACGTCCGGCAGCAGTTCCGGCAGCACTTCGTGCAGGAACGAGCGGTACATGTAGGGCCCGGGGTTCTGCGCGCTGGAGGCGATCACCTCGTCGATGAAGCGGTCGAAGGGCATGTTCCGCTCGTACCCGATGGCGACCGGCTTGCTGCCGAAGCGCTGCTTGAAGTACTCCGGCGTCCAGGTGCGCATGGCCGCCCAGCCCTTGCCGACATTCGAGATCACGACCGGCCGGTTCCCATGCACGTAACGGGCGAGAAAGTCGTCGTAGCTCAGCGAATCGCCATCCGCACGCTCGATCGGCAGCCAGGGCGCGGCGGTGCGCTCGCGACTGGCGGCCACCGGCGGAGCAGCAGAGGCAGAATCTGTGAGATTTTGTACTTGCATACTTACATACTACAAAAAGTGATCCTGATTGCATAGTGTTCGTTGGTCATACGGCCAAAGTTCAGAGGCCTGCGCCTGCCCGGCGTCCCGGCTGGCTACCATCGCCGCATGCTCTCCAACCCGCGGATCCTGATCGCCGAAGACGAGTCCGGCATCGCCGACACCCTGCAGTACGTGCTGCGCACCGACGGCTTCGTTCCGGTCTGGTGCGCCACCGCGGCCCAGGCCATCGCGCAGTTCACGGCCGAGCCGCCGGCGCTGGCGATCCTCGATGTCGGACTGCCCGACATGAACGGTTTCGAGCTGTTCAAGCGGCTGCAGGCGCTGCCCGGCGGCGCGCAGGTGCCGATGCTGTTCCTGACCGCGCGCAGCGACGAGATCGACCGCGTGGTCGGCCTCGAGCTCGGCGCCGACGACTACATCGCCAAGCCCTTTTCGCCGCGCGAGCTGGTGGCGCGGGTGCGCACCATCCTGCGCCGCAGCGGCCGCGGCGCGCAGGGGGTGCCGGCAGCCGTCCCGCCGGCGCCGGCCCCCGCCCCCGCAGCGCCGGCCACCCCGTTCGCGCTCGACCTCGAACGCATGCAGATCCGCTACTACGGCCGCCTGCTCGAGCTCTCGCGCTACGAGTACGGCGTGCTGCGGCTGCTGGTGCAGCGGCCCGGGCGCGTCTACACCCGCGACGACCTGCTGCGGCTGGTCTGGGACGAGGCCAGCGACAGCTTCGACCGCACCGTGGATGCGCACGTGAAGACGCTGCGCGCCAAGCTGAAGGCGATCGCGCCCGAGGTCGACCCGATCCGCACGCTGCGCGGGACGGGCTATGCGCTGAACGAAGACCTGCCTGCATCCGCGTGACAAGCCGCACGAGAATCTTCATCGGCATCCTGCTGATCTACACGGCGGGCATCGCCTTCCTGCTCTACCGCGTGGTGATCGACATCGACCCGCGCTACCGCGAGTCGGCGGAGGAGTCGCTGGTCGAGGCCTCGCAGCTGATGGCCAGCCTGGTCGAGCAGGACGTGATCGCCGGGGCGATCAACACGGCGCGGCTCGAGCCCTTGTTCCGCTCGGTCTATGCGCGCCAGTTCTCGGCCCAGATCTACAACCTGCACAAGCGCCACGTGGAGCTGCGGATGTACGTGACCGACCGCAACGGCCGCGTGCTGTTCGATTCGCAGGGCCGCAACCTGGGCGCCGACTTCTCGCGCTGGAGCGATGTCAGCCGCTCGCTGGCGGGCACCTACGGCGCGCGCACCACGCGCGACATCGCCGGCGATCCGCTGAGCTCGGTGATGTACGTCGGCGCGCCGGTGCGCTGGGGCAACGAGATCGTCGGCGTGGTCAGCGTCGGCAAGCCGGTGCAGAGCTTCGGCCAGTTCGTCGAGGACGCGCGGGCCCGCACGCTGTGGGTCGGCATCGGCTCGGCGCTGGCCCTGCTGGTGGGCGCGATCATCGTCTCGGTCTGGCTGGTGCGTCCCTTCGGGCTCATCTCCGACTACGTGGGCTGGCTGCGCGCGCAGCGCAGCCCGAGCCTGGGGCGCATGCTGCGCCGGGCCGCCGACACGCTGCGCAGCGGCCTGGGCGAGCTGCGCGACGCCTTCACCGGCCGCAACTACGTGGCCGACTACGTGCAGACCTTCACCCACGAGATCAAGAGCCCGCTGTCGGCCATCCGCGGCGCCGCCGAGCTGATCCAGGAGCCGTCGATGCCGCAGGCCGAGCGCGAGCGCTTCCTCGGCAACATCGCGCACGAGACCCAGCGCATCCAGGAGATCGTCGACCGCATGATGGAGCTCACCGCGCTCGAGACCCGGCGCGCGCTGGACCGCAGCGAGCCGGTGGCGCTGGGGCCGCTGCTGCGGGAGGTGGCCGACGGGGCCCAGGCCGCGGCCGCCCGGCGCGAGGTGCGGGTGCAGGTCGCGATCCATGCCGAGGCCAGCGTCGAAGGCGACCCGTTCCTGCTGCGCCGCGCGATCAGCAACCTGCTCGACAACGCGATCGACTTCTCGCCCGCGGGCGCCGAGGTGCTGCTGGCGCTGGAGGCCGGTTCGCGCCGGGCCATCGTCAGCGTGCGCGACCGCGGTCCGGGCATCCCGGACTATGCGAAGGACAAGGTCTTCGAGAAGTTCTACTCGCTCGCGCGGCCCCACAGCCAGAAGAAGAGCACCGGGCTGGGCCTGGCCTTCGTGAAGGAGATCGCGGCCCTGCACCGCGGCCGGGTCGAGCTCGCGAACGCGCCGCGCGGCGGCGCGCTGGCGACGCTCACGCTGCCGCTGCTGTCACTTGACTGACTGGCCCGTGAGACCCGCGTAGGCCTTGCGGGTCTCCGGGCTCACGGCGTCGAGCACCTGCGCATGGGAGGTCTTGTGGCGCGCCATCAGGCGCGCCGAGGCCACCGCCTTCGACTTGCAGTACCAGTGGCAGCTGTGCTGCATCAGGAACAGCTCGGCCGACATCATGTAGGCCTTGGCCTTGGGCGAGCGCTGCGCTTCGTTGCGCATGACACCGGCGATGCCGCGGGCATGGATCGCGAAGGCCTGGCGCAGGTCGAAGCTCGCGGCCGGCCACAGCTGCTGCCCGAAGGGCAGCGCCAGCGGCAGTTTGCTGACCCGCGCCTCCTTCTCGCCGACCTGCGCGAATTCGGCCGCGAAGCTGTCGAACTGGGCCGACAGCTTTTCCTCGGTGCTGTCGAGCAGGCCCCAGATCTGGGCCCGGCGCTCGGCATCGTCCTCGCCGAGACAGCGCAGGTAGCCTTCGGTGAGGTTCTCCATCAGCTTCTCGATCTGGTAGTGGCCGAGGTGGCTGCCCAGCAGCGCGATGCGCCGGCGCTGCTGCTGCGAGTTGACGAGGTAGGCGCCGATGACGATCAGCGTCACCAGGGTGAGAGTTTCCATCGGCACCGAGTGTAGGGGGCGCCGCTACCTGAAGAAGTCCAGGATCCGGTTGCGCTCCGCCGGCGCCGCCGGCAGCGCCACCTGCGCCCCGGCCAGGTCCTCGGCCGGCAGCGGTGCCAGCGCGGGGTCGAGCCCCAGGCTGGCCACCCCATGCCCCGGCGCATAGTCGTCGAAGTACCACTCGCCATCGACCTGCTGCACGCCGTCGGGCGCCTTCAGTGCGGCCACCGGCACGCCCTTGAGCGCCGCCTGCATGTAGCCGGTCCAGATCGGCAGGCTCAGGCTGCCGCCGGTCTCGCCGCGCACGCCGAGCTGGCGCGGCGTGTCGTAGCCGACCCAGGCGATGCCCACGCGCGTCGGCTGGAAGCCGGCGAACCAGGTGTCGAAGGAATCGTTGGTGGTGCCGGTCTTGCCGTACAGGTCGTCGCGCCGGATCGCCTGGTAGGCGCGCGACGCCGTGCCGCCCTTCACCACGCTCTGCAGCAGCGAATCCATCATGAACGCGTTGCGCTCGGGGATCGCGCGGCGGGCCTCGTCGAGGACCGGCGGCTCGGTCTCCATCAGGACCTTGCCGCGGGCGTCGGTGACCCGCGTCACCAGGTAGGGATTGACGCGAAAGCCGCCGTTGGCGAACACCGCATAGCCGGCCGCCATCTGCATCGGCGTCACCGAGCCGGCACCCAGCGCCATCGGCAGGTTGGCCGGCTGCTTCTCGCGCTCGAAGCCGAAGCGCGTGACCCAGTCCTGCGCATAGTTGGCGCCGATCGACTGCATGACGCGCAGCGTGACCAGGTTCTTCGACTGCTGCAGCGCGCGCCGGAGCGTGATCGGGCCGTCGTAGCCGCCGTCGTAGTTCTTCGGCTCCCAGGCCGTGCCGCCGGCGCCGGCCTCGAAGAACAGCGGCGCGTCGTTGACCACCGTGGCCGGCGTGAAGCCCTTCTCGAGCGCTGCCGAATAGATGAAGGGCTTGAAGCTCGAGCCCGGCTGGCGCCAGGCCTGCGTGACGTGGTTGAACTTGTTCTTGCCGTAGTCGAAGCCGCCCACCAGCGCCTGGATCGCGCCGCTGCGCGGGTCCAGCGCCACGAAGGCGCCCTCGACCTCGGGCAGCTGCGTGATCTCCCAGCTGTTCTTCGGCGTGCGTGCCACGCGGATCACCGCGCCCGGCCGGATCCGGAGGTTGCGCGCCGCCTTATCCGCCAGCCCCGACTGGGCGGGCCTGAGCCCCTCGCCGCCGATCTGCAGCGCCTCGCCGTTGGCGCGCACCGCACGGACCTCCTTCGCGCTCGCCTGCAGCACCACGGCAGCCAGCAGGTCCCCGTTGTCCGGGTGCTCGGCCAGCGCATCGTCGACCGCGTCGTCGAGCGCCTTCGGGTCGTCCGGCAGTTCGACGAAGGCCTCGGGCCCGCGATAGGGCTGGCGCCGCTCGTAGTCCATGATGCCGCGGCGCAATGACCGGTAGGCCGCCTGCTGCTCGGCCGCGACCAGCGAGGTCGTCACCTTGAGCCCGCTGGTGTAGATGCTGTCGCCGTACTGCGCATGCATCATCTGGCGCACGGTCTCGGCCACGTACTCGGCATGCAGCCGCGCCGGGTCCGCGGCGTCGCGCAGCTGCAGCGGTTCGCGCCGCGCCGCCTCGGCCTGGACGGCGGTGATGAAGCCGGTCTCCTGCATGCGGTCGATCACGTAGAGCTGGCGGGCCCGCGCGCGGCGCGGATTGGCCACCGGGTTGTTGGTGCCCGGCGCCTTCGGCAGGCCGGCCAGCATGGCGGCCTCGGCCACCGTGATGTCCGCCAGCGGCTTGCCGAAATAGGTCTCGGCGGCGGCCGCGAAGCCGTAGGCGCGGTTGCCCAGGTAGATCTGGTTCAGGTAGATCTCGAGGATCTGGTCCTTGCTGAGCTGGCGCTCCATGCGCATCGCCAGCAGGATCTCCCAGGTCTTGCGCTGCACCGTGCGCTCCGAGCTCAGGTAGACGTTGCGCGCGACCTGCATCGTGATGGTCGAGGCGCCCTGCTTGCGGCCGCCCTGCAGGCTGGCCAGCGCGGCGCGCGCGAAGCCCTTGTAGTCGACCCCGCCGTGTTCATAGAAGCGCGCGTCTTCCACCGCCAGCACCGCGTCCTTCATGACCTGCGGAATCTGCGCGAAGGGCGTCAGGTTGCGCCGCTCCTCGCCGAACTCGCCGATCAGCGCGCCTTCGGCCGAATAGACCCGCAGCGGCTGCTTGGGCTGGTAGTCCGACAGCTCGGAGATGTCGGGCAGCCGCGGGTAGATGGTGGCCACCGCGATGCCGCCGGCGATCGCCAGCACGGCCACGCTGCCGGCCGACAGCGCGGCGATCCAGGCGAGCGGACGGCGCCAGCCGGGTGCGCGGGAGGGGGTTTCGGACGGAGAAGTCATGGCAGGGAGGGAGCAGGAACAGGCCGCGATGGTTCCCCATCCGGGCGATGCCCGTGTGAAGGCCCTGTTCGCAAGACTTCACACAGGCTTCACACAAGGCTGTTTTCGCGCCACCGGACTTCGAACAGCCTTCCAACTGGCTTCTCGCCCGCTGCGGACAGTGGCTCCCGTGCAAGTTCGCACGAAAAGGAGAAGGAAAAACACCATGGACGCTCCCCTCTACCGCCCTGGCCGACGGCTCTGGCTGGTCACCCTGACACTGGCCTTCGCGAGCTTCCTCACGCTGAGCGTGCGGCCGCTGCAAGCGCAGGAAGCGCCGGGCCCGCGCGCAAAGACCGAGAGCCCGTACTTCTTCGTCAAGAGCGACGACCCCGAGCTCGATCGATTGCCGCTCAAGGGGACCGAGGTGGACGTGCGGATCTCCGGCGTGATCGCCGACGTCACGGTCACGCAGACCTACCGCAACGAAGGCCAGCGGGCGATCGAGGCGCGCTACGTGTTCCCGGGCTCGACCCGGGCCGCGGTCGGCGCGCTCCAGGTGCGCGTCGGCGAGCGCCTGATCACGGCGCAGATCCGCGAGAAGGCGCAGGCGCGCATCGACTACGACACTGCGAAGAAAGAGGGCAAGACCGCCGCGCTGCTCGAGCAGCACCTGCCCAACGTGTTCCAGATGAACGTCGCCAACATCCTGCCCGGCGACGAGGTCCGGGTGGCGCTGCGCTACACCGAGCTGCTGGTGCCGCAGGGCGGCAACTACCAGTTCGTCTATCCGACGGTGGTCGGGCCGCGCTACAACAGCCCGCAGTCGGAGCACGCGCAAGCGCGCTGGGTGGCGCAGCCCACGCTGCGCGCGGCGGTCGCGCCGGGCACCGCCTTCAAGCTCAGGGTCGCGCTCGACATGCCGATGGCGCTGCAGGAACTGCGCTCGCAGACGCACGCGATCTCGCTCGCACGGCGCGATGGCGACACCCATGCCGACGTCACGCTGGCGGACGGCCAAGGCCCCGCGGACAACCGCGACTTCGTGCTCGATTACCGGCTCGCGGGCGAACGCATCCAGTCCGGCCTGATGCTCTACCAGGGCCAGGGCGACGGCGCCGAGAACTTCTTCCTCGCCATGGTCGAGCCACCGAAGTCGGTGGCCGCGAACGCCATCGCGCCGCGCGACTACATCTTCGTGGTCGACATCTCGGGCTCGATGCACGGCTTTCCGCTCGACACCGCG
>Ga0070667_100003959_pt1 | contig 12570 bp, 11 predicted proteins | sample KBSS33metaG_FD_64659 | JGI IMG/M metagenome (GOLD analysis project Ga0070667, IMG submission 64659) | Switchgrass rhizosphere microbial communities from Kellogg Biological Station, Michigan, USA - KBS S3-3 metaG | ecosystem: Host-associated > Plants > Roots > Rhizosphere > Soil ...
CTGCTCTTGACCGATACGGTAAAGATCCCAAAGACCATAGACGTTTATCGTAAGGGCCTCACTCTCGCTGCGGGCGCGCTGAATATCGCTGTGCCGGAACAAGATCTTGAATTTCCGATGGCAAGCTCTGCCGAATATGCCGCCGAGGCCGATACGGTCATACAGAATGTAGGTGGCAGCAGGTTCGCGCTGCTAAATCCGGCTGGAGGCTGGGTAACGAAGCTCTGGCACGCCGAAAAATTCGGACAGCTTGCCGACCGGCTTTGGAAGGAACATGGCCTGCCCTCTATCGTCGTTACGGGGCCGAAAGAGAGAGAACTGGCCGAGAAGGTTGCGGCAAACAGCCGTTCGGGCAAGCTTTTGTTGGCGCAGCCGAGTCTTAAGGGTTTTTATGAGATGGCAAAACGCGCGACAGTTTATGTCGGCGGTGATACAGGCCCGACGCATATTGCGGTCGCCGCCGGAGCACCGGTCGTTGGACTTTTTGGGCCGACCCCATGGTGGCGAAACGGCAGCCCAAACCCCGACGACATCTGCGTTGAACGCGAAGACATCGACTGCCGCGTCGATTGCCACCGTCGTACATGCTCAAAATGGATATGTATGGATTCAGATGTCGAGATGGTTTTTTTGGCCGTTGAGCGGCGGCTAGCTAAAGTAATTAAGCCAGAGCGTGTTCAAATATGATTTATGGCAATTGAGGGAAAACGGCTCCTGCAGCGGATACGTGTACCGCTCGGATTTGCATTTGCGATTCTTTTTTTGGTCTTTGCAAAACCGACAATATTGAGCATCGCGATCGGCGGAGCCATTGCGTTTATTGGCGTCGCGATCCGCGCATGGTCATCCGGACATATCCGCAAGGCTAAGGAGCTCGCGGTCAGCGGCCCTTACGCCTACACTCGCAACCCACTCTATGTCGGCAGCTTCATCCTTGGTGTCGGATTCACGGTAGCGGCAGGCGTGTGGTGGCTCGCATTGGTTTTTAGCGCTCTCTTCATCGGCATCTATTTGCCCGTTATGCGCGTCGAAGCAGAAGATATCCGGGCGATATTTGGCGCGGATTTTGACGAATATGAGAGCAATGTACCGCTCTTTGTCCCGAGACTCACGCCCTGGCGGAAAACGGGCGTGAAATTCGATTTTCAGCTATACTTGCGTTATCGCGAATACCGTGCGGCCATCGGAGCCGTCATCGCAATTGCGGTCTTAACTGCAAAGGCCTATTTTCTTCCTTAGTTTTATGAAATCGATGATCTTCAGATCGATGGTCTTAGCCGCCCTGATCGCGGCCTTCGCGCTTGTTAATTTTGCCCAGCCGACCATGGGGCAGACGGCCATGCCGGGGACGATGTTTACTGGCGAAACGCTCAAATACGATGGCAAATTGAACAAGATCCTGCGCGGACTCTCAATCGCCGAGTTGACGTTTACGGCGTCGGCCGGCCCCGCTGCCAACCAGCTTTTAGTAAAGACCGAAGCCGTCTCAAAAGGAACGCTTCTTAAGTTGTTTCGATATAGTTTCCTGCAGCAGTATGAGTCGACGATAGATCTGACGACTTTTCGAATACTGAAGACAACGAAACACGACGTTCAAAAAGAGCGTGTACGCGATAGCGAGGCCTTGTTTGATTACAAGGAAAAGCGTGTAACGTATGTCGAAACCGACCCAAAGGACCGTAATCGCCCGCCACGACGTATAGCGTCAGAGATCGGATCATCCATCCAGGATATGATCTCGGCGATCTATTCGCTGCGACTGCAGCCTTTGGCGATGGGGAAGAGATTTGAATTCTCGGTCAGCGACTCGGGCCTGGTATATAACGTGCCGGTAGTCGTCACGGCACGCGAAGAGCAGAAAACAGTGCTTGGAAAGATATTGTGTTTTCGGGTTGAGCCCCAGATATTCGGGCCAAAGAGCCTCATCGAACAAAAAGGCAAAATGGTGATATGGATCACCGATGACGCCCGTCGTATTCCCGTCCGGGCACAGATCGACACCGGATACGGCAAGATCGAGGTCAAGCTCAAATCCGCGATTAAAACTACGTAAATACCGAATTTAACTTGTAAGTTTGGCTTAAAGACCGCATACTTTTAGTTTGCGGTTTTTGTATTATGGATACGAATATTCAGACAGAGAAGACGACGGCCAAGAAAGTCGCGGCTAAAAAGACACCGGTTGAGACCGATCCTTTCGCATCGGCAGTTGAGGAAGTACCAGCGAAGAAGCGGGTTGCCAAAAAAGTTACTCAAGTCAACGTCGATGCTGCCCAGGTGAAAAAGACGGTGAAGAAAGCGTCGAAAAAGATCGTTTTGGATCCTTTTGCCGAGGTCGTTGATGCCGTTTCGCCTGTAAAAAAACGGGTGGCTAAAGTCGTCAAACCTGTAGCCAGAAAGCCAGCGAAAACAACCAAAAAGAACGACGAAGTTGACGGGGTTGTTAAACCCAAACCCGTCAAGAAGTCGTCCGAAAAGGTTGAATCCGCCGTCTCACCTGTTTTCGAGGCCCTCTCTGATGTAAGCTTGCCCGAATTACCTCGTGAGAACCGCGCTCGTCTGCAGATGCAGACCCCAACTCGTCTTTACTTCTACTGGTCGGTCAAGGAGAATCCATGGGCGTTGCTTAAGAATGTTTTCGGCGATGATCTCGGCAGCTACTCACTGGTCCTCAAGCTGGTCGACAAAAAACATGGTCACGAAGATATACATCCGACGGACGCCGCGGGCAACTACTGGTTTGATGTGGACGCAGACGGCTCGTATCAGGCCGAGATAGGATTTTACGCACCTAACCGCCCGTATTTTCGAATTTTGCACTCGAACACGGTCGATACGCCTCGTCGCAGCCCCAGCCCTCGGGCTGCGACCGATGCCGATTGGAAGGTCACGTCATATAAGTTTGCCGAGGTGCTCGACGTCGCTGGGTTTTCTCGTGACGCCTTTGATGTTGCGATAGCTGGTGACGACTATGTCGCAGCCACCGGTGCCTCAAATCTCGCATTTGCAAGGTTTTTGGGTACGAGTGATTTTGACCTACTTGGCATCACAGCTGAGGACATTCGCTATGCGATGCTTGCCTTAGCGTCTGGAGCAAAACTAGAGGACCTTCGCTTTAAGGTCAGCAACGCGCTTTTTGCGATCCTGTCTGCAAATGCCGATAAGCTTGAGGCAGCCAAGGCGATGAGTGCTCTTGGCGAGTATTTTGACATCGACGAATCCGAGGTTACCGAGGAGCAGATCGGTCCGGCAGTTTTCGGAGCGAGCTTGGTGAATTTTCCGCGGACGCTTACAACGCGCGGCGGCCCGACGAAAATTGCACCCGATTACAGCCCGGTGAGTTCGCATAGCTATCGTTAGTAAGCAGTGAGCCGTAGGCCGTAAGCAGTTTTTGCGATCTCTGCTCACAACTTACGGCTCACTGGTAAATGGTCACTTCTAACGCCCTATGCCCGTAGGATATTTCAGCCTGATCCTTCATGCTCACTTGCCGTTTGTCCGCCATCCCGAATACCCTGAATTTCTTGAGGAAGATTGGCTTTACGAGGCCATAACCGAGGTATATCTTCCGCTAGTTTTCATCTTTCAGACTCTGCATGAGGCCGGAGTTAAGCCGCGTCTCTCGATGAACCTCTCGCCGCCGTTGTGCGAGATGCTTGCCGATCCGCTCCTGCAGGAACGATACACACGTCATCTCGAAAACCTGTTCGAATTAGCCAAAAAGGAGCTGGATCGAACAAAGGACGAATCGCAGGATTTTCACGACGTTGCAAAAATGTACGTCGATAACCTCTCTGCATCGCTCGATCTCTGGAATAACCGCTACCGTCGCAACCTTATCAACGCCTTCCGGGAACTGCAGGACGAGGGTGTTATCGAGATCATCACATGCGGCGCGACACACGGCTTTATGCCGCTTATCTCTACTCATGAAGCTCGCCGTGCCCAGGTTCAGATTGCGGTCGCAAATTACAAAAAACATTTTGGACGGCAGCCGCGGGGCATTTGGCTGGCGGAATGCGCGTACGAGCCGGGCATCGAGGATCTGTTGAAAGATGCAGGCATCGAATATTTTATTGCCGACACTCACGCGATCCTTTATGGCGATCCGCGGCCGCGGTTTGGCGTCCACGCTCCGGTCGTTTGTCCGAATGGCACGGCCGTTTTTGCCCGCGATGTCGAAACAAGCCAGCAGGTCTGGTCGGCTGAGGTCGGTTACCCCGGCGACGCTCTCTATCGCGAGTTTTACCGCGACATCGGTTGGGATGCTCCGCTCGATTACCTCGCTCCGCACCTGCACGAGGACGGCAGCCGGAGGCATCTCGGCTTGAAATATCACCGCATCACGGGCCGCGACGTGCCGCAGCAGACCAAGGAGCCGTACATTCCCGCGATGGCTCGTGAAAAGGCCGCTGAGAACGCAATGCACTTCATCGGCGAGCGCATCAAGCAGGCACATAAGTTGAGAGAAACGTTTGAGGGGCATCCGCCGCTTGTGGTATCTCCTTACGATGCTGAGCTTTACGGCCACTGGTGGTACGAAGGGCCGCAGTTCATCGACTTTTTCTTTAAGAAGATCCATTTTGACCAGAACGAGATCGAATGCATCACGCCCGGTGATTTTCTCGATTCCGGGCTGCCGATCCAGGTCCAAAAACCGACAGCTTCAAGTTGGGGCGAGAATGGTTATTACAAGGTTTGGATCAACGAAAACAACTCGTGGATGTATCCATACCAACACGACGCCGAGCGGCGGATGACCGCGTTGGCAAATAGATTCGCCGATGCATCCGACCCGGTAACGGTCCGAATCCTTAATCAGGCTGCCCGGGAACTCCTCCTTGCCGAATCCTCCGACTGGGCGTTCCAGATCTACCAGGGCACGACCGTCGAATACTCTAGCCGCCGTTTCCAATCACATATCCACCGCTTCGATCTGCTTGCTAAAATGCTCGACAACGGCGATGTTGACCACGACCTACTGGCCGAGATCGAAAGCCGCGACAACATCTTCGCCGAGATCGACTACCGGGCTTATTGTGGTTAAGCGACTGCCCCGCAATCCTTTCATCGAATTTGCCTAAATTCCATCGTAAAGCTATTCTTAATGTTTACGTTTTCGGAGGAAATTAATGGTTGGTAAAGGTGTGGAAATTGCTCCCGCAGAAGGGAAACTTGGTGTTCTGCTTGTCGGCTTAGGCGCTGTCAGCACGACGTTGGTAGCTGGTGTTGAGGCCGTCAAACGGGGCATTTCGGAGCCGGTCGGTAGCTTGACGCAGATGGGCACGATCCGTCTTGGTAAGCGCACGGACGACCGCGTGCCCAAGATCAAGGACTTTGTGCCGCTCGCGTCGCTTGACGATATTGTTTTTGGTGCGTGGGACATTTTTCACGACAGCGCTTACGACGCGGCGATGAACGCCGGCGTCTTGGACAAGGATCTGCTTAATCAGCTCTCCGAACCGCTTGCTAGTCTGAAGCCGATGGCTGCCGTTTTTGAGCAGAATTACGTCAAACGTATAACCGGCGAAAACGTCAAGACCGGCAAGAATAAGATGGACTTGGCGGAGCAGCTAATTGCTGATATAGCTAAGTTTAAGTCCGACAATAATTGCGACAGGCTCGTTATGGTCTGGGCCGCTTCAACCGAGATCTATATTGAGGAATCGGCGATACATCAGACTCTCGAATCGCTCGAAAAGGCGATGTACGACAACGATCCGATGATCGCTCCTTCGATGATATACGCCTATGCCGCCCTCAAATCGGGCGTGCCTTTTGCGAACGGTGCCCCAAATCTGACGGTCGACATCCCGGCGCTCACAGAGCTTGCCAATCAGACGGGTATGCCCATCTGCGGCAAAGATTTTAAGACCGGCCAGACGCTGATGAAGACCATCCTCGCCCCGGGCCTGAAGTCCCGAATGCTCGGCCTCGACGGCTGGTACTCGACCAACATCCTCGGTAACCGCGACGGCGAGGTTCTCGACGACCCGGAGAATTTCAAGTCTAAAGAGGTCTCTAAGCTCTCGGTGCTCGAACATATATTTCAGCCCGAGGTTTACCCACACCTCTACGGCGATTTTTCACACGTCGTCCGTATCAACTACTATCCGCCGCGCGGCGACAACAAAGAAGGCTGGGACAACATCGATATCTTCGGCTGGCTCGGCTACAAGATGCAGATCAAGATCGATTTCCTGTGCCGCGATTCGATCCTTGCGGCACCACTTGCACTCGACCTGGCATTGTTTATGGATCTCGCGCAGCGTGCGAAAATGAAGGGTGTCCAGGAATGGCTGTCATTCTATTTCAAGGCCCCGCAGACCGCTCCTGGCCTGTATCCTGAGCATGATCTTTTCATCCAGTTGATGAAGCTAAAGAACACTCTGCGTCATCTACAGGGCGAGGATCTGATCACGCATCTTGGGCTCGAGTATTACGATTAGGCCGGCTAGCGTTATAGTTAATAATTAGCCGGTTCCACAAAAAAACTGTTTTTTGTTAACTTTCTGTTGCATGGATTGTGTTTTGTGTGCTAATCATAGAGATAGAGGCGGGCCTTCATACCCGCTTTAGTCTCTGGACTAACCCCTTCCGGACTCTAAAGTCCAGCCAACGCACAATCTATTGAAATCATCATTACTGACGACAGACGTGCCGTCGCGATATTCGGCAAGTTTGAGTTGAAAAATCGTTCTAAGTGCTGAGTGAAACCCGGCGAGGAAATGAGATGAAACAGGAAACGGCCAGGAAAAAAGAAAATACTGAAAAGGGCATTTTGCTAGACCCCGACCGCAAGAGTCCGCGCGCGGCTGAGTTTGAGGACAAGCTGTCGTCTCTGATCGTTGGTCAGGAGCGCGCGGTCCGCCGCGTCAGCGGCCTCTTCCAGATCTATCTTGCGGGAATGAACAACCCGTCACGCCCACTGGGGACGATGCTTTTCCTCGGGCCGACAGGTTCAGGTAAGACCCGCGTTGTCGAGGCTGCGTCCGAAGTGCTGTTTAATGAACCGTACGCGGTGGTCAAGATCGACTGTGCGGAGTTTCAGCATTCGCACGAGATCGCCAAACTGATCGGCTCGCCTCCGGGATACCTCGGCCATCGCGAAACGTCGCCGATGCTTACGCAGGAAAATCTTGACAAATCGCATACCGATGATACCAAGCTCACTTTTGTGCTCTTCGACGAGATCGAAAAGGCTTCCGATTCGCTGTGGCAGCTGCTCCTGGGCATTTTGGACAAAGCGACGCTTACCTTGGGCGATAATCGCCGCGTCGATTTTTCAAAGACCGTCGTCATTATGACCTCAAACCTCGGTGCTCGCGAAATGTCCGATATGATCTCGGGCGGTATCGGATTTGCCCCGACCAAGACCGACCAGGCCAAGGCTGACGATGAGATCGATACCAAGATCTATCGCACCGCTCTTGAGGCCGCAAAACGTAAATTTTCACCGGAATTTATGAACCGGATCGACAAGGTCGTCGTATTTCGCAGCCTCAAGGAACACCATCTGCGCAAAATCCTGGATATCGAGCTGACTGCCGTCCAGGACCGCATCACCGAGTCGGCTGGCACTAAGTTCATCTTCGAATGCACGCCAGAGGCTAAAGAATTTTTACTCAGCGAGGGTATTGATCTCAAATACGGTGCGCGGCATCTGAAACGGTCGGTCGAACGTTTTCTCGTTTATCCCCTGTCAAATCTGGTTGCGACGCAGCAGGTCGAAACGGGCGATTTCGTGCTTGTCGATTTTGACGAACAGAAGGACCAGCTGATGTTTACCAAGCAATCGGGCAAGATGATCATCGCCGATATCCCCGAGGACCCCATCACCGACGAACCGCTGATCAGTGCCGATGCGGTCGGGCTGCCGCTGCCTCATGCACAATCGGCGGCCGAACGAGGCAAGTCGAAGGGTGAGAACCACGACTCTTAAAGGCTTATCTGATAACGGATAATGTGAGGAAGCAGACTTGTTCTGCTTCCTTTTTATTTTGCCCACTTCAGTGAACGACCTACGGCCTCATGCCACTGCTGCATCAGGGCCCCAGCTTCAGGCGGAGACATATGCACCTCAAAGCGTCGATCAGCCCGCCAGTGCTCTCCCAACTCCGTCTTGTCTTTCCAATAGCCAACGGCCAGTCCCGCCAGGTAGGCTGCCCCGAGGGCCGTCGTCTCGGCGGTCTTCGAACGCACGACCGGGATCTGCAATATATCGGCTTGAAATTGAAGCAGAGCATCATTTCCGGTCGCACCGCCGTCAACCCTGAGTTCTTTCAGGTCCGAATGCGAATCGGCATTCATGGCGGCGAGCAGATCGGCGGTTTGAAAGGCGATGGACTCGACCGCGGCTCTCGCGATATGGGCCCGGCCCGTGCCGCGGGTCAACCCAATGATCAACCCACGTGCTTCCTGATCCCAATGCGGCGTTCCCAGTCCGGCAAACGCGGGAACAAAATACACCCCACCGTTATCGGGAACTTCGCGAGCTAGTGACTCGACATCCGACGAATTTTCGATAACACCAAGCGAATCGCGAAGCCACTGTATAACCGCACCGCCGATAAAAACGCTGCCCTCAAGGGCATATTGGGTGCGCCCATCGATCTGCCAGCCGATCGTCGAGAGCAGGCGGTTGTTTGATGCGACCGGCTTTTCGCCGACGTTCTGGAGCATAAAGCAGCCGGTGCCGTATGTGTTTTTAGCCGAGCCCGCGTCAAAACAGGCTTGCCCGAACAGTGCTGCCTGCTGGTCGCCGGCGATACCTGAGATTTTAATACCTCTCAATCCGATCGGTGTTTCAATGTCTCCATAGACTTCACTTGACGATCCGACGTGCGGCAGCATCGTATGCGGTATGCCGAATATGTTGAGTAACTCGTCATCCCACTCAAGCGTATTAATGTTATACAGCATTGTCCGGGATGCGTTTGACGCATCTGTAATGTGGAGCTTGCCGCCGGTTAGTTTCCAAATGAGCCATGTATCTACCGTGCCGAAAACAAGCTCGCCATTCTCAGCTTTGGCCCTTGCTCCCGGCAAGTTGTCTATCAGCCATTTGATCTTGCTGGCGGAAAAGTAAGCGTCAACCTCAAGGCCTGTTCGTTCGCGGATCAAATCGCCGTGTTGAGAGCGGATCTCATTGCATATCTCCGCCGTGCGGCGGTCCTGCCAGACGATAGCGTTGTGGATCGGCTCGCCGGTCGTTTTGTCCCAGATGATAGTTGTCTCGCGTTGATTGGTTATACCCACGGCGGCAATGTCGGAGGCACTTAGATCTGCTTTGGCCAGAGCCTCAACGGCCGTTTCCATCTGCGACCGCCATATCTCTGCCGGATCGTGCTCGACCCAGCCGCTCTGCGGATAGATCTGCTTGTATTCCTTTTGGCCGACGGACACGACGGTGCCTTCACGATCGAAGATGATCGAGCGGCTGCTGGTGGTGCCCTGATCAAGCGCGAGGATATACGTCATAACTCAGATCTTGTCGAGAGCCTGCTCGATATCGGCCATAAGGTCGTTTACATCTTCGATGCCGACCGAGAGACGTATCAGCCCGTCTGAGATGCCGGCTTTGAGACGGTCTTCGCGTGGTATCGCGGAGTGGGTCATCGATGCCGAATGCTGAAGGATGGTCTCGACCCCTCCAAGCGACGTGGCGAGCGTACAAAGCCTGACGTTGTTTGCGAAGGTCTTTCCGGCCTCGACCGTTTTGAGGTCAAGCCCTATCATGCCGCCATAGCCGCCCATCATCTGCCGTTTCGCGATAGCATGATTACGATGCGATTCTAACCCGGGATAATAAACGGCCGTAACCTTCGGATGCTCTGCCAACATATTCGCAATAGCATATGCGTTCGAGTTATGCCGCTCCATTCTCAGGGCAAGGGTCTTGATCCCTCGCAATACAAGCCAAGCGACCTGCGGAGCTATGTTGCCTCCGTAGTATTTGTTTGCCCCCTGACGAGCGGCTTCTACGATCTCCGTGTTTCCCACGAGTACACCTGCTGTCAGATCGCTATGGCCTCCGAGGTATTTCGTCGCACTATGTATGACCGCGTCGAGGCCGAGCTCGAGCGGCCGCTGGTTGAATGGTGTGGCGAACGTATTATCTGCAACGGTCGCGATGCCGTTCGCTTTTGCAATAGCCGAGACCGCCTCGATATCGGTGACCTGCACGATCGGATTTGAGGGCGTTTCGATCCAAAACAGCTTTGTGTTTGGACGTATAGCCGTGGCGTAATTCTCAGCATTTGCCGCATCTATGAAGGTCGTCTCGATGCCGAACCTCTCCTCGATGTGATGCAGGAGATTCATCGTCGTGGAATACCCCGATTCGGGAGCCACGATATGATCACCCGTCTTTACGAGCGTAAAAACCGCCGCGGAAACCGCCGCCATGCCGGACGCTAACGCGAGAGCGGCCTCGCCGTTTTCAAGGTCGGCCATCGTGGTTTCGAGTGCCCGTTGTGTAGGATTGCCAAGGCGGCCGTAATAGTAACCGTCCTTTTCCTCGTTGTGGATCGCGGAAGCCTCGTCGGCGTCGGGAAAGGCATAAACCGACGCCGGATATATCGGCACCGATAGGGCCCCATAGTGTTCGCCGTGGTTGTCACCGGCGTGGACTGCCTTTGTAAACATTGATGGGTTACTCATTAGTTTGTGATGTTGACGTTCCTTGCTACTCCGCATATCGTAAACGGAAAACTATTAGAGAGCAATTCGGCTGATAACGAACATCTGGCCATCGATTGGGAGGGCGGTTTGCAATACATATATGGTTAATGTAATATGAAAATCGCTCGCGGAGGATGACGATGCAAGAATCAACCCTGATCGAACTTGAAAAACTCTTTTTGGCCCTTTCTGATAAGACACGCTTGCGGCTTTTGGCGTTGATGGCGGACGGAGAAGTGCCGGTCGGCTTCTTAGCGGACAAACTTGGCGAAAGTCAGCCCAAGATCTCACGACATCTCGCCTATCTCCGAAGCACTGGACTCGTTTCGACGCGCCGCGACGGCAAGTGGATCTACTACGGTATAGATGCTCAGGATGACGCTGCTGTGACGAGGGTTCTGGATGCCGCGCTTGGCCGGGTCTCAGCTAACGTCGCGGACCATGATCCGCGGTCATCTGCCGCTGATGACGGCGATGCGTACATATATCAAGACGCTCAAATGGAAACATCGCCTGAGTATGAGGACGATTGGGCCCCTGCAGAGATCGATATATTCTTACTCTAGTGAGGTTGGTTCAGCCGTGTCGTACGGACAATGGCGGCAGCCGCTCTCACAACAGTAACCGCGATTGAGCAAATAACGCCTCGTCAAAACCATCAAGCCTTCCTCAAAATAGAAATCGAGGCCCTCGACAAAAGTTCCTGTGTTCTCGGAAACGCCGTCTACGCTTTCATCGCTATCGTCCATATAGTGCTAGAAACTCCTTGTTTCCCTCGGCACCGAGTATCGGCGATTCGATGAGTCCTTCGACTCGCAATCCCAAACCGGCAACGAACTCATTCACTTCCGAAACGACACGTTCATGTTTTTCGGTCTCGCGAACAATACCGCCCTTGCCGACCTCACCTTTTCCGACCTCGAATTGTGGTTTGATGAGCACGATCAGCTTTCCCGTTGGCTTGAGGAGCGGAATGATCGCCGGAATTATCTTTGTCACCGATATAAACGAAACATCCATTACGCCGAGATCGAATCGGGTGTCAAAATCGTCGGGCGTCAGTTCGCGGGCGTTTGTATTCTCGCGAACCTCGACCCTGGGGTCGTTTCTCAAGGACCAGACAAGCTGATTTGTACCCGCATCAATCGCGACGACGCTCTCGGCTCCGTGTTTGAGCAAACAATCGGTAAAACCGCCCGTTGAGGACCCGATGTCGATGCAAACCAGGTTCGACGGATCAATGCCAAAGTCAATTAGCGCGGCCTCAAGCTTTAAGCCACCGCGTCCGACGTACTTATTTGCGGGCGAATCACCCTTGATCCTGATCGCCGAGCCCGGGGTGTAAAGCTCCGATGACTTGGCGACGCGTTTCTCATCGACGAGCACGACGCCGGCCATCACGAGCGCCTGAGCCTTTGTCCGCGACTCGGCAAAACCGCCCTCGACAAGCAATTTATCTATGCGTTCGCGGCTCATCTTGGTTTGGGCCTCATTATTTTTGGCGGTTTGAAAATGATATTCTAAGCAAAATGGGAATGAAAACAAAGCTGGATCGGTTTGCGAAATACTCGTGGTTCGTACTCGCGTTTAATATCGTCGTGATATTGTGGGGTGTTTTTCTGCGTGCTTCGAAGAGCGGCGACGGCTGCGGACAGCATTGGTTGACGTGCCAGGGCGAGGTCATCCCATCGGCTCCCGAGCTCAAGACGATCATCGAGTTTTCGCATCGCGTAACCACCTCGCTCGCGGGAGTATTGGTGATCATTCTGCTTGTGTGGGCATTTGCTCGTTGGTATTCGGGAAAAAATGACGAAAACCGACGAACGCTGAAAGCGGCTGTCGGCTCGCTTGTTTTTATTGTGATCGAGGGGATATTAGGTGCCGGCC
>Ga0070667_100003960_pt1 | contig 12569 bp, 8 predicted proteins | sample KBSS33metaG_FD_64659 | JGI IMG/M metagenome (GOLD analysis project Ga0070667, IMG submission 64659) | Switchgrass rhizosphere microbial communities from Kellogg Biological Station, Michigan, USA - KBS S3-3 metaG | ecosystem: Host-associated > Plants > Roots > Rhizosphere > Soil ...
ACGACCGGTCGACATCGGCGCGGCCTCGCAACCACCGGGCCGTGTACGATGCTCGCGCATGATAGTCACGAATGTCGTCCGAGCTGCGCTCGGGCTGTTGCTCGCGGGGCTTGCGTGCGCGCAGGCAGTCGGGGCGGAGCCGTCGATCCACATCGTCGACGCCTGGGCGAGGGCCACGCCGCCGGGCGTCGAGAACGGCGCCGTCTACTGCAAGATCCAGAACCAAGGCGCCGCCGATCGGCTCGTCGGCGCCCGGAGCTCCGCGGCGCGAGCCGTGGAGATTCACGCGAGCGTCGCGCGAAACGGCGTCACCGAGATGCACCGAATCGACGCCTTGCCGCTCGATACCGGCGCGTCGGTCGACCTCGCGCCCGGCGGCACGCACGTGATGCTCGTCGGCCTCGCAGCACCGCTCGTGGCTGGCGCGAAGATCGAGCTCACGCTAGTGTTCGCGACGGCGGGCATGATGACGGTCGAAGTGCCCGTGGTCGACGCGCGCGCAGCGCCGCCCGCGCACGAGCACGAGCACGAGCACGAGCATCACAGCCCGTGAAGCGCTCGGACGCGGTCGCGATCGGGGCTGCCGCCGCGCTCGCGGTCGCGCTCGGTATCGGCGCGGGCCTCTGGCGCAGGGCCGCACCGGCGCCGCCGCCCGAAATCGGCGGCTACGTGCTACCGAGCCCGAAGCCACTCGGGGCGCTGGCGCTCGTCGACGATCGCGGCGCGAAGGTTGCCGCGCAGGACTTCGCGGGCCATTGGTCCTTCCTTTATTTCGGCTACACGTACTGTCCAGATGTCTGCCCGCTAACGCTCGTCGAGCTCGCCGAGGTCAAGAAGAAGCTCGCAGAGCGGACACCCTCCGCCGCTCTCAGCGTGTACTTCGTCTCGGTTGACCCGCAGCGCGATTCGTCCGAGCGGCTGCACGAGTACGTGACGTATTTCGATCCCGACTTCCATGGGCTCACGGGGGACATCGCGCAAATAACGGCGCTCGCGAATGCCGTCGGCGCGGTGTTCTTCGTACCGCCGGGCCAAGACGAAAAGACTTACCTCGTGAGTCACTCGTCGAGCATCGCGCTGCTGGAGCCGAGCGGCGCCGTGCGGGCCATATTCACCGCGCCGCACGACGCCGAGCAGGTCGCGGCGGATTTCGCAAAGATCTACGCGCGGTACGCGGGTCGGCCCTAGCGCCGGTCGGCGTGGGAATTCTGTCAAGACGGAACGATTTATCGCAGACCGTGAAACTTCCGAGCCAGGTGCGTAGACTAACGGGCACCATCGGGAATGATAACTAGAAGTGGACGAGAGCCAACCTACCCGGCGCGGACGCGCGAAGTTCTCCGACGACGAGTCCGATCTCGCGCTGCTCGCGCGGATCGCCGGCGGGGACCGTGACGCGCTTCACGAAATCTATACCACCTACTATCACCCGCTGTTGCGATTCATTTACCGGGTCACGGGCCAGCTCGAGCTCGCCCAGGAAGGCGTCAACGACGTGATGATGGTCGTCTGGCGCAATGCCGAGGAGTTCGCCCGCCGTTCCTCGGTGTCGACGTGGATCATGGGCATCGCCTACCGCAAGGCCCTCAAGCTGCTCGAGCGGTCGCGGCGCTGGTCCGATCGCTTCGCGTCCGTGGATTTCGACGAATGGATTGAACGTTCGGATGTTGCGGCGGAACCCAGCGAGGACGGCGAATTGCGCGACCTGCTGGACCAGGCTTTGAAGCACCTGTCGGCGGACCACCGCGCAGTCGTCGAGCTGACGTACTTTTATGGATGTTCGTACGAGGAGATCGCCGTGATCGCCGGTTGCCCGGTCAACACGGTCAAGACCCGAATGTTCCACGCGCGCGCCAAGCTCCGGAAGCTCCTGCCGACGCTCGGCAAGGATTTCCCTTCTACGTGAGCCAATCCATCACGCATTCGCGTGCGTTCGAGCTGCTGCCCTGGCTCGCCAACGGCAGCCTCGGCGCAGAGGAGCGCGACCTCGTCGAGCAGCACGTTCGTAGCTGCCTCGCTTGCCATCGCGAGCTCAAGGAGCAGCAACGCCTGCGCGCCGCGCTGCGCGCACAGCCGGTCGTCCATCTTTCGCCGCAGACCAACTTCGATAAGCTCGCGCGCGCTCTCGACGGGCCGCCGGTGCTCGGCATGCCCCAGGCCCGTCGAGTCACGCACTTCGTGCGCTTCGCGGCCGCGGCCGCCGTGGCAATAACAGCTGTCGGCGCGGTGCTGTGGCTCTCTCCCACTCGCCTCGGCATGCACGGCGATTATCAGACGCTCTCGAGCGGCGTGGCTGCGCCGCGCGGTGAGCTCGACATCGTGTTCGGCCAGTCGGTGACGCAAGCCGAGATGCAGAGCGTGCTCGAGCAGCTCGGCGCCAAGATCGAGTCGGGTCCGAGCGGCGTCGGGCGTTACCGAGTGCGGCTCGAGCGTCCGCTCGGCAGCGACGCGGAGCTCGATGCTTTGGCCGCAAAGCTCGGCAAAGATCCGCGCGTGCGCTTCGCCGCTCGCGCGCTGACCGAGGACGCCGGGCCGTGATTCGCAGCGCGCTCGCGCTGAGCTTCGCGTTGCTGCTCGCGGCATGCGCGGGCGCCGGACCGAGCAAGCACGACGCGTCGGCGAGCGGGTCGACGGGCGCCGCGCGGGAGATCTTGCTGACCGTTCGGCAACCCGAAAATCTCGCGCTCGGGCTCACCGGCACGCCGAGTCAGCGCTATGCGCAACGGCGCTACGGAGCTTCGCCGTCGGTCGAACGGATCCTGACCCAGATCGCTCGCGAGCATCGGCTCGAGCGCGTCGACGGCTGGGCGATCGCGTCGCTGTCGGTGTACTGCGAGGTGTTCGCGGTGCCGGACGATCGCTCTCTCGATGCGGTGATCGCCGAGCTCAAAGCGGATACTCGCGTCGAGCTCGTGCAGCGCATGAATGTGTTCGAGACGCAGGCCGCCGGCTACGACGATCCTTACGCCGCGTTGCAGACGAGCTCGTCGCTGATGGAGGTCCAGGACGCCCATCGGCTCGCGACGGGGCGAGGCGTGTCGATCGCGATCATCGACTCGGCGATCGACGCGTCACATCCGGACTTGCATGGCCGCGTCAGAGTCGAGCGCAATTTCGTCGACGCTGGGCCGGCGCCGCGCGGCGGCGAGGTGCATGGCACGGCGATAGCAGGGATCATCGCGTCGGCGGCGAACAATCGGCTCGGAATCGTAGGTGTCGCGCCCGACGTCACGATCGCGTCGCTACGCGCTTGCTGGGCCCTCACGCACGACAGCGTGGCCGCGCAATGCTCGAGCTTCTCGCTCGCGCGTGCGCTCCAGGTTGCGATCGACCTCAAGCCGAACGTCGTAAACATGAGCCTCGCGGGTCCCGACGATCCCCTGCTAGGCCAGTTGCTCGACGAGATGATCGCGCGCGGCATCATCGTCGTCGCGGCACAACCCGAGCGCGGCCAGAACGGGCACGAGTTTCCTTCATCGCATCCGCGAGTGCTCGCAGCCCACTCGTCGGCCGAGGTTCTCGACTCCGCATCACCCTATGTGCTCGGCGCACCCGCTACCGACGTGCTCACGACGACTCCTGGCGCGCAATACGCATTCTTGTCGGGAAACTCGCTCGCGGCCGCGAACACATCCGGCGTGGTGGCGCTGCTCGTCGAGCGCGACCCGCACGTCGACGTCGCGCGTATAGCTGAAGTATTGACCGACACGACGACGCACGTGGACGGCAGCGCATCGATCAACGCGTGCCGCGCGCTCGAACGGCTGACCGATACGACGTTTTGCGCGGGCGCGGCGAAGCTCGTCAGATTCTAGATTTGCTGGCGCGCAGCGCGTACGAGACGCTCAGCACGTACTTGGGGTGCTCCGGGTCCCCGAGGAACCCCGCGTAGTCGTAGCCGCTCTCGTAATAGCGAAGGTCGATCACGACGTGACGCACGACCTTCGATACGCCGAGGTTCCAGTGCGTGTAATCGATCGGCGTCGCCTCGATCTCGACATGGCCTAGCGTGCCGCCGATCTCGAAATTGCCGCGCAACGGTTGCGCGAACGACAGCTCTTGACTCAGCGACGAGCGCCAGATGCCGTAGTACTGATCGGTGTAGCCCGCCGTGTAATAGATGCGATCGCGCCAGCCGACGGTCGCGCTGAGCTCGTTCCAGTCGTACGAGACTGCAGTGGACGGGTAGAAGTAACGCCCGAGCAGCGCGGTCCACGACCAGTTCCCGCTGCGCTTGTGATAGCCGCCGTAGATCTCTGATTCGATCTTGCGCGGCTCGCGCCAGTTCTTCTCGACGGCGTAATCGACGTTCGCGGCCCACGCGCCGACGAACCAACCGGTCTTCTGCTGATAATCGATCCCGAGCTGCACGGACAGCCCGTCGTTCTGCGACAGACCACGATTCCAATATCCGTTCGCGAGCGTGACGTAGCCGTTCAGGCTCGGCGAATCCTGTGCAAAGGCTGCCGCGCTCGGGGCCGCGAGCATGATCGACGACAGCAAGGCGCGAGCAAGTCTCACGTTCGAGCAACTCTTGGAGCGAGCGGCGATTTTAGGCCGGTCGTCAAGGGCGCGCCATGGACCACTTGCGAGGCCGCGCGGCACAACGCGCGCCGCGATTCCGGCTGCATGGCTAATGGGTGCCTTCCGGGGGCGTGTGCGCACAAGGATGTGCGCACCCGAGCCCCAGGGACGGCGTCTTGGCGTCCCCCGGAAGGCACCCATTAGCCGTGCAGCCGGAATCGCAGATGACGCGGCCCGCGGCCCGCAGCGATGGCTCAGGGCTCGTGCACCTCGTAGCCGAGCTCGCGCAGGCGCGCGAGCGGCCCGTCGGGGCGTAGCAGATCGCCGACGCCGAGTGTCGCGAAGGTCGTGCCGTTTTCGGCGAGCGCGCGCTGCGCGGCGTCGAGCCACGCGCTCTGCGCGCGCCGCAGCGTGTCGCTCAAGCCCTCGGACGTGCCGGCGAACGCAAGGCACTGGCCTTCGATGTCGGGATAGTCGAAGCGACGCAGCGCATCGATGTCGCCGACGGCCCATGCTCGCGCGCGCTCGGCGATGCCGGGCAGGTCGTTCTCGATGCTCGCGAGCACGGTCGCGAAGCAGTCGATCTCCGCCTGTCTCGACAGCGTCTGCGCGGCGTCGAGCAGGTCCCCGGGATCGGCGCGGATTTCGGTATCCGTCCTCTTCACGTGTGCCTCTTTCGCGAGACGCTGGATCGAGCTTTGGAGCTTGCCGCCGAACGTCAACTTCGATGCGTCGATTGCGCGCGCGTACAACCTCCCCGCCACGACGACGGGCCGCTCCTGCTCGAGACTGCGCGGGCCATCGTAACGCTCTCGAATCGTCGCGTAGCGAGCATAGAGGTCGGCCGGCAGCACGTCCTTGAGCGGCGCGCCATCTTCGTTGCGGGTGAGCTTGCGCGCGCGGAAAAACAGGCCGACGTAGCGGAACGGATTGTGCGCGGCCGCGTCGACGCCGGGCGGCAACAGCACCTCGTCGGCGCGAGCGATTGCGCGCTCGACGAGCACCGAGCCCCACGTGATGTCCTTCGGGATGACGGGCAGCGTGCCAAATATCAAGAGCTCGTGAGTGCCGGCGCTCACCTTCCAGAGCGGCGGGCCGGGGTAACGCCCGGTCACCGTGAGCTCCTCCGGCGAGTCCGCACTCGCTGCGATCACGCAAATCGACAAGATCAGCGCAGCGACGCAATGAAGGCTGCGTCTCGCGACGGCTGTCCAACGTCGGCTCGCGTTCACGGCGTCCAGGCGTAGCTCACTTTGAGGAACGCGGTGCGCCCGGTCGGCTCGATGCGCCCGGTCGTCTCGTCCTCCAGCTGATTGGTCGAGTAGCCCGCAAAGAAGACGGTCTGCGGATTCAGCTTGTAGGAGTACAAGATTTGCGACGCACGGGACGCCGAGCTCGGTGTCGTCGTGGGATCGACGTACTGCGATAGATTCCGTTCGACGTCCGACCCCTGCAGCGTGAGCCGCAGAAAGCTGCGCACATTGAACTGCCACGTGAGCCGCAAATCCGTGAGCCGCGCCTTGTATACGATCGGGCCTTCCTTGCTCCAAAGCCGATCGAGCGTGTAGCGCCCGCGCACGAGCAGATGGCGCGTCGCGTTCCACTCGATCTGCGGTTGTATCCGCTGCTCGTCGCGAACCAACGAGTTCGCGTAATCGAGCTGGTCGCCATACCTTCCTTGAAAGTAGGCGGCGACGCCGCCGGCCGGGCGCATCTGCGCGTAAACGAACACCGACTTCATCCCAAAGACTTGGCCGTTCCAGAACTGCTGCTGCGGACCGACATCGATCTCCATGAAGGATTGGAGCGGGCCGTTGAACGAGAAGAACGGCTGCGCGCTGCGCCCGAGCAGGCGTCCCTGCGTATCCCGCGCGTCGTTCAAATACGTGCCCGCACGCAGCTCCGTCCACCAGACTCCGCCCGGGCTTTGCCAAATATGCCCCGTCTCGACGTTGTCGCGCACAAGGTCGACCCGCGAGATGAAGCCCGTGTCCGCCCGAAAACCCGGATCGAGCCGCTCGTGAAAATAATACGAATACCAGTTGCGAGCGCCGTAGCGGTACTCGACTCGGTACGCGTCGCCGTCGAAGCGACCCGTGGGCTGCTGGTTCGCCGTCGCGACATCGACTGGATATTCGGTTTTCGACGTAAGGTACTGGAAGCGCACAAAGTTCTGGTCGTTGACTCTGTACCGGCCGTCGATGCCGCCGACGTCGTTGCTATAGCCGTCGCCATGCCGCAGCGTGATCAGCCCGCCGATCGTCGACCCCTTGCCGTAGCCGCGCACATAGCGGCCCACGATGCCGTCGTTCGGCTGCGCGAGCGATGTGGTCGACGAGCCGAGAGGACCCGGGAACAACAGATTCGTCACGGCATCCCGGGTGAAGAACGTGCCGACCGTGTTGGCGCCGAGCCGTCCGGTCAGCTTTGCGCCGACGTCCGGGTCCGCGATCGTGCGCGTGTAGACAGCGTCCAGCAGGCTGTCGTAATAGTCGGAGCCCTCGAGAAAGAACGGTCTCGTTTCGGGATAGAACAGAGCGAACGCGGTGTTCTCCTGAAGTTGCGCGACGTCCGCCTCGACTTGCGAGAAATCGGGATTGATCGCGAGATCGGCTGTTACGTCCGGGGTGATTCCCCAGCGGACGCCGACGCCGATCTCCGTGTCGAAGCTGCCGTTCGTGAACGTTCCGTTCGCGGTGGCCGGCCGCGTGTCCGAGCGCGTGGTCGTGAGGCTCGGCACGACCTCGAGGTTACGCCCGGGCTGCGCGTTCGGCAGCCCCTCGAATTTCGCGAACTGACAGACGTAGCAGCTGCGGTTCCTGTCCTGCGCGTTGTTCGAAATGCGTGTGCGCGAGTTGCGCGGCCAAAAGCGAAGCAGATCGATTCCCCAAACTTGCTCGTTGCTCGAGCGCGGAAAGCGGATTTGGGTGAACGGGATTGCGATCTCGACGACGTAGCCGTCGCCCGTGATCTTGCCGGCAGAGTCCCAGATCGCGTTCCAGGCGGGGTTTTCGGACCGGTTCACGTCGTCTTGAATCGCGTCCATCTGCACACCGAGCGGATTCGCGAAGAACTCGAACGCGCGCCGCTCGTCGTTGAACGTGTCGATCACGATGCCGACGAAGTCGTCGTTCCAAGCGGTGTCGGAATCGCGGAGATACGCCCGTATCGATTTCGGATTGGGATCGCGTGCGTCGAACGCGACGAGTAGCCGCGATCCGTCCTCCACGAGATAGGCCTTCGTCGCGACCGGCGCAGGCCGGTTTTCGCGAGGGGAGGTTTCGAACGCGAGATCGACGACGAGCGCGTGGGTCCAGATCTCGTCATCGAGGACGCCGTCGATCTTCACTTGGCCTGTCGCATGCGGAATCTTCCCGCGGACCGTGGCCGCTGCTCGCGCGGGGGCGTCGGCCGGAGCAATGTCGTCGGCGCGCGCGCCGCTCGGCGGCAGCGAAAAACAGGCCAAAGCGACAGCCGCCGCGGCGGCGAGTCCGTTCGTCACGACGGCACGACTCCCCCAAAACACCGAAAGCCTCACCGCTGGATGCGCGGCGAGAGCACGTCGTCTCGCGAGCCGAACTCTGTACGGGCCGCCGCAAAGCCGCAACCTTATGTCGCGTCTCCGGCGGGCCCGCCGGCGAAGTGTGAACCACGTCAATATTTCTCAAGCGACAGGCCGCCGAGCCGAGCCCGAAGGCGTAGCTCAGGGCCTGCGATGCGACCCGCAGCGAGCGGGCGGGTTCGCGCGGCTAAGGCCGACCCTAGCTCTGCCGCGCAACCTCCGGATGGTGCGCCGAATTCGCCCCTTCGCGAGGGCTCGAGCGACCGATTTTTCGCCTCGGGCCGGTTCCCTCGGTCCCGGTACAGCAGATACCAGCCTGAGTCGCGCAGGCCCTTAATCTGCTTGAGTTTTTCCGCACTTTTGAGATACAGTCCAAGGTCAATCGAGGCGTGTAATCGGCGTTGCCGCGTGCCTCGGTTTTGAGTCCGTCTTGGTGTCGTGTTCGCTCGGGGGAGAACGATGCGCGAGCAAGTGACCTTGGTTCCGAATGGCCGTCGTCGCCGGCCGTCCCTGACGCTCGTATTGCTGAGCACAGCCGCCCTCTCGATGGTCGTAGCGTCGGCCGCTACCGCGGCGCCGACGAGCACCGTCGTCGATGCGGCACGCACGGGCGATATCGCGCAAGTGCGCCAGCTGATCAAGTCGGGTGCCGACGTGAACGCGCCCGCCGCGGACGGTTCCACCGCGCTGCTCTTCGCCGCCTACGACTCGGATGGCGAGATGGTCAAGGCTCTGCTCGCGGCCGGTGCGAACCCCAATGTCGCGAACAACTTCGGCGTGACGCCGCTGCTGCAGTCGAGCCGCTACGGCGACGCGGCGACGATCGAGGCGCTGCTCAAGGGCGGTGCCGATGTCGAGAAAGCGCAACGCGACGGCGAGACGCCGCTCATGGCGGCATCGCGGGCCGGCAGCGTCGCGTCCGTGAACCTTCTGCTGCAGAAGGGCGCGGACCCGAACAAGGTGGAGTCGCTCGAGGACCAAACGGCGCTCATGTGGGCGACCGCGGAGGGACATCTCGACGTCGTCGACGCGCTGCTCACCGCGGGCGCGAACCCGAACCTGAAGGCGCGGCTCTCCGAGCTCACGAAACGCAGCACGCGCACGGACTTCCCGAGCGGCGGCTTCACGGCCGTGATGTGGGCCGTGCGTAACGGCGACGTTCCCCTCATCGAGCGGCTCGTGAAGGGCGGCGCGGACCTCAAGCTCACGAACGGCGACGGTGCCACGGCGTCGATGATCGCGATCGTGAACGACCGCTTCGACCTCGCCGCGAAACTGCTCGACCTCGGCGCGGACGCGAACGACGGCTCGCTCTACTACGCCGTCGAGATGCACGATGCGACCACCGATTGGCGCGCGAAGGATGGCACGCGGCTGCGGGCGGATCATCCGAACAAGCTCAGCGCACTCGACTTGATCAAGGTGCTTCTCGACCACGGAGCGGACCCGAACAAGCCGTTCAGCGGGCAGATGCATTCCGCGTCGATGTGCTGCGACACGAAGGCCAACGCGACGCCGTTCTATCGCGCCGCTGTGGCGGCCGACGTCGAGGGCATGAAGCTCATGATTGCGAAGGGCGCCGACCTCGAATGGTCGCCGCCGAAAGCCGAGAAGGGACCGCGAGACGGGTTCGGGCCGAGCAATGCCGGCAAGACTCCGCTGATGATTGCGATGGACGGCGGCAAGGGCGTCGGCATGGCCGGCGGCCCCGGCGACATCCGGGAGGGCGCCGAGGCGCCGTTCCGCGAGAAATCGAATCGCAATCCACTCGACGCAATGCAGCTGCTGATCGACGCCGGTGCCAAGATCAATGCCAAGACGCCCGAAGGCGACTCGGCTCTGCACATCGCGGCGTTCGCCGGCAAGCTCGACGTCGTGCGCCTGCTCGCGAAGAACGGCGCCGACTTGAGCCTCAAGGACGGCGCCGGCTTGACTGCGCTGCAGGTCGTGGAGAAGCAGCCGGCGCGGCCGCCGCCCCCGAATTCCGGCGCACTCGCGGGTGAGAAGCAAGGGGCTCAACCCACGGAGGTCGCGGTGGTGCTGCGCGAGCTCATGCATGGCAACGTCCAAGCAAGCGCCGCGGAGGGTCATTCTCGGTGAGGACTTGGGTTTACGCAGCCGGAGTTGGTGTCGTCGCCGCGGGCGCCGCGGTCTTCTTTGCCACGCACCACGGCAAGCCGGAAGCCGCGCTCGGCGAGCAGTGGGGCTTGCTCCACAAGTATTGCTCCGACTGCCACAACAATTCGGATCTCACGGCCGACCTGTCCTTCGACGGGCGCGTGCCGGACAACGTGCACACAGACGCCGCAACCTGGGAAAAGGTCCTGCACAAGCTCGAAATCGGCGCGATGCCGCCGCGCAAGGAGCCGCAGCCCGAAAAGGAAACGCGCGCGAAGTTCATCGACGCGCTGACGAGAACGCTCGACGCCAACGCCGCGGCGCACCCGTACGCCGGCAGCACGAAGGTGCACCGATTGAATCGCGCGGAATACGCGAATGCGATACGCGATCTGCTCGGCGTCGAGGCGGACATCGCAGATCTTCTGCCGAGCGACGGCGGCGACTTCGGCTTCGACAACATCGCACAGTTGCTGAACACCTCGCCGTTGCTGCTCGAGCGCTATCTAACCGTCGCGCTGCGCGTCGCCGACATGGCCGTGGGCAATGCCGACGCGGTCGTGACGGCAGCGACGTATCGAATCCCGTTCGACGTGACGCAGGATTACCACCTCGACGGCCTGCCGCTCGGCACGCGCGGCGGAACCCTGGTCCACCACAACTTCCCGGCGGACGCCGACTACGTTTTGTCGGCCCGGCTGTTCATCGGCGTCGAGGAAGGCCTGTTCGGAGTGGAGGGGCACGACCGACCGCATGAGTTCTTGGTGCTCGTCGACGGCAAGACGGTTTACTCGAGCGAGATCGGCGGCAAAGAGGAGCACGAGCTCGGCGTCGAGAAGGGCGTGAATGCGGTCCGCGACGACGTCGACGCGAAGTTGACTTCGCCGCCGGTCCACATCACGGCCGGCCCGCACGAGGTCGCGTTCACGTGGCGCGAACGGACGCCCCAAGAGGAGAACGCGTGGGAGCCCGCGCTGCGCGCGTCTCTCGAGGTCCATAACCCGTCCGGCATGCCGAGGATCGAGACCACGGTCATCGAAGGCCCGCATGACCCGACGGGCATCAGCGACACGCCGACACGCGAGCGGCTGTTCGTCTGCAAGCCCTCTTCGCCCGCCGAGGAACCGGCGTGCGCCGAGAAAATCGTCTCGACGCTCGAGCACCGCGCGTTCCGCCGACCGATCACCAGCCAGGACACCGCGCCGGCACTCCAGTTCTACGCGAAGGCACGCGAGGACGGCGGCGACTTCGACACGGGCATCCGCGCGGCTGTGGCCCGCACGCTCGTGAGTCCCTGGTTCTTGTTCCGCGTCGAGAGCGACTCGGCCGACGTCCCGGCGGGCTCCAATCACGCGATCACCGACCTCGAGCTCGCGTCGCGGCTGTCGTTCTTCCTCTGGTCCAGCATTCCGGACGACGAGCTGCTCGGTCTCGCCGAGCAAGGGCGGCTCAAGGATCCGAGCGTGCTCAAGGCTCAGGTCGATCGAATGTTGGCGGATACGCGCTCCGACGCGCTGGTCGACAACTTCGTCGGTCAGTGGCTGCACCTGCGCAACCTCGAGACGCTCGTCAGGCCCGATCTGCTGCTGTTCCCGGACTTCGACGACAACCTGCGCACGGCGTTCCGGCACGAGACGGAGCAGCTATTCGCCAACGTGCTGCGTCACGATCGACCGGTCCACGAGCTCCTGACCGCCAACTACACGTTCGTGAACGAACGGTTGGCGCGTCACTACGGGATCCGGAACGTCTACGGCTCGCGTTTCCGCCGGGTGGAGCTCACGGACCCGAACCGCTTTGGACTGTTCGGCCAGGGCAGCATCCTGTCGCTCACGTCGGTGTCGACTCGCACATCGCCGATCATCCGCGGCAAGTTCATCGTGACCGAGTTCTGGGACAATCCGCCGCCCGCGCCTCCTGCAAACGTCCCGGCCTTGGAGGTGAGCGCGCCAAAGGACCGGCCCTCGACCGTGCGCGAGCAGCTCGAGCTGCACCGCAAGAACCCGCCGTGCGCGGGCTGCCACAACAACATCGACCCGGTCGGGTTCGCGCTCGAGAACTTCGACGCGGACGGCTCCTGGCGCGACCAGACTCGTGAGGGCCTCAAGATCGACTCGGCCGGCGTGCTGGCGGACGGCACGCCCGTCGACGGGCCGGTCGCGCTCCGTAACGCACTGCTCGCGAAGCCGGAGCTGTTTGCGACGACGGTCACGCAAAAGCTGCTGATCTACGCGCTCGGCCGCGGGCTCGAGCCCGGCGATATGCCGGTCGTCCGCAACATCGTGAGAAACGCGGCAAAGCACGATTACAGCTTGAAGTCTATCGTTTTGGGTATAGTGGACTGCTATCCGTTCCAGAACCGGCT
>Ga0070667_100003966_pt1 | contig 12554 bp, 9 predicted proteins | sample KBSS33metaG_FD_64659 | JGI IMG/M metagenome (GOLD analysis project Ga0070667, IMG submission 64659) | Switchgrass rhizosphere microbial communities from Kellogg Biological Station, Michigan, USA - KBS S3-3 metaG | ecosystem: Host-associated > Plants > Roots > Rhizosphere > Soil ...
ACAAAGCGTTCCTACGGAACGCTCGTTATGCCGGGTGTTTGTCTACCCGTAAGGTGTTCCGATGGAACACGGGTTTCTGTATATGGCATTAAGAGATACCTCCCAAGCGATGGCTAATTTGTCGGGAGGCATTTGTCCCGTAGGGACAATTTATGGGTAGAAGCCAAGGCGGCGAAATCAACGTTGCGTAGGAACGTTTTGTGTTTTTCATAGGACGTTGTCAATTCAACCACAAAGCGTTCCTACGGAGCGCATGCCATGCCGGATGTTTGTTTACCCATAAAGTGTTCCGATGGAACACGGGGTTTCGTATGTGACATTAAGTGATAGCTCTCAAGCGATGGCTAATTTGTCGGGAGGCATTTGTCCCGTAGGGACAATTTATGGGGTAGCAAAAATGTTGTGAAATCAATGTTCCGTAGGAACATTTTGTGTTTTATAGAGCGGTGTCAATTCGAGCACAAAGCGTTCCTACGGAACGCTCGTTATGCCGGGTGTTTGTCTACCCGTAAGGTGTTCCGATGGAACACGGGTTTCTGTATATGGCATTAAGAGATACCTCCCAAGCGACGTCTAATTTGTCGGGAGGCATTTGTCCCGTAGGGACAACTTATGGGTAGACGGCGAAATCAACGTTCCGTAGGAACGTTTTGTGCATTTTTTAAACGTGAAAGCAACGTTTATATTCAATAAATGATTTTTACATTTACGAAAACCTAATCCTTTAATATGGCCAATACCTATACACAAATTCATATTCAATTTGTATTTGCGGTAAAATACCGCGCAGCGTTGATTCAAAAAGACTGGAAACAAGAATTGCATAAATACATTTCCGGTATTACAAATTCAAATGATCATAAAATGCTACAAGTAAACAGCATGCCGGATCATATTCATATTTTAGCAGGCATGCGCCCGGTGCAATCTATCTCCGACTTCGTACAGAAAATAAAAACGGAAAGCAGCAAATGGATTAAAAACAAAGGGTTTTGCGCCGTGCCTTTTGCCTGGCAAGAGGGTTTTGGGGCTTTTTCTTATTCCAAAAGCCATGTGCCGGAGGTGATCCGCTATATTCAAAACCAGGAAGCACATCATAAAAAGCAAGCGTTTATGGATGAATACCGGCAGCTGCTCAAAGTTTTTGAAATTGATTACGACGAGCGATATCTTTTTAAAGAACCGGAATGAATAAAATATTTAAAGGCTATTGAGTTCTGGTACGGTAGAGACTTTTTTATACTGAACACCTGCAAAGTTTTTAAAATGCTCTTCCCCGCAATGAATTTTAATTTTTTCGCTTTCCAGCAATTCCTGTCCGGCGCTTTTGGTCTCGGTTATAAAATAGAGTTTTTCTCTTCCTTTGTAAATGATCGCCCAATCCGGATTATATGTTCCAATTGGAGTGTCAATTTTGAACCAGGCGGGCAGTTTAAGCCAGAATTCAACATTTTCACTGGATTCACAATCTTTAGCGTAAAGATTTTCTACCGCTGAATCCAGCGAAAGATAATTCTCATAAATTGTTTTATCGGGATTGCTGATATTATAGGTAAAGCTATTCGGATAAATTTCCAGTTCGTGGTCATCAAACAGCGTCAATTCATATTCTTTGCCCTCAATTATTTCGTATTTAATGCCATCGGTCATCAATGAATATAAAGTAGACTTAATAGCCGCTATTGTATTGTCCATAAACAACTGCGGATTGACAAGAATCTCCTTGATTCTCCCACTTTTTTTCAAAATCTCAAAAATGGTTTTCCTGGTTAATTCAGTCCTGTCTTGAATATAACCCAGCACATCCGGTATATGAAAATCGGAAATGAAGCTGTTATCTGCGCTATTACTGATCAATTGTCCATCGATACCTTCTTTTGTAATGAATACCTTTTTTTTCGAGGACGTTACCGATGGCCGCCTGGTTTCTGCCATTTCTTTTATTTTTTTGGCAGCATTGCTGATGAGCATGGCCGTATCATAGGTTACCCTGTAAACGGTTTTAAATTTTATCCGGTTCCAGAGTTCTAAGAACCGCCCATCCAGTTCGAAATCTTTTCGCAGGTTAATTTTCTGTTTCTTACTCTTATCTTTTATTCTTCCTTCAAATGATACGCCGCAATCCTCTTCAATTTCGTTTTGCAAAGCCTTCGCAAAATCTTCATACGATTCGTTAGCCACAATAGTAAGTTTGTTGATTTCCTTATCAACTATCCGTTGCCCTTGCTGGTTTACAGCCAATCTTAGTCCACGGCCTATTTCCTGCCGTTTTTTTATTTCTGATTTTGTTTCATTCAATGTACATATCTGGAATACATTAGGATTGTCCCAACCTTCCCTGAGTGCAGAATGACTGAATATGAATCGTAGGGGTGTATGTGCATCCAGTAGCCGCTCTTTGTCCTGCATAATGAGTTTATAGGCATCATCATCTGCCTGGGTCTCACCGCTGCTGTCCTTCATTTTTCCTTTGGAGTCCTGTGCAAAATATCCGTCGTGAACGGCAGATTCCAGGTGTTGCCGGACAGAAAGATGTGAATACAAATCTTTATACGCGGTTTTTTGAATTTCCTGCAAAAACATCTCTTCAAACCAGCGGGCATATTTTCCTTTCACGGCATTGCCTTCATCATCATATTCGCGGTAGTTTTTGACTTTATCAATAAAAAAAAGGGAAAGAACCTTGATGCCCTTTTCTTTCAGCCTGGCCTCCTTTTTAAAATGCTCTTCTATTGTTTTGCGTATCATGAATTGTATTACCTCATCATGCATTCCGCCGCGGGTTTCACCGATTGAGAGCGACAATCCGTTGGTGAAGGAGATCGTTGAATTGCCTGCGTCGATTTCATCAACAATAAATCCGTCTTTATATATTTCCCTTTCATTACTGAGCCGATAAAGATCATCGCCATTTTTTACTTTGATGGTTTTTTTTACAGGACCTGTTGCAGTGTTGCAGTCTATTTTCATACTGGCCGCCAAACTGGTTCTTGCGGTGGTTATTTTTTCCAGTTGAATAAATGCATTGTTCATGGCATTTTCGCTGAAAATCGAATCCACTTCAATCTGCTTTACAAGACCGGCATCGTAGGCTTTTACAGGGTTGAGGCTATATACCAGGTTGTATAATTCTGTATGGGTTGCAGAATAACGTAGGGTACAAAGCGGGTGAAGGTTGGCGATTGCTTTTTTCCTGATGCTGGTCTCCATGTTCTGCGGTTCGTCCATAATTACAAAAGGACGGCAACCCTGTATAAACTCTATTGGCTTTCTCCCCGAGGTCAGGTCGTTGGGTTTGTTAATAATATTATCTGCTTTTGTAAAGGAGTCGATATTAATAACCAAGATTTCAATGCTATCGGCTGCAGCAAAATTTCTCAGTTGGGCTGCATTTTTGCCGTCATAGATATCAAAATTAACAGGAGGCCTTTCATAGAGAGATTGAAAATGGTCGTAGGTAACCTGCAGATTTTTATATACGCCCTCCCGGATAGCGACAGACGGAACCACTATCACAAATTTTTTAAATCCATACAATTTATGTAACTCGTAAATGGTTCTGATGTATACATAGGTTTTGCCTGTGCCGGTTTCCATTTCAATAGAAAAATGCAGGCCCTGTAGCCCGGTATCGCTGGTAGCAATCCGGTTTGCCTGCTGAACGCGTCTAACATTTTCCCAAATCTGTTCTTCGGTCAGTACCAGTTGATTGCCCAGGCCATTTTCTGTGAATGATACCGAACCAAATTGCTGGCTGAATTCATAATTACCCTCCGATAATGGCTGCCCTTCAAATAAACCGGTAACGGCGTATATGGCATCCCACTGATATTGCTGGTTATCGTCGAAATGAAGTTTCATTGGATTCAGACTGTTTTAAAATCAATATTGGCAGCCCGCATTTGCAACACCGTGTTTGTCTTCAATTCATCGTTGCCGGTAAACAATGCATCCAGGGTAATTACCTTTCTGGGACCCGCCTTAATGATTTGAGCAATTGTATCATTGTCTATGTCTGATAAGGCGATGATCAGTTTGCCTTCATCTATAGAATAATAATTACCGGTTCGTTTTACAGCGGTAGTCAGGGAAAAGCCGCATTTCAGCATTAGCTCGTACAGCATCGATTCTGTGTTAGATACATCTTCAACCGGGTTGGTAAAGAGTTCCAGCTGCGCTTCCAGGTTTTCTTCTGTAATGCCGGCGCTGTTCCAGGTTTTAAAATTGGAGGGCGACAGCTTGAATACTTTGAATCCGGGAGATACAGGTTCTGACCTACTGTTAGCTCCTGAATCAATGGCAAATGGAATTTCGCTGTCTTTTTTTGCTTTTCTTTCAGTGCTTTCCTGATTCATCTTGGAGATAACCCTCCTGATTCTTTCTTTGCTTATATCAGCTATGGTTTTGTATCCTGATTTGTAGGCCTCGCTGGTTTCATCTGTTGGTTCGGGCAATTGCACCATCATAAATTTCCGGTTGCCGCCATCGTCGTTATTGAGCGCTAAAACGGCATGACCTGTTGTACCTGAACCAGCAAAAAAATCAAGGATGATATCGTCGCTCGAATCGCTTGCCATCTCAATTAGTTTTTTTACCAGCCTTGTTGGTTTGGGCGTGTCAAAAGGGCTGCTACCGTTAAAAAGCCCTTTTAACTCCTCCGAAGCGTCTCTGGTTGTGCCAACCTCCTTTCCGAACCATATTGTTTCAGGTGTTCTGCCTTCCAGGGTTGACAAATATATTTTCCTAATAATCCTGTCTTCGGCAGCATTAAAAATTATCTCTCCGCTTGTTATCTTTTTGTTGAGGGTTTCCCTGCTCCACCTCCATCCATTTTTTGGTGGAGCAATTATTTTTCCTGACGGTGTTGTAATATCGTAGATGAGGTTAGGACGAAACAGGGCGTTTCTTACATCGCCTGCTCTCCACAAACCTTTTGGATCATTGTCGGGGTTTGAGTAATTTTTGTTGTGTTCTTCCGTTCTGTCAAACGATCCAAGCTCAAAGGCGTTTGACTTCCGGAAGCAAAGTGTATAATTGTGATGAACCGAAAATTTACCTGTATATCCTTTTGGCTGAATGCTGTGTTGCCATATTATATTACCCAGAAAATTCTCTTCCCCAAAAATTTCATTCATCAGTAACCTGAGGTTGTGCATCTCGTTATCATCGATGTGAACAAAGATGACACCGTCTTTTGTCAACAGGTTTTTTGCGAGGAATAACCTCGGGTACATCATGCTCAGCCAATTGCTATGAAAGTGGCCGCTGTCTTTGCTGTTTTTTCGAAACAGGCTCTCCTTCAGCAGGTGTCCTTCTTCATCTTTGTCGCCTACGCGCCTTTCATAAGCAGCTTTCGACTCTTTGAAATTATCGGGATAAATAAAGCTGTCGTTGCCAGTATTGTAAGGCGGATCTATAATAATGCATTTGATCTTGCCATAGTACGCTTTTTGAAGCACTTTCAATACTTCCAGGTTCTCGCCTTCTATAAAAATATTTTCTGTATCATCAAAATTGACAGATTCTTCGCGCACCGGGAGCAGGGTGGCCGTTGTCTGCTGCTGCAGGCATTTAAATGCATCTGTCTTACCCGCCCAGCCCAATGTATAGCGTTCATTGCCGGTGATGGTATCGTCGGTGAAGATTGCTTTTGCTTTTTCCCAATCCAGCTCATTGTCTGTAAACAGTTCGGGGAAGATCTGCCGGAGTTTTTCAAGGTTGCTCTGCCGGATGTTTAGTGATTTGCCATTCATGCTTTGTGATTAGCGCCCTTTAACGTTCATTTTCAGGAGCGTAAAACGTTTGTCGTTTATCGGAAAACAAATATACTTAAAAGACATATTAAGTTTTTAAAGTAAATTTATAGGCGTTTAATGAATGGTCTTATCCCGGAGCCTTCAGGACATTTGTGCGGTGAAAAACAAAGTATCGTATAAAATCAGGAAGCTGCGGGAGAGCAAAGATTTGAAACAGAAGCATGTTGCTGACGAACTGAATATTACTGAAAGTGCCTACTCAAAAATTGAAAGAGGGATTACAGACCCTTCCATCGGCCGTCTTGACCAAATCGCGAAAATATTAGGCGTAACGGTTGCTTATTTTTTCCAGGAAACAATGCCCTCATTAAAACTGGAAGAAGATCAGGCATTGTATGGCTATGCAACAAAAAATGATCTGGAAGCGATCAACAATACCATCCGTCAATTGAAACAAGAAATGGCCGCCGTCAAAAAAGATATGGCTGCTATCCATCAGGCCCATACTGCGAAGAGAAAGAAATAGCGATGTTCTGACCCATCCAATACCGGCGCTCATTTTCATTCAGGATTGCCATTCATAAGCCGGTTCGGCTATTTATAAATTCTATCTGCATTCTATATCCTCCCGTTTTGTACCTTACATCAAAACCCATTGTATGAAACAACTATTATTTGCCTGCCTGTTTTCAGGGATTTGTTTTATTTCTCCGGCGCAGAAAACCACCACCGCCACGCTAAGATCTGTTTTGCTGGAGCAACTTAGAACAACCCACAACAAAAAAGACTGGTTTGTACCGGTCAACACTGCCGTAGAGGGCTTAACGGCAGAACAGGCGATGTGGAAAGATAGCAGCGGTAATCATTCAGTTGGACAATTAGTCAATCACCTTGTATTCTGGAATGCACAGCAACTGGCAAAATTCAAAGGGGAGAAACCAGGCGCTTTCAATGGCAATAACGATGAAACTTTTGACAATAAGCTTGATAAAGACAGCTGGGCGGCTTCCGTTAAAAAACTGGATGATATTTTAACGCAGTTGGAGCAACTCATTAGTAAAGCAGATGAGGCCAAGCTACAATCATGGGCAGCCACCGTTGCCAATATCAGCACACACAATGCTTACCACACCGGCCAGATCATTTTTGTACGAAAACTGCATGGTAATTGGGATGCTGAAAAAGGTGTGAAATAATGTTCTATTGTAAAATGCGTATTTTTAAGCATGCATTTCCGGATTGTTCTTAGCTGCATATTATTTACATGCTTCTGTGCTTCGGGCCAGGAGAACGCGGTTGGTTCTTTGGGGAACAGCATCGGTAAGTATATTTATCGTTATCCTTCCTTTGATGAGGGCACGATTGTTTTCCGTAATGGAATGATCAATTCGGCAAAATTAAATTACAATATTGCTTCGGATGAAATGCATTTTATCAGCCAGGCCGGAGACACACTTTCCCTGGCAGATCCTGCCACCATCTATTTTATCAGCTTGCAGGGCAGCCGGTTCTATTACGATAAAGGCTTTCTGCAGGTAATTGATACCATCGCCGGTCTTACCCTGGCATTCAAACAGGAATTAACTATAACTGTAAAAACAAAAGGGGCCTTCGGCATTCCCACTGAAAACCCCAGTGCGACCAGCTATAGTTTTTTTACCGTGGGCGGACAAAAGTACAACCTTGATAACGGAGGTTTCATTGACTCAAAAGAACATTATTTATTTGGAGATGCCTATGGCCATTTTTCCAAGGCCAGTAAAGAGTATATCCTGCTTCGCTTCAGACGACATCATGATGAACTCAATACTTTTATGAAAGCCCATCACACCAATTTTGGAAAAGAGGAGGATATCATTCAACTGCTGCTATATTGCTCCAAGCTGGTTGATTAATACCCGGTACGGGACCCCCTGTCTTTATTCAGCAGCCGGACCCAGATTTCTCCCCGGGGCCTTGGTTTCAACATAGCATTGCTGTTACCAATGCTGCTTTTTTCAGCTCACTCCGCTTTTTCCACAGCTCACTCTTTTTTGATTGACAGCTTCTGCTGACGTTTGTAGCATTGTGCCCTTAAAGCAGATGCGATTATCAATTACCATACAACCAAAATCAGCGGTATGAAAAAGGCAGTTTTTTTTATTGCAATCATTTTTATTGCAGGTTTCATGAAACTTCAGGCCCAGGCAGAAATCCCCAAAGGGTTTAGTAAAGGAACGATTACTTTATCAGACGGGACCGTCATAGCGGGCTATATCAAAGAAAATATCCGCGGCAATGCTTCTGTAGCAATCATTACTGATGCTGACAGAAAGAAAAAAAATTATAGTGGCAATGAATTGCAGGCGGCAGAAATAGACAGCAACCGCTTCCTTTGTGTGAAAGGCGATTTTTTTAAGGTCGTTTGTGAGGGCAAATTATGTTTGCTGCAGAAATCGAGCAATGCTGCCGGTAAAGCAGTTTACAATGGATCAGAGGCAATGTTTATTAACGACACAGAAGGTAAGGTAAACGATTATTTTTTTTATGACCGCATACAAGGGCAATTAAAACTTCTTACAAAAAAAAATATGGACGAAACTATTGCCGGTACTTTTAGTAATTGCGCAGCGGCCATTGCTAAAGCAAAAGAAAGCGGTACAGATATGGCCGTGCTGAGGCAAGCAGTAGAAATCTATAATAACCGGAATGAGAAATAACAATATTGCCATACCGCGCCGGCGTCTTCTGAAATAAAACTGCCGGACCGTTTCTACAAGAACCTTATAATGAAAAAAGCAATATTTGCTGCTGTGCTGATGTTGGTATCATTACTGATAACTGCGCAGCACAATTATCTTACCCAAACCATAAAAGGCACTGTTATAGACGAACAGTCAGGAAATGTGTTGGGTAATGTAACCCTGCTGCTGGAAGGTGTTAGCCCGGTCATAGGATGCATTTCTGATAGTGCTGGCAATTTCAAATTACAGGACGTGCCTATTGGCAGGCAAGCCATCAGGGCAAGTTTTATGGGATATGAAGACGCATTTGTACAGAATATAGAAGTCACTTCATCCAAAGAAGTTGTGCTGGAAATACGGTTGAAAGAAAGAATTAAAAAATTGGAGGAGGTAGTGGTTTCCGCCAGCAGGCAAAAGAGCCGGGCATTAAACGAAGCTGCTATTGCAAGTGCAAGACAATTTAGTGTGGATGAAGCGGTACGATATGCAGGTACAAGAAACGATCCCAGCCGGATGGCGCAGAATTTTGCGGGAGTTAGTGGTACCAACGATGCAAGAAATGATATTGTTATACGCGGCAATTCTCCCAGTGGGGTACTCTGGCGCATGGATGGTATTGATATACCCAATCCCAATCACTTTAGCACATTGGGTGCAACCGGGGGGCCGGTAAGCATCTTAAATACCAATACACTTAAAAATTCTGATTTCCTTACCAGTGCTTTTCCCGCACAATATGGCAATGCACTTGCAGGTGTGTTTGATTTGCGGATGCGGAACGGTAATAACGAAAAATATGAGTTTCTTGGACAAATGGGTTTTAATGGTTTTGAATTGGGTGCCGAGGGCCCTTTGAGCAAAGAAACAAAATCATCTTTCCTGTTGAACTACCGTTATTCCATGATTGCTGCCATACAAGCATTGGGGCTTTCTGTAGGTACAGGTTCAACAACCCCCTATTACCAGGATGCTAATTTTAAAGTTCATATACCTACAAAAAAAGCAGGTGTATTCGACTGGTTCGGTTTAGGTGGCGAAAGTCATGTCAGTTTTCCTGCAGATGCAGAAGATAACTTATATGCTACCAATGACGGATCCCTGCGTAAAAGAAATTTTCGCTCCCTTACAGGTGTAATCGGTCTTACACACACGTATTTTTTTAACGCCGCTGCCTCCGGCAAAATGATGCTGGCTTTATCCGGTTTTCAATCCAAATACAAAGAAGATATAGTTGAACAGGACAAGAACGATAAAACGGCGTATGATAAAAACAACCGGCAAACAAAATTTTCAGCCGGGTATACGTTCAATAAAAAGTTCAGTTCCAAAGATCAGCTGACCACGGGCGTTGTTGTTGATTTCAGTACACTAAACCTGCGGCAGGATTATATAAAGAACGGTGATTCGCTTTTAAGCACACTTGTAAATAGCAGCGAAAAAGCAATTTTGCTGAAAGCATTTATCAATATCAACCACCGGTTTACAGATAAATTATCTTCCAACCTGGGCCTTTACTTCCAGACGTTTACTTTTAATAATACCCGCAGCATAGAACCACGCTGGAACATCAAATACCAGTTCAGGCAAAACCAGTCGCTTTCTTTTGGTGCAGGGCTGCATAGCCAAACACAACCGCTGGAAGTGTATTTTTACCAGAGCAAAAATGCGGTAGGTCAGGTTGAACGCAGCAATCGCAATCTTGATTTTGTAAAAAGTTTGCACACTGTTATAGGATATGATATCAATTTTTCAAAACAACTGCGTTTCAAAACCGAACTGTATGCCCAATATATTTATAATGCGGCTGTTGAGAAAAGCGCTTCGTCATTCAGTATGCTGAATGCCGGCGCTGATTTTTATTTTCCGGATAAAATAAACCTGGTGAACAATGGTAAAGGATATAATTATGGTATGGAAATGACCATGGAGAGGTTTTTGCACAGGGGTTTTTATTATCTCGTCACGGTTTCCTTATACAATTCACAATATAAAGGCAGTGATAATGCATGGCGAAATACTGCTTTCAATAGCAGTTTTGTAAGCAATATACTGACAGGTAAAGAATTCAGGTTAACCGGAAAAGCTTCCTTTTCACTGGACACTAAAATAGTACTCACCGGCGGCCAGCGTTATACGCCATTTAATATTGCTGCCTCACAGGCTTCGGGCTATGTTATTTTTAAAGAAGAGGAAGCCTATAGCCTGCGCCACAATGCTTACTGGCGCTGGGATTTTAAACTCTCCTATGCACGCAACGGTAAAAAGACCACCCAGAAATGGTATATCGATTTTCAGAACCTTACCAACCGGAAGAACATTTACGTAAGGACACTCAATCCCAAAACCGGTATTACCAGTGAAATAAACCAGATTGGGTTCTTCCCCAATTTTAATTGTATGGTTACCTTTTAGATTTTTTAACTTTACCCAATGTGGCGTAATAATTATAAAATCGGGTTTGACGATCGGTTGCTGATGCTGATAATGATACCAGTGTCATCATTTATTATTCCATTTGTTTTTTTTGGTCTGCGTTTTCAGGGCCCTCCTTATTTTACGTGGAAAATATATTTTACTACTTTCATTATCACTGTGGCTATCTGGGTGGGAGACCGGTATGTTATGATATGGGCCCGCAGCCGTTATCCCCAGTTTGCACAGGTAAGAAAAAGATTGCTTATTCAATCGGCCGTCATGCTGGTCTATACAGTGCTCGCTACAAATCTTCTTGGCGCCGTGTTGCACAACTATTGCGGATTACAAAATGATGGCTATCCCGGCCATACCTTACCGGATATTATCATCAACTCCAATAATGCCGCTATTTTCAGCAGTCTTACCCTGGTGGCTATTTATGAAAGCATCTATTTTATGAACGAGCTGCGGCAGTCGATAGAAGAGAAAGAAATGCTGAAAAGGGAAAGCCTGCAGGCGCAATTGAATGCATTGAAAACACAGGTAAACCCGCATTTTCTTTTTAATAATCTCAATACGCTTACTTCGGTTATTCCTGAAAACCCCGCCCAGGCGGTTGATTTTGTGCAGCAGTTGTCGAAAGTATACCGGCATATCCTTGAAGTAAAAGATGAAAGAACCATTCCGTTAAAAGAAGAATTGGATGTACTACGGGCTTACGCGTTTTTATTAAAGACCCGGTTTTGTAATAACCTGGATATCAAAATTGATGTTTCGGATGAAAAAATGCAGAAAAAAATTGTTCCATTATCGCTGCAGCTACTGATGGAAAACGCCATCAAGCATAATATTGTTTCGTCAGAAAGGCCGCTGACAATTGATGTATATGCAGTGAATGGTACACTGGTAGTTAGCAATAACCTGCAGAAAAAAAACCAGGTGTTTGAATCTACGGGCATAGGCCTGGACAATATCCGCAACCGGTACAAGCTGCTGGGCGATAAAGTGGTTGAAGTAACAGAAAGCAGCACCAGCTTCACTGTATCTATACCTTTAATAGAAAATTAATTATGCAGGTACTGATTATTGAAGATGAAGCCCCCGCGGCAAACCGCCTCACAGCATTACTTCACCAGGTTAGCAATGAAATTAAAATAGTAGAGAAATTGGATAGCGTGGAATCGGCTGTAAAATACCTGCAACCGGCCAGGCATATCGATCTTATTTTTATGGATATTCAGTTGGCGGATGGTTTAAGTTTTGATATTTTTCAGCAGACTACCATTAAAACACCAGTAATTTTTACTACAGCATTTGATCAATATACTTTAAAGGCATTTAAAGTAAACAGTATAGATTATCTGCTAAAACCCATTGACCAGGAAGACCTGCGGTGTGCGGTAGAAAAATACCGGCAGCTTTACCATAAGAAAGAAGATGATTTTTCTGAAAAGGTGTTACGGATGATGCGGGAAATGAATGCAACTGCTTATACAGAACGGTTACTGATAAAACGCGGCCAGCAATTAAGTTACCTCAAAACAGCCACTACTGCTTACTGTTATGCCGATGGAAAACTTTGCTATGCGGTTGATTTCGGCAATCATAAGTATTTGCTGGAAACCAATCTTTCGCAACTGGAAGAACAAATGGATCCGGG
>Ga0070667_100003969_pt1 | contig 12547 bp, 16 predicted proteins | sample KBSS33metaG_FD_64659 | JGI IMG/M metagenome (GOLD analysis project Ga0070667, IMG submission 64659) | Switchgrass rhizosphere microbial communities from Kellogg Biological Station, Michigan, USA - KBS S3-3 metaG | ecosystem: Host-associated > Plants > Roots > Rhizosphere > Soil ...
GGCGCTGAGCAGGCGGCTGGAGGCGGTGCTCGAAGACGCCCCGGACTGGCTCGATTCCCAGGCTCGCGCACGCGTCGACGGCGCGATCAACGGGCTCGCGTGGCGGCGCGAGGTGCTTTCGGCCTGGATCGCCTTGCTGGGGCGCATCGGCGGGTCCGCCGATCCGGAATTCGTCGACTGGCTGGCGATCGAACGCGCCGAGGGCCGCGAATATGACGTGGCCATCCATCGCCACTGGCTCGATCCGACCAAGCCGCTCGCCGGCGCGGTGCTGACGCAGGCGGACGGTGTGCTGGTGACGTCGGCGACGTTGCGCGGGGGCGAGGGCTGGCCAGCGGCCGAAGCGAGGACTGGCGCGCTGCATTTGCCAGGCCCTGTCGAGCGGTTCGAGGCGGAAAGTCCGTTCGATTATGCGGCCTGCTCTGAAGTGTTGATCGTGACGGACGTTCGGCATGGCGACATCGCGTCGCTTGCGGGGGCCTATGCGCGACTGATCGAGGCGGCGCGCGGCGGCACGCTCGGGCTGTTCACGGCGATCCAGCGGTTGAAAGGTGTGCATGCGCGCATCGCTGATCGGCTTGCGCGCGCCGGCCTTCCGCTCCTCGCTCAGCATGTCGACCCGATCGATGCGGGGACGCTGGTCGATATTTTCCGCGACGACTCGCGCGCCTCGCTTCTCGGCACTGACGCGCTGCGCGACGGCGTCGACGTTCCCGGCGAATCGCTGCGGTTGGTGGTGATGGAGCGCGTGCCGTGGCCGCGGCCGACGGTGCTCCACGCGGCGCGGCGCATGGCCGGCGGGGGCAGCGCCTACGACGATCGGGTCGTGCGCGCGCGTCTCGCCCAGGCCTTCGGCCGGCTGATCCGGCGCGAGGGCGACCAAGGGGTTTTCGTGGTCCTGTCGGCGGCGATGCCGTCGCGCCTGCTGTCCGCTTTCCCGCCGGGCGTGATGGTGCGTCGCGTACCGCTCGACATTGCCATCGGACGGGTCGAGGAGCGGCTCTCGCCGGTTTGGAAACCTGCCGAGCGAATGGAAAAGGTTGAATGAAACGCCTGACCGTCCTGCGCCATGCCAAGTCGAGTTGGGACGATCCCGCGCTCGACGATTTCAATCGTCCGCTCAACGAGCGCGGGTGGAAAGCGGCGCGGCGGATTGGCCGGGAGCTAAAGCAGCGTGGAATGCATTTTGACCTCGTCTTGGCCAGCACCGCCGCGCGGGTGCGCGAAACCGTCGATGGCGTGCAGGAGAAATATGACTTCGAGGCGGCGCCCATTCGCTTCGAGCCCAAAATCTACATGGCGAGCGTCGAAGAGTTGATGGAATTGGTTCGCGCACTTCCGGACCAGGCCGGCAGTGCGCTGCTCGTTGGCCACAACCCGGGCCTGGAGCGGCTGGTCATGGAACTCACGCACGCGGATGAAGCCGGCCTTCGCGATTACGTTGCCGCGAAATTCCCGACAGCAGCCCTGGCTGCGATCGAGCTTTCGATCGAGCACTGGGCGGAAACAGCAGGCGGTTGCGGTCGGATCGTCGAGCTGATCTTGCCCAGGGCGCTGGACAACTAGCCTTCGAGGGCGGCGGCGAGGCGGTCGCGAAGGATAATCAGCCGGAACACATCGATGCCGGCGGCCGCATCTTCCCCTTCCGCGCCTTGGTCCAGCGAATGCGAGCTTGCCGGTTGCGGCGGACCGTCACTCTTTTCGCGCAGCACCTTCTGTACGCCGCGTACGGTGTAACCCTCCTGACTCAGCAAGCGATGGATGCGCCGGGCAAGATCGACGTCGGCCGGTCGATAATAGCGCCGATTTCCGGCGCGCTGCATCGGCCGGAGCTGAGGAAAGCGGGTTTCCCAATATCGCAGGATATGCTGGGCGACCCCGAGCTCCTGCGACAATTCACCGATCGTCTTGAGAGCGCCCGGGTCCTTGTCTCCGGCCGCCACCCCCCGCTCAGCCCTTTGCGATCCGGTCGCGCATGATCTGGCTGGCGCGGAAAGTCATCACCCGCCGAGGCGCGATCGGCACTTCGACGCCGGTCTTGGGATTGCGCCCGATTCGTTGCCCCTTGTCGCGGAGGATGAAGGTGCCGAAACCGGAGACCTTCACGTTCTTACCTTCGGCGAGCGAATGGCACATGTGATGGAGCACCCGCTCCACCAGATTCGCCGATTCGGCCCGCGACAGGCCGAGCCTGCGATGCACGACATCGGCGAGATCCGCCCTGGTCAGAGTGCCGTTGGCGTCCGATTCTTTATTATTCAGGCGCGCGATCCCGAGATCCGCCATTGCATTGTCTCCCGCAGCGCCGGCGCCCCCCGGCAATTCAATTACAGTTTCGTAACAATTTTTGACCGTGTCGGCAATTCGACATTTTCACGAATTGCCGATGTTTTTCAATATCTGAGCGCTGCCGCCCCCCATGTAAAGCCACCACCCATCGCTTCAAGCACGATGAGATTGCCGCGCTGGATTCGGCCGTCTTTCACGGCCTTGTCGAAAGCGAGCGGAACCGAAGCTGCCGAAGTGTTGGCATGTTCGTCAACCGTAACGATCACTTTCTCCGCCGGAAGACCCAATTTTTTCGCTGTCGCGTCCAGAATCCGGGCGTTGGCCTGGTGCGGAACCACCCAGTCGACGTCGGCTGCAGTCAGGCCTGCCTCGGCCAAAACCTCGTTGAGCACCTCGGCTAGGTTGACGACCGCGTGGCGGAAGACCTCGCGGCCCTTCATCCGGAGCTTGCCTACGGTGCCCGTGGTCGAGGGCCCTCCGTCAACGAACAGCAAATCGTTATGGCGACCGTCGGCGTGGAGCTTGGTCGCGAGGATGCCGCGTTCGCCTTCCTCGGCGCTCAGCACCAGCGCGCCCGAGCCATCGCCGAACAGAACGCAGGTTCCCCGATCTTCCCAGTCGAGAATCCGGCTGAAGGTCTCCGATCCGATCACCAGCGCCTTGGCCGCATTTCCCGACCGAAGCATCGAGTCGGCCACCGACAGCGCATAGAGAAAGCCGGTACACACGGCATGCACGTCGAATGCGATGCAATCATCGATGCCGAGCGCGGCCTGGACCTTGGTCGCCGACGACGGGAAGGTCTGGTCGGGCGTCGCGGTGGCGAGCACGATGAGATCGATATCGGTCGCAGCGATGCCGGCATGTTCGAGCGCGCGGCGTGCCGCATCCGTCGCCAGCGTCGCTGTGGTCTCGCCATCCGCCGCGACATAGCGGCTGCGGATTCCGGTACGCTCGACGATCCACTGGTCCGTCGTGTCGACGGTCTCGGCAAGCTCCGCGTTCGTCACGCGCCGCTTGGGCAGTGCCGAGCCCACTCCAAGCACGACCGAACGGACGGTCATTGCGCGGCCTCATTGAATGCGTGAGCTCGGAAGTTATCCAGGTCTTCGCCGATCTTGCGTGTGATGTCGTTGAGCACCATCCGCGCCGCGACTCCGATCGCGTTGGCGACACCCTTCGGGGTTGCGCTGCCGTGGCTCTTCACGACCAGGCCGTTCAGGCCGAGAAAGACCGCCCCGTTGTGGTTGTTTGGATCGAGATGAACCTTAAGCAGGTTGAGCGCGGGCCGCGACAGCGCGAAGCCGGCCTTGGACCGAAGCGAGCTCTTAAACGCACGGCGCAAGAGGTCGGTAACAAAGCGGGCCGTGCCCTCGGCGGTCTTGAGTGCGATATTGCCCGAGAAACCGTCGGTCACGACGACGTCGACATGCCCGCGCGACAGCTGATCGCCCTCGGTGAATCCATCGAATCGGAAGGGAAGATAATCCGCGTCACGCAGAAGAGCTGCCGCGTCCTTCAGTTCGTCCGTGCCTTTCAGCTCTTCGGTACCGATATTGAGGAGCTTCACGCGCGGGTTCGACAGGCCGAGCGCGCAGCGGGAATATGCGGCGCCCATGACCGCGAACTGGACGAGGTTCTGAGCGTCGCACTCCGTGTTCGCTCCCAGGTCGAGCATTACGCAGTCCTGGTCGCCGAGGGTTGGTAGCAGCGCGGCGAGTGCAGGGCGATCGATGCCCGGCATGGTCCGCAATGCGAGTTTGGACATCGCCATCATGGCGCCGGTGTTGCCGCCGGAAAGAGCGGCGTCAGCCTGATTATCCTTCACGGCATTGATGGCCATGCCCATCGACGTCGTCCGCGCGCGCCGGATGGCCTGGCTCGGTTTATCGCTCGGGGTGATCTCCTCGGGCGAGTGAACGATCGTTACACCAGATTGGAGGTTCTTGTGATGGTTCAGCTCGGCCCGGACCAGGCGCTCATCGCCGAATACGACGAACTGGAGCGAAGGGTCGCGACGACGGGCGCGCGAAGCGCCGGCAAGCATCGCCGCCGGACCGCCGTCCCCTCCCATGGCGTCGATTGCTATGCGCGGGCCCTCGACCATTGCGAGGCCCCCTACTGCTTAGGCCTCGGTCGGGACGATTTCGCGGCCGTTGTAGTGGCCACAGGCGGAGCACATGTTGTGCGGGAGCTTGAGCTCGCCGCAGTTAGGGCATTCCTGGAACTTGGTCGGCGTCAGAGCGTGATGGCTGCGGCGCATGTTCCGCTTCGACGGCGAGGTTTTTCTCTTTGGGACAGCCATTGCGGCACACCTTTGAAATCAATAAAAATTGCGACGATCTGCGCCATGTCTCAGCGGGGCAGACCCCGCGGCGGCGGCCGGATCGTCGCGAACCGCCGCTCCTATAGCGTTTGGAGCCAAGGTTGCAAGTCAGGCGGCAGCCAAGGCCGCGTCGCCGACGAATGGGTTGGTTGCGCGCTCATGGCCGAACGTCGACATCGGCCCGTGGCCCGGAACGAAGGCAGTCTCATCGCCCATCGGCCACAGCCGCGTGGTGATGGAGCGGACTAGCTGTTGCTGGTCGCCGCGCGGGAAGTCCCAGCGCCCGATCGAACCCTTGAACAGCACGTCGCCGACCAAAGCGAGCTTCGAGGCGGAGTGATGAAACACGATATGGCCGGGCGTGTGGCCAGGGCAGTGGCGGACATCGAACGTCAGCTCGCCCACTGTTACCCTGTCGCCGTCGACGAGCCAGCGCGACGGTTCAAATGGGCGCCCGTTGATTCCGTACTTGGGTCCTTCGCTGCCCAGCTTCTCGATCCAGAAGCGGTCCTCCTCGTGCGGGCCCTCAATCGGGACGCCGAGCTCCTCGGCGAAGATGCCGGCGGAGCCGCAATGATCGATGTGGCCGTGGGTGAGGAGGATCTTCTCGACCGTCACTCCGGCTTGTTCCGCCGCCGCTTTGAGTCGGGGAAGGTCGCCGCCCGGGTCGACGAACGCCGCGCGCATGGTCGCTGTACACCACAGCAAGGTGCAATTCTGTTGCAGTGGAGTGACCGGGATGATCGCCGCGCGAAGCGGCGGATCGCTCATTTGGCGGGCTCGAGCGTGGCCATCGCCGGCGGTTCGTTGCCCAGCGAAGCCGCGACCGCTTCGGCCTGGTGCATCACCCGCAACACATTGCCACCGGCGAGTTTGGCGAGGTTGGCGTCGGACCAGCCGCGGCGGATGAGCTCCGCGAACAGCAGCGGATAGCCGCTGACGCTGTTCATCCCTTCCGGCGCGGAACCGTAGGGAATGCCGTCGAGGTCGCCGCCGATCCCGACATGGTCGTAACCGGCGACCTGAACGATATGATCGACATGGTCGGCGACCTGGGCGACGGTAACCACCGGCTGCGGGTTGGCTTGCTTCCAGGCTTTGAGCGCCGCATCGCGCGCGTCCGGTTGCCCCGGCAGCAAGGACTTCAGCCGCGCTTCCTCCGCCCCCTCTTCCGCGTCCCACTTGCGGAAGGTGTCGGACACATAACCGCCGTAGAAGTTTGTCATCACGACGCCGCCATTGCGCGCGACCAGTTTCAGCACGTCGTCCGATACGTTGCGCGGATGGTCGTCGAGCGCCCGCGCGCTGCTGTGGGAGAAGATCACCGGGGCGCGGCTGACCTCAAGCGCGTCGCGCATCGTCTTTTCGCTGACGTGGCTGAGGTCGACGAGCATGCCAATGCGGTTCATCTCGCGGACGACCGTTTTCCCAAAGTCGCTGAGCCCGTGATATTTGGGATCGTCGTTCGAACTGTCAGCGAACTCGTTGTTGGTGAAGTGAGCGAGGGTCATGTAGCGGGCGCCGAGGTCGTAGAACTGGCGCAGCGCCGCGAGGTTGCCGCCGATCTGATGGCCGCCTTCGATTCCGATCAGCGACGCGACGCGGCCCGATTTGTGGATGCGCACGACGTCGTCGGCGGTCAGGGCCAGCGCGAGGTCGTTGGGATAGGCTTTGACCATCCGCTTGACGATGTCGATCTGCTCGATCGTCTTGCGGATTGCCTCGTCGCCACGAATATTGAAGTCGATGTAAACGGACCAGAATTGGCCACCTACGCGGCCTTGGTGCAACCGCGCCATGTCGGTCATCAGGGGATTGGGCTGAAGGCGATCCGTGCCGCTCGCAAGACCGGCAACGCTCGACTTGTAATAGTCGCCAAGCGCGCCGGGCAAATCGTTGTGCCCGTCGATCAGCGGGGTTGCCTTGAGAATACGGTCGATCCGCGCCTGGACCTTCGGGTCGATCGACTGGGCCTGTGCGGTCGTCGCGAGCGAGAGCATGGCCGTGGCCAGCAGCATGGTTTTGATGTTCATCCGCAACGTTTAGGAAGCGGCTCGCGGCTAGGCAATCGCGACGGCTCGCACAGGGGCTTGCCCTTTGTCGCGCGCCCGACAATGAAAGGCCGGATGGCAGACCTCGAGGAAGTAATGCGGTTCGATCCCGATGACGGCATCGCCGATCTCGATATGCATCTCGACCGTCTCAAGACCTCGGCCGAGGCCCAGGGATTCAAGTTCGACCGGCACGCCGCGCGCAACGAGCTGCAGGCGGCGACCTTCGGTAAGCGCCATGCGGCGATCGCGCGGTTGCTGCTGTCGCCGACGGGCGCGATGGCGATCGAGGTAAAGCCCGCCGACTAAGCTGCGAGCGGGAAGCGCAGCAGGCGGTCGGACACGGGAACGAGCGCCGCGGCATCGCTTCCGACGGATCTCAGGATTTCCGGATGATGGGCATCGAGCCCGCCGGTCAGTGCGCCGAACGCAGGGAGAATCAGTTTCGTCGCAGAGACGACAAAACAGCGGCGAGAGACTTGCCGTCCCTTGAGGTGGAGGCGAAGCTTGGGATGATAATGTCCCGACATCTCGGGCCGGGGATCGTCGCGCACCGCCTCATGGCGTAGGACAATGCCGCCGATCTCGACCTCATCCTCGATGCGCCCGCCGCAATGGTCGGAAAAGCCCGGGTCGTGGTTCCCGACGATCCATGTCCAATCGAGTCTTGAAGTGAGCGCCGACAGCAATTCGCGCGCGCTGGCCGGGAGGCGATCACAGCCAAAGCGGTCGTGGAAGCTGTCGCCAAGACAACAAAGGCGTGCTGCCCCGGTCCGGTCGACGACGCCAGCGAGTGCGCTCAGCGTGGCATGCGAATCATAGGGGGGAAGGAACTGCCCGAGGCGGGCGAACCAGCTTGCCTTTTCGAGGTGCAGGTCGGCGACAAGGAGCGCATTCTGCTCGGGCCAGTAGAGCGCGCCGTTGGTCGTCGCGAAGAACGTTTCGCCTGCGAACGAAAAGGGAACCATGGGCCAGCTGTAACGCCGGCCCTCGGGTCAATCCAGTGGGACTATTCGTAATCGCCGCCGGACGGGGTGGGACGCGGCGGCGCTGCCGCTGTCAGGCGCAGCGCCTCGGCGGCATCGCTCAGCGACGCGAGCTCCTCGGTCTCATCCTCTTCGTCGACCCGCACCTTCTGCAGGTTGGTGACGATCCCTTCCTGAAGATCCTTGGGCTTGACCATTTCCTCGGCAATCTCGCGCAGCGCCACGACCGGGTTCTTGTCGCGGTCGCGATCGATGGTGAGGTCGGCCCCGCCGGAAATCTGGCGTGCGCGTTGGGCCGCGAACAAGACGAGGTCGAAGCGGTTCGAAACCTTGTCAACGCAATCTTCAACTGTAACGCGCGCCATTCATTGCTCCGATAAAAAGCCGATTCCGCGAGGGATATGGGATGTCGGGAAGGCGGCGCCAATAGCTTGCGGTCCCTCGCAAAGTCAAGGAAAGCGGGTTGGAATGGCGGACCATCCTGTCGAACCGGTAACCAATCCGCCGATCCGCGCCGAGATCGCCGGCAACCGGATCGAAGTGATCGAGAGCGGCACGGCACGGCTGCAGGCCTTGCTAGAACTGATCGGCAACGCCCAGCACAGCTTTCGGATGTTGATGTATATGTTCAACCCGGACCACGTCGGCGGCGTGGTTCATGACGCATTGCTTGCCGCGGCCCGGCGCGGCGTCCAGGTCAGGCTTCTCATCGACGGCTTCGGCTCCGGCACGCCGCCTCAGTTCTTCGCCGATCTCGACCAGGCCGGCGGGGAATATTGCGTGTTCAATCCCAGCTATGGCCGGCGATACCTCCTCCGTAATCACCAGAAACTCGTCATCGCGGACGATCGCGCGGCGATCTTCGGTGGCGCGAACATTGACGACACTTATCTGACCGACGTCGGCCCGAAGCACTGGCGGGATCTTTGGCTTTATATCGAGGGCCCCGAGGTCGCGATGGGCAGCCGCTATTTCGACATGATCTTTCGCTGGTCGAAACGGAAAAAGGCGAAGCTGCGCTCACTTCGCCGAATGGTGGGCGAGTATAGCGAATGGCGCGGACCCCTGCAGTGGAAGTTCAGTGGGCCCCTGAGCATGCGCAACAGCTGGTGGCGAAGTATCGGACGCGACATCAAGCGCGGCTCACGGCTCGATATGATGTTCGCCTATTTCGCGCCGCCGGGCGCGATGATCAGGCGGATCGGCCGGATCGGCCGGCGTGGACGTGCCCGGATCATCACCGCGGCCAAGTCGGACAACAATGCAACGATCGCCGCCGCGCGGCATAGCTACAGCCGCCTGCTTCGCCGCCACGTTCAAATCTTCGAATATCAGCCGGCCAAGCTGCACACCAAGCTCGCGATCATCGATGATGTCGTGCACATCGGCTCATCGAACTTCGATTACCGGAGTTTCTACATCAACCTCGAGGTGATGCTGCGGATACAGGATGCGGCCTTTGCTTCGGCGATGCGCTCCTTCTTCGAGCGCGAGCTCGAGGACTGCAAATGGATCACGCCGGATCTCCACAGGCGTCGCGCGAATCCATGGCGACGGATCAAGTGGGCACTGTCCCACTTTCTCGTGAATATCCTGGACTATACCGTAACGCGGCGGTTGAACTTCCGCGCTGAGGGCTAGGCGGCGGGCTCGGCCTTGTAAGCCCAGAACAGGACCGCGGGCGGCACGTTGATCCATTCGAAGCCGCGCTTGATTCGGTCGAAATGCGGCTTGATGAAATCGAACACCTTCGGGCTGAACTGGTAGACCAGGAATGCTCCTCCGGGACGGATTACGTTCGCGGTCGCCTCGGCGATATCCTCGCCCACGCCAGGCGGCAGGGTGGAAAAGGGCAGGCCCGACAGCACGTAATCGGCCGAGCCGAGGTTTCGATCGGCGAGAATCTTCTCAACGTCCGCCGCCGAGCCGGTGACGGTGACGAGGCGCTCATCGTCGAGCGAGTCCTTGAGGTATCGTGTAAAGTCCGGATTCGTGTCGATCGTCACCAAAGTCGCGTCCGGCCCCAGGCGGTTCAATACGTGCCGGGTGAAAGTTCCGACGCCGGGACCGTATTCGACGAAGACCCTGGTATTCGCCCAGTCGACGGGATCGAGCATCTTCTCGATCAGTACGCGGCTCGACGGGATGACCGATCCGACCATTACCGGATTCTTCAGAAAGCCGCGCAGGAACTGCCACTGCGGGCTCGGCGAACGGCGGTCGTGGCGGCGCTGCAATCGGCGTGTACCCTTCAGCGTTCGCACAGGTGAGGTCGACATGAATGCTCCGTTCGGGCCGGGAAGGCAGCGAGCGTTGGCAAATGCGCCGCCGATTGGCAAGTTATCGATGGCGGACATGTCGGTATCAGTCCCTAGGGATCCGCGAGCCGCGCGATTTCCGCGATGAAGCGGCAACAAGAAATTCCTGGAACGGGCTTCCCTTTTTGGTCCGAAGCCGTTTGAAGCGCAGCCATGACGCACGCCATTCGAATCCATGAAGTTGGAGGCCCCGAGGTCCTGCAGTGGGAAGAGGTTGATGTCGGAGAGCCCGGTCCCGGGCAACTCCGGCTCAGGCAGGAAGCCGTCGGGCTCAATTTTATCGACGTCTATCATCGCAGCGGGCTTTATCCGCAGCATCTGCCCTTCACGCCCGGGACCGAGGGCGCGGGCATCGTCGAGGCGGTCGGTGCGGACGTCACCCATGTCAAAAAGGGGGACCGCGTCGCTTATGCGAGCGCAATCGGCGGCTATGCGGAGGAGCGCCTGATCGACGCCGACCGGGTGGTGAAGCTGCCCAAGGGCATCTCGACCGAGCAGGCCGCGGCGATGATGCTTCAGGGCATGACCGCGCAGATGCTCCTGCGTTCGGTATTCCCGGTGCACGAAGGCGACACCATCCTGATCCACGCTGCCGCGGGGGGCGTCGGGCTCATCATGTGCCAGTGGGCGGCGGCGCTGGGCGCGACGGTCATCGGCACGGTGGGCACCGAGGAGAAGGCGGAGCTCGCGCGGGGGCACGGGTGCGCGCACCCCATCATCTATTCGAAGCAGGATTTCGTCGCTGAAGTGCAGCGCATCACCGGGGGTGAGAAGCTGCCGGTCGTTTATGACTCCGTCGGCCGCGACACCTTCATGAAGTCGCTCGATTGCCTCAAGGTTCGCGGACTCATGGTCAGCTTCGGCAATGCTTCCGGGGCACCCGAGCCGTTCCCTCCAAACATGCTCGCCCAGAAGGGTTCGCTGTACCTTACGCGGCCGACGCTGTTTCATTACATCGCCACCCGCCAGCAGCTCGAGCAGAGCGCGAAGGAACTGTTCGAAGTCGTGAGAAGCGGAAGGGTCAAGGTCGAGGTCCAGCAGCGTTTCCAGCTAGCCGACGCCGCCGAGGCTCATCGCGCGCTTCAGGCCCGCAAGACAACGGGATCTACAGTCCTCACGATCTAGCCGGCGCGCCTTCCCTTTCTCCAGAACGCAGAGTAAGGCTCCGCGACTTTTTGCCCGAAACGAAGAGGGGATCGCTTGGCCAAGGAAGAATTGCTCGAGATGCGGGGAACGGTGGTCGAGCTACTGCCCAATGCGATGTTCCGCGTGCGCCTCGAGAATGGCCATGAGATTCTCGGCCATACAGCCGGCAAGATGCGCAAGAACCGCATCCGCGTGCTGACCGGCGACGAGGTGCTCGTCGAGCTGACCCCCTATGATTTGACCAAGGGCCGGATCACCTATCGCTTCATGCCCGGACGCGCAGGACCGCCCGGATACCCCTAACATGCGGCTGATCCTCGCTTCGGCGAGCCCGCGCCGCCTCGACCTGCTCGCGCGCATCGGCGTGACGCCGGACGCTATCCTTCCTCCAGAAATCGACGAGAGCGTGCCGAGGGGTGAGCTACCGCGCGCGCATGCCGTCCGGTTGGCGCGCGAGAAGGCGAGAGCTGTAGCCGCCAAGGAACCAGATGCGCTCGTGCTCGGGGCGGACACGGTGGTCGCGGTCGGACGTCGGATCCTCCCCAAGGTCGAGGATGAGGAGACCCTGCGCCGGTGCATGCGATTGTTGTCGGGCCGTCGCCATCGCGTGCTGACCGGCGTCGCGCTAGCAATCCCCGGCGGCGCCATCCGCGAGCGCTTGGTCGAGACGATGATCGCCCTGAAGCGGCTCAGCGAGGACGAGATCGATTATTATGCGAGCCATGGAGAGTGGCGCGGCAAGGCCGGCGGCTATGCGCTCCAGGGCTATGGCGAGGTGTATGTGCGGCACATCGCCGGCAGCTATTCGAACGTCGTCGGCCTGCCCTTGGCGGAGACGCGCGTGCTGCTGAAGTCGGCGGGCTATCCGATTGCCTGAGTGGCTTTACGAGCCGGGGATCGGCGAGACGCGCGCCGCGCTGATCGAGGAAGGTGAGATCGTCGAAGCGTGGATTGAGCTCGATGATGTAATGCGGGCAGGTTCGGTGCTCGCCGCGCGCCTGGCGAGCAATGGCTCGAACGGCCGCAACGCCGTCGCCATCGATGACAGTGGCCAGGAATATTTGCTCCCGCGCGGTGCTTCGGATGTGACGGAAGGGGCCTCGATCATGATCGAGATCACGCGCGAAGAGATCCCCGGAAACGAGCCCTGGAAACGCCCGCTCGCGCGGATCAGCGATGAGCAGCCGCAGTCCGCGAAACGATCAGCCGGTCGGGCAATTACCTTGCCATCCCCGCGTGACGAACTCGGCGAAGCGGGCTGGAACGACCTCATCGACCAGGCGCGAAATGGCAATGTCGGTTTCGCAGGCGGCGAGCTTCGGCTGTCGGTCACTCCGGCAATGACGCTGATTGACGTCGATGGGTCGCTTGCGCCGGACGAACTTGTCGTGCGCGGAGCCACCGAAGCCGCCAAGGCCATCCGCCGCCTCG
>Ga0070667_100003970_pt1 | contig 12545 bp, 9 predicted proteins | sample KBSS33metaG_FD_64659 | JGI IMG/M metagenome (GOLD analysis project Ga0070667, IMG submission 64659) | Switchgrass rhizosphere microbial communities from Kellogg Biological Station, Michigan, USA - KBS S3-3 metaG | ecosystem: Host-associated > Plants > Roots > Rhizosphere > Soil ...
GGAGCTCATGACGACTGGCTCCGCGATACGCGTCGCGTCCTGTCACCCTCCGAGATCCGCGACGAGCCGCTTGAAGTCGGGAGACTCCAGCAAGAGCCTGCGTGCGATCGCGCGCAAACGGTCGACCGTCGGGTGATCGAGCGTGAGCGCCGTTGGAATACTGTTGAAGCTGTTGCGCTCGTTCTCGTCCGCGATGGCGTGCAACGAAACATCGATGAAGTAGAACCGAGGCGCCGAATCGGCGCCGGAGCCGTGCGGAATCGGCCGCCGGCCTTTTATCTCGGCAGACCAGCGCTCGAAACTGGACCAAAGCTGATCGCCCAAGTCGAGCGAATGCGCGCGGCCCGGCAATTTGAGTGCGTTCAGCGCCTGCCAGAAGTTCGGCGTGTCGGGACTCAAGTCGATCGCGTAGTTGGGATCGGTCTCCGCGTTGACGGAGATGAACACGACATGCGTCAGATCGTAATAGCCGAGGGCGTCGAGCAGCTCGACGAAGCCGCCCTGCTCCACGGCGAAGTCGATGGCCACGCGCAGGCCCAGGTTATCGATGAGTCCTCCATCGACAAGATGCACATAAGGGCGTCGCGAACGATCGAGGTACGTGCGGGTTTCCTGCATCCGGACCGCTTCTCCGCGCCCTCCCACCGCATCGATGCCGGCGACGATTCCCGGCAGCGAAACCGTGCCGCAGTTTCCGGCGTAGCTCGAGAGGGTGATGGCGCTGAAGTAGGGCGGCAGCGCGGCGGATGCGGCGACTGCGCGTCCGACCGATACGCTGCCCAGGTCCGAACACAACAGATCGAACTGCCCCTGCGTGAAAGGGAACCGGGCGCCTGTCGACAGGACGGAGGCATTGATCACGACGAACGGCCGCATGCTGCCTCGCGCGAGGTCGGCATAAGTAGCCCCGTCGAAGAGCTCCCGATCGAAATACTCGGCGAGAAGATCGCCTCTGGAAAACCGCGACTGACTGAGGCGCGGCAGGTTGGCGACAAGCGCGTTTCGAAGCTCTCCCTCGACGTCGCGATACAGAAACTTGCTTTCGAAGTCGCGAAATATCTTGTCGCGATGAACCGCGTAGTAGGCAGCGACGATGCTGCCGCCCGAAACGGCATTGATGATGTCGACTTCATCCAGCAAGGTGCGGGACCGTCCGCCGATTCTGAGCTTGACGTCGCGCAACGCCTCCAGCGTTCCGTAGGCCAGGGATGCTGCTCGGGTGCCGCCCCCCGAGAACGTGACAATGACGAGAACATCCCCCGGATTGTCGGGATCGGCCTTCACCCGCTCGAGGCGATAGCCCTTCGTCATCTCCTGACGCTCGATCGGCGCATTGAGCGGATAGTGCGCATCGCAGCCAACGACGATGGCGGCCGCACAAAGCAATTGGAGACAAGCGAGCCAGCGCATGCAGTGCGCCGAGCGGAATGCGGAGAGCATGATGGCGAGTCGCGTCACGCAAAAACGAGCGGCGAGTATACGCCGCCGCTTGCGTTGCGCCCTCGGATCGCAAACCCGTGCGCGACCCGGTCAGAGGGTCGCTGATCGGGGCGAGTGCCCCGCCCCGCTTACGCCTGCTGCAATCAATCCGACGGCAAGCCCTGCACGCGGAAGAGCTCTTCGAGGTGGGGACTCATCGGCAGATTGAGGCGCACGCCCGACGGAAGTGGCTTCTCGAACCATCGTTCGTAGATCGCCACGATCTCGCGGCTCCCCGCGAGGCGGCGAAACGCGCGCTCGACGACTTCGGCAAACTCCGGATCGTCCTTGCGAAACATGACCGCATAATCGGCGTAGGTAAGAAAATCGCCGACGACGCGAAAGTCGGCGGCGGATTTCGTTTCGGCGACGATGCCGTAAAGTTGCACGTCGTCGTTGGCGAACGCGTCGGCCTTGCCCGAGGCCAGCATCTGGAACGACTCGTTGTGGTCGGCGCCGAACACGAAATTGATTGCAAGCTTCCGTCGCTCGGCGATTTTCGGGACCACCGTCTCGTGGACCGTTCCCCGCGTAAGCACGACCGTCTTGCCCTGCAGGTCGCTGAAATTCAGGATTCCGCTGCCGCGCCGCACGAGCAGCTTGGTGCCGGTAACGAACATCGTAGGCGAGAACGCCACGGTCTTGCGGCGCTCGACGTTGTTGGTCGTCGAACCGCACTCCAGATCGATCTCGCCCGAGGTTACGAGGGCGAAGCGATTCTCCGGCGTTACCGGCCGGAACTCGGTCCGGATCTCCTGGCCGAGTTCCGCGACGATCTCCTCGACGACGATCTCGCACATGTCGAGCGAGTATCCGATCGGCTTCCTGTTCTTGTCGAGAAAGGCAAACGGCGGCGAGTTCTCGCGATAGCCGATGCGAACGACGCCGCTATCCTTTATTTTCTTCAGCGTACCGGTGTATTTGATCGCGAATGGCATGCCGGCCTGCTGGGCGTTGGCGGGCTGAACCAGGCACAATGCCAGCGCCATCGCCAGCATCGCCGCGACGAATCGTGAAAACACCAGGGACATCATGTCGGGTTCCTCTCGCGCCGGGTCCGCAACCGGCGCGGACAGCGTGGAGCCATGCGTGCTCATCATGGATTGATCCCCTTGCGTAGTGACGCCATGACACCGTCCATCGAGGTGCCGCCTGCCTTCTATTGCACGACTCGTACCTCTTTGCGCAACATCGAAGTTTCTCGATCGGACGCACATCTGCCAAGTGTACGCCGGTAGCTGACGAGCCTTGGGTTGGAGTTCCAGCGCCAACACCTCGGGTTTCAATGCCGTAGTCAAAATCCGGCGCTTAGCCGCCGACCGCGCGAAGATCCAGCTCGTGGCTCTGACCAAGCCAAAGCGCGCTATCCCGATGATCGCGCAATTCGTTGTCCGTGTTGGGATGCACGAACACGTCGAGCGCTCCGTGGTTCAGTGCAAGCCAGCTCACGACATCGGAAAATTGCGCCGGCGGGAACGCAAGCTGAAAACTCCAGCACGGATGCGGTCCGACCGGCCGCTCGTGGAAGCGGCCGATCTGCACCCTGCTGCCCAATTCCGCAGCCACCACATCGCGAAAGGTCGCCGCCTGATCGCGGCTCTCCGAATCGAAATAGACATGCGCATGCCAGCTCGAGATGCTCGACACATCGAGAAACGCCATTGCCATCCCTCCGTTCCTGTGCGGCGCCCTGGGTGCCGGTGTCACAGCCCGAATACGACGATGCTGGGTGTTCCCGGCCGGTTGCCGGGGATCAGCGAGACGTTGCCCGCGGCGACCGCGACGTATTGCTTGCCGTCGATCTCATAGGTCACGACGCCCCCCGCGATGGGCCCGCCCGTCTGGAATTGGTAGAGCTTCCTGCCACTTCTGACATCGAGGACCTGGAAGTTGCCGAGGAGATCGCCGGTGAATACGACCCCGCCCGCCGTCGGCGTCACGCCGGCGATCATTGGCGTCGGCTGCGCGATCTTCCACAGTATCTTGCCCGTGTTGGCGTCGATCGCATGCGTCCATCCCTTCGACTGGCCGATCGGATCGGGCACCGGAATGCCACCGAAGTAGAGAGCGCCCGGCGTGTGGTCGACCTTGGGCCCCAGCTTGTTGGTGACGCACCAGTCGACCGAGTTGACTACCAGCGCGTCGGTCGTGCGGCTGTAGGCGGTGCCGTTCCATTCGACGCCGCCGAAAATGCCGGGGCACACGTGGACGCCCTCCGGCGTGTCGGGCAACGCGATGTTCTTCAGCGTCGTCACCGCGGTCTTCCAGATAATGCGGCCGGCGCCCGGATCGAGCGCGTAGACGTAGCCGTTCTTGCTGTTGACGCTGACGATTTTCTTGCCGTTTCGAAGCGGTACCAGCACCGCACCCGTAGTGTCCCAATCGTGGTTGTCGTTGGCGAGCAATTGCGTCGCCCACTTGAGGGCCCCGGTACGCGCGTCCAGCGCGACCACCGAATCGGTGTGAAGATTGCTTCCGGGACGATCCATGTTGCGCAGATCCGGTGCCGGGTTGCCCACGGGCACCAGCAGCGTGCCGGTCTCCGGATCGAGGCTCATCGACGTCCACAGGGCACCGCCGCCGACCTTGGCCGTCGCGGGAATCTGCCATGAGTCCGCACCCGGCGCGGTGCCTGTCGGAATGGTGTCGAAGCCCCATACCTTTTCGCCGTCGCTCGCACGCACGGCGACGACTTCACCGAAAATGCCCCAGTCGCCACCGGCCTTGGCCACGAAGACGAGATCGTTCCATATGATCGGCGCCAATTGCACCGATTCGGCGTTCGCCGAGTTTCCGATCGTGACGTCCCACAGAACCCCGCCTGTCGCGATGTCGAGCGCAATGAGGTGCGCGTCGGTGGTCCCGCGGATGACCCTGCCTTGGCCGATCGCGACGCCCTTGTTGTTTTGCGCCGTCTGCGGTCCCAGCGGGGTGTAGATGTGCTGCCACTTGACGTTGCAGGTCTTCGCGTCGATCGCGAACGTGTTGAGCTTCGTGGTGACGAAGAGCGTGCCGGCGTACACCACCGGGCCCGCCTGAAACGTTCCCACGGTTCCGAGCGTCGAGACACACATCGCCTTCAGTTGGGCGGCATTCTTCGCATTGATCTTGTCGAGCCCCGAGTAGCGATACCCTCGATAGCCTTTGTTGTACGCGATCCAGCTCTTCGGGTCCGTGTCGGCATTGTCCAATTCGGTCTGCGTGGGATTCGCGGTGGAGGGTTGCTTGACGTTCGCCTTGACGCTCGCCGCCAACTCGGACAGCGGCAACACCGTTCCGGGTTGACGGGTGGGCAACGCACGCCCGAGGTCGGTCGTGTCGTTGAGCGCCCTGGTGCCATAGGGAACCCCGTTGCGCTCGAGGATGAAGGCGAGAATGTCCGCGGAATCCTGCACGGACAGCTCTCCGGGCGCGGTGAGCGGCATGCGCGAATGCACGAAGTACCAGATCTTCTGGAGGTCGCGCCCGCCCCAGTCCTTCCAGAACGAACTGCCGACCAACGCGGGGCCGCCGCCGCCGCCCAGCGAGGGGCCGTGACACACCGAGCATTTCTGCTGGTAAGTCGACGCGCCGCGAACTGCCTGTTCAGGCGTGTAGAGCCCGTCGGGGCTCGGGGCCGGCGGCGGCCCGCCCTGCGCCATTGCCAACGTTGCCGTCAGCACGCTGATTGCGACGGCGGCCGCTTGGCCGACGCTTCGCATGTCCATCGCCGATCTCCTTCGGAAGGGTTGCCGCGACGTCGCGGATCAGAACGGATGTCGCGTGACGATCTTGCCGGCGCGGTAATGATGGATCGCGGCAGCGGCAATCGCGGGCTTGTCCACCGCCCACGGTCGTGATTCCAGGCAACGTTTGACATCGCGATGGCCGATGGCGCGTCGTTCCTCGATGGACGCCCGCGAGAAATCGGCGCCTGCGTCCGGTATCTCGTCGTCGGGCGGCTGGTAGGTGATGTGCATGATGTCGAATGTCCCGGTGCCCTCCGCCATCCGGAACTCGCGCGCGGCGGACACCGCGGCAACCGCCACTTCGCTGTCCGGGTCCCTCGCCTTGAGTCGAAGCAGTGCATGCTGCAGATTGTGCCGCGACGTAAGCGATTGCAGGCGATGCGTGGACCGGCTCGCATAGAGGATGTCGTTCTGGCGCCAGTGGAGCGCGTCCATGTTTCTTGGCTCGCTGCCGAGCGAGCTCCACAGGTCGATCATGAACACGATCGTGTGGCCGTCGTAGGGCTCGTCGAACACGACATCGATCGGAGTATTGGAGACGCAGCCGCCGTCCCAGAAGAGCTCGCCGTCGATGCGCGTTCCCGGCAGGCCGGGTGGAAGCGAGCCGCTGGCGAGAACGTGCTCCGGCGTCAGTTTTTGCTTGGCATTGTCGAAGAAGATGAGGGAGCCGGTCTTGACATGCGTCGCACCGACCGAAAGCCGCGTCTGGCCGGCGTTGATGCGGTCGAAATCGGCGAGTTCCCGCAACGTCTCGAGCATCGGCGACGAGACGTAGAACGACACGTCTTCGGGGGCTGCGTCCGGCACGAACTGCGGGTTCGGAAAGCGCGGATAGAAAAAGTTGGGCTGGCCCAGCAGCACCGCTTCCATGTGGCTCGCCGTGTTATGAAAGCGCCGCTCGAAACCGTGAATGCCCGTCCAGAAATCGACGCTCTCGGGGCGAGAGATGGAACTCCAGAGCTGCTCCAGCTTGGCCAGCCGATCGCCCGGCGCATTGCCGGCCAGGATGCACGCATTGAGTGCTCCGATCGAGACGCCAGCGATCCAATCCGGCTCCATTCCCGATTCGTGCAGCGCCTGATAGGCGCCGATGTGGTACGCGCCCAGCGCGCCGCCGCCTTGAAGGAGCAAAACGACGCGCGCCGCGGCGGTGTCGTGATCCGGCGTGGTGCGAGCGCCCCGTTTTGAGGCGTTTCCCCTGACTGTCGAAGATTTGCGGGTGCCCAATGCTCTTCCTTTTCCACGTTGCGTGGAACCGGAAGATTACCGCGGATTGTCCCAGCCAACACGGCGCGCGGGCTGACCCGATCATTCAGTGGACGATGAGTAACCTGCGCGATCTGCGACTGCGTCGGAGCCAGCCATGCGGATCACCGAGGCCGCCGGGGTTCCGTCGTACTGCTACGGAACTCCCGGCGGGCGCAGCGAGCTCCCGGTTCGATACCTCTCGATACCGTGGCCTGCGAGGCTTGTGCACCTGCCAGTCGGGTGCTGCCTCCGAGATCGTCAGCTGCGGTCGATGACGACCTCCAGGTACTCGCTCGGCAGCACCAGGGTCTCGTCGCCCGAGCGGTTGTGAATCTCCATCAGCGCCAGCAGATCCCGCGTAAAAGCGCGCTGCTTCTCGGCATCGAGGGTGCCGAAAGTCTTGTTCATCGGACCGTAGAAGGCGCGGAACACATCGATGCAGTGCATTGGTGAGCGATACCGAAAGGTGAACTCGCGACTGTTGGTCCGGATCGCGTGCGCCGCCTGTCCGAAGAGCTCGTCCAGCCTCGACTTCGTGCCCCACAGAACGGGGGACCGGACGCCGGGCACGGGCGGGACGTACCTGCCGATCAGCTTGAACAGTTGTCCGATGAAACTTTCGGGGGTCCAATTCGCGAGGCCGATCCTGCCTCCCGGCCTGCACACGCGAATGAGCTCGCCTGCGGCCTTTTCCTGGTTCGCGGTGAACATCACGCCGAAGGTGGACATCACGACGTCGAACGAAGCGTCGGCGAACGGCAGGTCCTCGGCATCGGCTTCCCGAAACTCGATCGAATGGCCCTCGGCGCGTGCCCGCGCTCGTCCCGCGTCGAGCAGCGTCGACACGTAATCGGTGGACATGACGTCGCACCAGCGGCGCGCGGCCGCCAGCGTGGCGTTGCCGTTTCCGGCGGCGACATCGAGTACATGCGCATCGGAGCGCAGGTCGAGTGCTTCGCACAGATTCTCGCCGACGATCTGCAACGTGGTGCCGACGACGGCATAATTGCCGGCGGACCACGCGGCTTTCTGGCGGGCCTTGACGGCGGCCAGATCGACGGTGAGTGTTCGGTCGGAAAGAACGACGGGCATGGCTCTGCTCCTGTAGTGGTGGACCTTCGTCAGGCCGCGATGCGGCCGCTTGAATGCTGAAACGGCGAGCGTTGCAAGCCGCCCGTCATCTGCCGTGCGTCGGTTCGCTCAAAGGGGACCGCGGAAGAGCGGTTCGACTCCAAACCTGGGTATTCCTTGCAGAACACGGATACGCGTGATCTCGGCGTCGCCCGCCGCTTCCGCGGCAACCGACGATATTTCGCTGCGGTCGATCCCGAGATCGCGCAAGATGTGGTCATCGAGACCACGAAGCGCGGCACAGACGGCGCGCGCATGACGAATCCGTTGATATCGCGCACGAGCCTCTCGTGCCGCTGCGCCGAGCGCCCGGATCGCCGCGGCAATGCGCTCTCCCACGTTTAGCGAGTCGTCGACGGGGCTCCCGGGTTGCGGTTCCGTATTCGACGATCGCGCGGCGGGCGTCGCTCGCGCGGTCGCGATAGCGGCCACACCGCTTGGGCGATCCGCATGGCGCTTCGACGGCTCGATGTTCCCGGCGGTCGCCGGATCCTCGCAGGCGTGCCCCATGCGCACGGACCAGTGCCGCAATATGGCAGTGGAGGCGGCGCTCCAGACCGAAAAATCCGTAAGAGCGATTTGATCAGGCGCCAGTGGCGGAGTTGAGAACGCTGCCATCACGCGGGGCCGGGATTGTGTACGCGTTTCGTAAGTCGTCATGTCGGGGAAGTAAAGTGGCGTTGCGTGGCCAAGGGGGCTCGCATCGTTCGGGTCAGTCACAATTGCAGTTGGTGTTGGCTGCGGAATTCCGCCTGAATCTGTTTCCTCCGTCCGACCGTACCGACGCGTCGGGATGCGGGTCGGCAGCAGGCGCCTCACGCTCCGCGACGGGCAGCGTCGACGCCGCGGCGATCGCGTCATCCAGCGAATCGACAACGTGGATCGCGCCCGCGACGGCCAGGTACATCCCGACGTAAATGCCGAGCATGAGAACGCCTTGCATGATCGGTGACCTGGCATGCTCCAGCGCGTCCTCGCGCTTCGAATCTTCTGTTGTCACGACTGTCTCCTCATGCGACCGTGCGCCCGTCGCCGGATTTCCCTCAATCGGGTGCAGTGAACTGTATCGAGGACATGCGGCACGCTCATTTCACCGGGGCGCCGGTTTTGTTTCATGTGTTGCAACCGGTGGCGCCTGCACAGCCTGGCGCGCGGATCGGCGGCGCGCGCCGTCATGGCAAACGAGGTGCGTCGCCCTGAACCGCGTGATTCCGAGCGGACAGGCTACGCGGTGCCTGTGACAGGGCAACTTCCCCGCACGGTCATTTTTGTTTCGTTTGTTTCACCGGAGCCCGCCAGCCACCGGATCGCGAGCGATCCGCCCTATCCTCCGGGGTTCAGGATTCGTCGCGGCTCGAAGGTGGCTGCCGCGGCAGGTGACCTCACCGGTAAACGAAGGCCCGAACCTCACCAGCGATCGGTCTTCTGACCTACGCTATTTGCCAAAGGAGTGCGATTGGACTGCACATCGCAACGCGGTAGTTGTACGATTTATAGTTCCCTCCCTCGCGGGCAGAGGCCCTCTTCCCCTGGGAACGCTGGAACGACCGGAACAGCGAGATTGAGCCCGAAAGCCACGATTCTGGTTGTCGATGACGATCCGGATGTACGCGAGGTACTGGAGGAGTATCTCGTCGCGCACGGCTACGCGGTGATCGGCGCCGAAAACGCGAGCGCCGCGAAGACGATCGCGGCAGAGCGCTCCATCGACCTGGCGCTGCTGGACATCAATATGCCCGGCGAGGATGGACTGAGTCTCGCCCGACACCTGCGCGAGCGCTATGCGAATGTCGCGATCGTCATGCTCACGTCCGCCGCCACGGTCGTGGATCGGATCGTGGGCCTCGAGATGGGTGCCGACGACTACGTCCCCAAGCCTTTCGATCCGCGCGAGCTGGTGGCACGCGTCAAGAGCGTGCTGCGGCGAACGTCGCCAGCGGGTCGCGCCGACCTGGGTGCGGCCAAGGTGCGATTCGGTCGGTGCGTGCTCGACCTCGCCGCTCACCGGCTCACGGACGATCATGGCGCCGAAGTGCCGATGTCGCCGCTCGAGTTCGACCTGCTGAAGGCGCTTGCGGAACATCCCAACCGGCCGTTTTCCCGCGAGCGGATTCTCAATCTCAATGCGCAACGGGACTGGGACCCGTTCGATCGCAGCGTGGATCTGCGCATCATGCGATTGCGCAGGAAGATCGAGCCCGATCCCGAGCATCCGAGATTCATCAGGACCCTGCGCAACGAAGGCTACATCTTCGTGCCGGACGGAGCGTGAGGATCCGATGAATCCCCCTGCTCGCGCCTGGACCCGCCTTTGCGCGGGCGCGTGTGTCGCGCTTCTCGTTATGCTCGGCGGCTGCATGCGCGAGCCGGAAACCGCACTGCGCATCGGCACTAACGTCTGGATCGGAAGCGAACCGCTGTATCTCGCGCGGGAGCTCGGAAGCCTCGATCCCGCGGCGGTGCAACTCGTGGAGTATCCGTCGGCGAGCGAGGTGCTGCGCGCCTTTCGCAACCAGGCGATCGACGGCATGGTCATCAGCCTGGACGAGCTTTTCGGCCTTGCCGCCGACGGCTTTCAGCCGCGAATCGTCCTGGTAGTGGACGTGTCTCACGGCGCCGACGTCGTCGTGGGGCGTTCGGGCATGCGGACGATGCGCGATCTCAAAGGGAAGTCCGTCGCCGTCGAAAGCAGCGCGCTGGGCGCCTTCGTCTTGAGCCGTGCGCTGGCCGTCAATGGCATGCAGGCAAGCGATGTCAATGTCGTGCACCTGGAGTCGAACGAGCAAGCCGCAGCGTTCGAGAAGGGCCAGGTGGATGGTGCCGTCACTTTCGACCCTTTCCGCGCACAGTTTCTTCGGGCCGGTGCCAGTCCCCTGTTCGACAGCACGCAGATTCCCGGGGAGATCGTCGATCTGCTGGCGCTGCGTGCCTCGGTTGTGGACAAGCAGCCGAAGGCGGTCGCGGCGTTGCTGGCCGGCTGGTTCGATGCCATCGACTACATGAAGCGCGATCCCAAGGACGCCGCGCGACGCATGGGGATTCGCCAGCAGATCAGCGGAGACGAGTTTCTGAAGGCGCTGCAGGGCCTTCATGTTCCTTCGCGCGCCGAGAACATGAAGATGCTGGGCGGCACGGCGCCCGAGCTGGCGGTCACCGGACATCGGCTCATGGCCCTGATGGTGGAAGCCAAGCTGCTTCGCACCGGCCTCCAGATCGAAGGCCTGCTTGCGCCGGGCCCGCTCTCGGACCTGCCGCAATGAACGTTGGCGGACCACGGTGCACGTCCACGTGCTGCGGACAGGACACAGCGGTGACAAGCGCGAGCGTGGGGGATGCATGAAGGTTCGCGTCCCCGCATCGCTCAAGTTCACGGTGCCGCTCATCCTGCTCGGTTTTGTCGCGGCGCTGAGCGCGGTGAACATTCTCTATCACGTGCCTCAGGCCGAGCGCGCAGCAGAGGAAGACGGCCGGAAACGCATGGCGCAGGAAATGTCGCGTCTTCAGAGCACGCTGGAGTACTTGCTGCTCAAGGGCGACATGACGGGAGCGCAGCACGAGATCGCGGTGCTGGCGCACAACCACGACGTCATCCTCGCCGCGCTGACCGACGACCGAAACGAAGTCATCGCGGCGACGCGGCGTGCCTGGCTGGGGCGACCGATCGCGGAAGTGGTGCCGCAGTTCGATCTCAGCCAGTTCGCCGGTGTCGCACGCGAGCGTCGGGCGGGAATGGCGATCGATTCCAACGGCAACGAGCTGCTCGGGCACGCAGGCATCCTGATGGGCAGCGAACGCGAGCAGCTTCGCCCCTCCCGCACCGGCACCGTGTTCCTGGTCTATGACCTGAAGCGGTACAAGGCGGAGGCGCGGGCGCAGGTTCTCCAGCAGTCGCTTTACTGGGCAGGATGGGTGACTGCATTGGCCCTGGCCATGTGGCTCGTCTTCCATTTCCTCCTCACCCGGCGTACCGCGCGGCTCGTGGGCGCAGCGGAGGCTCTCGCGGCAGGCAATCTCGCGGCGCGCAGCGGCTTGAAGGGAACCGACGAGCTCGGCCGGCTGAGCCGCGCATTCGATGTCATGGCGCTCAAGGTGGCGGACACGCAAACCCGCCTGCGACGGGACATCGCCGAGCGGGCGCGTGTGCAGCAGGAGCTCGAGAACAGCGAAGCGCGGCTGCACCAGATCCTCGACAACGCGACCGCGGTGGTTTCCGTGAAGGACACCGAAGGACGCTATCTGTTCGTCAACCGGCAATGGGAGCGCCTCTTCCATTCGAGCCAGGCCGAAGTCGAGGGGAGGACTGACCAGGAATGTCTCGCGGAAGAGGTCGCACGCGCATTCCGCGCCAACGACCTGCTCGTCCAGCAGCGCGACGCTCCCATGGAGTTCGAGGAAACCGCTGTGCTGGACGACGGGCTGCACACGTACATCTCGATCAAGTTTCCGCTGCACGACGCAAACGGCGTGACCTACGCCGTCTGCGGTATCTCGACCGATATCACCGAGCGCAAGCGTTCCGCCGAGGCGCTGCGGGTGTCGGAGGCGAGCTACCGGTCGATCTTCGACGCCGCCGAGGATGCCATCTTCGTGCACGACATCGAAACGGGCGCCATCGTCGATGTCAACCTGAAGGCCTGCGCAACCTTCGGCTATACCCGCGAAGAGTTTCGAGCGATCGACATCGGTACGCTCGGCACGGGTGAGCGTCCGTACACGCAGCAGGACGCGATGGGCCTGCTCGCCCGCGCCTCCGCCGGAGAAGAGCTGCGCGTCGAATGGCACGGCAAGCGCAAGGACGAAAGCCTGCGATGGCACGAAGTGTTCGTGAAGCGCGTGACGATCGGAGGCAAGGACCGGATCCTCGCGCTCGCGCGCGACATCACGGCCCGCAGAATGGCGGAGGCCGCTCTGCGGGCGAGCGAAGAGCAGTATCGCGCGATGTTCAATGCATCGATCGAC
>Ga0070667_100003973_pt1 | contig 12543 bp, 12 predicted proteins | sample KBSS33metaG_FD_64659 | JGI IMG/M metagenome (GOLD analysis project Ga0070667, IMG submission 64659) | Switchgrass rhizosphere microbial communities from Kellogg Biological Station, Michigan, USA - KBS S3-3 metaG | ecosystem: Host-associated > Plants > Roots > Rhizosphere > Soil ...
CGCACTTGAAGAGTACGCAGCCGGGCAGGCAAGGCGCGAGTTGACGAAGCTGCTCGAGCGGGCGCCGCGGGTCGCGCACCGCCGCCGCGAGGGCCTCGTCGAGGAAGTCGCTGTCGATGACCTTCGCCCTGGAGACATCGTGGTGATCCGGGCGGGCGAAGTGATTCCGGTCGACGGTGTCACCGTCGGTGAGGCTCTGGTCGACGAGGCTGCGCTGACGGGTGAGGCACTGCCCATTTCGCTTGCGGCTGGCAGCGAGTTGCGAAGTGGGTCGGCGAATGCCGGCGCCGCTTTCGAGTTGCGCGCGACGCGCCTCGCTGCGGAGAGCACCTACGCGGCGATCGTTCGCCTCGTCCGTGGGGCTGAGTCGCAGCGCGCGCCGTTCGTGCGGCTGGCCGACCGGTATGCCGCCTTCTTCTTGCCGCTCGCGCTCGGGACCGCCGGAGTCGCGTGGGCGGTATCGGGGAACGCGGTCCGCTTTGTGGCGGTGATGGTCGTCGCCACGCCATGCCCGCTGATCCTGGCAGCTCCGATTGCGCTGATCGCGGGCGTCTCGCGCGCCGCGCGAAGAGGCGTAATCGTGAAGGGCAGCGGCGTGATCGAGAAGCTCGGCAAGGCACGCACGGTGCTGTTCGACAAGACGGGCACGCTGACGCTCGGGCAGCCAGAGCTCGAGCGCGTCGTAGCTCTCGACGGGATCGCACCCGATGAGCTGCTTCGACTTGCCGCATCCGTCGACCAGCTCTCCGCTCACGTCCTCGCGGAAGCGCTCGTACACACGGCGCAGGCGCGCGGCTTCGAGCTCGCTGTGCCGGCGCACGTCGAGGAGGGTCGCGGGCAGGGGGTCGAAGGGCGTGTCGATGGCCGGAGCGTCGCCGTCGGCAGCTCGACGTGGTTGCGCGAGCGTGGTTACGCCGGCGCGGAGGAGGCCGCACGGACGCTCGACGCTGACGGGGATGTCGGCAAGGCGAAGATCTTGGTCGGCGTCGACGGCCGCCTTGCGGGCGCGATCGTGATGGGAGACTCGCTCCGGGAGGACGCTCGCGAGATTGTCGCGCGCCTGCGCTCGGTCGGAGTGACGCATATCGCCGTCGTGACCGGCGATCGTGCGGCCGTCGCCGAGCAGGTCGGGCGGCAACTCGGCGTCGATCGGGTCTACGCGGAGCAGTCGCCCGAGGGGAAGCTCGAGGTCGTTCGCACGCTCCGCGAATGGCGGGAGCTAACGCCCGTCGTCATGGTGGGCGACGGTGTCAACGATGCCCCGGCCCTCGCGCTCGCCGACGCTGGCATCGCAATGGGCGCCGCCGGTGCGACCGTCGCCTCCGAGACCGCCGATGCGGTCATCATGCATGACCGCATCGATGCGGTCGCCGACGCGATTCAGATCGGGCGCCGCTCGCTCGCGATCGCGCGCCAGAGCATGATCGCCGGCATCGGACTCTCTCTGATCGCGATGGCGTTCGCTGCCGCCGGCTTGATCACCCCGATCGTCGGTGCGCTACTTCAAGAGGCGATCGATGTCGCGGTGATTACCAACGCGCTGCGCGCCTTGCACGCATGAATCGGCAGCGCCGGGCCCACCGCCCAGCCGAGTGCTCTGGCGCTACTTTCAGATTCGGTGCGGCTGGGTTAGAGCCGCACTCAGCCCTCGCTGGGCGGGAGGTAGAGCACGACGTCGAGCCCTCCGCCCGCGGCGGGTTGGAGTTTGACGGCGCCGCCGTCGACCTCGACGAGTCGTTTGACGATCGGAAGCCCGAGGCCGGATCCTCCGGCCCTCGACCAGAACCGGTCGAACGCCCGTGCCCGGTCGTCCGCCGTCATGCCCGGACCCCGGTCGCGGACGTGGAGCGCGGTTGCGTCGCCGCGGACGACGACGACGGACCCGGGAGGCGACGCGGCGAGCGCGTTCGCGACGAGGTTGTCGAGCACCTGGCCAAGTCGGTCCCGTCCGACGAGCGCCCTGCCCGTGACGTCCGACTCCAGCTGAATTCCGCGCTCGGCGGCGACGAGGCTCCAGGCGTCGAGGCGCTCGGCGACCGCGGGCCCGAGCTCGACTGGCTCGGCCGGCGCTCCCTCAGCTCGTGCGAGCGCGAGCAGCGCGTCGACGATGCGCGACAGGCGCTCCGTCTCGCCGAGCGCGCCCGCGACGTCTCCGTTCTCGAGCCGGAGCCGCAGAGCCGTGAGCGGCGTGCGCAGCTGGTGCGACGCGTCGCCGACGAACGCATCCTGTGCGCGAACGAGCTCTTCGAGGCGGCCGACTGTCTCGTTGAAACGGCGCGCGAGGGACCGAACCTCGGGAGGTCCTGCATCGGTGCTCGCGCGAGCGGTCAGCTCGCCGGCGCCGACGCGTCCCGCGGCCTGTTCCAGCTGGCTGAGCGGTCGCGTGACCCAGCGGGAAAGGAGCAGCGCGGCGGCGACCGTCGCACCGAGCACCGCGGCAGCGATCATGGCGAGCTTCCACCGGAAGCGCGCCACGATCTCGTCGACCTCGTCCGTCGAGCTCGAGATACCGACAGCGCCGAGCACGACGCCGCCGGAGCTGACTGGGACCGCGACGCTCAGCCGGCCGGAGCGCTGCGCGCGCCAGACGTGACCGTCCAGAGCCTGCGACATGCCCGCAGCACTCGCCCCCTTTGCGCCTACGAGCAGCCGGCCGTTGTGGTCGACGATGACGATGCGGCCGTCGGTCTCGTCGCCGTAGCGGCGAACGACGCGGGCGAGCGCGGCGAGATCGCTCCCGCCGTGGAGGGAATCCTCGGCGAGCGCCCCAACGGCGGTGGCATCGTGCTCGAGCTTGGCGAGTGCGTCGCTTCGCTGGTTGTGTGCGTAGGAAAGCGCGAGCGGGATCTCGAGCCCGGTGAGCACGACGAGCGCGAATGCGATCCAGCTCGCGAGCAGCCGCCGGCTCACGGCTCGCGGAGGCGGAAGCCGATGCCGCGCACAGTCTCGATCCGCGCAGCGTCGCCGAGCTTCCGGCGCAGAGCCCCGACGTGGACGTCGATCGTCTTCGTCTGCCCATGCCAGGAGGTGTGCCAGACGCGCTCGAGCAGTTGCGATCGCGTCACCACCGCGCCCGGCTCCGAGCAGAGTGCCGCGAGTACATCGAACTCCTTCGCGGTCAGCGCAAGCTCACGCCCGTCGATATGTACGCGGCGCGCGCGGACATCGATCTCGAGGCCGCCGATCCGGATCGGCGCGTCGCGTCGCGCCAGCCCGGCGGCACGGCGAGTCACTGCGTGGATCCGCGCGACGAGCTCGCGGAGGCCAAACGGCTTAGGCACGTAGTCGTCAGCACCCAACTCGAGCCCGATGACGCGGTCGACCTCCTCGCCGCGCGCGGTGACCATGATGATCGGAACGTCCGAGCGCGCCCGCAGCGAACGGCAGACCTCGTAGCCGTCCAGGTCCGGCAGCCGCAGATCGAGCAGGACGCAGTCGGCCGGCCCCGCCTCAAGCGCCGCCGCTCCAGTCGCGGCACGCTCGACGGTGAACCCTTCGCGTTGCAGGCCTTCGGTCAACGGCTCCGCGATCGAGTCCTCATCCTCGACAAGCAGGATCTTCACGCTCCCATCATCCCGTGGCGGGCGCGCGCCCAGATCGGGGCTTTCCCGAATCCTTACGCGGCGTTTCCGAAGACTTGGCAACGCCTCGCCCGCCCTTGGCACGGCGCGTCGTACCGTCGAGGTCATGAACAGAAGACACGCAACCGTCATCGCGCTCCTGCTCGGATTCGCCGTCCTGCTCGGAACGTTCGCGGTGATCCAGACGGCACATCTCGGCACCGCGTCCCGCGCGGCGAGCGACGCCCGGGTCGCCGCGCAGGAACGCCGGCTTACCGCGGCAGAGCGCTCGCTCCGCCACGCGCTCGCGAGCCCGTCGGCCTCGTCGGCAACCGCGCAGGCGCCGAAGAGCGTCTACGTTCGCCCCGCCCCGATCGTCGTCTCCCTTCACCGCCACGACGACGAAGGGGGCTCCGTCGATGACTAGCCACGTCGGCCGGCTCTACGCGACGGCGATCGCGATCCTGGTCTTCTTCGTGCTTTGGGCGGCGGTCGCCGCCAGACCGTGGAAGACCGTGGCGCCTGACCCGCGCCTCCAGCAGCTCGCCCTCCGCGAGCAGGCTCTCAAGCGCGAGACCGCGCTTGTCAAGCAAGTACTCGCGCTCCGGGCGAAGGCTGCCCCGGTCGCGTCTGCGACGGCGGCAAAGCCCGCGGTCAAGGTCGTCACGCTGCCGCCGCTGACGATCACGAGGACGTCGTGATCGCGCGCCACACCTTCCGGGCGATGGGCACCGAGGTCGAGCTCCTCCTCGACGGTGAGCCCTCGGACCGCTTCGAGGCCGCCGAGGCGGAGTTCGAACGGCTCGAAGCGCTGCTCTCGCGCTTCCGTCCCGACTCCGAGCTCAGCCGGCTCAACGCCGCCGGTGCGCTCGACGCCGGACCGGACCTGCTCGCGGTCACCGAGACAGCGCTCGCCGCGCGCGAACGGAGCCGCGGCCGCTTCGACCCCACCGTGCACGAGGCTCTGATGGTCGCTGGATACGACCGCTCGTTCGAGCTCCTCGTGCCCGACGGCGAGGACCGCACGGCGCTGGCGTCCCGCTGCGGCGGCCGGGTCGACATCGACGGCTCCCATATCACGCTCGGCAGGGACGTCCGCCTCGACCTCGGCGGTATCGCGAAGGGATACGCCGTCGACCGTGCGGCCACGATCCTCGATGAAGTCGGGCCCTGCCTCGTCAACGCCGGCGGCGATCTCGCCGCGCGCGGCGGCCGGTGGCCGGTCGGGCTCGACGGCACCGACCTCGTGCTCGAGCTGGCAGACGGAGCGATCGCCACCTCGGGTCGCGACCGTCGTCGCTGGCGCCGCGGCAATGACGAACGCCACCACCTGATCGATCCCGCGACCGGACGCCCTGCGGTCACAGACCTGCTTCACGTCACGGTCATCGCCCCGACGGCAGTCGAGGCAGAGATCCTCGCGAAGATCGCGTTCCTCGGAGGCGACGTCGAGGTGCCGCGCGTCCTCGTTCGCGCTGACGGAACCGTGACGCTCGCCGGAGGGCTCGGATGACGCGCGACCCGACCTTCTGGCTACTCGCGCGAGCGAGCGGCTTCGCCGCCTATACCCTGCTCACCCTCTCGGTGCTGGCCGGCCTGGCCGTCAAGTCGCGACCATTCCGCAACATCTCCCGGGCCGCCCAGACCGACACCCACCGGGCCTTCGCGCTCGCCGGGCTCGCGATGCTCGTCCTACACGGCCTCGCCCTCGTTCTCGACCAGACCGTTCGCCTGCCGCTCTACGCGCTGGTTGTCCCCTTCACCTCCGCGTATCGCCCGGCCGCTGTCGCGTTCGGCGTACTCGCCGCGGAGCTGACGACGCTCGTGTACTGGTCGTTCTCCCTCCGGCGCCGTATCGGCGCGCGCACCTGGCGGCGGCTGCACTGGCTGACTTACGCCGTCTTCGTTGGCGCCACGATCCACGGACTCACCGCCGGCACGGACACCGGCCGCATTTGGGCGGACGCGATCTATCTCGGCGCTGCCGGGTCGGTCGCCGCCGCGGCTACGTGGCGTGCACTCACATCGACAATCAAGACGAAAGGAGCACTCTCGTGATCTACAAGATCGTCGTCGACGCGAGCCTCTGCAGCGGTTTCGGAAGCTGCGCCCAGGAGGCACCGGAGGCCTTCCGCCTCGCAGCCGGGGCCGCAACAGCCGTTCGCACGACATCCGACGCGCGCGTTCTCGACGCGGCGGCGGCGTGCCCGATGGGCGCGATCTCGATCGAGACGCTCGCGGCCGCCGCATGGCCAACGTGCTGGTCGCGGGCGCCGCCTCGGCGGCGCCCGCACAGCGGAGACGCTGCCGGTCGCTCGGCTTCGACACTCCTCGCAGGACGAGCACTATGCGGCTGGACACGCTCGAAGCTAGCGAGCTGCCAGCGAACGTCCGGAGGTAGTAAGTCTCGCCGTTGCTCAGTCTGTGAGCGTTGACCTCCTCGGCCGTCGGAGTCGTTTCGACGTTCGCGGCTCCGTCTCGGACAAGTCGCGTGCCACGCGAAAGCGTCGTCCACGTCTGATGGTTCGCGTATTTCATCTCGCCGAGTTCGTCGCGTGTGCAGGACATGCGCACCCAGCTGACGTCGGTCGGAAACCCTTGAAAGAGAAGCGTGTTGACGCCGTATCCTCGAACCAAGGCGAGCGCGTGTTTACGTACCGCATTGTCGCCAGGGTCGTTGGTACGAGGCTGTTGCACTAGATCAAGCCTTCCCGCGAGCGCCTGTGAGAAGATTTCACCGAACCGCGGCGAGTCGATCTCCGCACGAAGGAACGCTTGCCCAAGTGCTTCTGTCGCGAGGAGCTGGGCGGTGCGGGTTACTTCGCGCCGCGCACTAACCAATGCAACGACTGGGAGGCGACTCTCGAGCATTACCCAATCCCGAAGGTGGAAGGGGGCCTCAAGACCGTCGACAACGCGGTCCTTGCTCACCGCCTCTGCAATAAGCTCGACCACTTAATACGCAATGGGCTGTCCATCGAGAAGGGCCTTGCGAGAATCAGAAGAGCTCGCGAGGAGGCCGCCGGAAGCTAATGCGGTCGAGCGCGGCGAGTTTCACATCAAGCCTCTAGCCGTTTCGGGCGCGGCTAGGCCATCGGCACCGTTGCCTCGAAGTAGCTGTCGAGGATCGCCTCACGCAACCATCCCGTCGCGGCCTCCATCGCGTCGACATAGGTATAGAACACGTCCGATCGACTCTGCTTTCACGATTGAGTCCCTTGAGCGCCTGCCGGTGCCGCAGATTCAAGCGGTCTTGATTTCGATGTCGCCGGTGCGAGTGAGGTGGCGCCAGTGGGTTCGGGCGCCGACGAGTGCGCTGATCGTGGATTCGATGATCACGATGTACATCAGTTGGCGGTAGACGAACTGTTGCAGCGGTAGTGCCCATAGTGGGCGGAGCGACTCGTTGTCCATCCTGAACGCGAATGTCGCGAGGAGGAGTTGGAGGGCGTTGAAAGCGAGCCAGAACGCGAGTACCGGTACCGCGTTGCTGAATAAGAGCCCGTACAGGGCGAACAAGTCGACCAGGGGAGCGAGGATCGGTAACAGGATCTGGAACAGGATCATGTAGGGCAGCGCGAGCCAGCCGATCCGGCGTTCGCGCGGGTCGCGTGCGAGCAGCGCCCGTTTGTGCTTCCAGACTGCCTGCATCGTGCCGTAGGACCAGCGGTAGCGCTGCCGCCACAGATCGCCGAAGCTCGAGGGTGCCTCGGTCCAGGCGCGCGCGTCTTGCGCATAGACCACGCGGCGGCCGGTGCGGCCGATCGCCAGGGTCAGGTCGGTGTCCTCGGCCAGTGTGTCCCCGGGAACGCCACCGACTTCCGCGAGCGCGTCCCGGCGGAAGGCGCCGATCGCGCCGGGCACAGTTGGTGTGCACTGGAGCACCTCGTACATGCGCCGGTCGAGGTTGAAGCCGGTCACGTATTCGATGTGCTGCCAGCGGCCGAGCAACCCGCGCCGGTTCCCGACCTTCGTGTTCCCCGAGACGGCACCGACCGTCGGGTCCCCGAGCGGCTGTACAAGTCGCCCCAACGCCTCCGGCTCGAAGACGGTGTCCCCATCGACCATCACAACAACAGGCGCCGACGACGCGGCGATACCGGTGTTGAGCGCGGAGGCTTTGCCGCCGTTTGATTTGCGTACGAGCCGTACCTGCTCGAGCGCGAGTTGTTCGACGATCGCGGCAGTATCGTCGGTCGAGCCGTCATCAATGACGACGACCTCGAAGTCGGGATAGTCGCTCGCCGCGAGCGAGCGGACGGCACGCTCGATCCCAACAGCCTCGTTGTAGGCGGGAACAACCACGACCACCGACGGTACGTACGGAGGCGAGGGTTCGCGTCGCCTGGTCGCGCGTCGCTGGTAGCCGGCAAGGCTGAGCACGAGTACCACACGAGCGGCGAAGAGGATGCCGACAAGCCCAACCGCGAGCAGAAGCACGCGCACGAGCAGGAACCCGAACCGCACCGCCGCTGCGAAAACCACACCACGGCGTCTCTCCCACCCCGACGCGGTGGGCTCGATTGCGCTCCGTGGCAGGCCGGCAAGCTCGGAGACGGTCACGAAGCGAAAGCCCCGCGCGTGCAACAGGGGAATCAACCGTGCCAGCGCAGCGACGGTCTCGCTGCGGTTGCCGCCACCATCGTGGAGCATCACGATCCCGCCCGTCCGACCTGGCGGGCTCGCATCGCGGACGATCTTTGCGACTCCCGGACGGGCCCAGTCCTGCGAGTCGTAGTTCGCGAGCACAATCAGATACCGGCGGCCGGCAAGCGCGGCCAAGTCGCGCTCATCTTGCCTTGTGACGGCGTCGGGGGTCGCGGAGTACGGTGGGCGCACAAGCCGCGTGTAGTGGCCGGTGATTCCCACGATCGTCGCCTCGGTCAAGTCGAGCTGGAGCCGCCGCTGCCAACCAGGACCATTCGAAAGCGCGACGTGCGTGAAGGTGTGATTACCGAGCTCATTCCCGTCACGCAGGAGCAGCCGGACAAGATCGGGATGGCGAGCCGCCTCGCTGCCGATCACGAAGAACGTCGCCGGGACACGCTCACGACGGAGAATCGCGGCGATCTTCGGCGTCCACCGCGGATCCGGCCCATCATCGAACGTCAACGCGATCCGACGACCCGGGCGCGGCTGAACGGAAACAAGACGCGAACCCCGCGCTTCGAGAATCGGCCGGCTACGGGCAAGCGGCGCCTGCCCGCCCACCACCTCATGCGGCTCCGCGCTGGCACCGACAGTATGGGTCGCAATCCCTTCGAACAGGATCGCGACAGCCGCGACAACGAAGCAGAACGAGAGCAACCGCCAATGCTCAGGAACCTGCAACCGCGCAAGCGCCTTCACGCTACGGCTTCTTCGATGGAACCGTTGACGTTGAGATCGTCTTGGCTTGCCCCGGCGCCGTCGTGTTGCGGCCAGACGACACGGTGGAGGACGGGTTCGTCTTCGTCTTTCCCGGTGCGGTCGTCGTCCGCACGTGCACGCTGGAGGACGTGCTCGTCTTCGTCTGCCCGGGAGCTGTCGCGCTGCGCCCCCGCGACACGGTGGAGGATGGGTTCGTCTTCGTCTGCCCGGGAGCCGTCGTGCTCCGCCCGGGCGACACGGTGGAGGACGTGCTCGTCTTCGTCTGCCCGGGAGCTGTCGCGCTCCGGCCGTGCTGACCAGCTCGACTAACCCGTGCCGCAAACGCCTGAGCTGGCACCGCCGGCAGGAGATCCGAGGTAGACGGCTGCCGCGGCCGCAGCCTCGCAAGCACAGGAGGCCCTTGTGAAGGCCGCAGAGCATGCGCGAACGGAATCGCAGCGACCGGCACCAAACCGAGCCCGCCGAGCACGACCGCCAACAGCCAGCCCAAGAACAGCACGAACACGCACCGACCCGCCCACCGCATCCACCTGGCACGCCTCCCTGTCGGATCCTCAAGGACCACAGATCCAACACCACCACCAACCGACCCGATGCCCACCAGACCGCGCTCCTTCGCTCTACGACAACAACGTACAGACCGAATGTTTCCGTAACGTGGGAGTGCCGGAAACTCGGTCCCTAGCGAACGCCTTAATCGAACGCGGGGTCGGGGACAATACGCCGCGACTGCCTCTGCGCCGAAATCCCGCTCGACTGGCAGCGGCGAACAGCGACAGTCTCATGGCCGAGGGTTAGGTCGTCCGTTCCGGCCGCACGCTGCCGTATGCCGTAGCGACGCTTCCTCCGAACAGGGTGCCGAGCGCTTGCATGTCGCGACGATGCTGCGTCGCGGCGTGACGTAACCACACCAAAACCACTCGAGAGAAACGACCGCGAGATGCCCGTTGCCTTCGCTACGTCCGCGAGCGAGTGCTTCTTCGGCCTATGCCCCCGACAAGAATCGAACTTGTGCGGGAAAACCCGTTCGCCAAGGTGCCTGGTCCGCGGTAAGACCCTGTTGTACGCATCGGTTCTGTTCGGTATTCCACTGCCTTCAGTCACCGTGAAAGGAGCGCCAACCGTCATGACAGCAGGCAGCCCCAAGGGCGTCGACGTCGTTGTCGTCGGAGCCGGATTCTCCGGCCTCTATCTCGTCCACAAGCTGCGCGCGCAGGGCCTCGACGTCGTCTGCCTCGAGATGGGCGACGGTGTGGGCGGCACCTGGTACTGGAACCGGTATCCGGGCGCGCGCTGCGACGTGCCCAGCCTTGAGTACTCGTACACGTGGTCTCCCGGGCTCGAGCAGGAGTGGGAGTGGACGGAGCGGTACCCGCGGCAGCCCGAGATCCGCGCCTACCTCGACCACGTCGCCGATCGCTTCGACCTGCGGCCGCACATCCGGCTCTCGACGCGCGTCACCGCTGCGACCTTCGACGACGCCCGCGATCGCTGGACGGTCGAGACCGAGCACGGCGACAGGTACGAGGCTCGCTACGTCGTGATGGCGACAGGCTGCCTCTCGGTGCGCAAGAAGCCGCCGTTCGAGGGGCTCGACAGCTTCGCGGGCGACTGGTACCAGACGTCGGACTGGCCGGAGGAGGGCGTGGACTTCACGGGCAAGAAGGTCGCCTTCGTCGGCACCGGCTCGACTGGCTGCCAGGCCATCCCCCAAGTCGCGAAGACCGCCGAGCACCTCGCCGTGCTCCAGCGCACTCCGTGCTTCAGCGTTCCGGCGGTCAACTGGGAGATGACCCCCGAAGAGCAGGCGACGTTCAAGGCGCACTACCGCGAGCACCGCGAGGAGCAGCGGCGGACGCCGACCGGCCTCACGAACCCGGCGCCCACGCGGCCTGCCGCCGACTTCACCCCCGAGGAGCAGCAGCGGCTGCTCGAGGAGGGCTGGGAGTTCGGCGGCCCCGGGGGCGTGATGATGGCGTTCTCGGACATCGCCACCGACGCAGAGGCGAACGAGATCGTCTGCGAGTTCGACCGGCGGAAGATCCGCGAGATCGTGAAGGACCCGGCGACTGCCGAGCTGCTCTCCCCGACCACGTACCCGATCGGGGCGCGACGGATCTGCATCGACATCGACTACTTCGAGACGTACAACCGCCCAAACGTGTCGCTCGTCGACGTCGCCTCGAACGAGATCACGGAGATCGTCCGCAACGGCGTGCGGCTCGCCGACGGCTCGGTCGTCGAGGCGGACGCGATCGTGTTCGCGGTCGGCTTCGACGCGATGACGGGCGCCCTGCTCGCAGTGGATATCAGGGGCAGCGAGGGTGTGGCGCTCCGCGACGTCTGGGCGCACGGGCCGCAGACGTACCTCGGGCTCGGCATGAGCGGCTTCCCGAACCTCTTCACGGTGACGGGGCCGTTCAGCCCGTCGGTGTTCACGAACATGATCATCTCGCTCGAGGACCACGTCGACTGGATCTCGGACTGCATCGCGTACATGGACGCGCACGGCCTGACCCGTATCGAGGCCAGGCACGACGCCCAGAACGACTGGGTCGACGAGTGCCTCGAGATCGCGAACGCGACGCTGATGACGAGGGCGAAGTCGTGGTACCTCGGCTGCAACATCCCGGGCAAGCCGCTCGGGCCGATGCAGTACCTCGGCGGCCTCGGGCCCTACCGTGAGCGTTGCAACGAGGTCGCGGCGAACGGCTACGAGGGCTTCCAGCTGAGCGTGCTCAAGGAGCACGCGCATGGGGATGCCCCGGGCACGGTCTTCGGGGTCTAGCGACGACCGTGGCGCTCCCGCGTTGACGGGGGTACGGGCCGAGTGCTCGTGCTGCTCCTCTTCTTTCACCACCGCTACTGCTGGGCGCTCGGCGTCCCCGAGATCACCCGGGAGCACTGGCGGCAGATGATCGAAGAGTACAAGGACGGGACGCGAACGGTCGAGGACCTCCGCGCCAAGCTCCACGAGAGCAGGCGGCTCGCGGGGTACGGCGGCTGACGCCGCTCACCCCGCTCGCGCTCGTCGCGAACGGTTCACGCACGACCGCGTTTCCGACCGTCAGCGGACCAGCTGGTCGAGCTCCTGCTCGCGCCCGGCTCGTGAAATGTCGACGCGCCGCCTCGAGCCGCGTGAACACGTCGCGGCGGGCGGAACCTCCGCGACGCCGGCAAGCTCGCCAGCTGCGGTAAGTGTCGTGCCGCCGAATCGACCGCATCCTCAATCTCGGGTCGTAACACCGGTCGCCTGTCGGCGCCACTGCGGGAATTCCTCGGAGAACGAAATGCGCCAGGGCCGGGTGATACATCTCCGCGGGTCGACGTTTGATCGCGAGCTTGCATGAACTTCATCGACGCCTGACTTTTTGTCGGGATCCTGAATCAGCACGTTTGCAACCACGCTGTCCGAGGTGATGAGACCATGGGACGTCCGCACCAGCCGAGCAAGTACGCCAGGGGACAGAGGCGAGGGGCGCTCAGCGCGCTCATGGTTCTGATAGCCGTCGGGTTCAGCGTCGGCTTCTTGACGTCTGCGGGGGGCGCCGTGATCACGGCCGCCCCGTCGAACACGTACCCGCCGGTCGTTTCGGGCGCAGCGAAGGAAGGG
>Ga0070667_100003983_pt1 | contig 12520 bp, 10 predicted proteins | sample KBSS33metaG_FD_64659 | JGI IMG/M metagenome (GOLD analysis project Ga0070667, IMG submission 64659) | Switchgrass rhizosphere microbial communities from Kellogg Biological Station, Michigan, USA - KBS S3-3 metaG | ecosystem: Host-associated > Plants > Roots > Rhizosphere > Soil ...
AGGGTTCTAGGGTTCTAGGGTTTTAGGGTTCTAAGGTTCTAGGGTTCGAGGTTCTCGGTTCTAGTCTTCACGTTCGAAGGGAGTCCTCATGCGACGATTGGCTCTCGTGCTCGCTTTCGCTGGCGCGTCGACGCTGTTGGCCCAGTCGCCTCAACCGCCCGTCTGGGCCTATGCCATCCCCAACCCGCCGCCCGCTGGCGCGCCGGCGACGCCGCCGGCGCCGGACACGTCGATGAAGCAGCTGCCCGGCAGCACACTCAGCTTCACGCGCCAGCAGATCTCCGATGGCTTCGGACCGGCGGACTGGTTCCCCGGCGATCACCCGGCGATGCCAGACATCGTCTCTCACGGCAAGCGACCCGACGCGCGCGCGTGCGGCCTGTGCCATATGCCGAACGGCAAAGGCCGACAGGAGAATGCCGGTGTCTCCGGGCTGCCTGTCTCCTACTTCATTCAGCAGATGAATGACTTCCGCAACGGACTCCGCAAGAGCGCCGAGCCGCGGAAGGCGAACACGAACGCGATGATCACCATCGCGAAGGCGATGACGCCCGAAGAAATCAAAGTCTCCGCCGAGTACTTCGGCGCCATGAAGTGGACGCCCTGGATCCGCGTCGTCGAGGCCAGCACCGTACCGAAGATGGTGAGCCGCGGCGGCATCTGGATTCCCGTGGAAGGCGGCGGGTCGGAACCGATAGGCACGCGCGTGGTCGAAACGCCCGAGAACCCGGAACGGACGGAGATCCTGCGCGATCCGCGTTCCGGCTTCATCGCTTACGTGCCGGTCGGCAGCATCAAGAAGGGCGAGACGCTCGCCAAGAGCCGCGCGCTCGACTGCAGCGTGTGCCACGGCGCCGACCTGCAGGGTCTCGGGCCGGTGCCTGGCATCGCCGGACGATCGCCGAGCTATCTGGCGCGTCAGATGTTCGACATGCAGGTGGGCGCTCGCCACGGCGAGTGGGCCGAGTTGATGAAGCCGATCGTCGCCAAGCTCACCGAAGAAGATCTGGTGAACATCGTCGCGTACGTGTCGTCGCGGATGCCGCCGGGAGCCACGTCCTCGCGATAATCGCGAATGGATGTAGGGGCGGACCCATGTGTCCGCCCGGGAGCCGACACCCAGGGTCGGCCCCTACGGATCGACGGTGACGGTGACGTCGTACGGCGCGCGGAGGATGCCGTCGTGGCCGAAGGCGCGCAGGGTGTACGTCCCGGGTTGCGCGAACGTCGCCTTCACCGCCACCTTGCCGTCCACGACCTTGATGTAGCCCTCGGGTTCGAAGGCGACAGCCGCCGGCCCGCGATACACGAGCCACAGTACGGACACGCCCTGCGGCGGACGGGGACGCGCCGGCATCGGCACGTTGACGGGCGACGGCGGCGCGCCGCGGAGCGACGGCTCGAGCGGCCGTGGCGTCCGCGGCTTACCCTGCTCCGGGATGCCGTCGTCGGTGACCGATGCCGAGATGGTCACCGCGCTGCCGGCCTTCGGACGGCCGATCGGCTCGATCTTCACGACTGGCGGCTGATCGCGGTTGATGAGATCGTTGCTCGTCTGCACGCCGCCGTTGTTCGACACTTCGACCTTGCGATCGATTTCCCAGACATCGAGCAGCGTCGCCTTCGCCTGCTCGGTCTTGCCGTTGACGGTGAGCGTCCAGATCAGTTCTTTCTTCCGGTCCCAGTTCTGCGGGACGTTGACCTTGAACAGGAAGTGGTTTTCGCGCGGGTAGAAGATGGTCGGCTGCCCGCGGTCGGCGGGGCCGGGGTCGAATCCGTTCTGCGCGCCGACGGGAACGATCGGCTGCTCGACGTGGTTCCGATTCAGGTACCCGAAGACCATGTTGAAGCTGCCGTCCGGCACGCGCTCCCAGCCTTCGTAGATCGGGACGATCGGCTGTCCCGACCTGAACCGGATGTGAAGTTCGGTCGACTGCGACTGAGCGACGAGGGGAACGGTCGCGAGCGCAAGCAACACGGCAGGCCTCAAGGCCTGCGCTACGAGCGCACGCGCACTCCTAGCCCCGAGCCCCGAGCCCCTGTTCACTGAGGCTGTCCGGCCGTCGTGGTCGTTCGCTTCGCGGCATTCTTCCGCGCGTCAAACTCCGCCTGGTACTCGTCGTCGGTGTAGTCGTACCAGGTGATCCACGCGAAGCCCATTTCATCGATCGTCCGCTGGCCGCTGCCGACCCAGTTGCGCGGATCGGGATTCGCCTTGGTCGCGGAGTTGTCGTGCCAGCTGATGACGTGCAACACGGTTCCCGCCGGATAGATGGGCGCCGCGTCGTCCGCATAGACGCTGACCAGGTGCCAGTTGAAGCTCCAGTCGGCGCAGTTGATCTGTTCCACCTTGTTGTCCGGATAGATCAACTCGATGCACTGGCGCTTGCCGCGGGTATGCATGTGCGGCTGGAACGCCGTGATTTTTCCCGGTTTGTTGAAGCGCGTGTAGCCGTCGCTGCGGACCCACGTCGATCCGCCGGGGATGTCCAGCGGCTCGGTGGGCTGTCCCAGCTGCTTCGAGTAGACGACGTGCTTCGGCGTGTAGCCTTTCGGATAGAGCACGATACCGAGTTGCGACTGGTCGGTGATTTCCTGGCCGACCGAGTGATAGTGGAAATCGAACTTGATCTTCGATCCCGCCTTCAGCAGACGGCCGGTGCCCTCGGGGAACAAGTCGCCGTTCTTGCCGACCGCGAACTCGTTGAGGAACTCGCCGGCTTCGGCGCTGCTGTCGTCGCCGTTGCTGTCGCCACTGGCGTCCGCATCGACCGCATACGTCAGCAGATGATGCACGACGGCGGTCTTCCCGGGCTTGCTCTCGATCGCCTTGATGTAGCGATCCTCGGTGAGGCCGGTCTCGACGTAATAGCTGCCCCACCAGTCCGCGGCCTCGGGCGGCACCACGTGCTTGGGCGAGGTGACGACCAGATCCGGTTTGCCGATGTGCCATCGATCCGAGTCGTCGAACTCGCGCGGCTTCGGCATCTCGGCGGCGTTCCCCATCGGAGCGCCGGCGTCCACCCACTTGACGATCTTCTCGATCTCGTCCGGCCGCAGCGACGGATCGTTCTTGAAACTCTGGATCCCGATGTGCGGATCGATGCCCCATGGCGGCATCTCGCGCGAGACGACGCGCTGTTTGATCGAGCGGACCCACGGGCGCACGTCCTGGTACGTCAGCAGCGACATCGGGGCCATCTGGCCCGGCCGATGGCAGCTCTGACACGAGCGCTGCAGGATGGGCGCGATGTCCCGGGTGAACGTGACCGGCGCCGCCGCCGTTTTCGCGGGCGTCTGAGCCGTCGCGGCCGCCGACACTGTTGCGCAGATCGCCGTTGCGCAGACCGCCGCGCGTACGAGAAGCAGTTTCGTCATCCCAGCCTCCGCTGTAACATCAGGCGAAAGATCTTGGCAAAAATGATGCGCCCATTCCGGCGCGCGCGCAAGACCGAAGATCTCGCCTTCCTGGCCATTTTTGCTGGATTTTCCGCGTCCTGCACGGGGCTGCCGGGGCGCCAGCCGCCCGACCGCCCCATCGAAGTGGCGAGCGACCGCTACGTCTCGTCGCGAACCTGCCGCGCCTGTCATCCCAGCCAGTACGCCTCGTGGCACGCGTCGTACCACCGGACGATGACGCAGGTGGCGTCGCGGCAGTTCGTGGCGACCAGCTTCGACGGAGTCCGCGTGGACGCGGGCGCGATGACGCTCGAGCAGCGCGGTGACGAGCTCTGGGCGGAGTTCGACGACCCTGACTTCCGTCCCTCCCGGCAACCTCCGTCCCCGCCGGGAGCGACGGAGGTCGTCGCGGCGGCGCCGCGCATCACGCGTCAGGTGGTGCTGACGACGGGATCGCACAATCAGCAGATCTACTGGTACGCGACCGGGCATGGGCGGACACTCGGCCAACTCCCGGCGATCTGGCTGGTCGACGAGCGGCGCTGGATTCCCCGCCGCGCGGCAGTGATGCATCCACCGGGACAGGCCGCGTTCTCGGAAACCGGCGCGTGGAACGGCATCTGCGTCGCCTGCCACACAACCCTCGGCCGGCCCGCCTTCGACACGCCGTTCGGGTCGCAGCCGATCGCGACGCAACAGGTGGATACGACGGCGGCGGAATTCGGCGTGGCGTGCGAGGCGTGTCATGGACCGGCCGACGAGCACGTCCGTGCCAACGCCGACCCCCGCCGCCGCTACGCCTTGCATCTGACGAAGGCGTCCGACGCCAGCATCGTGCATCCGGCGCGGCTCGACCCGCGGCGATCGGCGCAGGTCTGCGGCCAATGTCATTCCTTCTGGGAATTCGAGGATCAGGCGGCGGAACGCGCCGCCAACGCACGCGGCCTTCCCTACCGCCCCGGCGACGAACTGCGGCAGACCCGCTTTATCGTCCAGCCGACGGTCGAGGCCGGCTCCGCGATCGTCCAGCGCTTCCTGCAGGACGACCCAGGATTCATCCGCGACATGTTCTGGTCCGATGGCATGGTCCGCGCCACCGGCCGCGAGTACAACGCGCTGCTCGAGTCGCCCTGCTACAAGAACGCGACGGACGATCGCCACACGCTGACCTGCGCGTCGTGTCACACGATGCATCAGACCGCGGACGATCGGCGGGCCGTCGCGGAGTGGGCGGATGACCAGCTGAAACCCTCAGCAGTCGGGAGCGAGAACGGCGCGTGTTTGCAGTGTCACACGCCGGATCGCGACCCTAAAAGGGTCGCGCTACGAATAGAACCGCGAACGGCTCGCCACCACGAAGCTGTAGCGCGGCCCTTTTCCGCCTCCGCTCGCGATGAAACCGCGCGAGCTACGGCGGACGCGCCGAAGCGCGAAGGGCGCGAAGGCGGGCAGGGCCGCGATGGGCCGAACATCGCCGCACACACGCATCATCGCGCTGACGCCAGCGGCAGCGTCTGCATGAACTGCCACATGCCGTACACCACGTACGGCCTGCTGAAGACCATCCGCAGCCACCAGATCAGCAGCCCGTCGGTCACGGCGACGCTCGACACCGGACGGCCAAACGCGTGCAACCTCTGTCACCTCGACCAGACGCTGGCGTGGGCCGCCGAGTACCTCGAACAGTGGTATCGAATCCCGAAGCCGGCGTTGGATGCCGATCAGCAGTCGGTGGCGGCGTCGGTGCTGACGCTCCTCAAAGGCGACGCGGGACAGCGCGCCATCGTGGCGCAGAGCCTGGGCTGGGCGCCGGCGCAGCAGGTGTCGGGCACCGGATGGATGGCACCGTACCTTGCGTTGGTGCAGCAGGACGCCTACGACGCCGTGCGTCACATCGCGACCCGATCGCGCGCCACGCTGCCGCCATTCAAGCGGGACGCGCTGCCGCGCAACCGGAAGGAACTGCTGCTGAACGCCGACGGCACGTTCGACGCCGAGACGGTCGATCGCCTCGTCCGCGCGCGCGATAACCGCCGCGTGGCGTATCGCGAATAGTGATAAGGCCGGCTGGTCGGGCACGAAAACGCGAAACACGAAAACAAAACCATCTTTCGTGCTGTTGTGATTTCGTGGCAATCAACCTCCGCGCTGGCGATAACAGACGGGTCGCCATCGTCATTCCGTCACCTTCGAGTCTTCGTGAGAGACCGTGGCGGGACGTATCATGTTGCGTATGGACCGCCGGACGTTTCTTGCAGGCACCGCTGCCGCACTCGCGGGCGTGCCGGCGTTCGGCGCGCAGGAGAGCGCCTCGATCAGGCCCGGACAGCACGACCTGAAGCTGGGCGACGCGGACCGCGACGGCGTGATCTACATCCCGCGCGGCTACACGCCGGAGAAGGCGTGGCCGTTGATGGTGATGCTGCACGGCGCCGGCAACACCGGACGCGGCGTCGCCTACACGTTTCCCCTCGCCGACGAATTCGGCGTCGTCGTCCTGGCGCCCGACTCGCGCGACGAGGCGACGTGGGACGTGCTGCTTACCGGATACGGCCCGGACGTCGAATTCATCGGCGCGGCGCTGAAGCAGACCTATCGCCTGTGCCAGATCGATCGCAAGCGGATGGCCCTGGCGGGGCACTCCGACGGCGCCTCGTATTCGCTGTCGCTCGGCCTCGGCACCGGCGAAACGTTCGGCCATGTCATCGCCTTCTCGCCCGGCGTCATGAAGCCGGCGGAAGTCCACGGCAAGCCGCACATTTTCATCTCGCACGGCCTCAGCGATCCGATCATGCCAATCGACGTCACCAGCCGCCGCTTCGTCGCGCGCCTCAAGAACCTGGGCTATGACGTCACCTACCGCGAGTACGAAGGGCGGCACGGCGTCACGCAGCCGATCGTCCGGGAAGCCTTCGAGTGGTTCCTCCGCTAGAAGCGCGGCGTTCCCTCCGTAACCGTTCGGTCCTTTGTGTCCTTTGTTCCCTTTGTGTCCTCTGTGCGACCGAGTGCCGTGATCGACCGAAGCCTGCAGCGCATGAGGTCGTCATATGGCACGAGGTCGGTTCGTGGGCGGGACGCGGCAACAAACAGACCGAATCGTTCACCAGCGACACCGCCGGCTTCCGGGTTCGGTGGACGACGAAGAACGAGACCGCGCCGGGCGCCGGGACACTCAAGGTGACGTTCCGCAGCGGCGACAGCGGACGGGAAATCATCCAGGCGATCGACGTCCGCGGCACCGGCAGCGACGAGGAGATCGTGGCCGCGGAGCGCCCGCGCTGGTACTACCTGACGATCGATTCGGCGGGCGTGGACTGGACGGTCAGCGTCGACGAGCGAATCGACGCTCAGCGCGTCAGCAGGTAGTTCATCTTCACGACCAGCTGGCGATCGCTGGGGGCGAACACCGCCTGCGGCAGGCCGGTCTGCTGCAGGTCGCTGTAGACGATGTAGATGTCGCTGCCGGGGCGGTAGATGAAGTTGAAGCGCAGGTTGTTGGTCACTTCGTGGGTCAGCGAGTTGTACTGCGTCAGGCTCCGGACCGTTGCGCGGGGCGACAGCGCGTAGTCGACGCGCAGGATCGCCAGGTTGGAGACGAAATCGCCCCACGGCATCTTGACGTCGTTCCGGCTGACATTCAGCTCGCTCGACAGGCTCTTGGTCGCCCGCACGCCGATTGCGGCAGTCACCGCCTGCTTGGTCCCGTCGTAGAACTGCATCGGGTTCCACGAGAAGCGTTCGTAGAACCGCTTTGCCGGGTTGGTGTTGTAGGTGAACGTCGCCTCGTCGAACTTGTACGAGCCGACCGGAATCGACACCTTGGTCTGCGGCACCACGAAGGGGACGTCGAGCACGTCGAGATCGCGCTGATAGATGACGTTGAAGAACGACCCGTCCTGCATGTAGAAGCCGTTCATGAAGTGCTGGGTCCGCCCGACCATGCGGTTCTGCTGATCGGTGATGTAGCTGATGACGACCATCGGCTCGAGCATCCGGATGCCCCACTTGCCGGGCCGCGGTGTCGGGCTGAAGTAGACCTTGGTGGTCTTCACGCCGCGCCGTTGGACGAAGCCGACCTCGTCGTTGAAGTTGTCCTGCACGTCGAGATAATTCAGCCAGACGTTCCACGCCGGATCGCGATACGCGATGCGGCCAAAGAACGCCATGTCGCGGCCGCTCAATCCCGGCGTGTCGGTCTTGGCGACGAACGAATTGACCTGCAGGTTCTTCCCCAGGACGAGATTCGCGTCAGCGCCGACGACGCGATTGTAGTGGGCGTCGCCGCCCATCGTCTCCTTGTTGATGAAGAGCGCGCCGACGCGTGACCGCTTCAGCACGTCGCTGCCGTAGCGCGCGACCAGGAAGTTGTCGCCCGGCCTGCCAAACGCGCTGTCGGTCTGGATGTCGAGGATGCCGACGTTGTGCCGACCCGTCTTGCCGGCAAGCCGCGCGCCGCCGACGATCGGAATCGGCGTGCCGCTGTCGGAGAGGCCGATCCGCCGGCTGAAGAACAGGTCGGTTTCGACCGTCGTCGAGGTGAACGTGCCGCCGGTGCCCATCTTGAACTGGCCGGCGTTCTCCAGAAAGAAATCGCGCTTCTCGGGAAAGAACAGGCTGAAGCGCGTCAGGTTGACCTGCTGCTCGTCGACCTCGACCTGCGCGAAGTCGGTGTTGTAGGTGACGTCGGCGTTCATGCCGCCGGTGACGCCGTATTTCATGTCGAATCCGACGTCGCGGAGGAACGACGTCGTCTGCAACGATGCGCTGGTCTTCGTCTCGCGGACACCGCTCACGACGTACGGTTTGAGCTTGAGGTCGAGACCGTGATTGAGCGACTGCAGCCCGACGAGGCTGCCGGCCTGGCTGACGCGGGTCAGGCTGTACGCCTTCGGGATCGGCGCCCAGAACACCTGCTCGTTCTTGCGGCGGATGTTCCGCATGAAATTGATGCCCCACGTCTGCTCGGCGCCATCGGCGAAGCGGAGCGTGGTGAGCGGGATGGCGATTTCCGCGGTCCAGCCGTCGTCCGTGATCCGGGCGGCGACATCCCAGATCCCGTCCCAGTTCTTGTTGATATTGGAGTTGACGACTCCGAGTCCGATCCGGTTGTTGCCTTCGCCTTCCTCGGAGATCTGTTGCTCCAGCTTTGCGCCCAGCGGCGTCGTGACGAACATGTAGCCGTTGCGCGAGTCGTTGAAGGTGTCGAGGATGACCTGGAAGTTGTCCTCGTCGAGCAGCCGATCCGAATCGCGGCGCATTTCGGTGGCGACAATCGCCGACGGTTGAACGTCGAAGGCGTGCACGCCGATGTGCAGCGTCTTGCCGTCGTAGAGCACACGGACTTCGGTGCGCTCGCTGGCGGCCGCGCCTTCGCGCGGTTCCTGCTGCGTGAACTCCTCGACCAGCGGCGCCTTCTTCCAGACGTCGTCGTCGAGCACGCCATCGATTTTCGGCGGCTGATCGACGCGGATCGCCGGGATGGAATAGCGCTCGCGATGATTGTCGGCGGCGTTGTGCTGGTGGGATTGGGCAAGGCCGAGGCCGGGCGATCCTGCAAGAATCACCCACAGAGCGGCCAATGTTTTCGCTGACAAAGAAGGCTCAGTATACACTCAGGAAGGAAGCACCGAACCCGGGGGACCTGATGCGTTTTGTCACACGATGTCTTTTACTCACGGCATTCATGACCGCTGCCTGCAGCGGATCGAATACGACAGCGCCCAGCACGTCGAGCGGCACGTTCACGCAAACCGATCTGGTCGTCGGCACCGGCACGGAAGCGGTCGCCGGTAAAACCGCGACGGTCACCTATAACGGCTGGCTGTACGACACGAAAAAAGCCGATGGCAAGGGGACGTTCTTCGACGGCAATTCCGGCTTCTCCTTCACGCTGGGCGCGGGCCAGGTGATCGCCGGCTGGGATCAAGGGGTCGCCGGCATGAAGGTGGGCGGGCAGCGCCGTCTGATCATTCCGCCCGATCTCGCGTACGGCTCGCAGGGGCGCTCGCCGATTCCGCCGAACGCGACGCTCATCTTCGACATCACGCTGACGGGCGTGCAATGAACAATCGGTGAATTGGCGAATTCTAGAGTTGGTGAATGGGTACCAATCGCCAATTCCCTGATTCACCAACTCACCAATTGGCGTCGCGCGGCGGAGCGACGTTCTGGACGGCGCTCCGCCGCGGCTTGACCAAGCGGTGTCCGCACTGCGGTAAGGGCCGGCTGTTCTCAGGCTGGTCGCGTCATCTCGATCGCTGTGCGGTGTGCGGTCTCGTCTACGAGCGTAATCCCGGCGACACCTGGGCGTTTACGATCATCGGCGATCGGCTGCCGGTCGCCGCAATCATCGTGCTGATCTATTTCGGGTACGGCCGGACGCACCGGCTGCTCGGGTTGATCACGTTCGCTGCGCTCGGGGTTGTGCTGGTGTGGACCGCCCCGAACCGCTGGGGCGTCGGAATCGCGCTGCACTACCTGTCACGCGTGTACTGGCCTGACCCGCAGGATCCTGTGCCGAAAGACCACTCTTGATTTGCCGCCGACATAACTTTTGTGTTTCGTGCTTTCGTGGCGATCCAGGTCACTCGACGCCGAAGGCGAGCAACACGTTTCCCGGCGCACCGAAGCCCAGGTACGCGTAGCCTGAGTTCATGAACAGCATGCCGCGGGCGATGACGGGGCCGGGGCCGTTCAAGGATCCGCCCTTGGCGGCGATGCCGTTGACCGTCGTGTAGTCGCGGGCACTGTTGTACTCCCAGAGCACTTTGCCGTCAGCTGTCGAGTAGGCGCGCAGGATGCCGTTGGTGGTGCCGGAAAAAACGACACCCGGCATCGCGCTGATCGCGGCGGACTGCGCCTGCGTCGCGCAGTTACGGTCGCCCGCCTTGCACTCGACCGCCGGCGGCCGCGCGTGCCACACCTGTTCGCCGGTACCCAGCCGAAGCGCTGACAGACCGCCGGCCTCGGCGCCGGCCTGCGCATCCGCCGTGGCGAAGTAGCCATTCTGCTCGTCGGCGGCCGACCCCCACTCGATGCCGCCGAGCATGCTGCCCTTTCCAACACGGTGCTCCCACACGAGCGCGCCGTCCTTATCTGGATCGATGGCCCACGCGGCGCCGGACTTCTGGCCGATGACGAGCACCGACTTGCCATTGGGCAGGTCCCGCAGGATCGGCGAGTTGCCGAAGTCGAAGTCGGGACCGCCAACCTCCGGACAGTTGTCGCGGGTCGTCGGCCCGCTGACGCAGCCGACGAGGAACGCGTCGTTGGCCGTGAACTGATGGGTCCACATCGGAATGCCGGACTTCAGATCGAAGGCCATGACGGCATCGCTCGTCTCGGCCGCCGGGAACGTATAGGCGTCACCCGTCGCGACGTAGAGCGCACCGCGCTTCGCGTCGATCGTCGGGGCGGACCAGACGGCAGCGCCGGCCGGTCCATACAATTGCGTGCCGATCGAATTCTTTTTGGTCGGGCGCGGCCGTTCGGGAATGGTGTAGGTCTTCCACACCTGCTCGCCGGTAGCGGCGTCGTACGCGACCACCGATCCGCGGAACGTGCAGCATTCGTACTTCGGATTCGGCCCAGAGCCTTCTTCGAATGACGCGACAGGGACGTAGAGACGTCCGTTGTACAGCGCCGGCGCGCCGGTGACACGCGCGAGCGGATGCGACTCGGCGCTCTTCTTCCACAGCAGCGCCCCGGTTTCGGCGTCAACGGCGTAGACGTTGGCCTTCACGTCGCCGAAGTAGGCGGCGAATCGAGCGCCGGCACGCCCGAGGCTGATCGCGGTGCGAACGCCGCCACTCGACTGAAACGACCAGTAAACGCAGCCGGTCGCCGCGTCGAGCGAGTACACGAAGCCGTTGTCCGATCCGATGAAGAGGCGACCGCCAGCGATCGCCGGCTGTCCGTACGCCGACGTGCCGTTGGGAAACCCGAACGCCCATTTCAGCTTCAGCTTCGGCACTTGATCGGCGGTCAGGCCGGCGGCGGCCGCCGGCTGAAACCGCGTGTTCCCGCCATCGACGCCCCATCCGTTCCATGCCGGCCCGGCGAGCAGCGCACCCATCGGCGTGTTCGCGCACCGGTTCGGCATCGCCGATGCCTGCCCGGCCAGCGCCGCGCCAAGCGGACGCTCGGTGATGAACTCCGCGATCATCTTCTTCTGCGCGTCGGTCAAGCCTTCGGCGTTGACCTTCATCGACCCGGTCGTCAACGCGTCGTACACGGCTTCGGGCGTGCGTTGGCGCAGCGAGTCGCGGTCGGGCGCCCGGCTGTCGGCCGCCGGCTTGGTATGGCACGATCCGCAGCGCTGTTCGAAGACGCCGAGCATCTGAATCGCCTGCGCCGACGCTGAGGCAGGCCACGCGCCGACGCACAGGGAGAGCATCAGGACCTTTTTCATGGCGGCGCCATGATACCGCCGTCCATCACCATCGGATCGCGGCGGTCGGCGGACGTATTAGAATTCCCTCGTGCCCCCGCGCACGCTCCGCCTCGCCGGCGCCCTTCTCGCGATCGTCGCCGCGGGCTCCTGCTCGCGCGCCAAGGCGCCGGCCAGCCCGCTCATCTCGGCAAAGACCACGATGGTCACGGCCTGGCAGATCCCGCTGGATCCGACGAAGGACGCGTCGCTCACCGACACCCGCATGGCCGAGCAAGTGCGCTGGGGCTACCGGATCTTCACCGACACTCCACGGGAAGCGGCGCGTTTCACCGGCGGCAAGGTCGCCTGCAGCAACTGTCACCTGAACGCCGGGCAGCGGGAACGCGCGCTGGCGCTCGTCGGCGTCGCGGGCATGTTTCCCGAGTACAACAACCGCGCCGCACGCTTGATCAGTCTCCCCGACCGCATCGTCGACTGCTTCCTGCGAAGCGAGAACGGGACGGCGCGGCCAGAAGAGCTCCCGACGACGTCATCGAAAGAAGTGCTGGCGGTCGCGTCGTACATCACATGGCTGGCCAAGGGGTACGCCGTTGGTCAGAACCCGGCGTGGCGCAACAAGAACACGATCGCGGCAGACGGGTTGATCCCGATCGACAAACTGGATCGCGCAAGGGGCGAGGCGATCTACGCCGAGCGCTGCACGTCGTGCCACGGGCTGGACGGACAAGG